>C687J26845_10001072_pt1 | contig 17200 bp, 14 predicted proteins | sample RifCSPlowO2_12_FD_26845 | JGI IMG/M metagenome (IMG submission 26845)
AAAATCATCGGCACCGCCGCCGGCAAGACGATCCGCCGCACATGGCTGATCGGCGACAGGCGCAGCACGCGGCTGACGTTTTGCAGGTCTTTGTCCAGGTTAGCCACCCCGACTGTGGTGTTGATCAGCGTCGGCCACAGGCAGCACAGCGCCACGGTCAGCGCCGAGATAATGAACGACTTGGCCAGCATTGGGTCCTGGCTGGTGTACACGGCGCTGACCACTATGGTCACCAGTGGCAGCCAGGCCAGCGGTGAGATGGGTTTGAAAATCTGAATCAGCGGGTTGATGGCGGTGTAAATGGTTTTGCTTAGGCCGCAGACAATCCCTAAGGGCACGGCGATTAAGGAGGCCAGCAAAAAGCCAGTCATCACTGTGTAGAGGCTGGTGAAGACCTGCTTAAAGAAGGTCGGTTTGCCGGTGTAGGGGTGGTCGGTGGTTTTTGCGCTGGGGTCTTTGGCCAGCCGCTCGGCGTTACGGGCGGCTTGACGTTCTTCAAAGGCCAAGGCTTTTTTCTGCTCGGCAACTTGCGCATCGATCAAGCCGCCAAATTGGGTGGCCACTTGGGCCGGGCCGGGGAACTGGCCCAGGCTGGTGTGGATGTTGCTGGCGATCAGTTGCCAGAACAGCAAGAAGGCCAGAATCCCCACCATGGGCATGATGATGCCCGGCAGCACGCGCTTCAGGCGTTCGCGCCGAGCGGCTTGCAAGGTGGTTTGAATTGTTTCGGCGACGGCTGGGTTGCTCATCGTCTTGTCCTCTCTGGAATGGGCAGCCGGGGCTCCGGCTGCCACAGGTTCAGCAGTTTTCACAGGGTTTGTTAAGGCGCTTCATTGCCTTTTAAGCCGATCTTGAATTGCTCGATGTAGGCATTCGGCTTGTGGGCGTCATAGGTCAGGCCATCGATAAATTCATTGCTGGGGGCGCGAAAGCCGGCTTCGTTGGCAGCCACGAAATCACTGGCTTTAGCTTTGCCTTCGCTGACCAACTCTGCCGCTGCTTGCTGATAGACCTCAGGCTTGTAGGCTTTCTTGGCGGTTTCCAGGTACCAGTTGTCCGGCTTGGCTTCGCCAATTTGACCCCAGCGGCGCATTTGCGTCAGGTACCAGATGGCGTCGGAGTAGAAGGGGTAGGTGGCGTTGTGGCGGAAGAACACGTTGAAGTCGGGCTCTGCGCGCTTGTCGCCTTTTTCGTACTCAAAGGTGCCGGTCATCGAGTTGGCTATCACCTTGGCGTCGGCGCCGACGTACTCAGGTCGCGAGATGATTTCGACCGCTTCCAGGCGATTGGTGTTGTTGCCTTCATCCAGCCACATGGCCGCGCGGATCAGCGCCTTGACCAGGCGCTTGTGGGTTTCTGGGTTGGCATCGGCCCAGGCTTTGGACGCGCCAAAGACTTTGTCTGGGTTGTTTTTCCAGATTTGCGAGTCGGCCACAATCGGCACGCCGATGCCTTTGATCACCGCTTGTTGATTCCACGGCTCGCCCACGCAGTAACCGCTGATGGTGCCGGCTTCCATGGTGGCCGGCATTTGCGGCGGCGGGGTGACCGAGAGCAGCACGTCCGCATCCAGATTGCCGCTGGTGTCGCCTTTGGCCGGCGCGTACAGGCCTGGGTTAATGCCGCCGGCGGCTAGCCAGTAGCGCAGCATGTAGTTGTGGGTGGAAACCGGGAACACCATGGCCAGGTTAAAGGGCTTTCCGGCGGCCTTGAATTGCTCAAGCACGGGCTTGAGGGCATCGGCCTTGATCGGGTGCACCGGCTTGCCATCGGCCATCATCGGCACGTGTTTTTTCATCTCCTTCCAGACATCGTTGGAGACGGTAATGCCTTTGCCGTTCAGGTCCATGGAGAAGGCGGTGACTATCTCGGCCTTGGTGCCAAAGCCGATCGCAGCACCCAGCGGTTGGCCGGCGAGCATGTGCGCGCCGTCCAGTTCCCCGGTAATGACCCGGTCGAGCAAGACCTTCCAGTTGGCTTGGGCTTCGAGGGTGACGGACAGACCTTCGTCCTCGAAATAGCCTTTCTCGTAGGCGATGGCCAGCGGGGCCATGTCGGTCAGTTTGATAAAGCCGAGTTTCAACTCGGTTTTTTCCGCCTCCGCCGCTTGGGCGAAGCTGGCGGCGAATGGCGTCAGGCTGAACAGGGCGGCGCAACCAAGGCTGGCCAGGGTGGACTTGATAAAGCTACGGCGGTTAGGCGTGCTGCGCATGGTTAATCCTCACGGTCAGAAGCAAAAAAGACGTCGCGGGTAAGCCCTCTGCAAGCAGAGGTGGCTACCGTTGACGTCTTTGTCAGTTCGTCCCGATCACCGCCGTTGGCGATCCTAAGACGTGGTAAGGGAGCAATTGCAAAGCGCTTGCCAAGTCTTAAAATTATTTTTAATTGTGTTTAAAAACAATGAGTTGAATGCATATTGCGAGGATTTTTGCGAAGCCTGTGGCACGCTCTAACAGTCGTTCACTGGATTGCCTTGGTGCAGGGCTTGGACGTGTACGCAAGGCTATGGTGCGTTGCGTACTGCAAAATTGGTGGGGAGTTTGCTGGGCGGGTTCTGGACCTAGGCTGGGCTTCAGCCCACCAGGACCTGTGCGGGCGCCGGTGGGCTGAAGCCAGCCTACAAAGTTGCAGTTATAAGCTTTAAACCGTGCTGTCGCCGGCTTCGCTGGACTTGCGCGAGGCGGGTTTGATCAAACCATCCTGGCGAAACATGGCTTTGATGCCGCGCACGGCTTGGCGAATGCGGTCCTGGTTTTCGATCAAGGCAAAGCGCACATGATCGTCGCCATAGTCGCCAAAGCCGATGCCCGGGGACACACAAACCTTGGCGTCGCTGAGCAGCTTTTTGGCGAATTCCAGCGAACCCAGGTGGGCATAGGGCTGGGGGATCTTGGCCCAGATATACATCGCCGCCTTGGGGTTTTCGACCATCCAGCCGGCTTCGTGCAGGCCGCGCACCATTACGTCGCGGCGTTGCTTATATTGCTCGGCGATCTCCTGCACGCAGGTCTGATCGCCCTCCAGCGCGGCAATGGCGGCCACTTGCAGCGGGGTGAAGGTGCCGTAGTCGTGGTAGCTCTTGATCCGCGCCAGGGCGTTGACCAGCTCGGGGTTGCCGACCATAAAGCCGATGCGCCAGCCGGCCATGTTGTAGCTCTTGGACAGGGTGAAGAACTCCACGGCGATGTCCTTGGCGCCCTCGACTTGCATGATCGACGGTGCCTTCCAGCCATCGAAGACGATGTCTGCGTAGGCCAGGTCATGCACCACCAGCACGTTGTACTGCTTGGCCAGCGCCACCACCCGCTCGAAGAACTCCAGCTCCACGCATTGCGCGGTGGGGTTGGAGGGGAAGCCTAAGATCATCATCTTCGGCTTGGGAATGGTTTCGCGGATGGCTTTTTCCAGCTCGGCAAAAAAATCCACCCCAGGAATCAGCGGCACCGAGCGCACCTGGGCGCCGGCGATCACCGCGCCATAGATATGGATCGGGTAACTGGGGTTGGGTACCAGCACCGTATCGCCATGGTCCAGGGTGGCCAGCATCAGGTGCGCCAGGCCTTCCTTGGAGCCGATGGTGACTATGGCTTCGCTGTCCGGGTCGATGTCCACCGCGTAACGGTCTTTGTACCAGCGCGAAATGGCCCGGCGCAGGCGCGGAATACCGCGGGAGGTGGAGTAGCCGTGGGTGTCCTCGCGCTGGGCGACTTGCACCATTTTTTCAACAATATGCGGTGGCGTCGGGCCGTCGGGGTTGCCCATGCTGAAGTCGATAATGTCCTCGCCACGTCGGCGGGCGGCCATTTTCAGCTCGGCAGTGATGTTGAAGACGTAAGGGGGGAGACGATCAATGCGCGCAAAGCGGCGCGGCGAAACTTGTTCGGACATGCGTACCTCGAAGACGTAAGCGCCCGGAACCGTCCGAGCGACGTTGACCAGTGCACTGGCCAATCGCGAAGATACGTGGCCAGGCGGTGGTTGTCGAGATGGGTAAATTGAATGTGGGGGATGGGTAGGGTGGGCTTCAGCCCACCAAGAACTTTGCGGTGGGCGGTGAGCTAAAACCCACCCAAGTGTTTGTGGCCAACAGGTTCGAGGCTTTACTGGCCGAGCAGGTCGTTCATGGCGATGATTTGTTCGGCCACTTGAATCAGCTTCTGCTGGCGGCTCATGGCCTGGCGGCGCATCAGGGTGTAGGCCTCTTCTTCGTTGCAGTTTTTCATCTGCATCAGCATGCCCTTGGCCAGTTCGACCCGTTTGCGCTCGGCCATTTGCTGGTCGCGGGCGCTCAGCTGGGCGCGCAGGGCTTGGTCGCTTTCAAAGCGCACCATGGCCACGTCGAGTATCGGTTTCAGGCGCTGGGCTTGAATCCCCTCGACTATGTAGGCGCTCACCCCCGACTGAATGGCCTGGCGCATCACGTCGGGGTTTTGCTCGTCGGTAAACATCACAATCGGCCGCGGCTGATCACGGGTTACCAGGCAAACTTGCTCCATGACATCGCGGCCCGGGGAGTCGCTGTCGATCAGGATCACATCCGGGCGCACCGCTTCGACCCGTGCCGGCAGGTCGATGATCAGGCCCGATTCGTCGATCACCTCAAAACCCGCTTCGATCAGCGCGGCGCGCAGGCGGCCGACTTTTTTCGGGGTGTCATTGATCAGTAAAATGCGCAACATTTTTGCCGCTATGCCCATTGCAGAAGGGTCCATTGATGAAGTTTCCATTAACAACAGTCCCCCTAGCGTGAGACGAGAGTTTGGCGGGCATCGCTTAACGCATGCAGTGCAAAACTGCGGGCGTAGCCGGCGGGGTCGCTGCCATCCCATAGTTTGCCATCAATCAGGGTCGAGCTGCGCATGGCTGTCGCGGGTATGGCAATGCCCAGCTGGCTGGCGGCTTGGCGGTACAACTCAAGTTGTTGCACTTGCTGGGCAACGGCCAGGTAGTCGGGATCGCTGCGCAATAAACCCCAGCGGCGGAACTGGGTCATAAACCACAGGCCGTCGGAGAGGTAGGGCATATTCACCTCGCCATTGCCGAAGAAGCGCAGTGGTTGCTGATCGAGCCAGGCATGCCCATTGCCGTCTTCGTATTGGCCCAAAAAGCGTGGCAAGAGGCTGTTGAGCGGCGCATCGACATAGTCGCTGCCGCAGATCAGTTGCGCGCTGCTGCGCTTGTTCTCTTCGCTCTCGTCGATAAAACGGCTGGCTTCCAGTACCGCCATGACCAGGGCGCGGGCCGTATTGGGGTACTCCTCGACAAAGGCGCGGGTGCAACCTAGGACTTTTTCCGGGTGATTGGGCCAAATCGATTGGCTAGTGGCCAGGGTGAAGCCTTGCTGCTCGCCAATCGCCTGCGCACCCCAGGGCTCGCCGGCGCAGAAGCCATCGATGCGTCCGGCTTGTAGGTGGGCGACCATCTGTGACGGCGGCACTACCACTGAATTGACGTCTTCGAGCGGGTGAATGCCCTGGCTGGCCAGCCAGTAATTGAGCCACATGGCATGGGTGCCGGTGGGGAAGGTTTGCGCGAAAGTCAGCTTTGCACCGCTTTGATGCACATGCGCGCGCAGTGCCTCGCTGCTGGTCACACCACGGGCTTGCAAGGGCTGCGATAAATTGATGCTCTGACCGTTTTGCGCCAGCCCCATCAGCACCGCCATGTCCACCGGCGGGGTGCCGCCGATCCCCAAATGCACGGCATACAGCAAGCCATACAGGCCTTGGGCGGCGTCCAGTTCGCCGCTAATCAACTTGTCGCGCAGGGTCGCCCAGGAGGCTTGGCGTTGCAGGTTGAGGGTCAAACCGTAGGGCTGGGCGAAACCCTGGGTGGCCGCCACGATCAGCGAGGCCGAGTCGGTGAGGGCCATAAAACCTAGATTGATGACGCTCTTTTCTGGGGCGTCGGAGCCGGCAACCCAGGCGAGACTGTCGGTGCGGCTATGGGGGGGAGCATCGGTCATTGCAGTTTTCCGTTTAAGCACAAAAAATCACTGTCCAGTCGGAAATTTCCGACCTTTGAGCGACGCCATTGTCTGATTTGTGCCTGCCGCCGTTGGCAGGTAAGAATTAACAAAGACACTGCAAGCGATATGCCAGCGTTGCTTTTAACTCCCGGAATAAACACAAAACCCCGCACTAGGCGGGGTCGGGATTTGTAAGCGGCTGTTTTTAACGTTCGAGAATTTGCTTGACCGTGGATTTTTGGATTTGCTGATCGCGGCCTTGGCTGTCTTCAAAACGGTACATGCCAGTGTCTTCATCCAGCTTGGGTTTGCCATCGGTGGTGATCAACTGGCCGTCGGTGGTGGCAATGATGTATTCGCTGGAGCAGCCCGCCAGGCTCAGCAGGCAGCAGGTGGTAAGGATCAATTTCTTCATGCTATTACCCTTAATGGTTGAACAGTTAAAACTCTAGGTACGCTAACTAGTTAGGCGCTATTTGCCAATCACTTGCACAAAAAAAGCCCCGCACTAGGCGGGGCTTTTCGACAGCGTTAGAACCTTAAGCTTGAACGACCGGAATGGTGGCGTTCGCTGCAGCTTCACGGAACTCGGCGATCTGGTCGAAGCTCAGGTAGCGGTAAACGTCGGCAGCCATGCTGTCGATGTCGGCCGCGTAGACCATGTACTCTTCAACCGTCGGCAGTTTGCCGGTGATTGCCGCGACGGCAGCCAGTTCAGCCGAGGACAGGTACACGTTGGCACCATCACCCAAGCGGTTCGGGAAGTTACGGGTCGAGGTCGACACTACTGTGGAGTTCGGCTCAACCCGTGCCTGGTTACCCATGCACAGCGAGCAGCCGGGCATTTCCAAGCGGGCGCCAGCTTTGCCGAAGATGCCGTAATAGCCTTCTTCGGTGAGCTGATGGGCATCCATCTTGGTCGGCGGCGACAGCCACAGACGAGTCGGCAGGGTGCCTTCGACTTTTTCCAGCAACTTACCGGCAGCGCGGAAGTGACCGATGTTGGTCATGCACGAACCGATGAACACTTCGTCGATCTTCTGGCCTTGTACGCTGGACAGCAGACGAGCGTCGTCTGGATCGTTTGGCGCGCAGAGAATCGGCTCTTTGATTTCGTTCAGGTCGATTTCGATGATTTCAGCGTATTCGGCATCGGCATCGGCGGCCAGCAGTTGCTGATCGGCAATCCAGGCTTCCATCGCTTGGGCGCGACGCTCCAGAGTCCGCGCATCGCCGTAGCCTTCGCCGATCATCCAGCGCAGCAGGGTGATGTTGGACTGCAGGTATTCGGCGATAGCCTTCTCTGGCAGCTTGATGGTGCAACCGGCAGCAGAACGCTCGGCCGAGGCGTCGGACAGCTCGAAAGCCTGTTCAACGGTCAGCTCGGTCAAGCCTTCGATTTCCAGGATGCGGCCGGAGAAGGCGTTGATTTTGCCCTTCTTCTCAACGGTCAACAGGCCTTTCTGGATCGCGTAGTACGGGATCGAGTGGACCAGGTCGCGCAGGGTGATGCCAGGCTGCATTTTGCCTTTGAAACGCACCAGAATCGATTCCGGCATGTCCAGTGGCATAACGCCGGTGGCAGCGGCGAACGCTACCAGGCCAGAACCGGCCGGGAAGGAGATGCCGATCGGGAAGCGGGTGTGCGAGTCACCACCGGTACCGACGGTGTCCGGCAGCAGCATACGGTTCAGCCAGCTGTGGATGATGCCGTCGCCTGGACGCAGGGATACGCCGCCACGGGTGCGGATGAAATCCGGCAGGGTGTGGTGGGTGGTCACGTCGATCGGCTTTGGATAGGCCGCGGTGTGGCAGAACGACTGCATCACCAGGTCAGCGGAGAAGCCCAGGCAAGCCAGGTCTTTCAGCTCGTCGCGGGTCATCGGACCTGTGGTGTCCTGGGAGCCGACGGTGGTCATCTTCGGCTCGCAGTAGGTGCCTGGACGTACGCCAGTTACACCGCACGCGCGACCAACCATTTTCTGCGCCAGGGTGAAACCCTTGGTGCTTTCGGCCGGTTGCTCAGGCTTCTTGAACAGGTCAACTGGACCCAGGCCGAGTTCTGCGCGAGCTTTGTCGGTCAAACCGCGGCCGATGATCAACGGAATACGGCCACCGGCACGAACTTCGTCCAACAGCACTGGAGTCTTCAGTTCGAAGCTGGTGATCACCTCGTCGGTGCCGTGCTTGCAGACTTTGCCGGCGTATGGGTAGACGTCAATCACGTCGCCCATATTGATGTTGCTCACATCGAATTCGATCGGCAGGGCGCCGGCGTCTTCCATGGTGTTGTAGAAAATTGGCGCGATCTTGCTACCGAAGCAGAAACCACCGGCACGCTTGTTCGGTACGTTCGGGATGTCGTCGCCGAAGAACCACAACACCGAGTTGGTGGCGGATTTGCGCGAAGAACCGGTACCGACCACGTCACCGACGTAGGCAACCGGGAAGCCTTTGGCGCGCATCTCGGCGATTTGCTTGAGCGGGCCAATGGCACCTTGTTGCTCAGGCACTATGCCTTCGCGGGCCATTTTCAACATGGCCAGGGCGTGCAGCGGGATGTCTGGGCGCGACCAGGCATCTGGCGCTGGCGACAGGTCATCGGTGTTGGTTTCGCCGGTGACCTTGAATACGGTCAGGGAGATTTTTTCAGCCACGGCTGGGCGGTTTTTGAACCACTCGCCGTCAGCCCAGGAAGTCAGTACGGCTTTGGCATTGGCGTTGCCGTTTTTGGCTTTTTCGGCCACGTCGTGGAACGAGTCAAACATCAGCAGGGTGTGCTTGAGTTGCGCGGCGGCAACTTCAGCCAGCTCGGCGTTGTCGAGCAGTTCAACCATGGTGGCGATGTTGTAGCCGCCTTGCATGGTGCCCAGCAGTTCAACGGCGCGTTGCTTGCTGATCAGTGGGGTAGCGGCTTCACCTTTGGCGACAGCGGACAGAAAGCCGGCCTTAACATAAGCCGCTTCATCCACGCCGGACGGTACGCGATTGGTGATCAGGTCAACCAGGAAGGCTTCTTCGCCAGCCGGTGGGTTTTTCAGCAGCTCTACCAGAGCTGCGGTTTGTTCGGCGTTCAGCGGCTGGGGCACGATGCCCTGAGCGGCACGCTCTTCAACATGTTTGCGATAGGCTACGAGCACGGTTATTACCCTCATCAGTGGTCCCGGCCGGTTGTCCGGGACGCGCATCCAGAAATCACCGAACCATGCGTCGTACGGCTTTTTGAGCCGTTTGACCAAGGTTTCAGTGCCTCCAACAAATTAGAAGCTGTTTTCAAAGTTTTACGCCGCTGGTAGGGCCTGATGAGGGCTGCGTTTAAGGCTGTGAACGAATTCGGCAACCTTGAAACACGTATTCCTGGCGGGTCAGAGAGTTGGCCATTTACCTTGCTGAGCAACCCGCAAAAATTGCTCAACGCCTCTCTGTCTGTGCTCGTGACGCTTTGAAAACAGCTTCTAGCGGACATTGGCGCCTAAAATGGCCCGCCGATTCTACTGGATGTTGGCGCTAAAGTTAAGCTGCAAAGCCAAGCCCTGCGTGGTGCCGGTCTAGACAAAAGGCTAAGATGGCAGTCGCTTTTCTTCGCTGTGTATCGACTCGCCATGCCCACTCAACCTATCAAGACGCCTTGCGTCGGCCTCTGTTCCACTGTTTACGGTGATTTAGTCTGCCGTGGCTGTAAGCGTTTTCACCATGAGGTGGTGAACTGGAATCTGTATGGCGATGAGGCCAAGCGCGCGGTGTTGCAGCGGCTGGAAGTCCTGCTGGTGCAGGTCATGCAGGGCAAAGTCGCGGTGTTTGATCCTGCACGCTTGCGTCTGCAGCTTGAGCGGCGGGCGATTCGTTTTGCGCCCCAGCAGTCGCCCTATTGCTGGGCCTATTTGTTGATAGTGCGTGGCGCGCGGGTGATCAGTCAGCTCGAGGCTTACGGTTTGGTGCTGTTACCGGAGTTTCGCGGCTGGTCGCTGCCCGAGTTGCGCGATGCGATTGATCGCGAGTTCTTTTTACTCTCAGAGGCGCACTACGAGCGCTATATCGCCCCGCGATTCTTGCGTGAAGGCCTGCAAGGTGACGCTTGAGTCTCGCGAGAGTTGAATTTTCCCAATAAAAAAGCCGCTCTTGAGCGGCTTTTTGTTTAGTGCGACTTAGTGCTGTGCGACCAGCTCTTCCAAATGGTCAATCACATCATCTGGCTTGAGCACCAGCACATCGCTGTCCAACGTATCCAGAATCACTTCGGCGGTGTTGCCGATCAGTGCGCCGGAGATACCAGTGCGGGCCACTGTGCCGATTACAGTGAGCACGGCATTGAGTTTGCTGGCCATGAAGGGAATCAGCACATCCGCCGGGCCTTCTTCGACATGCAGGCACTCGGGGGCGAGGGGCAGTTCGTTGAGGAAGGCTTGGCAGTTGTTTTTATAGCGCGCCTCGATGCTTTCCTTTAACTGGAAAGTTGGGTCGGCGGCCGACAGCATGGGGGATGGGTAAGCGCTGATCACGTGCAGCACGCCTTGGGCCAGCTCGGCAATGTCAAACCCATGGCTGATAATGCTGCTGTGCAGCACGCGATGCTCGCCGTCGGCATTGCCGGCATCCACTGCGGCTAGCACAGTGCCGTTAGTCCAGGGCTGATCCGACTTGACCATCAGTACCGGGGCAGGGCAATAGCGCAGCAGCTTCCAGTCATCGGGCGTCAGTATTAGTTTTTTTAGTGGGTTGTCAGGGGTGTGCTGTTTGATGATCAGGCCGCAACCTTCGGCTTGCTGCGCGGCGATAACAGTTTGGTGAATGCTGTTCAGCCAGCTTTGCTGGGTGCTGACACTAAAGCCTTCGGCGCTAAGGCCGGCAGCCAGGGCGTCGAGATCGGCTTGGTGATCATGGTTTTTTTCGCAAACCAGAAGGTGCAGATGCGACTGGGTCACCCCGGCGATCAGCTTGGCGCGCTTGAGGGCCAAGCCATCTGGCTTGTGCGGTTGGATTACAACCAGAATGCTGCGAATAGCCTGCATGATCATCTCCCTGAGAATATTGTTACCTGAATTATTTTAGTCAGCTTCTGCTGCGCCAAGCCTGATACACATCAAGTTCTTGCGGTTTCTCGGCCGCCGTCAGCGCTGCATAAGTCCGTATAATGCTTGGCTTTTATGACTGCGGCTAGCGGACGCTTGTTGGCCGTTGCTGCGGATCTGCAGATTATCTCGATCGGCGCACAGGCAAGAGCCTGGGCGCGGGTTGTTTGGGAGTGATGGGCAATGAATTTTCCAGATATCCAGCAGTTTTTAGGCTGTCCAACACCGCAAGCCTGGGTTGTGGCGGCGCTGGCGGATCAAGAAACCTTGCTGCTGGATCACAAGAACTGTGAATTCAAAGCCGCTTCAACGGCATTGAGTTTGATGGCCAAGTACAGTGGTCATGTCGAGATCACCGAGGCCATGCCGCGCCTGGCCCGTGAAGAGCTGGTGCACTACGAGCAAGTGCAGCGTCTGATGAAACGACGTCAAATCGCTCATCGGCCGTTGTCGGCCAGTCGCTATGCCTCAGGGTTGCGCAAATTGGTGCGCAGTCACGAGCCAGTCAAGCTGGTCGACACTCTGGTGGTGGGGGCATTTATTGAGGCGCGTTCTTGTGAGCGCTTTGAGGCGCTGGTGCCGCATCTGGATGATGAGCTGGCGACTTTCTATGCAGGTTTGTTGAAGAGCGAAGCTCGGCACTTTCAAAAATATCTAAAACTCGCCTATCTGTATGGCGAGGCCGCCGACGTCGGTCGGGTGATAGAGAAGGTCAGGGCGGGGGAGCAAGAGTTGATCGAAGCACCGGACACTGAGTTTCGCTTTCACAGCGGCGTGCCGGCCGTTTAGCTCACGCAGCGGCAGACTCGCTACTGAGTCTGCCAGGTTTCTACGGCCTTTTTAGAGCGTGAAAGGGGTTTGCTGGTAACCGTTTTCGTCGACTTGCAGGGCCCAGCCTTGCCGATCCCAGTCGCCCAGCACGATGCGTTGCGCGGCTTGGCCGGAAACTTCCAATGCATGAGTTTGGGGTCTATGGGTATGCCCGTGGATCAGGGTGCGCACGCCATATCTCGCCATGATTCGCGGGATTTCTGCCAGCGTAACATCGGTAATGGTGGTGGCTTTTTGTTTGGTGTGCACTTGGCTTTCGTTGCGCAGTTTGCGCGCCAGCTGTCGGCGTTTAGTCAGGGATAAATGGTGCAAGATCCACAGACTCAGCGGGTTGCGCAGCAGTTTACGCATGCGCATATAGCCGATATCGCTGGTGCATAGACTGTCGCCATGCATCAACAAAACCCGTTCGCCATATAAGTTGACCAGGCATGGATCGCGCAGCAGGGTGCAGCCGGCTTGCTGGCAAAAGGCTTGGCCAAGCATAAAGTCGCGGTTGCCGTGCATCAGGTAGATAGCCGTGCCGCTGTCGCTGAGTTGGCGCAGCGCCGCCGCAATGCTCTGTTGATAAGGGCTCATGTCGTCGTCGCCGACCCAGACCTCAAAAAAATCACCCAGGATGTACAGCGCATCGCAGTCATGAGCGCGTTGCTGCAAGAACTGTAAAAACGCCCGGGTAATGTCCGGGCGTTGTTCTTCAAGGTGCAGATCAGAGATCAGTAAGATCACTCAACGATCTCGGCGCGCTCGATGATCACATCTTCCAGCGGCACGTCTTGATGGCCGCCTTTGGTGCCTGTGGCAACCGCTTTGATTTTCTCGACCACATCCAGACCTTCAACCACTTCGCCGAACACGCAGTAGCCCCAGCCCTGTGCGGTCTTGGAGCTGTGGTCGAGGAAGTCGTTGTCTTTCACGTTGATGAAAAACTGTGCGGAAGCCGAGTGCGGCTCGTTGGTGCGGGCCATGGCAACAGTGCCGGACTTGTTCGACAGGCCATTGTCGGCTTCGTTCTTGATCGTGGCGCGGGTGGCTTTTTGCTTCATGCCTGGCTCAAACCCGCCGCCCTGGATCATGAAATTGCTGATTACTCGGTGGAAAATCACGTTGTCGTAGTGGCCGTCTTTAACGTACTGGATGAAGTTGGCCACTGTCTCCGGGGCTTTGTCGGCAAACAGATTGAGGGTGATGACGCCGTGATTGGTGTGCAATTTGATCATGCTGAAATCCGTCATGAGGGTGGTTGATGGTGTTTAACTGATTTGGCTGGCGCTTGCCCTGCGTGCGGAGGGCAAAATTGAGGCCGTGCCGGGTAAATGGGTGTTTGTGCCGATTTTTTCAAGCCCTATCGGTTCAGCCTTATGGCTTTGCGGCTGTTAGGGGCTTGACGGGTTCGCTATCATAGGCGCTTTGACTTAGTCGGCCTACCCAGGCTGTGCACCTGCATGATCAAGGACCCCATGAGCAAGCCTGAAATCCAAAGTGTTGCGCCTTCAAACTTTCTCCGTCAGATCGTCCAGAGCGACTTGGATGCCGGTAAGCACGCGAAAATTATCACGCGCTTTCCGCCCGAGCCCAATGGCTACCTGCATATAGGTCACGCCAAGGCAATCTGTGTGAATTTTGGCCTGGCCAAAGAGTTCGGTGGTGATTGCCATCTGCGTTTCGATGACACCAACCCGGCCAAGGAAGATCAGGAATACATCGACGCCATCGAAAGCGATGTGAAGTGGCTGGGGTTTGAGTGGTCGGGCGAGGTGCGTTACGCCTCCAATTACTTCGATCAATTGCACGACTGGGCGGTCGAGCTGATCAAGGCTGGCAAGGCCTATGTCGATGACCTGTCGCCGGACCAGGCCCGTGAATACCGCGGCAACTTGACCGAACCGGGCAAGAACAGCCCGTTCCGTGAGCGTCCGGTGGCCGAGAGTCTCGATCTGTTTGCGCGCATGAAGGCTGGCGAGTTTGCCGATGGCGCCCGTGCATTGCGGGCGAAGATCGACATGGCTGCGCCGAACATGAACCTGCGCGACCCGATTCTGTATCGCATCCGTCACGCTCATCACCACCAGACCGGTGATAAGTGGTGCATCTACCCAAGCTACGACTTTACCCACGGTCAGTCGGATGCAATTGAGGGCATTACCCACTCGATTTGCACCCTGGAGTTCGAAGATCACCGTCCGCTCTACGAATGGTTCCTGGCCAATCTGCCGGTGCCGGCGCAGCCGCGTCAGTATGAGTTCGCCCGCCTCAACCTGAACTACACCATCACCAGCAAGCGCAAGCTCAAGCAGTTGGTGGATGAGCAGCACGTCAGCGGTTGGGACGATCCGCGCATGTCGACGTTGTCCGGCTATCGCCGTCGCGGCTACACACCGGCGTCGATCCGCACCTTCTGCGACATGGTGGGTGTCAACCGTGCCGGTGGCCTGGTCGATATCGGCATGCTGGAATTCGCCATCCGCGAAGATCTGGATGCCAGCGCCGCGCGTGCCATGTGCGTGCTCAAGCCGCTGAAAGTAGTGATCACCAATTACCCGGAAAATCAGGTCGAAAACCTCGAGCTGGCCCGTCATCCCAAGCAGGATATGGGCGTGCGTCAGTTGCCGTTCGCCCGCGAGATCTACATCGACGCCGGCGACTTTGAAGAAGTCGCGCCGGCTGGCTACAAGCGCTTGGTTCCAGGTGGCGAAGCGCGCCTGCGCGGCAGCTATGTGATTCGCGCCGACGAGGCGATCAAGGATGCCGCCGGCAATATCGTCGAGCTGCGCTGCTCTTATGACCCTGAAACCTTGGGTAAGAATCCCGAGGGTCGCAAGGTCAAGGGCGTGATCCATTGGGTGCCGGCCGCCGCCAGCATCGAGTGCGAAGTGCGCCTGTACGATCGCCTGTTCCGTTCGGCGCAACCGGAAAAAGCTGAAGAGGGCGCCGGTTTTCTTGACGACATCAATCCGAATTCGCTGCAGGTGCTCACCGGCTGCCGCGCCGAGCCGTCGCTGGCGCAAGTGCTGCCCGAGGAGCGTTTTCAGTTCGAGCGTGAAGGCTATTTTTGCGTCGATCTGAAAGATTCCAAGCCGGGTAAACCTGTGTTCAATCGCACTGTCACGCTGCGTGATTCCTGGGGGCAATGATGGCGCTGTCGATCTACAACACGCTAAGCAAAACCAAGGAAGTCTTTACGCCGCTGGAAGGCAACAAGGTGCGCATGTATGTCTGCGGCATGACCGTGTACGACTTCTGCCACCTGGGCCACGGTCGCAGCATGGTGGCCTTCGATGTGATCACTCGTTGGTTGCGCCACAGCGGCTATGAGCTGACCTATGTGCGCAACATCACCGACATCGACGACAAAATCATCAATCGCGCCAATGAAAATGGCGAGGCGTTTGAGGCGCTGACCGAGCGCATGATTGCCGCCATGCATGAAGATGAAGCGCGGCTGAACATACTTCCGCCGAATATGGAGCCGCGTGCCACCGAGCATATCGCCGGCATGCACGGGATGATCCAGACCCTGATCGACAAGGATTACGCCTACGCGGCGGGGAATGGCGACGTCTATTACCGGGTCGGCAAATTTGTCGGCTACGGCAAGTTGTCGCGCCGGCGCATCGAAGACTTGCGTATCGGTGCGCGCATCGAGCCCGATGATGCCAAGCAAGATCCGCTGGATTTCGTGTTGTGGAAGGCCGCCAAGCCGGGCGAGCCGAGCTGGCCGTCGCCTTGGGGTGATGGGCGGCCGGGCTGGCACATCGAGTGCTCGGTGATGTCGACCTGCTGCTTGGGCGATACCTTCGACATCCATGGCGGCGGCAATGATCTGGAGTTTCCGCATCACGAGAACGAAATCGCGCAAAGCGAGGCGGCCACCGGCAAACCTTACGCCAAGGCGTGGCTGCACTGCGGGATGATCACTATCAATGGCGAGAAGATGTCCAAGTCCTTGGGTAACTTCTTCACCATTCGTGAAGTGCTGGAAAAGTACCATCCGGAAGTGGTGCGCTACTTGCTGATCGGCAGCCATTACCGCAGCCCGATCAACTACTCGGAAGACAACTTGCGTGAAGCCAAGACCGCTTTGGAGCGTTTCTACAACGCCCTGAAAGGTCTGCCAGAGGCTGCGCCTGCGGCGGCAGAGGAATTTGTCGCGCGCTTTACCGTGGCCATGGATGACGACTTCAATACCGCCGGCGCTTGCTCAGTGTTGTTCGAGTTGGCGCGTGAGGTAAATCGTCTGCGTGATACTGACCTGCCTGCGGCGGCGGCCCTGGCGGCGCGCTTGAAGTCGCTGGCGGCGTTGCTGGGTGTGCTGCAGCTTGAGCCGGATGAGTTTTTGCGTGGCGATGTCGGCGGGCGGGTTGATGTGCAGGCAGTTGAGGCCTTGATCGAGGCTCGCTTACTGGCGCGTAGCAACAAGGACTGGGCGGCGTCCGATCAGATTCGTGATCAGCTGGCGGCGCTGGGTGTGGTGCTGGAAGACAGCAAGGGCGTGACTACTTGGCGGTTGGCCGACTAGTTGAGCGCTGCAATAAAAAATGGCCGCTGATGCGGCCATTTTTTATTCGCGGGTATTTAGTCAGTTGTGCAGATGCTCGGCGGCATGCAGGGTGTTTTCCAGCAGGCAGGCACGGGTCATCGGGCCAACACCGCCGGGTACTGGGGTGATCCAGCTGGCGCGGGGCAGGGCGGTTTCAAATACCACGTCACCGATCAACTTGCCGTCGGCTTGGCGGTTGATGCCGACATCGATAACGATGGCGCCTTGTTTGATCCACTCACCTTTAACCAGGCCGGGCTTGCCGGCGGCGACCACCACCAGATCGGCGCTGGCCAGATGGCCGGGCAGGTCTTTGGTGAATCTGTGGGTGACGGTCACGGTGCAACCAGCCAGCAGCAGCTCCAGCGCCATCGGTCGGCCGACGATGTTGGAAGCGCCGACAATCACCGCGTGCATGCCGTACAGGTCTGCGCCGGTGCTTTGCAGCAAGGTCATGATGCCTTTCGGGGTGCAGGGGCGCAGTACCGGGATACGCTGGGCGAGGCGGCCGATGTTGTAGGGGTGAAAGCCGTCGACGTCTTTGTCCGGGTGGATTCGCTCCAGCAGCAGCGATGCATCCAAATGCGCAGGCAGCGGCAGTTGCACCAGGATGCCGTCGATCTTCGGGTCGGCATTGAGCTCGTCAATCAGCGCCAATAGCTCGGTTTGCTCAGTGTCTGCGGGCAGGTCGTAGGCTTTAGAGAAAAACCCGACTTCTTCGCAGTCTTTGCGTTTGTGCGAAACGTAAACTTCGGAGGCGGGGTCGTTGCCGACCAGAATCACTGCAAGGCC
>C687J26845_10001073_pt1 | contig 17195 bp, 15 predicted proteins | sample RifCSPlowO2_12_FD_26845 | JGI IMG/M metagenome (IMG submission 26845)
ACCTTGTCCAGTTGCTCCTGGAACTCGGCCTTGGCCGTAAAGAAGCCGCCCATTACCAGGTTTTCCTCCACGGTCAGGCGGGAGAATACCCGGCGGCCTTCCGGTACCACGGCGATGCTCTTGCGCATGATGTCCGGGGTGTTCTGGCCGATCAGCTCTTCACCCTGGTAGCGGATGCTGCCGCTGCTCGCCTGCGGTGAACCGCACAAAGTCATCAGCAGGGTTGACTTGCCGGCGCCGTTGGCCCCGATCAGGGTGACGATCTCGCCCTGGCGCACCTCGACGCTGACGTCGTGGAGGGCCTGGATCTTGCCGTAGAAGGTGGAAACCTTGTCGAAATACAGCATCAAGCTTCCCCCAGGTAGGCTTTGATCACGTCCGGGTTGGCGCGGATCTGCTCCGGCGTTCCGTCGGCCAGGGGCGTGCCCTGGTTGATCACGTAGATATGGTCGGAAATGCTCATGACCAGCTTCATGTCGTGTTCGATCAGCAATACGGTGACGTCATGTTCATCGCGCAGCATGCGGATCAGGGCCTTGAGGTCGTCGGTTTCCCGCGGGTTGAGGCCGGCGGCCGGCTCGTCGAGCATGAGGATGCGCGGTCGCGTCATCATGCAGCGGGCAATCTCCAGGCGGCGCTGCTGGCCGTAGGCGAGGGTGCCGGCCGTGCGGTTGGCGAAGTCGGTCAGGTTGACCTGCTCCAGCCAGTGCGCGGCGTAATCCATGGCTTCGCGTTCGCTCTTGCGAAACGCCGGGGTTTTCAACAGGCCGGCGAAGAAGTTGGTGTTGAGGTGGCGGTGCTGGGCCACCAGCAGGTTTTCCACCACGGTCATTTCCTTGAACAGACGCACGTTCTGGAAGGTCCGCACCACACCCTTGCGGGCGATCTTGTGGCCCGGCAGGCCTTCGATCTGCTCGCCATCGAGGCGAATGTTGCCGCTGGTTGGCTGGTAGAAGCCGGTCAGGCAGTTGAACACCGTGGTCTTGCCGGCACCGTTCGGACCGATCATCGACACCACTTGTTTTTCATTGACGGTCAGCCCCACCCCGTTGACGGCCAGCAGGCCACCGAAGCGCATGGACAGGCCGCTTACTTCCAGAATAGGCCGGCTCATTGTTTCAACTCCAGGTGGGGACGCTGCATGGGTAGCAGGCCCTGCGGACGCCAGATCATCATCAGCACCATCAGGGCGCCGAACATCAGCATGCGGTACTCGTTGAACTCCCGCGCCAGTTCCGGCAACAGGATCATCACGATGGCCGCCAGGATGATCCCCAACTGCGAGCCCATGCCGCCCAGCACGACGATGGCGAGGATGATCGCCGACTCGATGAAGGTGAAGGATTGCGGGCTGACCAGGCCCTGGCGCGCGGCGAAGAAACTGCCGGCGAAACCGGCGAAGCAGGCGCCCAGGGTGAAGGCCGAGAGCTTGATGATGGTGGGGTTCATGCCCAGCGCCCGGCAGACGATCTCGTCCTCGCGCAGGGCTTCCCAGGCGCGGCCGAGCGGCATGCGCAGCAGGCGGTTGATCACGAACAGGGTCAGCAGCACCAGCACCAGGGCGATCAGGTAGAGGAAGATCACCTTGTTGATCGAGGCGTAGGCCACGCCGAAATACTCGTGGAAGGTCTGCATGCCCTCGGCGGCCTTGCGGTCGAAGGACAGGCCGAACAGGGTCGGCTTGGGGATCGAGCCGATGCCGTTGGGGCCGCCGGTCAGCCAGGTCAGGTTGTTCAGCAGGATGCGGATGATCTCGCCGAAACCCAGGGTGACGATGGCCAGGTAGTCGCCGCGCAGGCGCAGCACCGGGAAGCCCAGGATAAAGCCGAAGGACGCGGACATCAGGCCGGCGATCGGCAGGCAGATCCAGAAGCTCAGGCCGAAGTAGTGCGCCAGCAGCGCATAGCTGTAGGCGCCGACCGCGTAGAAGGCCACGTAGCCGAGGTCGAGCAGCCCCGCCAGGCCGACCACGATGTTCAGGCCGAGGCCGAGCATCACGTAGATCAGGATCAGGGTGGCGATGTCCACCGCGCCGCGGCTGCCGAAGAACGGCCAGGCCAGGGCGAGCATGACCAGGCCGAGGACTACCCAGCGCTGGGTCGAGGGCCGGGTGAGGAAGTTGCTGGCCTGACTCGGCATACTCGGCAACTTCGGTGCATGGGCCCAGACAGCGCCCAACTGGGTGCGGAACAATTGCCAGAAGAACATGGCAATCGAGCAGCCGAGTATGGTCCAGAGTACGGTCGGGCTGGCGCCCTGCACTTCCAGTTTGATACCCACGGTGGAGAGCTTCAGGCCCATTACCGGATAGGCCACGGCCAGTACCAGCAGGGCGCTGAAGATGGCCATCTTGAAGTTTTTCTTGATCGAGGTATTCATACTTTCTCAACCTCCGGACGACCCAGGATGCCGGTCGGGCGGAACAGCAGCACCAGCACCAGCAGGCTGAAAGCCACCACGTCCTTGTACTGATCGCCAAAGATGTCGGCGCCGAAGGCTTCGGCTACGCCGAGCACCAGGCCGCCCAATACCGCGCCCGGGATGCTGCCGATACCGCCCAGCACCGCCGCGGTGAAGGCCTTGATCCCGGCAAGGAAGCCCAGGTGCGGATTGATTACACCGTACTGCATGCCCAGCAGTACCGCGGCCACGGCCGCCAGGGCGGCGCCGATGACGAAGGTCAGGCTGATGATGTTGTTGGTGTTGATGCCCAGCAGGTTGGCCATCTTCAGGTCTTCGGCGCAGGCCCGGCAGGCCCGACCGAGGCGCGAACGGGAGATGAACAGGGTCAGACCGACCATCGCCAGGAAGGTGACGACGAAGATCAGCACCTGCATATAGGAAATGACCACGCCATTCATGGCGCTTTCACCGAACACGAAGTTGCCCGGTAGCGGGTTGGGGATGGCTTTGTCCTTGGAGTCCTGGGACAGCAGCACGAGGTTCTGCAGGAAGATCGACATGCCGATCGCCGAGATCAGCGGAATCAAGCGGTTACCGCCGCGCAGGGGGCGGTAGGCGACCCGTTCGATGCTGTAACCGTAGGCGCTGGCGACGATGATGCTGGCGGCGAAGCCCGCGATCATCATCAGGGGCAAGCTGTCCAGGCCGAACATGGCCAGGCCGGCGATCACGATGAAGACTACATACGAGCCAATCATGTAAACCTCGCCATGGGCGAAGTTGATCATGCCGATGATGCCGTAGACCATGGTGTAGCCGATGGCAATCAGGGCATAGGTACTGCCAACGGTCAGACCGTTAACCAGCTGTTGCAGGTAGTGATACAGATCAGGCATTGCCTAACTCCTGGGTCGTCACGCACGTCAGCGCTTGTGGCGCAGGGTGAGACCGGAATTCTTCTAATAAACAAAACCCACTGCGGTTGCAGTGGGCTTTGGGTTCAGGCAGGAAGCCGCTCTATCAGTTGAGCGGCGCTTCGGTCTTGGTGCCGTCCTGGTGCCATTCGTAGACCACGAAACTGAAATCCTTCAGGTCGCCCTTTTCGTCGAAGCTGAGGACGCCGGTGGGGGTGTCGAAGCTGTTGGCGCGCAGGGCTGCGGCCACCTTGGCAGTATCGGTATCGCCAGCTTTCTCGATGCCTTCGGCAATCACTTGCACGGCAGCATAGGCCGGGAAGACGAACGGGCCGCTGGAGTCTTCGTTCTTGGCTTTGAACGCCTCGACCAGCGCCTTGTTGCGTGGATCCTGGTCGAACGACTTCGGCAGGGTCACCAGCAGGCCTTCGGAAGCCGGGCCGGCGATGGCCGAGATTTCCTTGTTACCTACACCTTCCGGGCCCATGAACTTGGCGCTCAGGCCTTTTTCAGCCGACTGACGCAGCAGCAGGCCCAGCTCCGGGTGGTAGCCGCCGTAGTAGACGAAATCCACACCGGCTTGCTTGAGCTTGGCGATCATCGCGGAGAAATCCTTGTCGCCGGCATTGATGCCTTCGAACAGGGCGACCTTGGTGCCCTTGGCTTCCAGCGTCTGCTTGACCGCGGTGGCAATGCCTTCGCCGTATTGCTGCTTGTCGTGAAGCACGGCCACGGCCTTCGGCTTGATATGGTCGGCAATGAAGTTGCCGGCGGTCGGGCCTTGCAGGCTGTCCAGGCCGATGGTGCGGAACACCAGTTCGTAGCCGCGAGCGGTGATGTCCGGGCTGGTGGACGCCGGGCTGATCATCAGGATGCCTTCGTCTTCATAGATGTCGGACGCTGGCTGAGTGGAGCTGGAGCAGAGGTGGCCGACGACGAATTTCACTTCGTCGTTGACGATCTTGTTGGCCACGGCCACGGCTTGTTTCGGATCGCAAGCATCGTCATAAACCACGCCTTCGAGCATGGCGCCGTTGACGCCACCCGCCTTGTTGATCTGCTCGATGGCCATCTTGGCGCCGATGAATTGCATCTCGCCATATTGTGCGACTGCGCCGGTTACCGGACCCGCCATGCCGATCTTGATGGTGTCAGCCGCTAGCGAGTAGCTGGCAACGCCGGCCATGGCCATGGCGGCAAACAGTTTGGATATCTGCTTAGTAGCCTTGTTCATAGTGCTCCACTCTTATTGATTTTCGTTGTGTAGTTCCGGCAGCCAAAGTTGCATAACCGGATGGTTTCATCCGCTTATACCCCCGGCAACTTTACCGCTGCAGTGTAGAGCGCCGCTTTGCGGCTTGAAAGCCGGCCGCTGAGGGCAAAGCATGCGGATGTCGCTTAATTGCAATAAACGTATAGAAAAACGGCGTGACTTGCCTGCGTCCGACAGCTTCCGGCGTACTTGCCTGGTGCTTGCTCGGCGCTATCATGTTGCCCGAGCAAACCTCGGACTACTTCTGCGGACAAACCATGACTGAACAACCTAGCACCCTCTATGCCAAGCTGCTCGGAGAAACTGCGCCAATCACCTGGCAAGAGTTGCAACCTTTCTTCGCCCGCGGTGCGTTGCTGATGGTCGGGGGGACGCAAGACCTGATCGCGGTGGCCCAAGCCGTAGCGGAAAATGACCAGGCCAAGGTGAGCGCCTGGCTGGCCGGCGGCCAATTGAAAAAAATCGACGATGGCTGTGCCGCGGATCTGCTGGCGCGCGACCCGGCGCTGTGGGCGGTGGTGGTGGCGCCCTGGGTGCTGGTGCAGGAGCGGCATGGCGCGCCTGTTGTGCACTGAATCGATGCGCTGGTGGTGGTGAAGAGGTCTAGACTGGTCCGAGTCTTTCCTCAGTCGCTACGGAGTCAACATGTTCGAGCCTGGCCACCTGCACCGCGCGAACCCGGTCGCCACCCCCGACCAGCCGGCATTCAGCATCGATCTCTACTACGAGGTGCGCCAGGATCCGGTCGAGGGGCCGATGTTGCACATGCGCCTGGTCGGCGACGTGGCGGGCAAGGCGTTCGAGGAGCAGTTCGAGCTGCACCGCGATACCGCCTTCAATTTCGCCAGCGTCGCCAGCCGCTTGGCGCTCAAGCATGGGATGCCGGCCAATTTCAGCCTGATCATGCGTGGCCACCAGGAATACGACCAGATGTTCGCCGATATCCGCACCAAGCTCGGCAGTCACACCGGCGATACGGTCGATCTCGACCATCTGGAAAAAGACGGGCTGTAGGAGGGGCGCTACGCGCTGACCCAGCGTTGACGCGCCCAGCCGCTGAAGGCGTCGACCGCCAGCACCAGGACCAGCATCGCCAGGATCACCGTCGCCGCCTGGGCTTCCTGGAACAGGCTGAGGCTGACGTAGAGCATCTGTCCCAAACCGCCGGCGCCGACAAAACCGAGCACGCTGGCCATGCGGATATTGTTTTCCCAGCGGTACAACGAATAGGCGATCAGCTGCGGCCAGACCGCCGGCAGGGTGCCGTAGCAGAATGCCGCCACATGCCCGCCACCGCTCAGGCGAATCGCCTCGGCCGGTTCGTTCGGGGTGTTCTCCAGGGCCTCGGCGAACAGGCGACCGAGCACTCCGGTGGTGTGCAGGGCCAGGGCCAGGGTGCCGGCATTCGGTCCGAGGCCGGCGGCCAGCACCACCAGGGCCGCCCACACCAGTTCCGGGATCGCGCGCAGGGCATTCAAGAGAAACCGTGAGCCACTCAGGGCCAGCCAGCCAAAGCGTCCGGACGCCGGCAAGGCCAGGAGCAGGCCGAGCAGGGCGGCCAGCAGGGTGCCGATGGCCGACATGGCCAGGGTCTCCAGCGCGCCATGGCCGATGGCCCGCACGTGCGGCGGCGAAAAATCCGGGCTGAAGAAGCTGCTGGCGTAGCGGCCCATTTGCCTCAGGCTGTCGCCACTGACCAGGGCGCCCAGGTCGATGCCCAGGAAACTGAAGGACGCAAGCACCGCCGCCAGCAAGGCCAGCAGCAGGGCATAGTTGCCCAGGCGCTTGTCCGCAGACGGCTTCATAACAGCCTCGCACGCAGCAGGCGGCTGAGTTGGTCGGCGAGCAGCACCAGCAACAGGAAAGTCAGCAACATGCTGGCCACCTCGCCGCCGGCGAACATGCGCATCGACAGGTCGATCTGCTGGCCCAGGCCGCCGGCGCCGACGAAGCCCATCACCACCGAGGCGCGGATGGCGCATTCCCAGCGGTACACCGTATAGGAGAGCATTTCTGCGCCAGCATTGGGCAGTACCCCGTAGGCAAAGGCGGCCAGGCGTGGGCTGCCGGCAACCAGCAGGGCGCGGCTCGGACGCGGATCGACCGACTCGAAGATCTCCGCATAGACCTTGCCGAGCATGCCGCTGTAGGTGATGGCGATGGCCAGTACCCCGGCCGTCGGGCCGAGGCCAACGGCGCGCACGAACAGCAGCGCCCAGACGATTTCCGGCACGCTACGCAGGACGATCAGCAGGCTGCGCACCGGCCAGCGAAGTGCCTGTGCCCACCAGGCCGGGCGTCCGCCACGGTGTACGGCGGAGAGTGACAGCGCACGGCTGGCCAGCAGGGCGCCGGGAATGGCGATCAGCAGGGCTAGGGCCATGCCGGCGGTGGCGATGGCCAGGGTTTCCAGGGTGGCGCGAGCGAGCAACCGGAGGAACTCGCGATCATGCGCCAGCGGCCAGAAGTCGACGAGAAAGCGGCCCATATTGGTCGCGTTGCGCTCATCGAACAGCACCACCAGGTTCAGTTCGCTGAGCGTCAGGCCCGGCCACAACAGCAGCACTGCCAGCAGGGTCAGGGCCAGGCGCGGCAAGGCTGCCGGGTCACGCAGTACGGGGTTCAGCATCGCGGGATCTGTATACTCACCGGCGCTGTCGAAGCGGGCACGGCTGGCAATTGTTCGTTGGCGTACAGCGCATCCAGTGCGTTGGCGCCGATTGCCTCGGGCGGCAGGTCGAAGACGATGCGCCCCTCGCGCACGCCGATGATCCGCGGGAAATGCGCCAGGGCCAACTCGACCGCATGCAGGCTGGCCAGCAGAGTCATGCCGCGCCGGCTGACTTCCTCATTGAGTACGCTCAGGGTATGACCGGCGAGCACCGGGTCCATGGCCGACACGGGTTCGTCGGCAAGGATCAGTTCCGGCGCCTGATAGAGCACCCGGGCGATGCCGACCCGTTGCAACTGGCCACCGGACAGCTGANCGCAGCGCTCGAACAGCTTGTCCGCCAGGTCCAGGCGACCGAGGGCCGCCTGGGCTCCGGGNATATCGAGCGGGTGCAGCAGGTTGAGCAGGCTCTTGCCCAGCGACCATTGGCCGAGCTTGCCGGCCAGTACCGCGGTGACCACGCGCTGGCGGGGCGGCAAGGGCGGCGCCTGATGGATCAGGCCGATCCGCGCACGCAATTCCTGCCGCTGGCGTGCGCCGAGCTGCCAGGGCTGCTGGCCGAGCAGGTGGATCTGTCCGCTACTGGGTTGCAGGTTGCTGGCGAGCAGGCGCAGCAGGCTGGTTTTGCCCGCGCCCGATGGGCCGATGATGGCCACCCGCTCGCCGATCTTTACCTGTAGATCGACCTCGCTGAGCGCAACCTGACCGTTGGCGTGGGTCAGGCCCACGCCGCTGAGGCTGACACTCACTTCAGCAGGCCGGCCGCTTGGGCTGCTTCCTCGATACCCTGGTAATTTTCTGCCTTGGTCGGGATGAAGCGGCTGGCGGCTTGCAGGTCGAGGATCGCCTTGTGTTGCGGGTTGGCTGGGTCGAGGGCGAGGAACGCCGCCTGGATCTTGTCGCGCACGACCGGGTCGAGGGTGCCGCGCACTGTCCAGTTGTAATCGAAGTAGGGCGGGGTGGTGGCAATCACCTTGACCTTGTCGGTGTCGACCTTGCCGGCAGCGACCAGTTTGTCCCACACCGAGGCGTTGAGTACGCCGCCGTCGGCCTTGCCCGCCTGGACCCAGGCAGCGGTGGCGTCATGCGCACCGGAGTAGGCGATGCGGCTGAAGAACTGTTCCGGCTCGATCCCATCCTGCAGCATGAAGTAGCGTGGCATCAGGCTGCCGGAGGTGGAAGATACCGAGCCGAAGGCGAAGGTCTTGCCTTTCAGGTCTTGCAGCGATTGCACGGTCGGGTCGGCGCTGATGATCTTGCTGGTGAACTTTTCGTCTTCGGCGCGTTGCACCAAGGGAATAGCAGCGTGCGCAGCATTGGCGGTTTTCAGCCGCGCCTGGACGAATGTGAAGCCGCCCAGCCAGGCCATGTCGATACGGTCGGCGGCGAGAGCTTCGACCACGGCGGCATAGTCGGATACCGGGACGAACTCGACCTGCATGTCCAGTTGCTGTTCGAGGTAGGCGCCAAGCGGCTTGAATTTACGCAGCAGTTCGGTGGGGGCTTCATCGGGGATGGCCGAGACGCGCAATACATCGGCGGCTTGGGCGAATACGGCGGAAAAACACAAGGCAAGGCCGGCGGCCAGCGCAAAGGAACGCTTCAACATGGGGGTTCTCCGGTTAAATAGCGGGGAAAGCCGGCGGAGTATAAAGGGAATCACGCGCTTGTGGTTGGGCCGGCGGGGCCCTCTGTTCGGATTGCCGCGGCGGTATCTGCCTTNCACCCCGGTGGNTTACGCGGCGCGCCCGGTCCGAGGCAGGTTCGCCGCAGACGTTTCGCGCCGCTAACCCGCCCACGTTAAGATAGCCACCTCCTTTGCGCTGGAGTCGCATTATGCCTGCACCGATGAGCACTTCCCTGCCGGCCCTGGCTTTCGCCGGCATCGGCCTGATGGGCCTGCCGATGACCCGTCGCCTGCTGGCCGCAGGCTATCCCCTGAGCGTNTGGAACCGTTCGCCGGACAANTGCCTGCCGTTGCTCGANCTGGGGGCGCAACGTGCGCAAACCCCGGCCGAGTTGTGCACCGATGCCGGTATCGTGATGCTCTGCCTGGCCAATACCGAGGTGGTGCATGAGGTGGTGTTCGGCCCCGGCGGTATCGTCGAGGGTGCCCGGCCCGGGCAACTGCTGGTGGATTTCTCCAGCCTGGAGCCGGCGGCGACTCGCGCGATGGCCGCCGAACTGGAGCAGTGCTGTGGCATGCGCTGGGTCGATGCGCCGGTGTCCGGCGGCACGCCCGGCGCCGAAGCCGGCAGCCTGGCGATCATGGCCGGTGGTCGCGCGGAGGATGTCGAACGGGCGCGGCCGATCCTCGCCCACCTGGGGCAGCGCCTGACCCGCATGGGCGAGGTCGGTGCCGGTCAGGTGACCAAGTTGTGCAACCAGATGATCGTCGCCTGCAATGCGCTGGTGATTGCCGAGGTGGTGGCCCTGGCGGAGCAGGCCGGGGTCGATGCCAGCCTGCTTGCGCCGGCCTTGGCCGGTGGTTTTGCCGATTCCAAACCGCTGCAGATCCTCGCCCCGCAAATGGCCAGCAGCCAGTTCGAGCCGATCAAATGGCATGTGCGCACCTTGCTCAAGGATCTCGACAGCGCGGTCAAACTGTCCCGCGAGATCGGGTCGGCCACACCGCTCAGCGGCTTGGCGGCGCAGTTGATGCGTCTGCACGGCAGCCAGGGCAATCTGCAGCGCGACCCGGCCACGTTGGTGCAACTGTATCGGGAGGGCGAGGCATGAAAATCGCCGCCAACCTGTCGCTGTTGTTCACTGAGCTGCCGTTGCGCGAGCGCGTGGTGGCGGCCGCCGCGGCGGGCTTCGATGGTGTGGAAATCCAGTTTCCCTACGAGCTGGCGGCAATTCGCCTGAAGGAGGCACTGGAGGCCGCGGGCATGCCGCTGGTGCTGATCAATCTGCCAGCTGGCGACTTGCTCGGCGGCGGCGCCGGTCTGGCGGCGGTGCCGGCGCGCCAGGCCGAGTTCGATGCTGCGCTGCAGGAGGCGCTGACCTATGCGGCCATGGTGCGGCCCGCCTGCGTCAATGTGCTGCCCGGGCGCCTGGCCGAGGGTGTGAGTCGAGAACGGGCGTTGGCGACCCTGGCCGCCAATCTGCACAAGAGCGCCGAGGCTTTTCAGGTGCTGGGGATCCGCGTGCTGGTGGAGGCGATCAACCCGCTGGATATGCCGGGTTTTTTGATCAACACCCCAGAACAGCTCGATGAGTTGTTGCGCACGGTCAGGCATCCCAATCTGGCGGCCCAGTACGACCTCTATCACATGGCGCGTCAAGGCGTGGATCTGCTGGCGGGCATCGCATTGTTGGCCGGGCGCATCGGCCATGTGCAGTTCGCCGATTGCCCCGGACGCGGGGCGCCGGGGACCGGTCAGCTCGAGTTTGTGCCAGCCCTGGCGGCGCTCGAACGCAGCGGTTATCGGGGCTGGCTGGGCGCCGAATACCTGCCGGGCGAGGCGGGCACGCAGGCGGGACTGGGCTGGCTGGCCAGCTGGCGCAACGTCGGCTGACGGCCCGTTCGGCGGTTAAAGCTGGGGCAGGATGGCGCAGGGGGAAAAGCGTTCGACCCGGTTGCGCCCCAATTTCTTGGCGCGATAGAGCATCAGGTCGGCACAGTGCACCAGCTCGCCCAGGCCTTGTCCGGGCTGCCACTGCGCCACGCCAAAGCTGGCGGTGACGCCGATGGTTCCGGTCAGCGGTTCGGCGGCGAGCAGGCCGCGCAGCTTTTCCGCGATCAGGCAGGCCTGATCGAGGTCGGTGTGCGGCATGAGGATGATGAATTCCTCGCCGCCCCAGCGGCACAGGCTGTCGGAGTCGCGCAGGTGGGCCTTGATCCGTTGCGCCACGCCAGTCAGGACACAGTCGCCGACGTCATGACCATATTGGTCGTTGATCGCTTTGAAACGGTCGATATCGAGAAATACCAGGGCCAGGGGGAAATCATAGCGCTCAGCCCGCTTGATTTCGTTGTGCGCCAGTTCCTCGATCTTCAGTCGCGACCACTGTCCGGTCAGGCGGTCGGTGTTGGCCAGGCGCTCCAGTTGCAGGTTGCTGCTACGCAGTTCCTGCTCGGCCTGTTGCCGACGCGTTACCTCCCGGCGCAACTTCTGCGTCAGCCGGGCAAAGCGCAGGGCCACGGCGCCCAGCAGCAGCAGGGCCAGCGAGGCCCCGCCAAGCACCTGGTAGAGCAGGCTGTGGTCGGTTGCAGCCTTGTGCTTGTAGATGAAGCCGTCCAGTTCGATCGGTCCTTCGGCCATACCCAGATCCCGGTAGCTTTGCGCAATGGCGTGCCAGCGCCCCGGGTTCATGTGCCCCAGTTGCACCAGCTCAGGCATGATCAGCGTCTTCAATTGCTCGGCTTCGAAGCGCAGATGTTCCAGGCTCTTGTCGGGGGCGTAGCGTTGATGAATCAGTTGTACGCTTTCCTCGATGTTCTCCAGGGCGTATTGCCAGCCCTTGAGGCTGGCCTGGATAAACGCCTCGATCTGTGCGGGACGCTGTTGCAGCAGGGCTTCGCGGGTGGTCAACACGTCACTGTAGAAGTTGACGCCATATTCGCGCGGTTTGATCAACCGGTAGGGNTGCTGCTGCTGTTGCAACCAGAACGGCTCGTTGGAAATGTAACCGTTGTAGGCGTCGGTATTGCCGTCGATCAGGTCTTGCGGGTCGAAGCTGGTCTGTTGCAGCTCCAGACGCTCGTGATCGATGCCTTCACGGGCCAGAGTGACAAGCAGTTCGGCACTTTCCGGTGCCGGCATCAGCATCACCCGCTTGCCTGCCAGGTCGTGGGGCGTGTAGATGTCCGAGTCGGCCCGTACTATCCACACGGTTGGCGAGCTCTGCATGATCGCCGCCAGCGCCACCACCGGCCGGCCCTGCATGCGCGCGATGACCAGGCCGCTGTTGGCAACGGCAAAATCGACATCCCCTTTGAGCAGGAGATCTATCGGCTTTGGCGTGCCGGGCCCGCCTGGGCGTATTTCCACCTCCAGCCCGGCCTGCGCATAGAAGCCTTTTTCCAGGGCCATGTAGTAGCCGGCGAACTGGAACTGATGCAGCCAGCGCAGTTGCAGGCGCATTTTTTCNGCGGCCATGGCCTCGGCCAGACACAGTAACTGCACCAGCAACAGGCAGAGACCCAAGCGTAGCGAAGTGTTGTCCCGCTTACCGGGTGGTGTTTGAACGGGTAGGGGCATGGCGACCTGCCGCTGACTCAGCGTATATACACAAAACCACATCAATAGTGGATGCGCTCACGACAACGGCCCTAGCTGTCAGTCGTAGACCACGCCCTCGTCGATTCTCGGTGTCGCCGATTATGCGTAAAGAGTATGGCGATCTGGCATCAGTATAGTGAGTCTGTGCATATGGCAAGCGCAGGGCCGCGGATCGGCATGCTCGGCGGCAGTTTCTTGCTGACCAGCGGCTCTGCTTGGCAGCAGAGCCTTCGGCTGCGATGAGCAGCAGGCTGCGCAGCCGAAGGTGGTGTTGGCGCCTGTTAGCCGGCTACCGGGCGGGGCGGCTGCGACAGGGGAAGCCTGGCCTGCGTGACCGGCAAGCGGGCTGGCTGCTGTATGGACTGGCTAAAGGCGTGTCGCCACAAGGGGTGCTGCTCGGCCTGTTCCCAGAGCAGTGCATGCAGGCGGCTGAGCATCACGGGGTCACTCAACAAGGCCAGTTTGCTGGGGCCGTCGAGCTTTTTCGGGCCGTTTTTCAGCGCATGTTGCAACAAGCGCTGGCGGGCCGTTTCGAGGCGTGACGATTCGCCATGACGAGCGGTTGCCATGGCGCACGCCAGGGCGTTGGGGAACGGCTGCAGGACTGCGGCGATAAAGCCCTGGTGCAGGGCATGCTCGCGGTTGTGCCTGGCGTAGGCATAGGTGGACACCAGTTCCTGGGGCGGATTCGACTCTTCGGGGATCAGGAACAGCTGGTTGCGNCGGGCACTCAGACCCAGGCTCAGNCGGCTGGAAATCACCGAAACCGGGATCGACACCATCAGGGACACCACGATCGGCGCCAGCCACCAGAGGAACACCGGGTCGAGCCAGGCGACCCCGGCAGCCCAGAAGATACCCAGCAGGGTTTGCCAGCCGTGCCGACGTACGCCGTCGCCCCAGGTGGTTATGCCATCGTCACGTTGGGGTGAGTTCCACTGCACCGACCAGCCGAGAAAGGCCGCGGTGACGAAGCGGGTGTGGAACAGCATCCTGACCGGCGCCAGCAGTACCGAGAAGAGCATTTCCAGNAGCATGCTGAGGCTGACCTTGAACGCGCCGCCATAAGCGTGCGCACCCTTGATCCAGATCAGCAGGACGCTGAGCAGTTTGGGCAGGAACAGCAAGGTCAGGGTGGTGGAGAACAGGGCAATGGCTTGATCTGGATTCCAGTGCGGCCAGACCGGAAACAACTGTCCGGGCACCAGGAAGTACTGGGGCTCNAGCAGGGTATGAGTCGCCAGCAGCGCGGTGGAGAGCAGCAGGAAGAGGAACCACAGCGGTGCCGACAGGTAGGACATCACCCCGGTGAGGAACACCGCACGGTGCACCGGATGCATGCCCTTGACCAGGAACAGGCGGAAATTCATCAGGTTGCCATGGCACCAGCGGCGATCGCGTTCCAGTTCGTCGATCAGGTTGGGCGGCAGCTCTTCATAGCTGCCGGGTACGTCGTAGGCGATCCAGACGCCCCAGCCGGCGCGCCGCATCAGTGACGCTTCGACGAAGTCATGGGACATGATCGCGCCAGCGAATGCCCCCTTGCCCGGCAGCGGCGCCAGGGCGCAGTGGTCGATGAACGGTTGTACGCGGATGATCGCGTTGTGCCCCCAGTAGTGCGATTCGCCGAGTTGCCAGAAGTGCAGGCCGGCGGTGAACAGCGGGCCGTAGGCGCGGGTGGCGAATTGTTGCAGGCGTGCATAAAGGGTGCTCATGCCGGCGGACTTCGGCGCAGTCTGGATAATCCCGGCCTGGGGATTGTTTTCCATCAGGCGCACCAGGCAGGTCAGGCTTTCGCCGCTCATNACGCTGTCGGCATCGAGCACCACCATGTAGCGGTAGTTGCTACCCCAGCGGCGGCAAAAATCGTCGATATTGCCGCTTTTGCGTTTGACCCGGCGGCGTCGGCGCCGGTAGAAGATCCGGCCGAAGCCTTTGCAGGCCTGGCACAGTTCCAGCCAGGCGCTCTGCTCGGCGACGGCGATGTCGGCGTCGCCGGTATCGCTGAGCACGAAGAAATCGAAACGATCGAGATCGCCGGTGGCGGCCACCGACTCGTAGGTTGCGCGCAATCCGGCGAAAACCCGCGGCACGTCCTCGTTGCAGATCGGCATGATGATCGCGGTCCGCGCTTCGGCGGGAATCGGCTGATTACCCGCATGAGCGCCGGAAATCCCGTACCGGTCATAACCGCGCAACAGCTCCCAGAAGCCCATCAAGGCGGTCCAGAAACCGGCGGAGACCCAGCAGAACAGGATGGAGAACAGCACCAGGATGCTGCCCTGCACCAGGTAAGGCAGAACCTGGATGAAACTCTGCTGCAGGCTCTGCTGCATGATTTCCTGCAGGTCGATCAGGGTCCAGCCCTGGTAGGGCAGGATGCTGTTCATGTACCAGGTCGCCACTGCGGTTTGTCCGAACATCAGCAGCAGCAGGACGAGCCGGCGGTGCGAGCCAACCCGGCGCCAGGGGGCGGGTTCCAGCTGCTGGCGCGGCGGCGGCGGCGGGCTTTTCCTGCCGAGCAGTTTGCGCCAGGCACGTACCAGGATATTGGTGCGCCAGGCCTCGGGTGTCACATGGCTGCGGTGCAGGGGCGGGCTAGCCGCGATGCGCGGCCGGCCAGCGGCATCTTCGCCGAGGATACCGATATCAGCCAGGTCGGTTCCGGCGCCAAGTTGCAGGCGGCGTGTCGCGGACTGGCAGACGGCTTCGGCCGTGCTCTGCGCCGGCTGGCCGGACAGGCGGCGGTGCAGCTCGGCGAAGCTTTCGGCCTGGGCCAGCGCCTCTCGCTCTGCGTCAGGCAGTGACAGTTCTGCCAGGTAGGCGTCCAGCTCTGGCTGGTGCATGGGGGCGGCGCTCTGCTCGTTCATCGACTGATAGCCGTGTGGGCGGGTAATTGATAACTCCAGGTTTCACTCAGCGGCTGGTCGCCATTGATCAGCGCCGCGCGCATTTCCACCGGCTGCTCGGGGTTTTTGACCTTGATCCGCAAGGTCAGGCGCCAGCCACGGGTGGCGGGGTTATAACGCAGATTGTTCTCCATCAGCTTGGCATTGTCGCCGACGCTGACTTGCGAACTCGGTGCGGCATCTTTCGCCAACTTGGTCAGTGCGGGACCTTCGAAGTCGATCAGCATGGCGATACTGTCGTCCAGTTGGCGGATCAGGTTGGCCTGCTTGTCTTCACCCGGCGCGCGCAGGGTCTGGGCGACCCAGGCGTTGTCCGGCTGATGCAGCGCTGGTTCGTCGCGGGTCCAGTGCATGCGGTAGGCAAATTCCAGGGGTTGGCCTTTTTCGGGCAGTTTATCCGGCGCCCAGAATGCCACTATGTTGTCGTTGGTCTCGTCCTGGGTGGGGATTTCCACCAGCTTGATCCGGCCTTTGCCCCAGTCACCCCTGGGTTCGATCCAGGCGCTAGGGCGCAGGTCGTAACGGTCGTCGAGGTCTTCGTAGCGGGAGAACTCCCGACCGCGTTGCAGCAAGCCGAAGCCTCTCGGGTTTTCCACCTGCCAGCTGCTGACGGCCAGGTGTTTTGGATTGTTCAGCGGTCGCCAGAGCCACTCGCCATTGCCGGCATGGATCGCCAGGCCGTTGGAGTCATGCAGGGCCGGCCGGAAACTGTGCTGCCTGGGGGGCTGTTTCGGGTCGAACAGGAACATGCTGGTCAGCGATGCCAGNCCAAGTTCGTCGACAGCGTCGCGCAGGTACACGCGGGCTTGTACATCCACCAGTGCATCCTTGCCCGGACGCAGGATGAAACGGTAGGCGCCGGTCGCGCGCGGTGAGTCGAGCAGGGCGAAAATCACCAGGTGCTTGTCCTGCGGCCTCGGCCGTTCGATCCAGAACTCGCGGAAATAGGGAAACTCCTCGCCACTGGGCAGTGCGGTGTCGATGTTCAGACCGCGCGCCGACAAACCGTACACCTGTCCTTTGCCGATCACTCGGAAGTAGCTGGCACCGAGCATGCTCATGATCTCGTCTTGCTTACCCTTCTGGTTGATCGGGTACATCACCCGAAAACCGGCATAGCCGAGATTCTTGGTCGCTTGCTGGTCGAGTTTCAGGTCACCGAAATTAAAGCGTTCGGGGTCGTACTTGATTTCCTTGACCGTGGTGCTGGTGATCTCGTTGATCTTCACCGGTGTATTGAAGTGCATGCCCTGGTGATAAAAGCTCAGTTTGAACGGCGTATNGCGCTCGCTCCACTCGAACGCTTCAGGGCGCGGTTGGATTTTTTGATAATCGGCGAAGGCCATCTCGCTGAATTCGGCGGGCAGATTGCTGGCGGGTGCACTGTAGCCTTTTTCGCCGAGAGCCTTGGCCTTGGCGGCCACGTCATCGAGCGAGAACGCCTGTACTTGAGCGGTGCAGAGCAACAAGGCGATAGAGGCCAGATGGAGTAGGGGGGAGAGGATGCCGTGATGGGAAGAAAGTTTGACGATTTTCAATGACACGGGTTCACCAGACGAAGCAAGAAAGGTAGAGCAGCCCAGTTGAACCGGGTACTGGTTTTCCGACCATGTTATCCGTAAATGATTCCTCTTTGCTGGGGGATCTTTACTGGACAGATACCGGCAGGCGCCTGAGTAGCCACCTGCGTGCCGGGACCACCGCATTTTCTTGCGCCCAGACGCACAAAGCAATCGTCACCAGCAGAAACAGCGGGTAGAACCACAGCGACAGCGGTTGCTCACCGGCTTGCCGGGC
>C687J26845_10001083_pt1 | contig 17091 bp, 17 predicted proteins | sample RifCSPlowO2_12_FD_26845 | JGI IMG/M metagenome (IMG submission 26845)
AAGCCAAAATTTTCCACCCCTTTATTCAGGCCGGGGCCGGCATTCCCCGCCAGTACGGCGGCAGCGGCCTTGGCTTGGCGCTGACGCGCACGCTGTGCGAAACCATGCAGGGCCGCCTGAGCCTGGTTTCCCATGAGGGAGTTGGCAGCCAGTTTTGTGTGGACCTGCCGCTGCCGAGCCAAAACAGCAGCACCCGCCTGCCGGCACTGCAAGGACGCATTGCCGCACTGGTCGGCGACAACAGCGGCGCGGCTGAACTGCTGGCCACGCTCTTGCCCAGCTGGGGCTTGAGCTACCAGCGTTTTGACGACCCGCAGGCAGCTGAGGCATTTGCCCCCAACCTGCTGATCAGCACCGATCCCGCCACGCTTGAGCAGCTGCGCGCCGCCTGCCCGGCGCCGCTGTTATTGATCAGTCGCTACGCCAACTTCCTTAGCAGCGAGCAGAGCAGCACCCTGGCACCCTTCAAGCAACTCGCCCAACCGCTCGCCCGACAGGCGCTCCATCAAGCACTCAGCCTGCTCTTGCAGCCGCAGTCACTGTCACAGCCGTCAGCAGCAGTAATCGCGCCCGAACTAAACGTCCAGCCGACCACCCAGAGGGCGCCGCGCGTGCTGCTGGTTGAGGACAATGCGGTCAATCAAATGGTTGCTAAAGGCATGCTCAGCAAGATGGGCTGCAGTGTGCTGCTGGCCAATCATGGCGCCGAAGCGCTTGAGCGCCTGGCGCAAGAGCCGGTCGATCTGGTGCTGATGGATTGCAATATGCCAGTCATGGACGGTTATGAGGCCAGCCGGCAAATCCGGAAAAATCCCGACTGGTTAGATTTACCCATCATCGCCCTGACCGCCAACGCCATGCTCGATGAGCGTACGCACTGCATTGACGCTGGCATGAACGACTACCTGGCCAAACCCTTTCGCATGGAACAACTGGCCAGCTTGATGCAGCAGTGGCTACCGGACGGCCTGAAAAGCGTCGTTACGGCAAAGCCATAAGCCGCTCAAGCAAGCCCGCCAGACGCTGACGCAAGTCTTCCAGCTCAGCCAGCGATGCGCCGCTATCACAGAGCAACTGCGCCTTGAGTGGCAGCACCTGTTCACGCAGCACCAGCCCACTAGTCGTCAGCCCCAGGTGCACTTCACGCTCGTCATGACTGGCGCGCTGGCGCCGCACCAAACCCAGTTGTTCAAGGCGTTTAAGCAGCGGAGTCAGCGTGCCCGAATCCAGCAGCAAGCGCTCCCCCAGGGCTTTTACCGTGGGCTGCGGCGGCGCGGCGGCTTGCCACTCCCAGAGCACTAACATCGCCAGATACTGCGGATAGGTCAGACCAAGCTGCGTGAGCATCGGCTTGTAGGCGCGAATCACCGCCCGCGAGGCGGCGTACAACTTGAAGCACAGTTGGTTATCCAGCTGCAGCGCCAGATCCAGGGGCTGCACTGGTAACACCGGCGAAACCTGCGTCTTCATTGCAGCAGAGCTTCAATCTCGGCACTGAGGTCTTCTGGCTTGGTGGTCGGTGCGAAGCGCTTAACCAGCTGGCCGTCTTTACCGATCAGAAACTTGGTGAAGTTCCATTTGATCCCCTGACTGCCCAGCAGCCCAGGTGCGGTTTTCTTCAGCTGCACGAACAGCGGGTGGGCATCGGCGCCGTTGACATCGACCTTCTTGAACAGCGGGAAGCTGACCCCGAAATTCAGCTCGCAAAATTCCGAGATAGCCCCTTCATTGCCCGGTTCCTGCTTGCCGAATTGATTGCAGGGGAAGCCCAGCACCACCAACCCCTGATCCTTGTAGGTTTGCCAGAGGGTTTCCAGTCCCTTGTATTGCGGCGTGAAGCCACATTTGCTGGCGGTATTGACCACCAACACCGCCTTACCGGCGAAATCGGCCAGGGTTTTCTGCTCGCCTTTGATGGTGGTGCAGGGAATATCGAGAAGTGCAGTGCTCATGGCATAGATCCTGGAAAGAAGAAGACTCAAACAAGATAGCCAGCAATTGAATTGCGCGCAATCTAATAATCCATAAAAAACCAAAAAACACCCGAGCCCACCCATTAACGAGGGCTAGGCCTTGTGCTTTAGCGCTACCGAATTGATGCAATAACGCAGGCCAGTCGGCGCCGGGCCATCGTTGAATACATGACCCAGGTGCGCATCGCACTTGGCGCACAGCACCTCGGTGCGCTGCATGCCGTGGCTGCTATCCACCTGATTGACCACCGCCTCGGCCTGCGCCGGTTGAAAATAACTTGGCCAGCCGCAACCGGCATCAAATTTGGCCTCGGCCGTAAACAACTCCGCACCGCAACAGGTGCACAGATAACTACCCGGCGTGGTGCTGGCGTAATACTCGCCGCTAAACGGCCGCTCGGTGCCTTTTTGCCGGCAGACGCGAAACTGCTCCGGGGTTAATTGCTCGCGCCAGGCCTCTAGGGACTTCTCAAGCTTATCCATCTACCCACCTCCAAAACTGAAAAAAGCCCACGCAGTACCTTTCGCAGGGCTCAGGCCGAACGTATCATTCGCCCCCAGTCTGTCACCCGCGCCACAGCCTGCCAAGCCGGCCTAAAAGCCGCGGTTGCCGCCAGTTTGTGCGCCGATTCCTTACATTCCAGGATCATTTCGATGCAGTTCAGCAAATCCAACAAGCTTGCCAACGTGTGCTATGACATCCGCGGCCCAGTGCTCAAGCACGCCAAGCGACTGGAAGAGGAAGGCCATCGCATCCTCAAGCTGAACATTGGCAACCCGGCGCCGTTTGGCTTCGAGGCGCCGGAGGAAATCCTCCAGGACATGATCCGCAACCTGCACACAGCCCAAGGCTACAGCGACTCCAAAGGCCTGTTTAGCGCGCGCAAAGCGGTGATGCAGTACTACCAGCAAAAACAGGTCGAAGGCGTTGGCATCGAGGACATCTACCTCGGCAACGGCGTTTCCGAACTGATCGTCATGGCCATGCAGGCGCTGCTCAATAACGGCGACGAGGTGCTGATTCCGGCCCCCGACTATCCGCTCTGGACCGCCGCTGCGGCCCTGGCCGGTGGCACCCCGGTGCATTACCTGTGCGACGAGCAGGCCAACTGGTGGCCAGACATTGCCGACATCAAGGCCAAGATCACCCCCAACACCAAGGCCCTGGTGATCATCAACCCAAACAACCCAACCGGCGCGGTGTACTCCAAAGAAGTGCTGCTCGACATGCTGGAGCTGGCCCGCCAGCACAACCTGGTGGTGTTCTCCGACGAGATCTACGACAAGATTCTCTACGACGACGCCGTGCATATCTGCACCGCCTCCTTGGCGCCGGACGTGTTCTGCCTGACCTTCAACGGCCTGTCCAAATCCTACCGGGTGGCCGGTTTTCGCTCTGGCTGGGTGGCGCTATCCGGCCCCAAGCACAAGGCCCAGAGTTATATCGAAGGCCTGGATATCCTGGCCAACATGCGTCTGTGCGCCAACGTGCCGAGCCAACACGCGATTCAAACCGCGCTGGGCGGCTACCAGAGCATCAATGACCTGGTGCTGCCGAACGGCCGCTTGCTGGAGCAACGCAACCGCACCTGGGAGCTGCTTAACAGCATCCCCGGCGTCAGCTGCGTCAAACCGATGGGCGCGCTCTACGCCTTCCCGAAGATCGACCCGAAAGTCTGCCCGATCCACAACGACGAGAAATTCGTTCTCGATCTACTGCTTTCCGAGAAGCTGCTGATCGTCCAGGGCACAGCGTTTAACTGGCCATGGCCGGATCACTTCCGGGTCGTCACCCTGCCCCGCGTGGATGAACTATCCACCGCCATCGGTCGGATCGGCAACTTCCTCAAGACCTACAGCCAATAAGCGCGCGCCATGGACCTGCAGATCGACGAGTTCTACAAGGACGCGGCCGCCGCCATGCTGCTGCTCTACCAGGCCTTCCCGCGCAAGGTGGCCCTGTATGTCGAAGATCTGATCGGGCGCGAAGAGCCAGATGATTTTGGCCTGCCCAGCCAGCGCCATCAAAACTGCCTGGGCGCGCTGCTATGGCTGGCCGAAGAAGGTTATCTGCGCTTTGACTCATGCATTGCGTACGATGCGCTGGATCAGGCAGTGCTTAGCGAAAAAGGCTTTTTGCGCCTGACCCGCGCCTTGCCGCTGAGTAACCCCGACCAGCAGTTAACCCCCAGCATCCTTCGGGTCCAGGCAACCCTGGCCTACCAACTGCGCGAAGCACTGGGCAGTCGCCAAAGCGAGCGCGTGGCGCTGTTAACCCAGCACCTGTTCGTCAGCGCCCTGACCGGCCAGAGCGATGCAAACGACACAGTTTGAAATAGTCCCCGGCTTGAATCCACAGGGGCTGCAGCCTTATATACCCGTCTATACACGCGCCAAGCCAAGGCCTCATGCCCGGCAGGCGCGCGACTTGTTTATCTCAAGGAGATTGTTCCAACCATGAAGCGCATTTTTCTGTTCCTAGCCACCAACTTGGCAGTGCTGCTGATCGCCAGCATCACCCTCAAACTGCTGGGAGTGGACCGTTACACCGGGCAGAACTACGGCAGCTTGCTGGCCTTCTGTGCGGTATTCGGTTTTGCCGGCTCACTGGTCTCGCTGCTCATCTCCAAGTGGATGGCCAAGATGAGCACCGGCACGCAGATCATCACCCAGCCGCGCACTCGTCACGAACAATGGCTGATGCAAACGGTGGAAGAACTGTCCCGCGCCGCCGGGATCAAAATGCCGGAAGTGGGGATTTTCCCGGCTTACGAATCCAACGCCTTCGCCACCGGCTGGAACAAGAACGATGCGCTGGTGGCGGTCAGCCAGGGCTTACTGGAGCGCTTCTCACCCGATGAAGTAAAAGCCGTACTGGCCCACGAAATCGGCCACGTGGCCAATGGCGATATGGTGACCCTGGCATTGATCCAGGGTGTGGTGAACACCTTTGTGATGTTCTTTGCGCGGATTTTCGGCAACTTCGTCGACAAGGTAATTCTTAAAAACGAGGAAGGCCAGGGCATCGGCTATTTCGTCGCCACCATCTTCGCCGAACTGGTATTGGGCATCCTGGCCAGCGTGATCGTCATGTGGTTCTCGCGCAAACGCGAATTCCGCGCCGATGAAGCCGGCGCCAGTCTGGCCGGCACCGGCGCCATGATCGCCGCCCTGCAGCGCCTACAGGCCGAACAGGAAGTGCCGGTGACCATGCCGTCGAGCCTGACCGCCTTCGGCATCAACGGCGGTCTCAAGCACGGCCTGGCTGGCCTGCTAATGACCCACCCGCCATTGGAAGACCGCATCGAAGCACTGCGCCAGCGCGGCTGAATCGACAGCAATAAAAAAGGGCGACCCGAGTCGCCCTTTTTTCTGCCCGCAATTAACTGCGCTGCAACCGATAGACCCGCTCATCCAGCCGACTCAAACCACGCTGCAAAAACTTCCAGTTCTCACCCAACACATCACGCGCCTCAAGTACGTGCAGCGACCATTGCGGCGCGGCCAGCAAGCGCTGCACCTCAACCTCGCCAACGGAAAAAGGCGGCCCGGACATTTGTTCTTGCGGGTAATCCAGGACCACCAGCAACCCCTCGCAACCCGACGGCAAGATAGTGGCCAGATGCGCGGCATAGCGCTCACGCATCGACTCCGGCAAGGCGATCAGCGCCGCGCGATCATAGAGCGCCCGGCACTCAAGCAGATCAGCCGCAGTCAGGCTAAAAAAATCGCCGCAGAGCACTTCAATGGAGCCCGATCGGTAGCGGCGAAACTCACCGACTTGATCGATTTCAGCCACCAGACCCTGCTCGCTAAAAAACGCCTCCACCGCCGTCTGCGCCAGCTCAACACCGAGTACCCGATAACCCTGCGCGGCCAGCCAAAGCATATCCAAGGATTTACCGCACAAGGGCACCAGCACCTGCGCGCCTGCCGGCACATTCAGTGACGGCCAAAATTGCGGTAAATACGGGTTAACCTCAGGCAAGTGAAAGCCAATTTCGTTACGCGCCCAACGCTCTTGCCAAAAGTCTTCGTGCATAAGCCCCTCAAAAATTCGATCAAATCCTGCGAAATTTTATACTGGTTATCGATATATCCAGCGCCGAAGATAGCAACAGTGCTTATCAGGAGTCGCCTCATGTTACCCAGTATCTTCATCTCCCACGGCTCGCCCATGCTCGCCCTCGAACCCGGCGCCAGCGGCCCGGCCTTAACCCAACTGGCCGCCGAACTGCCCAGACCCAAGGCCATCTTAGTGGTCTCAGCGCACTGGGAGACTCAGAATTTGCGCGTCAGCAGCGCCGCCCAGCCCAGCACCTGGCACGATTTTCAAGGCTTCCCACGGCCACTCTATCAAATCCAATACCCGGCGCCCGGTCAGCCCGAACTGGCCGCCCAAGTGCTTGCACTGCTCAAGGATGCGGGACTCGCCGCACAACTCGACCCCGAGCGCCCACTGGATCACGGCGTCTGGGTGCCGCTGTCGCTGATGTATCCGCAGGCCGATATACCGGTGGTGCAGCTGTCGTTGCCCAGCCAGCTTGGCCCGACCATGCAAACCCGCATCGGTCAGGCGCTGGCCGGCTTGCGCGAACAAGGGGCGCTGCTGATCGGCTCCGGCAGCATCACCCACAACCTTGGCGAGCTGGATTGGCAAGCCGGCCCGGAGGTGGTCACACCCTGGGCCAAAGCCTTCCGCGACTGGGTGGTCGAGCAGCTTGAACGCGGCGACAAGGCGGCGCTGCAGGATTATCTGCGCCAGGCCCCCCAAGCGCGGCGCAACCATCCGAGCGCCGAACACTTGCTGCCGCTGTTTTTCGCCCAAGGCGCCGGCCAGCACTTCAGCCTGGTCCATCAAGGCTTTACCCTTGGCGCCCTCGGCATGGACATCTACCGCTTCGACTAGCGGCCCCTTGCAACAATTTATAAACCCGCCATAACGCAAAAGCCCCGCACTAGGCGGGGCTTTTTTAATCAGTAGAAACTACCGATCAATCTTCGCGATAACGACGCAGCTTCAACTGCTTACCGGCAACGCGAGTGTCTTTCAGCTTGGTCAGCAAGCGCTCGAGACCGTCTTCCGGCAGCTCAACCAGGCTGAAGCTCTCACGCACCTGGATGCGACCGATGGCTTCGCGAACCAAGCCGCCTTCGTTGAGGATGGCGCCCAGCAGGTTCTTCGCGGCGATACCGTCACGCAGACCCAAGGCAGTGCGGCAACGCGCACGACCATCGGCCAATGGCACCGGAGCACGACGCTCACGGGGCTCACCACGCTCGGAACGCTCACTGCGCTCACCGCTACGCTCAGGACGCTCGCTGCGTTCGCCACGTGGCGCGCCACTGTTCGGCACTAACGGCTGCTCACGCTCAACTTCAGCCAGGGTCAAAGCTTGACCGTTGGTGGCTTTGCGCAACAAAGCAGCAGCCAGTGCACGCGGGGTGCAGCCGATGTCAGCGGTCAAGCGATCCAGCAACTCGCCGTGGGTGGTTTCAGCATCAGCCACCAGCGGCGCCAAAGCGTTAGTCAGCTTCTTGATCCGTGCGGTCAGTACTGCGGCAGCGTCCGGCAGACGGACTTCAGCAACTTTCTGACCGGTTACACGCTCAATCACCTGCAGCATGCGACGCTCGCGCGGCGTTACCAGCAACAGTGCGCGACCGGTACGACCAGCACGGCCGGTACGACCGATACGGTGCACGTAGGACTCTGGATCGTATGGCATGTCGACGTTCATCACGTGAGTGATGCGCGGCACGTCAAGACCACGGGCAGCCACGTCGGTCGCTACTACTATGTCCAAACGGCCATCTTTCAGCGATTCGATAACGCGCTCACGTTGGTTCTGGGCGATGTCACCGTTCAGGGCAGCAGCCTTGTAGCCTTTGGCTTCCAGCGCGGCGGCCAGATCCAGAGTGGCTTGCTTGGTACGTACGAAGGCGATCAGCGCGTCGAACTCTTCAACTTCGAGCAAACGCAGTACAGCCGAAACCTTTTGATCGGCGTGCACTAACAAGTGTGCCTGCTCAATCGCGGTAACGGTTTGGGTCTTGGTCTCAACCTTAACGTGCTTAGGATCGCGCAAATGCTTTTCAGCGATAGAGCGGATCGAGTGCGGCAAGGTGGCCGAGAACAATACGGTCTGACGCTCGGCTGGCAGGCCTTTGAAGATCACTTCAAGGTCGTCCATAAAGCCCAGCTTGAGCATTTCGTCGGCTTCGTCGAGGACCAGGTGGCACACAGTCGAGAGAACTTTCTCGTCGCGGCGCAAGTGGTCAACCAGACGACCCGGAGTGGCGACAATGATCTGTGCGCCGTTGCGGATGGCTTTCAGCTGCGGGCCCATAGGCGCGCCGCCGTATACAGCGATAACGCTAACGCCGGGCATTTGCTTGGCGTAGGTTTCAAAGGCGCTGGCCACCTGCAGAGCCAACTCGCGAGTTGGCGCCAGGATCAGTGCTTGTGGCTGACGCTTGGCCGGGTCGATGCGGCTAAGGATTGGCAAGGCGAACGCGGCGGTTTTGCCGGTACCGGTTTGCGCTTGGCCGATCATGTCGTGGCCAGCCAGAATCACTGGAATCGACAAGGTTTGAATCGCCGAAGGCTCTTCGTAGCCAGTCGCAATCACAGCGGCAAGAATATTTGGGTGTAGTTCGAGTGCGGCGAAGCCGCCGATTACTTGGGTCATGGGTCTGCCTCTAGTGCATCCGCAAAGACCCATGTTTCAAAGCAGCACATGCCCTGTAAGACCCGAAGGTAACCCTGGCAGCTTTGTCGGCGGGGATTTGCGAAAACGTATTGATGAATGAATCGTCAAGTAGAGCCCGCTAGGCGGACATGCAGCCGGGGTTTAACCACGGTGAAATTGCACTACCTGAACACGGCCCCGCAAAAGGCCGGCGCGCACTATACCTGAGAATCCAATCTATAGGTGGGTATTTTCTACCCATTTACATAGATCCGCTGAGTGGTCGGTCAGGTCTGAGCTGAAATCACTTGAACAACCCATAACGCCCGAGCTATACCCGTCGGGCGCCCCTCCCACGCAAGGATTTTAGCCATGACGCAAAGCTCAAACAGCCGTGTTAGCCGCGAACTACGCGGGCATATTCTGCTGCTCGGCCTCGATCGCCGCGCCAAGCGCAACGCCTTCGACCTCGACCTGCTCAATGACCTATGCCTTGCCTATGGCGAGTTTGAACGTAACAGCGAGGCGCGGGTGGCGCTGGTGTTTGCCCATGGCGAACACTTTACCGCTGGCCTGGATCTGGCCAACATCGGCCCGGTACTTGCCGCCGGCTGGCAAGTACCGGCCGGGGCGTGCGACCCCTGGGGCGTGTTTGGCGGCCCACGGGTGAGCAAACCGGTGATAGTGGCGGCGCAAGGCTACTGCCTGACCATCGGCATCGAACTGATGCTGGCCTCGGACATTAACCTCTGCGCCAGTAACACCCGTTTCGCCCAGATGGAGGTGCAGCGTGGCATCTTCCCGTTCGGCGGCGCCACCCTGCGCATGTATCAAACCGCTGGCTGGGGCAATGCCATGCGCTGGTTGCTGACCGGCGATGAGTTCGACGCCCACGAAGCCTATCGCCTGGGCTTGGTGCAAGAAGTGGTGGCCAGTGAGGACTTGCTACCCCGTGCCTTGCTACTGGCCGAGCGGATTGCCGCCCAGGCGCCGTTGGGGGTGCAGGCCGTACTTGCCTCGGCCCGGCAAACGGTGCGCGAGGGCGCGGATGCTGCCGCCGCCAATCTGCCTGCAACCATGCGCAGCCTGATGCACAGCCATGACGCCAAGGAAGGGGTACAGGCGATGCTCGAGCGCCGCCCCGGCAAATTCACCGGCAACTAGCAGGCCGCTTACGAAGCCGGCCGCACCGCTGCTAACAAGGATCCCAGCGAATAACCCAGCAGCGGCGCCAGACGCAGGTCTTGCGCCTGCAACTGTTGCAGATCCAACTGCTGATTCAGGTCGGCCGGAATGATCAACACCACATTGCCCTCCTTCACCGGCACTTCCCAATAGTGGCGGTGATAAAGCCCGCGCAGCAGTGCGGCGCCGAGCGGCTTGCCGTCATTGGCGGCCCATTGATTAATAATCAACCAACCGCCCGGATTGAGTTTCTTTTGACAGTTCTCGAGAAACTTCCAGGCCAGATGGCCAACACCCGGGCCGGTGTCGGTATACAGATCAAGAAATATCAGGTCGGAGTGTTCCGCGCTGTCGAGCAAATCCAGGGCATCGCCAATGCGGATGGTCAGCCGCGGATCATCGGCCAAGCCCAAGTATTCCATGGCCAGGCGCGGCACCTCGGGGCGCAGTTCGATCACCTCGACATCCTCCAGCGGCAGAAACTTCAGACAAGCCTGGGTCAGATTGCCCGCCCCCAGCCCCAGAAACAGCGCGCTCTCAGGCGCCGCATGGCACAGCGCACCGAGCAGCATGGCGCGGGTGTAGTCGTACTCCAGCCAGCTGGGGTCGCCATTGAAGACGCAGCTCTGCTCGATCGAGTCGCCAAACTCCAAGAAGCGATAGCAGCCCATTTCGACCACGCGAATAACCCCGAACGCATCGGCCACTTCGGCGATCACCTGCAACTCTTCCAACTCGCCCTTCTGCATTAGCTGTCCGACCTGCGCATCAATACTAAAACGCCGATTGTCCCGGAATAGCGCAGCCCGGGTCACGCGCTAAATCCAGCCGGTGCACTGCGCTGTATTTATCTGCGCCAGCAAAATCCTGCCTTTGCAGACTGTGTGAAAACGTAGCGAGCGAAGGTTAGGCAAGGCAAAAACAGGCGAGGATGCGGAGTTTACGAGTTGTAAATGAGCAGTCCGAGCCTGTTTTTAACGCCGCATAACCGAGCGCAGTAGTTTTCACACAGTCTGCCTGCGCGGGTTAGCCGGCCGCGACTGGCTTGAACCGCCCCGCTCATCGGTTACCATGCCCGCCTGATCCTCTTAAATTACCGAGAACCCTGATGTCGCAAGCCTGGAGCCCCGCAAGCTGGAGAGCCAAACCCATCCAGCAACAACCCATCTACCCGAATGCCGCGCACCTGCTGGAAGTTGAGCAAAAACTCGCCAGCTATCCGCCGCTGGTATTTGCCGGGGAAGCCCGTGAGTTGCGCCGTCAGTTTGCCGAGGTCACCCAGGGCCGCGCGTTCTTGCTGCAAGGCGGCGATTGCGCCGAGAGCTTTGCCGAGTTCTCCACCTTGAAAATTCGCGACACCTTTAAGGTGTTGTTGCAGATGGCGATTGTGATGACCTTTGCCGCCGGTTGCCCGGTGGTGAAAGTCGGGCGCATGGCCGGCCAGTTCGCCAAGCCGCGCTCAGCCAACGATGAGACCATCGACGGCGTGACCCTGCCTGCCTATCGCGGCGACATCGTCAACGGCATCGACTTCAACTCCAGCAGCCGCGTGCCCGACCCGGAGCGCCTGCTGCAGGCCTATCACCAGTCCACCGCGTCGCTGAACCTGCTGCGCGCCTTTGCTCAGGGCGGGTTTGCCGACCTGCACCAGGTGCACCAGTGGAACCTGGACTTTATCGCCAACTCGGCGTTGGGCGAGAAGTACAGCCAACTGGCCAACCGCATCGACGAAACCCTGGCCTTTATGCGCGCCTGCGGCATGGACGCCTCACCGCAACTGCGCGAGACCAGCTTCTTCACCGCCCACGAAGCCCTGCTGCTCAACTACGAGCAAGCCTTCGTGCGTCAAGACAGCCTCACCGGCGGTTACTACGATTGCTCGGCGCACATGCTCTGGATCGGCGACCGCACCCGTCAGCTGGACGGTGCCCACGTCGAATTCTTGCGCGGCGTCGGCAACCCGATCGGGGTCAAGGTCGGCCCGAGCATGACCAGCGAAGAGCTGATCCGCCTGATCGACATCCTCAACCCGGACAACGACCCCGGCCGCCTCAACCTGATCGTCCGCATGGGCGCCGGCAAGGTCGAAGCCGGCCTGCCACGGCTGATCCAAACGGTGCAAGGCGAAGGCCGCCAGGTGCTGTGGAGCTGCGACCCGATGCACGGCAACACCATCAAGGCCAGCAGCGGCTACAAGACCCGGGACTTTGCGCAGATCCTCGCCGAGGTGAAGCAGTTCTTCGCCGTGCACCAGGCCGAGGGCAGCTACGCCGGCGGTATTCATATCGAGATGACCGGGCAGAACGTCACCGAATGCATCGGCGGCGCCCGACCGATCAGCGAAGCCGGCCTGGCCGACCGCTACCACACCCACTGCGACCCGCGGATGAATGCCGACCAGTCCCTGGAACTGGCCTTCCTGATTGCCGAGACCCTGAAACAGGTGCGCCGCTGATTGGTTGGAGCACCGAGGAAAAGTGCGGCGGCGATGCTCGCTTCAGGCGAGGGTCGACGCGACTTCTTGCGCCGCGCGCAGGCCTGCCCGCACGGCGCCTTCGAGGTAGCCGCACCAAATAGCCGAGGTTTCACTCCCCGCCCAATGCAAGCGCCCCACCGGCTCGCGCAGGCTGTGGCCGTAGCGGCTCAGCAGGCCCGGTGGCTGCGGCGAGACGCAACCGGCGGTCCAGCTGTCCCGCGACCAGTCCTGCTCCACATAGGCTAGCGGTTGGCGGGCTTGTTCACCGAACAGGCGCGCCAGTTCGTCGAGCACCCTGGCGCGGCGCCGGGTGGCGCTGGTGCGTGCCAGCCGAGGGTCGACAAAGGCGAGCAGAATGCCGCTGCTTTGGTCGGGCGGCGTGCTATCGAAGGTGAACTGCACCAGGCCCGAGTCGATAAAGCCGACCCCCGATAGCCCTTGTTCGCGCCAGAAGGGTTGGCGGTAGACCACATGCACCTTCATACCGCTGCTCGCCCCCCAGCCCTTCTGCAAGGTGCGGCGAGCCTGTGGCAGGGCCGGCGAAAAGCGAATGCGCGCCGCGTCGGCCGGCATCATCGCGAGGATAGTCCGGCGGGCGCGAATCACCCCGACTTCGGTATGGAGGCATACCTGAGGACTATCGATCCCGCTGATGCGCTCGACCGGCAAGCCCAGCAGCACGCGTGCACCGAGCTGTCGGGCGAGGCCCTGTGAGAGCGACTGCGCGCCACCTTCCAGGCGGTATTGCTGCGCCTCGCTGTCGAGCGCGGCGAACCCACCGGACGAGTGCAGATAGAAGAGAAACCACAGCAACGAAACCTCTTCCGGGCGGGCATTGAGGGTGCTGGCGAGAGTGCTGGCCACGGCCTCCAAGGCTTCGGCGTCGGTCGTCTGCCGGGCCAGCCAATCCTGCACGCTCATGGCATCCAGCGCCTTGGCGTCGCCGGCATTCCAGGGCGCATCCAGCGGCACCTCCTGGGCGAGCCGTTCCAGTTCGTGTTGCAGCGCGAGGGTCGCCGCGCCAGGCGCTGTGTCGGCCGCGAAGGTGTAGCGCGTGCCGTCGATCAGGGCCGCCATCTCGCCGTCATACTCCTGTGGAATCAGGCCAATGCCCAACTCATCCGCCAGGCCCATGACCGCCGTCTGACTGCCACCCACCCATTGCGCGCCGCCGTCCACCGGCCAGCCGCCGTAGGCGCTCTGATTCAAGGTGCGCCCGCCGACTCGTCGGCGGGCTTCGAGCACCACGACGCTGTGCCCGGCCGCCGCCAGCGCGCGGGCGGCGACCAAGCCGGAGAGGCCCGCGCCGATTACGGCGACATCGACTTCGGCGAGCGGCGTGGCGGTTTTTTCGGCGGCTTGACCGCTGCGCGTCAGGTTGAGGAGCAGCGCGGTGCCGGTCAAGGACAACAGGTTTCGGCGGGACAGGCTGAGCAGGGGGCGGTAGCGCATGGCTTTCTCCACTTGGTAACCAAGTTGCTGGAGGTGAAAAAAACGATCGCATCCCGCGATCGTCGTTAAGGGTCAAGCCTGGGTACGGACAGTCGCCAGATAGAAGGGTATCGGGTCTTGGCGCGTGTGCAGCTGTTTGGCCAGGGCATGGTAGAACCAGCGCAACTCATCCGGCTCATCATCCAGCGGCATGTCGTCATGGCTCCAGCGCTGCCACAGGGCCATTTCCATCTGCAGAATGCGGTTCTTGCCCATCGCGGTGACGGCCTGCCAGAACTGCCGGTCAAGCATCCGCGCCTGCTCCTCGCTGGGCGCCGGCGGGCAAGCCTCCAGCAGCGCCAACAGACGTTCGCGCTCCTGTGTGCTGGCATGTCGCGCGGCGGCTTCGAGCAGGCCCACCGCGTACAGCTCCTGGTACTCCCGGAGGTCGCGCAACAGTTGTTCGGCCGCCCCGGACTGCAGGAGCGAGCCGTAGCGCAGCAGCAGCTCCAGCACCCGCGCATCCGCTTTGGCCGGGTTCAGCACCCGGGTCGCGCCGCCTTGGCGGACCTCCACCAGGCCAACGTCCTTCAGCTTGTGCACCGCCTGGCGCACTGTGATGCGCGACACGCCGTAGCGCTCTGCCAATAGCCGTTCCGCCGGCAGCGATTCGCCCGGCGCTAGAATGCCGTCGTAAATGGCGATGAAAAGCGCTTCCAGCGCAAGGTCGGCGGCATGCTTGCGGGAGTGTTCGTTGAGAGAGATCATGGGCCAAGGGTAAACTTGGTTACCAAGTACAGTCAAGCCTGGGCACGCTGATAAATCCGCGGAGTGCCTGAATAAAGGCTGAAGCTATTGCGCGACTTCGAGATTAAAGCCAAGGAGCCTGCTGCAGTGAAAGAGCTAAGGTGTTGGACATCCCTACTCCAAGGTCGCTCTTAGAAGGCCGAGCTTGGCGTGCCGCTTAGCTCACTCAACCGCCAGCAGACTGGGCGCGACAAATGGCTGGGCGAAGCTAAAGGCCTGGGCCGTCGGCCCCTGCTCTTGCAAAGACTGCAACGCCGCCTTGGCCGCCGCCAGGGTCGGCAGTTGCCCGACTGGAATCCACCACAGCGCCAGGTTGGTAACCGCCAGCTTATCGAACCAGTGCTGCTTGCTTCTCAGCACAGTCAGGTGCTCACCCGAGTAGACATAATCCTTGAGCGCCGCCAGCGACTGCCAAACCGACAAATTGACGATGATCAGCGGGTCATCGAACAGCTGAATCGCGGTGGCGTCGCCGCTGTCATCCTGCAGCCGCCAGATAAAACCGGGGCTGCGCTCGGCCAGTGCATTGATGTGCTCCAGCTGCTCAACGAAGCCTTGCATCAACGGTTGGTCCAGCGGCGCTTTGGCCTTGGCAATGTTTACTTGGGCTAACTGATAGTGCATCGCTATTGCCTCCTTGGCCTGTGCTGCCGGACGCCTTGCCCGGCATGCAATAGATTTAACGCTTGAGCGGATCGTGCCAGAACGGTAGCTGGCTTTCTTGATAAATATCCGCCCGGCTAAGGCCCAGATCCTTCAGCGCACCGTCACTCAGCATCGCCAACTGCCGGCGCTCGCGGGCCAACTCGATCCAGCGACGCAACTGCCGCAGCATGCTCACTGGCCAAACCTTGAGTGGCTGCCGAGCAGCAGTAACAACCGATTGTCTGTTCATTGCAGTGCCCTCCACATGTGTATGGCACTAGTGTCTGAGCAGCGCTAAGATCAATCCAACGAATGTTTTTTATACTTAGCATCTTGTGGATTGATGAATGGCCAACTATCCCAGTATCGATACCGAACTGCTGCGCACCTTTGTCGCAATTGCCGACCAGAGTGGCTTCACCCGTGCGGCGCAAGCCCTGAACCGCACCCAATCAGCAGTCAGCATGCAGATGAAGCGGCTGGAGGACGACGTGGTGCAACGCGCCCTGTTCCAGCGCGAAGGTCGCCAGTTGCGCCTGACCGCCGAGGGCCAGGTGCTGCTCGGTTATGCCAGGCGGATTCTTAACCTGCACAGCGAGGTGCTCAGCACCCTGCGCGAACCCCATATGGTCGGCTCGGTGCGTATCGGTACGCCGGACGATTACGTCATGCGCTTTCTGCCGGGGATTCTCTCGCGCTTCGCCCAGAGCTACCCGCTGGTGCAGGTCGAGGTGCATTGCGAATCCTCGGCACAGTTACTGCAACGCCAGGACCTCGACCTGTCGATTGTCACCCGCAAGCCCGGCGATGAGATTGGCCAACTGCTGCGTCAGGAGCGCTTCGTCTGGGCCGAGGCGATCGGCTTCAGTCCAAGCGAGCAGAGCCCGATGCCGCTGGCGATGTTCAACAGCGATTGCTTCTGCCGAACCTGGGCCTGCAACGCGCTGGATACCCTGGGCCGCGATTACCGCGTGGCCTACACCAGCCCCAGCCTGTCGGCGATCATGGCCGTGGTCGGTGCGGGCCTGGCGGTCACCGCCCAACTGCGCAGCCTGATCACCCCGGACCTGCGCATTCTCGGCGAGGCCGAAGGCCTGCCCGAGCTACCGAGCTGCAGCATCGTGCTGCTGCGCAACCCCCGCAGCCATTCACCGGTTACCGAAACCCTGGCCGAACATATCGCCGAGGGCTTTCGGCTCTGATTCAGGCGCAGCGCATGCTCCTTTAATCACAGGCACAAAAAAGCCCGACGCTAAGGTCGGGCTTTTTTTACTCGCGATTAACGCCGGTGCTTAAACCGGTGCTTTAGCGCGGGATTTGTAATCGCCAGTGCGGGTGTCGATTTCGATCCAGTCGTCGATGTTGCAAAAATCCGCAACCTTAACTTCGGTGCCGTTAGCCAGCTTGGCAGGCTTCATCACTTTGCCCGAAGTGTCGCCGCGAGCGGAACCTTCGGTGTAGGTGATCTGGCGAACGATGGTGGTTGGCAGATCAACCGAAACCACTTTGCCTTCGAAGAACACCGCTTCGCAGATGTCGTTCATGCCATCAACGATGAACGGCAATACGCTTTCCAGGTCGTCGGCGTTGAGTTCGTATTGGTTGAACTCCTCGTCCATGAACACGTAGTTCGGCTCGCTGGCGTAGGAGTAAGTCACGTTAACGCGCTCGAGGGTTACCGGCTCAAGCTTGTCATCGGCCTTGTACACAGTCTCGGTGGAAGAACCGGTCAACAAGTTCTTCAGTTTCATTTTAACGATGGCGCTGTTACGGCCGGATTTGGTGAACTCGGCCTTCTGGATAAGCCAAGGTTGGCCGTCGATCAGGGCCACACTGTTGGGCTTCATTTCTTGTGCGGTTTTCATACTAATGTCCGGATTTG
>C687J26845_10001088_pt1 | contig 17077 bp, 19 predicted proteins | sample RifCSPlowO2_12_FD_26845 | JGI IMG/M metagenome (IMG submission 26845)
TTCAATACATGGCGGGGCATAAGTACATCAGCAGTACGGAGAAATACAAACAGGAGGATTTAGAGGACTTGCAGAGGCAGTTGGAGTTGTTTCATCCTTTGCAGAAACAATAATATAATATCCAGGAAAAATCGCTAAATTTGCATTATAACTAAAACCCAAAATCATGAGTACAGCACAGTTAAAAGAAAAATTGCACACCTTTATAGATCGGGGCAATGAAAGTTTTTTAAAAGTAGTGTATGGAGTAGCAAAGGCATACAGCGAAGAAGAAAAGAAGGGACGTATAACCATAGACCAATACAACAAGGAGCTAGAAGAAGCTGAGGCGGAAATTAATTCCGGAAAATACATTTCCCATAAGGAAGTAAAAAACAGGATGAAGAAATGGTAAAAAAGAAACTTCCCGAAATAAGATGGGCGCAAAGCGCCGAAACAAGTCTGAGAAAAGCGTATCAACACATAAAAGAAACTTCTGTTGTTAATGCTGAAAATGTAAAAAAGACGATCATTGGAATGATTGATAAGCTTCCGGAAAACCCACAACGATACGCCGTTGATAAATTTAAAAGAAACAATCCTGGTAATTATAGGGCTTTTGAAAAATATAATTACCGGATTGCCTATAAACATACGGATAAGGAGATACACATTTTAAGAATCCGGCATGTAAGACAAGAACCCCTCGAATATTAGGCGCCAGCCGCACAGTACGGAGAAATACAAACAGGAGGATTTAGAGGACTTGCAGAGGCAGTTAAATTTATTTCATCCTTTAAAATGAAACAATAGCATAAATTTGCAACCGAAATAAAAGCAAAAATATGAGCAACGAAATAATCATACCACAGGAAGTAATTTTAAGCAAGATTTATGAAATAAGAAGCGTAAAAGTGATGCTGGACAGAGATTTAGCGGAGCTATACGGAGTGGAAACAAAATATTTAAAAAGACAAGTCAAGAGAAATATAGAACGCTTTCCGGAAGACTTTATGTTTGCATTGAATGAACAGGAGTTCAAAGAATGGAGGAGCCAATTTGTCACCTCCAATAAAGATAAAATGGGACTTCGTTATGCACCTTATGCTTTTACAGAGGACGGAGTGGCACAGTTATCAACTGTATTAAACAGTCAAAGGGCAATAAATGTAAACTTACAAATCATACGCCTTTTCAGCAGAATGCGGAAAATGCTCCTTACTCATAAAGATTTATTGATAGAGATGGAAAAAATCCGCAAAAAAATATCGGGACAAGATGAAAAAATTGACCTCATTTTTAATTACTTAAAACAGTTTATTAAAGAGCAAGAAACCCCCAGAAGGAAAATCGGTTACAGATTCAGTAAAGATAAAGAATAACTTGTCCTAAAGGGAAGTAGAATAAAACCACCCACATCTCCGTCCCGATAGCAAAATCACCCTTGTTTCACTGCGGGCTTTTTTTTTGCTATCGGGACTCCGCACGCATTCCCTTCTGCTGTTTTTTTCCGTCACACTTTTTGTATCCACCATTCTGCAAGCACATTGTTTTTTCTTTTCTATGTTTATTTTTTTAAGGTAAAAGAAAAAACAAAGAGCTTGCCCTCTTGCACAGACAAAAAGATGCGCCGGAAAAAAACAGCCCAAAGCTATTTTACATAATACGAGTTATAAAACAGCCGCACAAAAAACCTACTGCACGAAAAACCCCAGCTGTCTTATAACTTGTATTATGCAAAATAGCCGCACGCTGACGCACCCCACCGCACGAGGTGTGCCTCTCCGTCTCACCATCCACTACACAGGCACTTGTTATGCACACCTCCCGAAAAGGGTCGGTCGGGTGCGCTTGCCGGCGGCAAGGCACTTTTTTTATTTTATTGGAATAGCGCAGAAAACATGGAATTATGCACAAAACTAAGAGACGTTGGCAGTTCTCAATAGCGCCTAAGCTAAAGCTAAATGCAGTGTGAGGAACGAACATTGCATTTAGCAACGCTTAGGCGATGTTGTTTTTCTTTCACCGGAAAACACCCAAAACCCCCTAAAAAAAACTTCAAAAAAGTTTCCTATGAAAGAAAAAAATACGTACCTTTCGGGGACTATATTTACAACCGTTTTCCGATGAAAATGCGAGTGGTTTTAATCCTATTGTTACTTATTGTTTTTTCTGTATCTGCTTTTGCTGAAGCAGATACTACCCTTATAAAACCGGTGATTAATCAAACAGAAATCTATTACAGTTTTAACGAGGACAGCAGTATACTTTTATTAGAAGTTGTAATATATCAGGGATGTTTTTATAAAGAAAATGTATTAATTTTGTGTAGGCGATTAGAAAAAAAAATGAACACCTTCACCGGGACACATAGCGAAAAAAAAGAAACATCCATTTTTTCTTTCATAGGAAAAACGGCAGTGACACTAAAAAAGTATGAATTGGCGAACCATTTGGGGAATGTGGGGGTTGTGGTGAGTGACAGGAAGGTGGCGGTAGCTACCACGCCCGGCGGAAATGTGTTTGACCACTGGAAAGCCGACGTGTTAAGCGCACAGGATTATTATCCCTTTGGTTCCTTGATGCCGGGAAGAAACTTTTCAAGTAATTCTTACCGATTTGGGTTTAACGGTTATGAGATGGATAACGAAATGAGAGGTAAAGTTGGAGCCGATTACGATTTTGATGGGTATGGGTTGGATGTGCTGTTGGGGAGGAGGAAAAGTCCAGATCCGATGTTTAAGGGTTATCCATATCTTTCTCCATATGCGGTTTTCCAAAATAATCCCCTATATTTTATAGATAAAAATGGTGAGTTTACAATTGATGTTCATAAAAAAATAACAGAACAAGCATTACTTCGTGCCAATTTACCTATAACTAAAGTTGACGAGGATGATGTTTACGGTGAAAAAACAAACTCCGTAATTCACGGTGTGCAAAGAGCAGATTATTTAGGGTTTGCCTCTGATCTGCATTTTGATAGTAAATCAACGTTCAAGGAAATTAATGAAACATGGAGTGAATTAGGTGAAAAAATTGCAAAAACAGATTATTCATTTAACAAAGGGGGGCTTGGAGTTGCCTTACATACCGTGCAGGATTTTTACTCCCACTCCAATTATGTAGAACTCTATATTGATTATTTTAAAGAGCAAGGCGGAGATATTTCTAAATTAAAACCGGTGGATATTCCTATCTATGATGAAAAAACAAAAGATTCTGATTTTGGGAAGTACTTAGATAAGCAAAATAGTTTGGAAACCGGTAAGTTTAACTTCTTTAGATGGATTGTTGGTAGAGATAAAAAACATGCTGAAAAGTCAGGAGAAATTCATCATGATGTACTGGCTAAAGATTCTCCAGACAAAGGTAAGGGGAGTAAAAAAGTAGAAGGTTCTGAATATACCTATCATGATTTTGCAAAAGAAGTTGCAACGGAACATTCTACAGAAATATTAAAAGAAAAGGCAAGCCCACCAGAAAAACAATCAAATCAACAGTAATTAAAGGGTGCCGAGATTAAATAAGGAACTTTATAGTTGAAATTTATAATGAAAAATTATATTTTATTGTTTTTGATCATGTTTCTGTCCTCCTGTTCAGTGTATAGAATTAATAAAGGGAACCTATCTTGGAGATATAGTTACAACCTACAATATAATTATGATTTAGATACCCTTAATAATAAGATAGTTTTAGGTAGTAATTATAAGCATCATTATTTATTTATAAACCCACAAAATGGTTCTTTAGTTAAAGAAACAAGGGATAGTTTATATAAAATTAAAAATCTTAGAGACGGATTAATGTCAACAGACAGTTTGAGATATTTTGTTAAAAGAAGAATATTGTATAAAATTCATACAAATGAGGAATTTGGTTATACTACTTTAAAGTTAGCTAGAGCAAAACCGAGATACAGAGGAGAAAACTATAGACATTTTATAATATTAAAAAGAAAATCGGACTTAAAAGAATTTAAAATCAAATTCAGGAAAGCATTTTTTGAATATATATATGATATTATACCTCGTGGAAGCAGTGATATTATAATACAGTTTAGATCGAGTATGGATACCCTTTATCATCAAGAAATAGGATTATTGAATCTCAATGCAATTATTAAGAAAAGATGATTACAATTAGAAAAATCAAATTCTATCTAATAATACTTTTTGTTTTGGGAAAAGTATATCTTTATGCTAATGATGTAAGTATTCTACATCAAAACAATAAAACTGTTATAATAGACAGCTTAAAACTTAGGGAAAATGAATTACCAGAAGGATATAAATTTGATAAGGAAATTGTTTGCAGTAATATTCAACCGGTCATGCTCTACAAAGAACACAACTTATATGGAGCATTACTTGGGGAAGTTATAAAAAAAGACTTTCAAAGTATCAGTAATGAAAATGGAGATGCTGGTTCCATATTATACTTTCAGTTTAAGAACAGAGTAGAAGAGAGCGAGAAAGAGTTTATTAAGGGTTTAATATGGGGTGAAAATAGCCAACCCACCAAGCAGCATTCGGAATCAATTGAGTTTTTTGAGGGATTGATGGTGGTTTGGTGTTTTGAACAAGAAAGTTTAATTAAAAAATTATCCCAAGAGAAAATCTTGCTTTATCTTGAAATACAAACAAAGTAAAATTTCCCCCTGCGCCCTCCCCAAAGAATCCGAACAAAACATTTCGTTATAGAGAAGCAAAAAAAAAAAATTACCGTAAGTCAGATTTTTTCAAAGATGCTAATGATTTAATGCAATGAATGATAAATACGAAACAAAAGAATTTTTAGCTAAAGAAATTTTTAATAAAGCAAGTGAAGCCAGCCGGAATGCTAAGGCAATTCAACTTACCATAGTTGTTTCTTGTGTGGTTGCTTTTATGGCTCTTTATAATTCTCTACAAAATAATTGGTTTCAAAGTAGAATAAAAATTCATGAAACTCAATTAAAATACTTACCCTATATTACGAGCAATTCCTTGCCTATAAATTTAAGCGATAAAGAGTTAATATTTTTTCAAAAAGCCAAACAATATTATTTAGATCACAATTATTCACCTACAACTCTTAACGAATCCTACATGCTTTTGCAGAAAAATAGTATTGAAAATATTATCCTCATTAAAATGCCTTTTATTGGGACAGTTTTTGATATCAATGATCTCTCCGTAATTACTGGAATTGGATTTACTATAATGCTTTTTGTTGCTTTTTATAGTTTAATCCTTAAAAGAAACAGTTTAATAATTGTTCACAATTATTTAAAAAAGTTTGAAGGAGAAACTCTTGAAAAGAAGACTTTTTATTCTTTATTTAAAAGCAATCAAACAATGACAATTGTCCCTGATGACTTAGCGAATATCCAATTTATCCGAATAATTCCCCTCTCATTTTATTTTTTTCCTTTGGCTATATGTATTCTTATTTTAGTCAATGATTTTAGGACATATGAAAACGGATTTAAATTGAGTACCGAAAGCACAATTATATCTTTTATCGTTGGTACTATTGCAATCATGTCTGTTCTTTACATAACAATTAAATGTGTTGGAATTCTGCATAAAATAGACTTGATTTGGGAAAATGTGCAAAAAGAATATAATAACATTTAACTAAATTAAATTACATTTTAAAATTATGGACACAGCAATTAATTTAATTACTAATAGCAGGATAATTTATTTCCTGCTTTTTTTAACTCTTCCAATATGTTTTGCTATTATAGCAAAATTTTTTATGAAAAAAAGGAAGTTAAAACAAATTGGTAGTTATCTTTTTAATGGTATTAAGGTTTTTATCGCCACCTTTTGGCATTAAATATTTTTATCACAATTGTTAAGCCGCTCATATTCCATTTCCAATCTCCCAAAACCGGTTGCCAATAAGCAACCACCAGTTTTTCACTAACAAATAGAGCAGCTCACATTCTATATCCATTCTCCCAAAACCAGTTACCAATAAGCAACAAAAGAAAGATATAAAAAATAAACCTATCAGGCAAAATCACCCGGTGTTTTTTATCTAATTTGATTTTTGTCAATACCTGCCTGTTTAAGGATGGCGAAGAAAGTACCTTTGGGCATATCTTTATTACCATGAAAGGGAACTGCTACGGTTTTGTTGGTAGTGGCATTGTAGTAGATATGGTGGCTACCTTTGGAACGCCTGAAAACAAATCCTGCCTGTTGGAGAATTCTGATTAGATTTTTAGCTGAGAGGTTCACGCGGTAAGATTGAAAGAATATTCCAGTGTAGCGCTGTCGTCAGGAACCTCTTCCCCTCTGTCCTGCAATTCTTCCACATAAAGTTCAATCGCTTCTTTAGCCATCTGGATAGCGTGATCCACATTCTCACCGAAAGTGATACATCCTGGTAAAGCCGGAACCGTAACCGTGTATTGCCCTTCGGGTTCCTTGTGCAGTAGGATTTTATAAGTAAATTGTTGCATATCGGTAATTATTTATTTTTGCTGTGTAAGTGTTCGGAGTTTTACGTTATTAATCATGGCATCCAGTGTATAGATAATACAGCTTTTATCTTCTTCCGGAAACTTAACAATATCGTTCAGCCTTCTAAGCATAGAAGGGTCTTTTAAAAGCTCTCTATCTTCCGACTCTCCGAGCAAATAACCTACAGTTGTATCCAACACGCCCGCCAATTTTTTTACCACATCAATAGAGGGCTTTACTTCATCCCGCTCATACTTACCGATAATGGAGTGATAAGAATCTACTTGCTTGGCAAGCTCTGCCTGCGAAAGATCTTTTGCCTCCCTGCATTCTCTTAATTTTTTACCAAAAGTTGCCATGTTTTGAAGTATTTATGGTACTAAAAACCTTTATACTATTTGAATTTACAAAAATACAGACAAAAAATGGAAATAAAAAACCAGAAATGTTTTGTTATTTGAAATACATCTTGTAGTTTTGTCCCAAATATTGTCAGATATTTTTTTTAATAAAATTTTTCAGCAATGGAAATACGAGACATAAAACAGCAATTACGCATCATAACCGTAGCCGCCCACTACGGATGCACTCCCACCCGCAACAACCTCATCCGCTGCCCCTTCCACGATGACAAAACCGCCAGCTTGCAGCTCTATCCAAAAACCAACACATGGCACTGCTTCGGTTGTGGGAAAGGAACAGACGCAATAGATTTTATCCAACTCAAAGAAAACTGTAGCACGCATGAGGCAATCCTAAAAGCGGAATTTATGCTGAGCGGAGCCGAAGCAACATTTTTAAATCATCAACTCAATCATAAAGAAATTATGGAAACCAAAACAGAACAAATCATGCAACCCATGAACACAATCCCAACAAATCCGCTCACGGTTCAGCAAAGCTCACCGCTCACGCAAGAGCAAAGAATAGCAACCCTCACACAGGCATTCAGCTACTTTGCCAGGAGCATGCAGAGCAGAGATGAAAAGCCAAAAGAGTATTTAAAAAAACGGGCATTGGAAATAAATAAAATCACCGTTGGTTATGATGGACATAATTTTCATAAAGGAATAGACGAAGCGCTAAGAGAACATTATTTAGCCACAGGATTATTATACCCCGACAAACTCGGCAGAGCAGGAAACTACCACAGTTTTTTTGCTCACTGCATTGTGTTTCCCATCCTTAATGAAAAAGGAGAAATCGTCAACTTATACGGAAGATGTATAGATGACACCAAAGAAAGCAAGCATCGCTATTTACCGGGAAAACATCAGGGGATTTATCCGAAGTATCCAAAACCGGAAACAGAATTTTTAATTATTACCGAGTGTATCATAGACGCAGTGACACTTTTACAAATGCCGGAAATCACAAGTAAATATGAAATCATATCCTGCTACGGTACGAATAACTTTACACAAGATCATCAAACAGCAATCAGAAATTTACAGGCATTAAAAGAAGTGACACTATTTTATGATGGAGATAAAGCGGGAAGAGATGCAATGGTGACACACACAAAAATGATAAAAGAAATAAAGCCACAGGTAAAAATAAGTTATGTAGAAACACCGGAGAATGAAGATATAAACAGCATAGCGCAAGGACATGAACCGGCAGTATTTACAGCGTTTTTAAAAGAGAGAAGATTTTTTCTTTCACAGGATACAATACAACCAAACGGAAATCCTACATTGGAGAAACAGGAAAACGGAACCCCGTTAAAAAATCCCTTTGAAAGAAAAAATTCCCAAACTCCTACAAACATTGAATCTAAGCAAGCTGAAAATCTCAACACCGACAACCCCGAACAACTGATTTACGATAATGAATATCTGAGTGTTACCGTTTGGGGTGGGATAGATTTTTACAACATCAAAAAACTGAGAGCTACCTTGCACCTGCAAAGCAGAAGCAATGAATATTTGGACTACCGTGACACGATAGACCTTTACAGTCACAGCCACACACAGCGGTTAATCCGGGAAGCATCGGAGAAATTAGAAACAGGCACTATTGCCATGAACAAAACCATCACTGAACTTACCAGAGCATTAGAGCAATACCGACAGAAAGAAAGAGAAAAGCAGAGGAGAAACGAAGAAGAAGAAAGAAAGAAGAATGAAGAAATTTTTACGCAACAGGAGTTACAGCAGGGAGTTCTCTTTTTAAGAGACAAAAACCTGATGGAAAAGACGGACGCACATATACATCATATCGGATTGGTAGGCGAAGAAGAAAAAGGGCTCCTGTTGTTTTTTATTTTTCTGACACGCATGTTTAAAGAGCCCCTGCACGCCTTAGTGCAAGGAAAAAGCGGAAGCGGAAAAACATATTTGCTAAAAAAGATTGCATCGCTTGTGCCCAAAGCACACATAAGGAATGCCACTGCGATGACAGAAAACACCTTATACCATAGTCCGAAAGGGTTTTGGTGTCACAAGATATTATTGATAGAGGACTTGGATGGAGTGGCAGGAGCCTCGCTGTCACTGCGGGAGATGATGAGCAACCAGAGCATAGGAAAACTCAGTACGGAAAAAAATTTAAAGACGGGAGAATTTGAGCAGAAGTTTTTATATGTAGAAGGACCGATTTGCGTAGCGGGTGCCACTACGAAAGATAAGCTCTATGAAGATAATGCGAACCGTAGTTTTTTAATACAGGTGGACGAAAGTCCGGAGCATCAGGAGAGCGTGTTGGAATATCAACGAAAAGAAATCGCCGGATTGATAGACAAAAGCCCGGAGCAACACACACAACTAATATTAAAGACGGCACAACTGCATTTAGAAAATCTGGAAGTAGTAATCCCCTTTGCAGAAGCATTACGAATCCCGGAATATGTATTTAAGAAACTAAGAACCAATGCACATTATTTAATGCTAATCAAATCCATCGCACTTTGGAATCAGAAACAAAGAGAAATAAAACAAAAGCCCGATGGGACGAGATATATAGAGGCAATTTTAGAAGATGTATCATGGGCAAATAAATTAAGCAAGGATGTCTTATTGAGAAAATCAGATGAACTCAACGGAGCATTGCGAGGATTTTTTGAGAACGTAAAAGTAGGATTAAAGACGAGCAAACAAGAAAATTTTTATGCGAAACCACTCAGAGAAAAACTAAGAATGAATCCGATGCAGGTCAATCGATACTTAAAAGAATTAGAGCAGAGAGGATATTTAAAGCAAACCGGTGGAAATCGGAAAACGGGATTTGAGTATTCGGTAGTAGTTTGGGATGATTACGAGCGGTTAAAATCAGGGCTCACTATTATGGATGAGACCTTGGAAAACCTCAGAAAGAAATACAAACCGACGGTGAGAGGAGCAGGTGAAAATGGAGGTGTAACAGTAAAAAACGATAAAAAACAGTAAAAAAAGGAAGTATAACATAAGTATAACATAAGTATAACATAAGTATAACATACCCCAAATGTTATACTTAATCGTTCTAAATCATTGAGGGTCAATTAAAACCAAAAATAAAATTAAGTATAACAAGTATAACAGGAAATGGATAACCGTAGCATGTTTTAGTCAGTGATCACCGACTACCATTAAATGATGAAAGAACTCAACAACGAATATAAAACCTGGCTTGAAACCCTTGGATTTGCGGAGAGTTCAGTAAAAAGTTTACCGCAATACACGGCGGAGATGTTGAACTGGATGGAACATGGCGGAGCGTTAAAAAATCATTCGGTGAATGATTTTAGCGAGGAGCCAGCTTGTAGGGTTGGCATTACCGAAGCAAATCAAATCACAGCCGAAGGAATCAAAGAATTTTTCTTTCACTGGAAAAACCGGAAAAACAAACACACCGGGGCGGGGTTAAGCCAGAATCATATCTATAAAGGAATTACAGCGATAAATAATTTCATCAAATTTCTGAAAGCAACCGGCAAGAAACCTATTGATTTAAAATTAGAAAGGGAAAAAACACAAACGAGAAACCCGCAGGTACTTACACAGGCAGAAATAAAATCACTTTACGAGGCAACCTACCACAATACAAGGAGAATAAATACAGAAGCGTATGGACAAAGAGATAGAGCGATGTTAGCGGTGTATTACGGATGCGGATTAAGAAGGAGCGAAGGAAATAATTTATTGCTGAGTGACATTCTCACAGAAAAAAAGATGCTCTATGTAAGAAAGGGAAAAGGGAATAAAGAGCGGTTTGTACCGCTCGCAGCAAAAGGATTACAGGATATAGAAGAATATATACAGTATGGGAGAAATTTTTTTTTAGTGCAAAGACAGAAACTGAAGAAACCGGAGAGTAATTATTTTTTTCTCAATGTATGTGGAGAACCGATGAAAAGTTTTACAGCGAGAATAAGACAATTACAAGAGGAAGCAGGAATACACAAGCAAATCAGTTTACATACGTTTCGGCATAGCATAGCTACCCATCTGTTGCAGGGAGGTATGGAGATAGAACAAATCAAGAAGTTTTTAGGACATGCGACTTTGGAAAGCACGCAGATTTATACACACATTGTAAATGAAATATAAGAGATGAATTATGAAAGATTTGAAGATTATTTAAGACAAAATAAATTTAGGGAAAGCACCATCAGAGGACATTTACAAGACATGGAACGATTTAAGAAATGGAGTGAGAAAGAAAATAGTGATTACAGAAATGCAAACTACCATCATTTATTAAAGTTCATACAAGCGGCACAGAAAAGAGGAGTAAGTAAAAGCAGTATTAACATTCATTTAAACAGCATCGGCAAATACTACGATTATCTCATAAGAACAGGAGAGAGAAACGATAATCCGGCAAAAGAACTACGCTTAAAGAACAAGAGGAAAAAAGTATTACTGCATCTATTGACAGCACAGGAATTAGAAGAACTTTATACAAACTATCAAAACAAACCGGAATGGAAATTAAGAGGAGAGAGAGCAAAACAGAGCCACCGAAGAAATGTAGTGCTATTGGGATTAATGATTTATCAAGGGGTACAGACAGCGGAATTAAAGAAGATAGAAAAAGCACATCTGAATTTATTGAAGGGAACTATTTACATACCCTCGGCAGGCAGAAGCAACAGCCGACTCTTAAAGCTGAATGTAAAGCAACTAATCCCTATTCAGAATTATTTAAGTATATTAGAAAAAGAACAGGAGAAACTATTTAACTGCAACATGACTGGAGTAATGCTCTGGCTGATGACCACACTTAAAAGAAATGCTCAAAAAATAAAAGATGCACAACAGATCCGCTCCAGTGTAATTGTGAATTGGCTGAAACAATACAATCTAAGACAAGTTCAATACATGGCGGGTCATAAATACATCAGCAGTACGGAGAAATACAAGCAAGAGGATTTAGAGGATTTGCAGAGACAGTTAAATTTATTCCATCCTTTAAAATAAATTTTTTCTTTCAGAGGAGAAACAGGAAAAACACCCCCCCACAAACCTACAGGGCAAAAAATACAGCCGTTTAGTAAAATAGATATTTAATTTTAAAGGTATTTTACTAAACTCTCTCTGTATTTTTTGCCCTTCCGCACGCTTGCCCATCTGCTGTTTTTTTCTGTCACACTTTTTGTTTCCACGCTTCTGCAAGCACTTTGTTTTTCTTTTCTATATTTTATTTTTAAGGTAAAAGAAAAAACAAAGAGCTTGCCCGCTTGCACAAACAAAAAGATGTGCCAGAAAAAAACAGCCCTAAGCTATGTTTACATAATACGAGTTATGCAACAGCCGCACAAAAAGCCAACCGCACAAAACCAAAGCTGTCGCATAACTTGTATTATGCAAAATAGCCGCACGCCGACCGCACCCCACCGCACTCTGACGCTTCGTGAAGCAAGCCGCTAAAAAAAGCCCTTGATAGATTTATTTTTTAGCGGTAAGGTCTTTTTTTATCCGCTTGCTTCACCCCCCTTTAAGCGGTCGGCAAAGGTTGCAGTGAAAAACTGCACCCCTTGCCGGATTTATGCACACCTCCCAAAAAGGTCGGTCGGGTGCGCCTGCCGGCAGCAAGGCACTTTTTTATTTTATAGGAATAGCGCACAAAACTTGGAATAACGCACAAAACCAAGAGACGATGGCGGTTTTCAATAGCGCCTAAGCAAAAGCTAAAAGCAGTGTGAGGAACGAACATTGCTTTTTAGCGTAGCTTAGGCGCTGTTGATTTTCTCCTTTTCAACAGGCGCCAACTTCATTTTTATCTATGGAGAAAAAAGTAGTATCTTTAAATTTGCTGAGAGAAAGAAAAAAAACTTTTAATAGTTTTTTTTCTTTCACAGGAAAACAGCCCGGATACCCCAAAAAATGTTTGTTCAAAAAAGTTTCCTATGAAAGAAAAAAATGCGTATCTTTGGGGGAGCTGATAAAAAAAAATGAACATCTTCACCGGAACATATAGCGAAAAAAACGAAGCGTCATTTTTTTCTTTCATAGGAAAAAAAAAGGAAGCAGTAAAAAAGTATGAAAAGAGCAACCATTTGGGGAATGTGTGTGTAGTCATCAGTGATAGGAAGGTGGCGGTGGCTACAACACTCAACGGAAATGTGTTTGACCACTGGAAAGCAGATGTGTTGAGCGCAAGCGATTATTATCCGTTTGGAATGTTGATGCCGGGAAGGAACTTTTCAAGTAATTCTTATCGATTCGGATTTAATGGAAAAGAAATGACCAATGAGTGGAATGACGTCACCGGAGCTAATTATGACTATGGTTTTCGTATCTACTCTCCCGGATTGGGGAGATTTTTATCTATGGATCCTTTAAGTAGAGAATATCCTTGGTATACTCCTTATCAATTCGCAGGTAATAATCCTATATGGGCGATAGATAGAGATGGTTTGGAAGAACAAGTTAAAACTGGACAATCACTCGAATTTAAACCCGAGCTTAATAGCCCTTCAATGAAGAAAATATATGCATTGATAGAAGAAAAAAAATCTATAGCAAGAGAATGGGCGAAAGAAGTTCCTACTGAAAGACAGTTTGCTTCTGAAAAACAAATTGAAAGTACTGTTTATACAACAATTTATAAAAATATTCAAGTATTTGCTGACTTTGATGAATCTAAAGATCCTGAATCTGGAGAAGTGATATATACTCCAAAAAATATTCTTATAACTCCTACAGGATTATCAGAAAAAGAAGCACGTGAAGCCGAAACAGGGGAAGCAAAAAAAGATATTTTAAAAACAGGAAAAAAAATAGGACCAATCTTATTTAAAATTTTACGGGGAACAAAATTTACACCGATAGGAAGAGCTATTCAGACACTTACCCGGACTATTGCTCCGTATGAAGCTGGAAGAGGATCGACAATTGAAGAGCAAGTTGAATCAGAAAAAGAAAATGCGAAAAAGGATGCGGTTAATTTTCTTAATGATGTGTTTAATCCGCCAGCTTTAAAGCCAACTGTAATGGAAAAATTGGAGAAGAATATTCAGGCAAAACCGGATAAAACTAAAACGGGCGGGTAAGCTAAAAGATGAAAATATTTTATATAATACTATTAGTGAATTTTAATTTACAAAGAATACAAGCTCAGTCGGATACTGAATTAGAGGATGTTATTTTATTTTGTAATGAGGTTCTTGAAACAGACTCTATGAACAGGGCTTGTTTGGAAGCAAGAGGTGAAGCGTTTTTTAAACTAAATAAACAAGATAAAGCTCTTAATGATTTCATGTTATTAATTCAATGTGACTCATTAAATAGTGGTTATTTATACAATATTGGATTAGTTCAAATTGAATTATCAGCATTTGCAAGTGCAATTGAAGTTTTTAATAATGCTCTAATAGTTGATACAAAAGATTCACGCTTATATTTTGCTCGTGGATATTCAAAATATAAGATTAATTATTTTAAAGAAGCCATCCAAGACTATTCTTTATGCATACAGTATTGTGGTTACGATGACAAGCAGTTGCTGGTAAAGTGCTACAACAATAGAGGTTTAGCATATACTAACGTTGACCTTTATGAGGAAGCCATTGGAGATTTTTCAAAGGCTTTAATTTTGATAAAAGAGCCATATTCTAATATATATTTCAATAGGGGGTATGCTTTTTACAAATTAAATAAAATTCATGAGGCTTTAATTGATTTGAAGAAAGCTCATGATATTGATCCAAATAATAAATTTGCTTTAAAATATCTATCGATTGTTTATTATGATATAGGTGAGATAGAATTAGCTTGCCAATATTTTAAAATAGCTCAAGAAAAAGGTGTAAAAATTGATATTCAATTGAATGGGAAATGCCAATAAAACAAGAGAACAAAAAGTATAAACAAGGAGAACAAAAAGTTAATCCGGATAAAGTCAAAGGGAAAAAAAAACGACCTTCTGATATATTAGCCGCAGTAGTAGATTTTTTTATTAATATTTTTTCTTAAAATTCACCGTAGCCTTGCACCTCACATTCTATATCCATTTTCCCAAAATCGGTTGCTAATAAGCAACCATAAGTTTTCACAGAGAAGATGCGGCGGAGACGGAGCGGATAAGGAAGGAGATAGAGGAGATGGAATTTAGAGATGAGGAGAAGAAAAAATAAAAAAAATGAACCCATTTTCAAAAGCTCCGGAAAACGGGGCTTTTTTATTTTATATCGCTAATACTTTTCTGATAGCGTCTTTAATCTCATCAAGGGTTTGCGTATCAATAGTGCCGAGTTTTTTAATAAGCCGTTCCTGCGATAATGAACGAATTTGAAAACAATCGACAGCAGAAGTTTTGCTTAGCCCATTGATTGTATCAGGTTCAATTTTCACCATCCAAGTGGCAATACTATATCGGTCTTTCCAGTCGGTAAGAGGCACAATTACTTTTAAAGGTAGTTTGCCAAGCCTATCATCATTGACAATGATAGCCGGTCTTTTCTTTTGTATTTCAGCCCCTTTGGTAGGGTCAAGGTCTATCAACCAAATTTCACTTTGCTTCATAAAATTTTTCAAAATCTAAAGTAGTGAAAGCGGTTAGCTCTTTGTCGTTTACGTAATCATTGTAAAGTTCATCAACAGCTAATTCCGTTTGGTGATTTAATTCATCTGTTTTAATGGACTTAATGGTTTCTTCCACCACATAGAATTTTTTATTGAGTGGTAACCGTTGAATTTCTTGCATTATATCTACCGTTTGCATAGTATTTTATTTTACTTCAGTTAAAACGCTACTCAAAGCATCTTTTAGTTTTTTCTTACCTACCAGAGCATCTACAAAAGCAAATACCATTTTTTTTTCTTCGGGGTTTAGTTCCTCAATGGTTTTAACCTTTTCCATCAAAGAGGCATCATAAGAGTTAATCTCCTCTAAATTATCGTCCGTTTCAAAGAAATCAGCCAGTTTAACGCCCAGTGCTTTAGCAATTTTTTCAAGAGTGGTTAATGATGGTTCAGCTTTGCCAGTTTCAATACGGCTATACATAGGAGCACCCAAGCCCACATCTGTAATGAGTTCCTTTTGGGACATTCCCTTTATTTCCCGGATAGTTCTAATTCGCTTTGCAATGTTCATTTTGATACTTTTTAGAGCAACAAAGGTACAAAATATACCCTTCAAGATAAAATAATTTAATTTTTATAAAAATAAATTATTGTATAAGGTAATTTTTATTATCTTTGTAGCATTATTCTTTAAGGTAAAAAATAATTTATATGGAAATCCCCGAAATCAAACAACAGCTAAACATCCTTGCAGTAGTACAGCATTACGGCTACACCCCCAACCGCAACAACCTACTCAAATGTCCCTTCCACGAAGATAAAACCGCCAGCTTACAGCTTTATCCCAAAACCAACACCTGGCACTGCTTCGGTTGCAGTAAGGGAACAGACGGGATAGATTTTATCCAACTCAAAGAAAACTGCACCACGCATGAGGCAATCAATAAAGCAAAAGAATTATTAAACCACATTCCAACACAAACCACAAAACCCATGAACACAACACCCACAAAAGAAATCACGGCGGCAATAAAAGAAATCACCGCAGTACAAAGAACAGAAGTGCTCACCACTGCCTTCAGCTACTTTGCAAGAAGTATCAGTGGCACTGAAAAAGCAAAACAGTACTTACAAAGCCGGGCATTGGATTGGCAAAAAATAACCGTTGGTTATGACGGACATAATTTTCATAAAGCAAAAGAAGTAACGGAAGAATTAAAGCAGTTGTATTTAGCCACCGGCTTAATTTTTCCGGATAAATTTGGGAGAGAAAATAATTATCACAGTTTTTTTGATGGGTGTGTAGTTTTTCCAACTTACAATGAAAAAGGAGAAATTGTCAATCTTTATGGAAGAAATATAGATGACACCAAAAAAAGCAGGCACCGGTATTTACCCGGAAAACATCAGGGGATTTATCCGAAATATCCAAAAGCAGAAACAGAAAGATTAATCCTAACCGAATGTATCATAGATACAGAAACACTTTTTCAAATCCCTGAAATCACAAGCAAGTGGGAGCTAATGAGTTGTTATGGAACTAATAATTTTACAGCAGAACATCAAACAGCAATCAGGAATTTACAGACATTAAAAGAAGTGACACTGTTTTATGACGGAGACAAAGCAGGGAGAGAAGCAATACAAACACATTCAGAAATGATTAGAAAAATAAAACCCAATATCAAA
>C687J26845_10001096_pt1 | contig 17039 bp, 21 predicted proteins | sample RifCSPlowO2_12_FD_26845 | JGI IMG/M metagenome (IMG submission 26845)
CGGCGCCGAGCAGGTGGGCGGCGACAGCCATAAGTAAGCGGGTTGAGCCGGCGCTAAGGAGCGCCGGCGGGGTGGCCGGTGGTGCCAGCAGTTCAGCGCACTGATCAGGCGCCGCTGCCAACTCCCCAGAGGCCGCCCAGGCTGCTCAACAGTGAACCTTGCACACCCTGTTGGCCAAAGTACTGCAGCAGCAGCGGAGCGAATTTGCCGATCATGCTGCTGTCCATGCCCAGGGCGCTGAAGGCCTGATTCAGCGCCGGCAGGCTATTCACATTGCCCAGTGCGGCATTGGTTTCCTCGCTCAGCGGGGTGCCGGCCGATTTGCCGAGCAGACCGCTCAGACCACTCAATTGACTCAGGCCCTTGTTGCCCTCGAACTGCTCCAGGCCCGGCACGCTTTGGTTCAATTGACGGTACTCGGCGCTGGGCAGCTGATTTTTCGCTAACCCGAGCAGGGCGCCGGTGCCGCCCAGCGCCTGCTGAGGCGTCAGCTTGAGGCTGCTCAGGCTTTGCAACAGCTCCAGGCTCTGCGGATTGCCCAATAAACTCGCCGCCGCGCCGCCGCCTTGGCTGCCGCCTGCCGCCGACAGCACATTGGCCGCCTCGCTCAAGTTGAATGCAAAGGCCGGGCAAGCCGCCAAGGATAAAACTGCAATCAGGCTAAGGCGGGGAATGTTCATTGGTAAAACCTCGTAGAAAATAAGTCTGCTCAGGCGCAGAGCCGACAGATAAATGCGTTGCCGGTTGGACTGGGCGGGGGCCGCTGTGGTTCCACATTGTGCAAGATAATCCTCGCGCATGCTGTCCGCGTGCTGTCGGCCACCTGTTCCTTGGGCGCTGCGTTTGCGTGAGTGGATGCTCACCCAGGCAAAACTGCATGCGATACTGATGTTCAGTACTGTTTTGGAGTTTGAGTTGATGACCGTGCCAGCCACCCTGATCCGCGAAACCTTCCCTGTTGGGCCGTTGCAGTGCAACTGCACCATCATCGGCGACCCCATCACCAAGAAAGCCATAGTGGTCGATCCGGGCGGTAACCCTGAGCTGATCATGGCCAAACTTGAGGCTCATGGGCTGCAGGTGGTGAGCATCATCCACACCCACGCGCACCTCGATCACTTTCTCGCCTCCGGGCAGATGAAGGAGAAAACCGGCGCGACTCTGCACTTGCACAAGGAAGACCAGTTTCTCTGGGACAACCTGGAGATGCAGTGCCGCATGTTCGGCGTGCCTTATGTGCCGGTGCCGTCGCCGGATCAGTGGTTGAGCGATGACCAGGCGCTGGATTGCGGTTGTGGCGTGGCGCTGCACACCCCTGGGCATACGCCGGGTTCGATGAGTTTTTGGTTCCCTGAGGCTAAGCTGTTGATTGCCGGCGATACCCTGTTTCGTGGCGGTATTGGCCGCACCGACTTGTGGGGCGGCGATTACCCAACCATCGAGCGCTCGATCAAGCAGCGTTTGTATAGCCTGGATGAGGACGCCACGGTGGTCACCGGCCATGGCCCGGATACCCGCTTGGGGGATGAAATGCGCAGCAACCCTTATGTGCGCGCGTGACGCGGAATTTTTTACGACCTTTGTGCTCCAATAATCAACGCCCATCAGGGCTGCTTAAACCCTCAGGAGTTGCACCCTATGTTTACCCCGAGTCGCCTGTTGATTGCCGCCACTGCGGTGGCTTTGTTGGCCGGTTGCGCGTCGCAAAATCCCTATGACAATCAGCCGCCGAGCAGTAATAAAACTGCTACCTATGGCGGCCTCGGGGCGTTGGCGGGTGCGGCGGCGGGTGCTTTGATCAACCATGATAATCGTGGCAAGGGCGCATTGATTGGCGCGGCCATCGGTGGCGCCAGTGGCGCCGGTTACGGTTACTACGCCGACAAGCAGGAGGCCGAGCTGCGTCAGAGCATGCAGGGCACTGGGGTTGAAGTGCAGCGTCAGGGCGATCAGATCAAACTGATCATGCCGGGCAATATCACCTTCGCCACCGACTCGGCTGAAATCGTCAGCAACTTCTATGCGCCGCTGAATAACCTCAGTAGTTCGTTCAAGCAGTTCAATCAGAACAGTATCGAAATTGTCGGTCATACCGACAGCACCGGCAGCCGTGCGCACAATATGGATCTGTCCCAGCGCCGCGCCCAGAGTGTGGCCAATTACCTGACCGCCCAAGGGGTGGACGGTTCGCGCTTGTCGACCCGTGGCGCCGGCCCGGATCAGCCGATTGCCAGCAATGCGACGGCCGATGGCCGGGCACAAAACCGCCGGGTGGAGGTCAACCTGCGGCCGTTGCCGGGTCAGCAGCAGTAAATTTATACGGCTCATCGAGGCCCGCCATTCGGCGGGCTTTTTTGTGCCCGCGAAAAACCCACATTCAGTTGGGCAGACGGCGGCCAATGGGGCGCGCACAGTGATGCGCATCACAATAAGCGCCGCATCAGCGGCTGAGGGGTTAGCTGTGCGTGTGGGCCTGGTAGTGGATGCAACCTGCGATTTACCCGCTGAATTTTTACAGGCGCATGGCGTGCGGGTGTTGCCGATAGTGCTGAATGTGGCCGGCCAGCGCTTTATTGATCGCCGTGAGCCACAGGCGACTCAGGCGTTTTATCAGCAGCAGTTACCGACTGTGCTGGCCGGTGATCATAGTCAGCCCTTGCCGGTACTGGAGCTGCAGCAATGGTTGCTGGAAGAGCTGGTCAACGAGTTTGATTACCTGCTGTGCCTGACGGTGTGCAGCCAGCGCAGTCAGATTTTCGAGCATGCGACCCAGGCTTCTTTTGGCCTGTTGCAGTGTTACCGCGAACGGCGGGCCGCCGCCGGTTTGACTGGGCCTTTCGCGATGCGGGTGATCGACAGTAAGAGCGTATTTGCCGGGGTCGGTTTGCTGGCCGCCGAGGGCGTGCGGCTGATCGGCAGCGGCGCTCACCCGAATGCCATTCGCACACGGCTGGAACAGCTGGCCGGGCAGACCTGCACCTTTATCGTCGCCGATGATCTGGCCCACTTGCGCCAGCGCGGCTTTCAAAAGGGCGATCGCAGCGGCTTGCTCGACAAGGTGCGCGGCGCGGCGCTGGGATTGGGTTCGTTGCTGGATGTAAAACCGGTGTTGAGCGTGCAAAGCGGCGCCGACAAACCGGTGGCTCTGTCGCCGACTTTTGACAAGTCTGCCGAAAAGCTCTTTGCCCACGCGGCCAGGCGGGTGGCCGCCAATGAGCTGCTGGCCCCGCAACTGTGCCTGAGTTACGCCGGCGATTTGTCGGTGGTGCGCGACTTGCCGGGCTTTGCCGCGCTGGAGCAACTCTGCGCCGAGCGGGCGGTGGCCCTGCAATTGTCGATGCTCAGCGCCACCGGCGCGATCAACCTGGGTCGGGGCGCCTTGAGCCTGGCTTACGCGGCGCCGGCCAAGGCCTTTGATTAGGCTCTGTGGCCGTCAGGTGTCGTAGGGTGGGCTTCAGCCCACCGCCCTTGAACGCCACAATATTGGTGGGCTGAAGCCCACCCTACGCAAAGCCCCGCGCCGACAACCCAGCCTCCGCCCGGCGCAACAGGTAGCAGGGACATTGCTTTTGATTAAGCCGCAGCTGCGCGCAGGTAGCTTTCCAAGTGCTCAATGGTGTTCTCCCAGCCTTGCCGGCTGGCGTGTTGTCGGGCGTTCAGGCGGACGCGGCGCAGGGTTTCCCGTTCGGCCAGCAGCCACACCGCGGCGGCGCTAAAACCGTTGTTGTCATGTGGCAGTGCCAGGGCGCCGTTGTGGCCGTGACGAATCTGTTGGCTGGCGGCGGCCTGGTCAAAGGCCACCACCCCAAGGCCCGAGGCCAGGGCTTCGAGCAGCACATTGCTGGCGCTGCCGTGCACGCTGGGCAGCAGCAACAAATCGCCCGAGGCATAGTGCTCGGCCAATGCCTCACCAGCTTGCTGGCCGCTAAAAATTGCGTTTGGCAGCGCCCGCTGGAGGGCGGCGCGTTGCGGGCCGTCACCGATCAGGATCAGCTTGAACTGGCGTTGTGGGTAGGCCGCTTGCAAGGCCTGCACGCTTGGGCCAAGCAAGCCGAGGTTGTGCTCGGCGGCCAAGCGGCCGACATGCAACACGGCGATGTCGTCCTCGCTCAAGCCCCAGCTGGCGCGCAAGCAAGGGTTGCGTTTGCGTGGATGAAACAGTTGGCCATCGACCCCGCCGCTAAGTAACTGCAAACGCTGAAAACCGCGGCGGGTTAACTCAAGGCACTGGTTGGCGCTGGGCACCAGGGTTAGCTGCGCGCGGTTGTGAAACCAGCGCAAGTAATGGCTCAGCACGCGGCTTAGCAAGCCTCGCCCAGCGTGATTGGCATAGTGCTGAAAGCTGCTGTGAAAAGCGCTGACCACCGGAATCCCTAAGCGCCGCGCCGCCCACAGTGCCGACAGCCCCAGCGGGCCTTCGGTGGCGATATAGAGCACGTCCGGGCGTTGCAGTTGCCATTGGCGCAACAGTTTGTGCCGCGCCGACCAGCCCCACTGCAGGCCCGGATAACCGGGTAGCGGCCAGCCGTGGGCCAGCAGCAACTCGGCGTCGCTGCGCCGGCCGGCATCGCTGCTTTGCCGGGGTCGCACAACTTGCAGCCGATGGCCGCGGGCGCTAAGGCCGCTACACAGACGGCCAAGGGTGTTGGCCAGGCCATTGGATTCGGGTGGGAAGGTTTCGCTGATCAGGGCGATATGCAGGCTTGAGTCGGTCATGGCCACAGTGTCGGCGGCGGCCATGTTGTCAATGTGACGGGGTGGTTACGCCTTTGTGACGGTGCCCCCGTGGGTGACTCAGGCGTTGCGCCGACGCGGTGGCGGGGCGGGTTGGTCTTGCAGTACCGCGGCCACTTCGCGGGCCAGGGTTTCGGAGGCGAAAGGGCCGGCAATCTGCTCGCCTTTTTCGCGGCAGACCCACCATTCGCCTTTAATCTGGGACACGATGTTGCCGTTTACGCTGTGTTCACTGCTCATGTTCTGCTCTCGTAAGCTGGGCTTGGATAATCAACACTAAGTGTAACGGCAACGCGGGCAGTGCAGGCCTGCCGCGAGTGCCGTTGGGCAGTCGGTGCTTAAGGCTGTGGGGCCGCTGCATCGCGCTCGCGTACCCAAAACAGCGTGGCGCCAGCCACGGCGGCCGGCATCATGAGGATATTGACGAAGGGGATCAGCAGTGCCAAATAGGTGATGCCGCCAAACCCCAGGCTCTGCCAGCGCTTCTCGCGAAGCCAGGCGAGCATCTCGTCCCAGCTGACTTTGTTGTTGTCGGCCGGGTAGTCGATGTACTGCACGGCCATCATCCACACGCCAAACAGCAGCCACAGCGGTGCGGCGGCAATGTTCAGCACCGGGATAAACGACAGAATCAGCAGGCCAAGGCTGCGCGGCAAGAAATAGCTCAATTTGCGCAGCTCCCGGCCCATGGTGCGCGGCACCATGGCGGTCAGCTCAGCCCAGCTAAAGGCCGGAAAGTTGTCTTCGCCGCGGGCGACTATCTCGACCTTCTCGGCCAGAAAACCGTTAAAGGGCGCGGCGATGATATTGGCCAGCAGGTTGAAGCTGAAAAACACCATCAGCAGCACCAGCAGCACAAACAGCGGCCAGAGGATGTATTCAAGAAAGCTCAGCCAGCTCGGCAGGTTGGGCATAAACGCCTCGACCCAGCCGTTGAACTGCTGCAGTGAGACGGCGATCAAGCCGACAAACACCAGCAAGTTAATGGCCAGCGGCAACAATACAAAGAGTCGCAGACCGGGGCTGAGAACCAACTTGAGGCCTTCGCGCAGGTATTGCGGGCCAGAGAGTAGCGGGGCGGTCATGGCGGTGTTCCAAAAGAGGATGACCGCGCGACCTTAGCGGTTTTACTCGGGCGGGGAAAGCTTGGCCGGCTGATAGATGCAGGCGCGATTGCGCTGCTCCTTGGCTTCATACATGGCGATGTCGGCGGCTTTGATCAGGCCTTCGGCGTATTTGGCATGCTCTGGGTAGAGGGCAATGCCGATACTGGGAGTGACAAAATCGATCAGCACGTTGTCGTGTTTGAACGGCTGACTGAGGCGGTTGATCAGTCGCTCGGCGAGTTTCAGCGCCGCTTGTTGATCGGCTTCGGGCAGCAATACGGTGAACTCGTCGCCACCCAGACGATAGGCCCAGTCGGGCTGGCGTAAGGCATTGCGCAGCCGCTCGGCAATGGTCTTGAGCAGCAGATCGCCAATGTCATGGCCAAATTGGTCGTTCACTTCCTTGAAGTGGTCCAGGTCCAGGTACAGCAGCGCCAGTGTTTGCTGCTTGCGCTGCATTTGCTCCAGGCAGCTTTGCAATTGTTCGCCAAAGGCTTTGCGGTTGCCCAGGCCGGTTAGCGGGTCGCGATAGGCCATGTCGATCAGTTGGTTCTGATAGGCCATTTGCTCGCTGGTGTCGCGCACAATGCCGCGCCAACCAATGATTTGCCCCTGATGGTCATGCATGGCCGCCAGCCGGGCCTCAAAGTGACCGACGCTGCCATCGCGGCGTTTGAATTGGCTGGCCAGGATGTTGTCGCTGCTGCCCTGGGCCAGTCGTTGCAGCAGGTTTTGCGTGCGCAGGATGTCATCTTCGTTAAGGATTTGCTTGAAGTTGCGGCCTTGCAGTTCAGTGCGGCTGTAGCCAAAAATATTGGCCAGGGCATCGTTGGCACTGAGCAGCTTGCCGCTGGTGTCGACTTCAAAATAGCCCTCGTTGATCGAGTCAAGAATCAGTTGCTCACGCGACTCGCTTTGGCTCAGGCGCTCAAACATGTTGTTCAGGGCGCGGGCCAGTTGGCCAAGTTCATCGTTGCCCTGATCGGCCAAGCGCGGCAGTGAGCTGTTGGCGCCGATCAGGGTGACCTCGCGGTGAATTCGCTGCAGGCGGCGCAAGACCCAAAACTCCAGACTCAGGTAAATCAGCAGCAGCGCCAGCACGCCGACGGTGACGGTCAGCAGCAGAAAGAACCAAATGGCTTGCTGGCCCTCTTGGCGCAGACGGCGGCCCTCGTCGATGCGCAGCGCCAAATTAGGTTGGTTGAGTTGGTTGCTGAACTGCAGGTCGAGTTGCTGCTGTTGGTTGTCGAGCAGGCGTCGCGGGCTGATTTTCAGGCCGTTAAGGCTGCTGTCGGCCGGCATTACCAGGGTGCGCCAGTGCAGGGTTTCGCTGACCGGCTCGGTGAGTTGCAACTTGCCGTCGACCTGGCTTTGCAGGCTTTCAAAACGTTCGGCATCGATAAAATGACCGGCAATCAAGGTGCCGATCGGGGCCGCGTAGCTTTGGCTGTTCGTGATGGGGCTGGCCCCCAGTAGCAGCGGGGTGCCTTGCAGCATCAGCAGCTGGCCGCGGCCATCCAGATCTTGCTCGGTGGCACTTTGCTGGGCCAGTTGTTTGCCCAGTTGCAGTATGTCCAGACGCAGGCTCTCGTAGCTGCTGGGACGCAGGCTGCCGACGCTGAGCATTTCCTCCAGTTCCGGTGGTTGCCATTGCTCGGTCACTACCTGGCCCTTGAGGTCGAGGTAAATCATAAAATCAAAGCCGAGCAAGGCCAGGGATTGTTCGTCCATGTTGCTGCGGACAAAGTCCGGGTATTTGCCTTGCATAAACTCGTAGCTGTCATCCCACTCGGCGTAGGTTTTGAGCAGGTCGAGGTTGCGCGTCACCAGGGTGTCTAAGCGACTGCGCAGGCGCTCGACATCATTGAGCAGCAGGACGCGGTCTTGTACATCGAAGCGGCTGAGTAAAATGCGCTCCGACAGGCCATAGGCAAACACCAGCGTCAGCGCTAGTAATGGCGTGAACAACCAAAGCAGGCGTTTGCGTAAGGTCATACCTGGGGGTATCCGGTCGGGCTGCAGGGGCAGTATAGCAACGCCCCCGCAGTTGCCTGGTGGCGCAACGATTGGTCTTGGCTAGCGGGGCGGCGGGTTGATCTGCCGGGTTTCGCTGGCGCGCAGTCGGGGCAGTTGTTGGGCCAATTGTTGAAAGTGTGCGAGGCGCTCATAACACAGGGTCAACTCGCCACTGTGGCTGTTGTACCAGGCGTCGGCGGCGCCGCAACTGGTCAGTCGCAAGGTTAGTCCACGGGGCAGGGCAAAGGTTTCACTGGCACGCTTGGCCACGGCTTCCAGTTCGCCGCTGGCGCGCACCATGGCAAGCATTTGCGCGCCATGGAGGAGGCCTGGCGGTGGTGGATCGTAAATAACCTGGATGCGATGTTGAATGGCTGTGCCGGCGGGACGGCGAAAGCGCTGCTCAAGCCAGTTAACCGCGTGCGCGACCTGCTGGTATTCCTCTGGGCAGTAAAACGCTCGCTCATCGGGCAAACCGGTGGCGCTGATGATCCACTCTAAGTGTTCGGGGTCGCTGCCAAAGGCCAGGCAGGCGATATTGTAAAAACGCTGCGCGTCCAGGCCATGACTGTCCCAGGGGTAGACTTCTTCATCCGGCGGCTTGGGCCTTTGCCATTCGAGGCGCCAGTAGTCGGCCACGTCGAGCAATTTGGCGTAGAAATCAGCGTCGCGTTGCTGCTCGGCGAGCAGAAACAAGCCCATAAAACCCAGCTGGTCGGCGGCGTCTTCTTCGCGGCCGAGCACCGGCAATTGCAGCTCATTGATCAGTAAGTGGCCCATCTCATGCAGCAAGGTAAATTCTGCGTTGGCGCTGATGAAATGCAGTTGGTTGGCCTGGAGAGCCACCGTTGGCGCGGTGTCGGCGCCGGTGCTGAGCAGTAACAGGGCGTAGAGGCTGCTGCGCCAAGATGCGCCCATGGGGTTGGTCTCTGGGGGTGGGTGATGGCGCCGGCACCGCGCCACCGGGGGCGTTTTGCCGCCAACGCTGGTTTAAACCTTGGGTTGCAGGCTTGGCTGGGAAAAACGTACCGAGGTTAAGCCGCTGTCGATCAGGGCGCGGATATTGCCGTGGTCGTTGCCCTCTGGGGTTGCGAGGACGGCGCGGTAGTGTTCGCCGAAGGCCAGCAAGGTTTCTTCCAGGCTGAAACCTTCCAGCAGCGCCAAGCCGAGGGTCTTGCATGAGCCTTCATTTTGCCCGGCCGGATTCTCCACTGCGCCATTGCTGAAGGCGCTGGGCTGGTAGTCGTAGTGTTCGGCAATAAAGGCCAGGGTCTGGCTGAACTGATGCTGGTCGCTGCGCAGTTGGGCGCGAAAGCTGCTGAGCGAACTCACGGCTTGTGCACCTTGGCGAACGCCGCCTGTTGCGCGTCGCTGGCTTCTTTTTGGTATTTGTTCTTCCACTCGGTGTACGGCATGCCGTAAATCTCTTCACGAGCCTGCTCGACGCTGACGCTGACCCCCAGGTCATCGGCGGCGGCTTTGTACCACTTGGATAAGCAGTTGCGGCAAAAGCCGGCCAGGTTCATCAGCTCGATATTTTGTACGTCGGGCCGCGAGCGCAAGTGTTGCACCAGTTGGCGGAAGGCGGCGGCGTCCAGTTCTAGGCGTTCTTGCTCGGTCATGGCGGTGCTCTCAATGGGCGGTGGGCAAGCAGGCGCGGATGATAAAAGCGCCGGCCGGCGCCTGCAATCGCTGATCAACGGCCTGTTAGCGTTGGCCGGCGAGGGTGATGGATACCGATTGAGCAAAGCGCAGGGCGTGCGGCTTGTCGACTTCCACTTCGGCGTAGCAGACCGCCGGGTGCGCCATCACCAGGTCGAGCAGCTCCTGGGTCAGGCGTTCGAGCAGGGCGAAGCGGTTGCCTTCCACGTGCTGGATGATCGCCTTGGTGATGGTGCGGTAGTTCAGGGCGTGGTCGATATCGTTGTCACGCACGGCATCGATGGCCGGGTAAATGATGCTCAGGTTGATCAGCACATCCTGCTTGTTGAGGATTTCGTCTTCTTTGATGCCAATAAAGGTGCGCACGCTGAGGTCTTTAATGCGGATGCGCGCCATGCCTGGTTGCAGTTGGGTCATGTTCAGTGGCTCCGGCCGATCAGTTGTAAAAATTCTTGACGGGTATTGGCCGACTCGCGAAAGGCGCCGAGCATCACCGAGGTGTTCATCAGTGAATTCTGTTTCTCGACCCCGCGCATCATCATGCACATATGTTGCGCCTCGATCACCACCGCCACGCCGGCGGCGTTGGTGACCTGTTGAATAGCATCGGCAATTTGCCGGGTGAGGTTTTCCTGGATCTGCAGGCGGCGGGCAAACATGTCGACAATCCGCGCGATCTTCGACAGCCCCAGCACCTGGCCGGTTGGAATATAGGCGACATGCGCCTTGCCGATAAAGGGCAGCAGGTGGTGTTCACACAACGAATACAGTTCGATGTTTTTGACTATCACCATCTCGTCGTTGTCGGAGGCGAACAGCGCGCCGTTGACTATCTCATCGACGCTTTGCGCGTAGCCGTGGCAAAGGTACTGCATGGCTTTGGCGGCGCGCTTGGGGGTGTCGAGCAAGCCTTCGCGTTCGGGGTCTTCACCCAGGCCAAGCAAGATCTGGCGGTAATGTTCGGGCAATTCTGAGTTCATGCGGGTTTCCTCGGCGGACCCTTTATTTAAGGTGGCGGCCGCCATTGAGCGTCAGGGTGGTACCGGTTACGTACGGGTTGTCGAGCAGGTAACGCAGGCTTTGATAGAGCACTTCGGGGCCGGGCTCGATGCCCAGCGCCGACTTGTTTAAGGCTTTGCTGCGGTAGTCCGCCAGGTCGTCCGGGTTAAACAGCAGCAGCGCCGGGGCTATGCCATTGACCTTGATCTGCGGGGCAAAGCGCGCGGCAAATGACAGGGTTAGGTTCTCGAGACCGGCTTTGCTGGCGCTGTAGGCCAGGTGCTTGGCGCTGCCGGTGCGGGTCACGTCATCACTGATATGCACGATGTCGGCGGGGCTTGAGCACTGCAACAGTGGTTGGCAATGCAGGTTGATCAGGTAGGGCGCGAGCATATGTACGCTAAACAACTGCTGAAAAACCGCCGCCTCATCGCCCGGGGTTTCGGCCAGCCAGTCGGAGGCGTTGTGCACTATGGCGCGCAGGCAGTCGGTCTGGCTGTGCAGCTGTTCGATGAAGTTGAGAATCCCGGCTTCGCTGGAAAAATCGGCCGGCAGGGTCAGCGCACCGCGCTGGCGCAGTAAGGCTAAACCCTCACGCTCGGTGCGATAGCTGACGATGACTTGGTGGCCGTCATCCAGCAGGCGCAGCGCGCAATGCAAGCCGACACGCTGGCTGGCCCCGGTGAGCAGGATGGGGGCGGATGACTGGCCCATGGCAACCTCGCAAAAAGTCGGGGGTATAAACGATGCCCCTCATAATATGTGCAAACTTATACCAGCTATTAATTTTGTACAACCATGTATCGGGTGTGGGTACTGATATTGACCGGGCTATTTAGTGTTTTTTGTTGGTCGGGTGGGCTGTGTAGCGGGCTTTCTGGGTGATTTAGTGTTGTACGTGGATTGTTATTTTGTATAGGTATTTTGGTTTTCTGTTGTCACGCTTACCGTTTATGTCGCCGTATGGCTGCCGTCCGGGTGTGGCAATCACAACGAATTCGACCTGAATAGGCTCAAAAACCCGATGTAGCGCTTGCCACAGACATATTCAACTCCAGCACAGTGCTGCCAACCGGATGGCTTTGCTGAAGGCAATAACAGGCATCCAGGACCTTAGCCTTGCTGCCGGCAGTGTTCTAAGGGCGGGGGCTGTACGGGTACTCATCCTGTATAGGGTTTGTACAGCATGAGTCGACGATTCTCTGTTGTACAATGCCTGTAACGTAAATTGAGCAAAGACCGCCATGACTGAACTTGCTGCTTTAGCCCTCGTCTCTACGGCGCTCAAGCAAGAAGAGTTGTTCCCGATTCGCGAAGTGTCGCGCCTCACCGGGGTTAATCCGGTGACGCTGCGGGCCTGGGAGCGACGTTATGGCCTGATTCAGCCGACTCGCACCGAGAGTGGGCATCGGTTGTATTCGCAGGCCAATATCGAGGCGATTCGCAGCATTCTTGCTTGGCTTGAGCGCGGCGTCGCCGTCAGTAAGGTCGGCAAGATTCTGCAGCGCAATGAGTTGGCGCAAGCCAGTGCCGCGCCCATTTCGCACGAAGTCGCCAGTGGCGAGTGGGGCGAATGGCAACAGCAAATACGCCACGCCTTGAGTGACTTTGATCAGGCCCGGCTGGAGCAGGTGTACGGACAAATCTTCTCCAGTTACCCGCTGGCCGTGGTGTTTCAGGATGTACTGATGCCGCTGTGGCAGCAGTTGAGGCTGCGCCAAAACGAGTTTGGGCGCAGCAGTGAGTGGTTGTTTTTCGACAACTTCTTGCGCGCCCGCGCCTTGCAACGCCTGCAGCTGGCCCGTGGCGCCAGTGATGTGCGGGTGGTGCTGGCCGCCATGCCTGGGCAATGCCATGAGCTGGAGTTGCTGGTCTGCGGTTTGCTGCTGGGGGATACGGCCATTGCCTTGACCGTGCTGGCGCAAGGACAGCCGTTGGAGGAGTTGACCCTGGTCTGCGAGAAACTCCAGCCACAGTTGCTGGTGCTGTTTTCCAATCATCCGCCGGCCAACGATTTCGCCCGGCAAATGGCCCGCCTGGCCTTGACCCTGGAGTGTCCGCTGGCCATCGCTGGTGAAGTCTCAGAGTTGGCAGCCGAGCAAATGAGCGGTTCGTCAGTCGCTTGCCTGGGCAATGATGGGCGTAGCTTGCAGCGGCGCATGCAGCAACTGCTGCGCGGTCATCTCGACACCTAAATCCAGCCAGTTGAGCGGTTTGCTGGCCGAAGTTTCGGTCACAAAGTCTGCTTAATGGCCTTCAATGATCAGGGATTTGCCGCCTAACGGACTCTTCCGCCGTGCCGGCCACGACAGGCTTGGCGCTTTTTCGCCCTTCTGCGCCCTACAACAGCCGAATCTTTGCTTATTGGACTTTTTTGCGCCTATTAGCTGCTGCCGCCGTTAAGCGCTTTGTTGCAGCTGCGGATGCTGCAGGCGGTGCTGCTGGAAGATGAAGTGCCGCAAGCGCTCGCCATGGCTGCCGGGCAGCAGGTCAAGGCGAAAGGCGGTCAGCTCGCTGTTGATCCGTCGCACGCAGCGCCCGCGCAACTTGATCGGCTCCTGGTCAGGCAGCGGTAGCCAGAGGGTGAAAGACTCGGGTGAGGCCAGTGCGCCGGTGGACTCAACCAGCACGCCGGATGGCGATATTTCATGCACGCACAGGTCGCTCATGCGCCCGTTTTTGTGCAGCAAACACAGCGGCTGTTCAAGGTTGAGGCGCCAGGAGCGTTGCACATCGCCTTGCTGAAAGATCCCCGGTGCGCCCAGTTCCAGGTGCAAGGCATGGAACTCATCCTCCACCAGTTGCAGGGGGAAGCGCAGGTGCTGATCGCCAAATTGGGCGTCCAGATGCAGTTCGGCGTGCTTGCCTAGACCGGTCAGAATGGCGTTTGCCGCCGCCCCGCCGTCCACGCGAAAACTCGGCGTCGGCAAACCACTGATCGCCAAACTATTGCCGAAGATTTGTTGGATGTAATTCAGTTCCTCATTATTGAGGAGGCTTTTTTTGCTCATGACAGTCTTTGAACCAGAGTTGCAGTATTTGGATCAAGCAAAGTTCAGACCGTTAAATTACGACTAAGTTCGAGGTTTTGCCCTGGCCAGCTCGTCGCGCAGTTCGGATAGCTCGGCTTCCAGCGCCAGAATGCGCTGCTCGGCTGCAACCTGAACGCTGACATCCTTTTGGATACCAATGAAATAGGTCAGTTGGTCGACTTGGTTAAATACCGGGGTGATCGACAGTTCATTCCAGAAGACGCTGCCGTCTTTGCGGTAATTGCGGATTATTTGCCGGCAGGGGCGTTTTTCTTTAACGGCGGCGCGGATGGCATCCAGCCCCGCCTGTTGCCGATCGCCAGCCTGCAGGAAACGGCAATCCTGATAGAGAATGTCATCCGCGCTATAGCCGGTAAGGCGCTCGAATGCGGGGTTGGCATAGATCAGGATGTTGTCGTCGCCCTCTTGCTCGGCCACCACAATGCCGTCATTGGAGGCATTGATCACCAGTTGCAGTAGTTTGGCGTTAATCATCAGTGGCTCCAGGGCGTGCAGGTACGCGCAGTTTAAAACATCCGGGGTCACTCTGTACTGCGGCATAATATTGCTGATTTCTGCATGTTTCTGGAGTTGTAATGAAAATCGCCATACTGTCCGGCTCTGTTTATGGCACGGCCGAAGAAGTTGCCCATCACGCCGAAAAACTGCTCAAAGCCGCCGGTTTAAATGCCTGGCATAGCCCGCGGGCGCAACTGGCCGATGTCCAGGCCTTTGCCCCGCAAGCCTTCTTGGTGGTGACCTCGACCACCGGCATGGGCGAGTTGCCGGACAACCTGCAGCCGCTGTACTTCGCCATTCGTGACCATCTGCCGGCCTGGCATGGCTTGCCGGGCGCGGTGTTGGCCCTGGGGGATTCCAGCTATGGCGATACCTTTTGTGGCGGCGGCGAGCAGGTACGCGAGTTGTATGCCGAGCTGGGCATTCGTGAAGTGCTGCCGATGCTGCGCCTGGATGCCAGTGAAACCGCCAGCCCCGAGCTGGATGCCGAGCCCTGGTTGGCCGACTTCATTAGCGCACTAAAAGCCTGATGCAGCCCCGCGTCGCGCAGCTAATCGAGCAGCTGCAATTGCAGGCCCATCCCGAAGGCGGTTATTACCGGCGGCTGTTTGAGTCGGGCCTGCGGCTACCCGGCGGCCGCCTGGCCTCGTCGGCGATTGTGTTTCTGTTGCCGGCTGGGCAAGTCAGCCGCTGGCACCGGGTCGATGCCGATGAGCTGTGGCACTTCTATGAAGGTGAGCCGCTGGAATTGTTGATCGCCGAATCGCCGGCGGTTATCCAACGCCAAGTGCTCGGCCCGTTGGCGGACGACTGCATGCCACAACGGGCGGTACCGGCCCATGCCTGGCAAGCCGCACGGCCCTTGGGCAGTTACAGCCTGGTCGGCTGCACCTTGGCGCCGGCGTTCGAGTTCGACGGCTTCTGCCTGTTGGCCGATGCGCCAGCAGTTCAGCAGGAGTGGCCGTTGCTGCTGGCCGACTATCCCGAGCTGCTGTGACTCGCAGGGTCAGTCCGCTGGCTGCCAAGGCGACTGTCGCCGCTTGAATCTCTCGCTAGACTGCTAGGCACTTGCTGGCGCGACATGCGCCTGGCAGCTCCTAACAATAAAAGCGAGGTGATCCTGATGAATACTCCTGCCGCCATTAGCAGCGTCAAAACCCAAGTCAGCGCCGCCGAGTGGCAGGCACGGGTCGATCTGGCCGCCTGTTACCGGCTGATTGCCCTGCATGGCTGGGATGATCTGATCTTCACCCATATCTCGGCCAAGGTGCCGGGCACCGACGATTTTCTGATCAACCCCTATGGGCTGATGTTCCATGAGATCACCGCCTCCAGCCTGATCAAGGTCGATCTGAACGGCACCAAGCAGATGGACAGCCCGTTCGAGATCAATCCGGCCGGCTACACCATCCACAGCGCCGTGCATGAAGTGCGGCATGACGTGAATTGCGTGCTGCACACCCACACCGCCGCCGGTGTGGCAGTGGCCGCGCAAAAGGCCGGGATCTTGCCGCTCTCGCAGCAGTCGCTGTTTGTGTTGGCCAGCCTGTCGCATCACGACTACGAAGGCGTGGCGCTCAACCATGAAGAAAAGGCCCGGCTGCAGGCCGATCTGGGCAATACCAATTTCATGCTGCTGCGTAACCACGGCCTGATGACCTGCGCCGGCAGCATCGCCGATGCGTTTTTGATGATGTTTATCTTCCAGCGCACCTGCGAAATCCAGGTCATGGCCCAGAGCGGCGGTGGCGAGCTGGTGCATATCCCGCAAGTCATTCTCGACGGCGCACGGGCGATGATCAGCGGCGTGATGCGCAGCCCATCGGGCATGGGCGGCGCGCTGCCGTGGCCGGCGCTGCTGCGCAAGCTGGATCAGCAGAATCCTGGTTACGACCACTAATGGCCCTGGCCGGGATTGCCCTGGCGCAGTGGCGCGGGCAGAGCCAGGAGTTCAGCTTCAAGGGTTATGCGATTCGTTATTGGACGGCCGGGCAGGGCACGCCCTTGCTGCTGATTCATGGTTTTCCGACCGCGGCCTGGGACTGGCATTACCTGTGGCAACCGCTGAGCGAGCGCTATCAGCTGATCGCCTGCGACATGCTCGGCTTTGGCGATTCGGCCAAGCCGCGCCGCCATGCTTACAGCTTGCTGGAACAAGCCGACTTGCAGCAGGCGCTGCTGGTTCATCTGGGCATCGACGCGCCCGTGCATCTGCTGGCCCATGACTACGGCGACAGCGTCGCCCAGGAATTGCTGGCGCGGCACTACGAGGCTCGCATAGCGCTTGCAAGCTGTGTGTTTCTCAATGGTGGGTTGTTTCCGGAAACCCATCACCCGGTGCTGGTGCAAAAGTTGTTGCTCAGCCCCCTGGGTGGCCTGATTGGTCGTCTGTTTAGTCGCCGTACTTTGGCGGCCAACTTCGCCAAGGTGTTCGGCCCGCAGACTCAGCCCAGCGCCGCCGAGCTGGACGATTTCTGGCAGTTGATTGCGGCCAACAACGGCCCGGCCATCATGCATCGCTTGATTCGCTACATGCCCGAACGGCGCGTGCAGCGTGAGCGTTGGCTGGCGGCGATGCAGCGCGGCGAGGTGCCGCTGCGCCTGATCGATGGCGGCGTCGACCCGATTTCCGGCGCCCATATGCTGGCTCGTTACCGTGAACTGGTGCCAAATCCCGATTGCGTGTTGTTGCAGAATATCGGCCACTACCCGCAGACCGAGGCGCCCGGCGCCGTGCTGCAGCATTACCTGGCATTTCGCACGCGCATGGAGGCCTAGGGCCTGTTCCCGTTTCATCGCAAGTCGCGTTGCCGCGAGAAATGCTCCCCGGTTAGGCGCAGGACGCAGGTAATGGTTATTCCCTTGCCAAGTCCTGCAACAACAGCGGGGGGCCATTTCTCGCGCAACCCGTAGGGACGGGCCTGTTTTTACGCGAGACGGCGTTTCTCGTCGCTCATTTGGAACAACCAAA
>C687J26845_10001097_pt1 | contig 17036 bp, 15 predicted proteins | sample RifCSPlowO2_12_FD_26845 | JGI IMG/M metagenome (IMG submission 26845)
CGCGAAGCGAAGGTGCTGCGCATGCGCTTCGGCATCGAGATGAACACCGACCACACGCTCGAAGAAGTCGGCAAGCAGTTCGACGTCACGCGCGAGCGCATCCGCCAGATCGAGGCCAAGGCGCTGAGGAAACTCCGCCATCCCTCGCGCTCCGAGCGGCTGCGCAGCTTCCTCGACCAGGACAAATAGTCGGAATGGGCACGCTCACACAGCGAGCGTGCCTTCGCGCGCAAGCGGCCAAACGAGCCAGCTTGCTAACCGCAGGAATGACGAATATGCGGAATCCATCGTAGTGAATACATCATGACCGCGATAAGGCACCGAATCATCGTCGCGTCCGTGCTTGAGCAATGCGGGCGCTTCTTATGCATCGAAGAGATGGTGGATGGGTTACTTAAACTCAGCCAGCCGGCTGGGAAGCTCGAGGTAGGCGAAACACCGATACAAGGCGCTGTCCGGGAAACCCGCGAGGAGTCCGGCTATTCGTTTTTGCCGACCCACCTTGTCGGGATCTACGAGTATTATTATTCCGCAAGTCAAACCATTTATCTTCGTCTGGCGTACACCGGGGCTGTGTTTGCGCCCGAGGGCCCTCTGACTCAACCGACCGACCCAAGCATTCACGCTGTCCATTGGCTAACCTACGAGCAACTGGATCGGGCACGCGAAAGACATCGGAGTCCTTTCGTCATGCAGTGCGTCGATGACTACCTTCTTGGCAGGTCATTCCCGCTAGACATAGTCACCAGCTTTCTTCCAGCCAGGCCCCGCGAATCGGGATAGCCCCCGATTCGACGGAAGAACTTCGCCGGGTCCAAATGCGCGACCTTTGTTCATCACGGCACCATCTGCGGGTCACGCCACTGGCACACGCCCTCTGTCGCTTGTCGCGCCGCACCGCTCGGGTTCTCGATCATGTTAGTGCCAGAAAAATAGCGCATCAATCCCAGCGCGGGCTTCGCCCGATCAAACGAGATCGACGCCGGACGCGGCAAAAGCGGATTTTATGCGCTCGGCGGCCCTTCGCGCAAACACCTAAGAACTACAAATTAACCGCCAAGAAGTGCGGAAGCGAATTAGCCACGGACAAAAAGTCAGCGGGGCCGGCGGTAACGCCGGGAGGTCGCGGGTAGCAGATGGCTGAAACGCCGGTTGCCACGGAATCGGTAAACATCGAACTGCCGGCGATCGAGCGTGATGATATCGCTCACGCCGGTTCGGTCGGCAAGGAGAACGAGCGTCGCGTCGGCGAAGTCCATCGGCTGATCGTGATACTTAGCGATCAGCCGCTCGATCGGCTCCAGATCCGCTGCCCCCAGATCGACCACCTCCACGCCCCCTTTTCGCACCCAAGCCAGGAACAATAGCTGGGCCTCCGGTCGCAGCAGGTGCGTTACCTCGACCACGACGGCCCAGGTGGTGACAAGCACACCATCGAAACCGCGGAAAAAACGGTCCGTGACGCCGTGAAATGGATCGTTCGCGCGAAACCAGGCGGCGAGCGGCCCGGTATCAACGATCGCCATACCTGGCACGCAGCTTGGCCTTGATGATGCGGCTGTGGTCGCGGCTCGCGGGTTTGCGGTCGCTCGATGGCGGACGCCCTCCGGTCACTTCGTCGTACACCTGGGCTGGCGAGCCGCGTGGCCGCGCGGCGACGTAGCCCTCGATCAAGCGGCGTATCACCGCGCTCTTCGTCTGGCCTTCGCGGCGGCAGCACTCGGCAAGAGCGCTCTTGGTCCGTTCGTCGATTTTCACTGTCAGAGTCATGGCTATCCCGGCAGGTAATACGGCAATATTACCCGCTTCCCGCCGGCGCCGTCAAACCCGTTGCTTCTTCGTCGGTGACAGGCTTCCGCTTCTTGCGCAGACTGGCCGCCCCCACTTATTGAACCGCGAATCCTGATATGAGGCTCTATTCTTTTCACGGCCGCAGATAAGCGTAGCCCTCGCGCTGCTGCAGTCGCGTGATCTCAGCCACACCGGACGGCACGAATGTCGCCTCCGGAATGAATTGCGTTCGCTTGAAATTCATTTCGCGCAGCGTGATCTCGCAAACTTCGAACCTGACCCCCAACAGATGAAACTCCTCGACGGGAATGTTGTAGGGGTTTCCGGTCATGTTCTTCGCGCCTTCCATCAGGAACTCGACGCCGCGAGCGTGCGTCACCACCACAATCTTCGCCTTGGGATTGACCTCGAGATGGTTGCGAATGTAGCGCAGCGCGTTCGTCGCCTGCGCTTTGGTGTCGTTGATGTGGTAGACGACCTTGTCTGGCCCCACCGCGCCCTTCGAGGTAGCCTCAGCCCCCGAAGCGGTCCCCGCAACTCCCAGCGCGAGCATTGCAATGGCCGCCATCCCGGCTCGCCTCAGCCATTCAGTCATCGCGCCCCCGTCAGGCAACGTCATCAATCCATCCTTCACGGCCGTATTACCGACCACCCCTGTTTTTGCAGGGCGATGATTTCTGTAGCCTACCCGAACAACATCGCCGCGCCAAGCAACCCAACCGATTATGATCTCTCCTCGTAAGTGTAATAAGTTATTCTGATGGGGCGATAAACCGGGTATCCAGGAAAACCACACTAATGTCTCCAACGGTCACCAAGCGATTGCAGATGTTTGGCCGCGTGCAGGGCGTCGGCTTCCGCTTTTATATGGAGCGCAAGGCGTGCGAGCTCAACATCACCGGTTGGGTGCGCAACCGCCGCGACGGCAGTGTGGAGGCCGTGGTGCAAGGCACGCCCGAAGCGGTGGACGCGATGATCGCCTGCGCTCGGCGCGGCCCATCCAGCGCGATGGTGAGCGAAGTAAGGATCACCGAGGGCAGCGGGGAATACGCGGATTTCTCACTGCTGCCGACGCAATAGGAAAAACCGCACCGCAAAGGCGCCAAGGCGCAAAGCCTCGCAAAGTATTCTACGTATATGATGGGGCTTCTTTGCGTTCCCTTCGCGTTCTTTGCGTACCCCTCAAGGGGGTATTGAACAGAATCTTTGCGTTTCAGCCTTTGACCTTACTGGTTGATCGCCGTAGCGCGCGCCGCACGGTAGATAATCTTTACGTTCTCCGGTTTAAGCCAATCCGCGAGCGACTGGATCAGGTCGTCCTGGAGGTTGACGCGCCAGGCGTCCCCCAAGTCGATTTCGCACGTGACCCCGCGGCTGAAATAGACCACCGACACCGGGCAGCTGCCGCTGCGATACGGCGCCAGGAGTTCACGCAACCTGCCGCCTGAGGATTCGCCATTGCAGGTCAGCCGGATCGCTTTGGCGAAACGGCTGCGCGCGCTTTGCAGGTCATAGAGCTTGTCCGCCGAAATCCGCAGGCTTCCCGAAAAATCGTCGTGCGCCACCTTGCCTTCGGCGACCAGCAGCTGGTCCTCCTTGAGCCAGTGGCGATGCTGCTCGAATAGCTCGTTGAAGACGGTCAGCTCGACGCGCGCGTTGCCGTCGTCGAGCAGGATCACTCCCATGCGGCCGCGCCGCGTCATCTGCGTGCGCAGGCTGCGGACGATGCCGGCAAGCACTTGCGGGTAGGGTTGCGCTGCGAGCTGGTCGAGCCGCGTCGTGACAAAATCGCGCAGCTCCTGTTCGTAGCTCCTGAACGGGTGCCCCGAGAGATAGAAACCGAGCGCGAGTTTCTCGTTCTGCAGCCGGTCCTTTTCGCTCCAGCGCGGTACGTCGGCGAGCGCGACCTTGGCCCCGGTGTCGGCCAGGTCGCCGAAGAGACTCACCTGATGCGCGCTGCGACTCGCCTGATCGGCGCTCTCGAGCGCCATGCCGACCGAGGCGAGCAAGCGCGCGCGGTGGTCGTCGACCGAATCGAAGGCGCCGGCGCGGATCAGGGATTCAACGACACGACGATTGACGATGCGCTTGTCGAGACGATGGCAGAAATCGAACAGGTCCTTGAACGGTCCGCCCGTGTTGCGCGCCTCGACGATATGGCCGATTGCAGACTCGCCCGTGCCCTTGATCGCACCCAGCCCGTAGCGGATCACCCTCCTCTTTGCCACGGGCGAAGCGGAAGACAGGGGTACCGGGCTGAATCGATAGTCACTCGCGTGAATGTCCGGCGGCAGCACTTCGAGGCCGTTGGCGCCGGCGTCATCAACCAGAAGCTGCACCTTGTCGGTGTTGTCCATGTCGGCCGAAAGTGTCGCCGCCATGAATTCCGCCGGATAATGCGCCTTCAGATAGGCGGTCTGATAGGCGAGCACCGCGTAAGCGGCGGCGTGCGAGTTGTGCACGATCAGGCCGTTGGCCACGAAATTGTGGTCATCCACTACCTCCAGGTCGTATACATCTTCGACACCACGCGGCACGATTTCGACCACGGTGTCCCAGTACACGTCCGACGTTGCCAAATCACGCAGTCCATCGTCATTGAAGTATGCGGCGAGCCTGCCGACGGTGGCACGACGGAACCCGCGCTTGCCTACCGACCCCCGACCGTAAAACTCCCTGGCCGATACACCGCTTTGAACTTCCAGTTCGCGCCACGTCAGTCCCGATTTGATGCGCGCTGCATTAGCCCGGAGACGTACGGCGGCCGGCACCGTATCCTTGCTGCTGACGCCACCTTGCACCACCCCTAGGCGCGCCTTCAACGCCTGGATCGGCGCATCACGCCCAACACAATGCGGTACGACGCGCTCGACAAACCGCCGCACGCTGTCCTCGCCAATCAAATACACGGCATAACCGGGATGCAACCCTCCTCGATACTTGAACTGCTTCTTTTGGATGCGCGCCACGACGCCAAGCCGCAGCAGAAGATCCTGCACGTCGCGCGCCAAACCCTCCGAACTGGTGGCGTAATACGGCACTGTGTTCGACAGCCCGATGATGAAGCCGTCGCCCGACCACATGCGACCGAGCAGCAACGCGATATTCTCATCGGCGAGCGTGAACACCGAGCCCGGAACGCGCTTGCGATCGGCACGGCAATTGAGCAGGTCAAGCTGTTGCGCCCACAAGAACGCGCCGCTGCGAACGGGCTGCTCGTCCTGCGCGAGCGCGGTGTTGCCTTCGGTCGCGTTCCATGGCTGCTGGCCCCTACGAAAACGCGTATCGCGCCCCGTGGAAAGGCACACCTCCAGACGACCGTCAGCACGCGCCGCCACCTTTCCAATCGTGTTCGGAAAGCAGCTCGCGGCGCGGGTGAAGTCGGCAATCAGCGTGGAATCGTTGTTGAAGTAATACAGGCAAGTCGGATGACAGGTATTACCTTCCGAAAGCAGTCCGCCGAGCACGATCAACTCGTGCTCCGGCCAGCGCACCGTGCTCGCCACGTCAAGTCTGCGTGGCGCGGCAATACGATCACCGGGCGCAAGATCACGCAGCGGGGTCCAGCCATCGAGCGTACACAGGGGATGGTTGTCGGTTGCGACGATGCGCCGGCCCAGCGCCGTGCGCAGCTCGAAGGTCGGTCGGCGGCCGTTCCATAGGACGTCGCGCACTGCGCGTGCGCGCAAGCGCCAGTCATCCCCCAGCGAATGCACGACCAGATCGAGGTTCTTTCGCCGCTTGAACAACTCCTGCACGGTCCAGCGCTCGCCCGTGTGCGCGTCCTGCACTTGCGTCGAACCCACGACACATTTGTTGAACCCGTACCCCGCGAACTTCTCCATCAGGTCGAAGATTTCGTTGGCTTTCCGCTCCGACACGCCATTCTTCGCAGCTCCCGCGACGAAGGTGCCGCGGTGCTGCGCCATCTCTTCGGGCAGCTTCTTGCCCATCGCGCGCCGCAACAGGTCCGCGCTGCCCAGGCTGTAGCCGCCGATCACCTGGGCGATCTGCATCACCTGCTCCTGATACACCATGATGCCGTAGGTAGGTTTCAGGATGGGTTCGACGCGGGGATCCGGGTAATCGACGCGCGCGCCATGTTTGCGGCGGGTGAACTCGGGAATCAGCTCCATCGGCCCCGGCCGGTAGAGCGCGACCAGCGCGACGATGTCCTCGAAACGGTCGGGGCGAGCCTGCTTCATGAGCTCGCGCATGCCGCGCGATTCACACTGAAAGATCGCGGTGGTGTTTCCACTCGCGAAAATCGCGTAAGTCGCGGGATCGTCGTAGGGAATGGCGTCGAGATCGAACGATGAACGATGAACGATGAACGATGAACTGTTCCCCGCTTCGCCGGAATTCCGTCCCGCGTTCATCGTTCCGCGCTCATCGTTGATGTAATTCACCGCCCAGTCCAGAATGGTGAGCGTGGTGAGCCCCAGGAAGTCGAACTTGACGAGCCCGATTGCCTCGACGTCGTCCTTGTCGAACTGGCTCACCGCGGCGCCCGCGGCGTCGGCGGCGTAAAGCGGGCAGAAATCGGTGAGCTTGCCGGGCGCAATCAGGACGCCGCCCGCGTGCATGCCGACGTTGCGCGTCAGCCCCTCGAGCTTTTCCGCCAGCGCCAGCAGTTCCCGTACCTCCTCCTCTTTTTCCTCGCGCTCCTTCAACTGCGGCTCCATCTCGCGCGCTTCCGCGAGCGTGATGTGCTTGCCGGGCTGAAACGGGATCAACTTTGCAAGCTGGTCGCAGAAGTTGTACGGAAGATCCAGCACGCGCCCGACGTCGCGCACCACCGCTTTCGCCGCCATGGTGCCGAAAGTGGCGATCTGCGACACGCTGTCGGCGCCGTACTTGCTTTTCACGTAATCGATGACGCGGTCGCGCCCGTCCTGGCAGAAGTCGATGTCGAAGTCGGGCATCGACACCCGCTCCGGATTGAGAAACCGCTCGAACAGGAGATCGTGGCGCAGTGGGTCGAGATCGGTGATGCCGAGACTGTAAGCCACCAGCGAGCCCGCGCCCGACCCGCGCCCGGGCCCGACCGGCACGCCGTTCGCTTTCGCCCAGTTGATGAAGTCGGCGACGATCAGAAAATACCCGGGGAAACCCATCTGGAGAATGGTGGTGATCTCGAATTCGAGGCGCTCGCGGTAGCGCGGAAACTGCGCGGTGCGCGCCGCTTCATCCGGATAAAGCTGCCGCATACGGTGCTCGAGCCCGGCAAATGCACCCTGCCTGAGATAGTCCTCCAGGCTTTCCCTGTTGGGTGTCGGAAAATTCGGCAATTGGCTCTTGCCGAGATCGAGCGCGAGATTGCAGCGCTTGGCGATCTCCAGACTGTTGGCGAGCGCCGCGGGAATGTCCCGAAACAATGCAGCCATTTCCGCCTGGGTCTTGAAGTACTGCTCCTTGCTGAATTGCCGGGGACGGCGCTGATCGGACAGGATGTAGCCCTCGGAGATGCACACCCGCGCTTCGTGCGCGCGGAAGTCGTCGGGCTCGACAAACTGCACGGGGTGCGTCGCGACGACCGGCAGTTTCAACGCGCTGGCGAGCCGTATCGCGCGCTGCACGCAGGTTTCGATCGGCACCGACGCCGCGCCGGTGGTCATGGCGCCGGATTCGAGCCGATGCAGCTCGATATAAAAGCGCTGCAGAAACAAACGTTGCCACTCGCGCGCGAGCTTGCGTGCCTGTTGCTCGTTGCCGGTGGCGAGCGCCTGGCCGAGGTCGCCGTGGTGGGCGCCGGAGAGCGCGATCAGCCCGTCGGTGCCGGTCTCGGCAAACCACGCCTTCCTGAGCTCGGCGCGGCTGCGGTACTGGTTGGTACGATAGCCGCGCGTGAGCAGATCGCACAGGCGCAGATAGCCGCCGCGCGACTGGCAAAGCAACAGCAAGCGGTACGGTTTGTCGCGGTCGGCTTCGTTGGTGATCCAGACATCGCAGCCAATGATGGGCTTGACGCCCCGGGCGCGCGCTTCGCGGTAGAACTTCACCATGCCGAACACGTTGGCGAGGTCGGTGAGCGCCAGCGCGGGCATGCCGTCGTCGGCCGCTGCCGCCACCGCCGCATCGAGACGCACGATGCCGTCTACGATCGAGTACTCGCTGTGCAACCGTAGATGAACAAACGATGGCGCGGACATCGCCCTATTTTACGCCGTGCCGATTCCTTTTTTAATCGCTAATTGCACCGCCGACGCGAGAAATTCCACGCCCGCGCCATAACGATGCGACGCGGGGCGTCGCATCGGGAAGTTAGCATGCGTCGATGCAAGCAAAACACTCAGCAAACCCTTTGTTGAATATCGCGTCACTGGTGCTGATTCCGTCATGCCGACGAAAGCCGGCATCCAGTAATGCGTTGATTCGATTAGGGCACCTTCTCTGGACCCCAGCCTACGCCGGGTCACAGATCGATTTTCAACAAACTAATACACCCGAGTGACCCGCCAGCCGCGGCGCTCGAGTTCGGCGAGGACGCCGTTCCCGCCGTAGAGGTGGAGCGCGCCGACCGCGACGAAGGCGTTTCCCGATTTGAGCTGCGGCTGCATGCGCTCGACCATGCGCAGGTTGCGTTCATCGAGCAGGCGCCGCGTGAAAATCGCGTTGAGGCGCTTTGCTTCCGGATTATCGCCGCTCGTCTCCTCGTTGATGCGCCACATCGCGCCGAGGTCGCGCTTGAGGTAGGCTCCGATCAGTTGCCCGGTCGCGCGCGGCATGCGCTCGCGGATTTCCAGCGCAAGCCTGAGCAGCGCTACCTGGTCGGCCTCGGGCATGCCTTCAAAAGCGCCGACCTGTTCATCAACGCTTTCCAACTGATGGACCGGCTTGCCCCGCTCCACGGCGATGCGGAAGAGCACGTTGTCGAGCACGTCGGCAGATTTTTGCGCCGGCATGAGCAGGAGCAGCGCCATTGCCCACGGCTTGAACAACCGCGCGAGTTCGGACGGGATGCCGAGGGTCGTGGTGTGAGTGGCGAGCTTGCCGAATAAAGCCTCGCCAGTCACGGCCGGCAGTTCGCGGCCGTCGAGATAGACCATGCGGCTCGCAAGCTGCATCAGATTGGCGGAGTCGAGAGCCACCTCCATGGTGAAGCTTCGTGCGCCGTCCAGGGCGCGCGCAACCGGAGCGGGCAGCGCGGTGACGCGCGCATCGTCGAGATGGATGGTGCCGAATAAATGACTCGGGGCGGCGCCCGCGCCCTCGATGCGCCACAGCAACCCCTGATCGAAACGCTGCGCTACCGCCTGCAGCGCACCGAGCACCAGCAACGCGGCCAGCCCCATGACGACAACGCCGCGCAGCATGCGCGCAAGCGCATCACCCGCCAGCCTGTGCTTTCGCTCAAACCGCGATTGCCTCATAATTCCGGCTCGTAATCCCGTCATAATAATAAAACATACCGCCCACCGCTTACCCCGCATCCATGAAGCCCAGTCAATCGCATTTTCATGATATTCGCGGCCTGCGTCATCACGTGCGCACCTGGGGCGAGCCGCACCATCCAAAGATGTTCCTGCTGCACGGATGGATGGACGTGTCGGCGTCATTCCAGTTCGTGGTCGACTGCTTCCAGCGCGAGTGGTACGTGATCGCTCCAGACTGGCGCGGCTTCGGACTTACGGAGTGGGCGCGTCACGGCTACTGGTTTCCCGACTACTACGCCGATCTCGACGCTTTGCTCGACTTCTACCAACCCGATACGCCGGTCAATCTCGTGGGTCACAGCATGGGCGGTCTGATCGCCTGCACCTACGCCGGGAGTCGCCCGCGGCGCGTGGCGACAGTGGTGTCACTGGAAGGTTTCGGCCTTGCGCGCACCATGCCCGATCTCGCGCCCGAACGCTACCGGCGGTGGCTCGATGAGTTGAAAGATCCTCCGCGCTTCAAGCCTTATCGGGCGTTTACGGAAGTCGCGGCGCGCCTCAAGCGGAACAACCCGCGGCTGACCGACGATATGGCGGAGTTTCTTGCGCCGCACTGGGCGAAACAGGACCCGTCCGGGGACATCACGCTGGTCAGCGATCCGCGCCATAAGCTCGTCAATCCCGTTTTGTTCCGCCTGGAGGAGGTGCTTGCCTGCTGGCGTCAGGTCAGCGCGCCGGTGTTGTGGGTTTTTGCCCATGAATCAAGAGGCGCCGGTTATATCAAGGACACGCCCGTGCAACTGGCCGAGCGCAAGAGCGCATTTCGCGATTTCCATGAAGTCTGGCTCGACGAATGCGGCCACATGATGCACCATGACCAGCCGCGGCGGCTCGCGCAGATCGTCGAATCGTTCCTGAGAGAACCGCCCATCCCCATCCCCATCTCCACGCCACGAGAGGGGTCGGCAGGAGCGCCGAACGCGGAAAAAAAGGTGAGCGGTGAACGGTAACAAGACCCGGCCATGTGACCAAGCGAAGAAAAAAGCGCCGCCGGACGTGATTTGAGGGCGCGAAGACGAGAACGTGCCCTCACCCGCCGCATAGGCTGGTGCAGCCTATCGAGAGTTTTCCAACGCAATCCTGACGCGCCGCCTGCCGCGCGTCAGGTCCAACCACCTTAAACGTCAGTGACGCGGCGGAAGGCCAAGCCAAACGTCACTTCACGAATGCGTCCATGGCGTGGGGAAAGGCGAAGCCAAACGTACATATGAAAATGACTATCTTTCCGAGGTGAACGCACTTTTGCACTAAACTCATTTGCTTGAAACTCAGCCTGGATTCAGCCGTCGCCGTACTCCCCTGCGCAGTTTGATCCTGGTTGGACATGCCCTGTCTCCTGTAAATAGCCTGGGAATCATCGAGATGCGGAACGCCAGCAGCCGGACTGGCTGCCGCGGGAGCAAGCCGCTCCGCGTCCTCGATAGCAAATAGTCTAGCACTTCCGCCGTAGGGCAGGCGGATGTGAGGATTCTGCGGAGACTTGCGCAGATTATCGAAATTTGTCCAACACCATCCTGACGCGCCGCGCGCAGCCCGTCAGGCGAAATAACCTCAAATCTACATGAAAATGTCCATGATGTGGGGAAAGGCAAAACCAAACGTCACCAGGAAAATGGCCAGCTTTCCGATGTGAACGCACTTCTGCAACAGCTTCATTTCCTTGAACTTGAGAGCGGATTCAGCCGCCACCGCACTCCCAGCCTGAGCTTTCTTGGACATGTCTTGTCTCCAGTAAGGTCTGGTCAGATTCCATGGACAGGGAACGACAGCCGAACCTTGCAGCCGCCGTGCGAGCCAACAGCTCCGCGACCTTGATGCCGGCAGTCTGTAGCATCCCTCCTACGGCAAGCTTACGGGGACGGATGTGAAGATTATGTGAAACGGAATTTTGCCTGGCTTCGTCATTCCCTTCGCAACGCGGCAGAACGACGTCCTGAAACCTAGCAGCCTGTCGAACTTAACAGTCCGTGCAGGCTGCTAAGGAGTTTGTCGGAGCTAAGTCCGACAAACTCCTAGGGCGTCTGCTTCCGGCTCACGGTGGTCGTCCGGTAACGCGGCTGAGTCAGCACTTCGGGCTTCAGAATGTCGTCCAGCTGTTTCTTCGACAACCACCCCTTCGCCAGCACCAGTTCGTAGACGCTCTTGCCGGTCGCGTGCGCCTCCTGCGCGACCGCCGTCGTACGCTCGTAGCCAAGGTAGGGATTCAATGCGGTTACGATGCCGATCGAGTGCTGCACGAGGCCGCGCAGATGCTCGCGATTGGCGGTAATGCCTTTGATGCAGCGCTCGCGCAGCGTGTCGCAACCGTTCCTCAGGTGATTCAGGCTCTTGAACAGGCTGTGGGCGATGATGGGCTCGAACGCATTCAGCTGCAGCTGCCCCGCCTCCGCCGCGAAACTCACGGTGACGTCGTTGCCAATCACTTCGAAGGCGATCTGGTTCACCACTTCCGGGATGACCGGATTGACCTTGCCCGGCATGATGCTTGACCCCGCCTGCATCGCCGGCAGGTTGATCTCGCCGAGCCCTGCGCGTGGGCCGGAGGACAGCAGCCTTAAATCGTTGCAGGTCTTGGAGAGCTTCACCGCAACGCGCTTCAACACGCCGGAGAGCTGCACGAAAGCGCCGGCGTCCTGTGTTGCTTCGACCAGGTTGCTTGCGGTGATGAGCGAAACTCCGGTGATGTCAGAGAGTTTCCGACACGCGAGCGCCGCGTAATCGGGATGCGCGTTGATGCCGGTGCCGATCGCGGTGGCGCCAAGATTGATTTCGTGAATCAGCAGCGCCGCTTCCTTCAACCGTTGCTCGTCCTCTTCCAGCATCACCGCGTAAGTCGAAAATTCCTGCCCCAGCGTCATCGGTACCGCGTCCTGCAGTTGGGTGCGCCCCATCTTCATGACATCGGCAAACTCTGCCGCCTTGGCTTCGAACGCCGCGCGCAGTTCGGCCATCGCCCGGGTCAAGCGCTGGATGCCAAAATGGAGGGCTACTTTGACCGCGGTCGGATAGACATCGTTGGTGCTCTGGCTCATGTTGACGTGCTCGAGCGGATGCAAATATTTGTATTCGCCCTTTTTGTGCCCCATGAGTTCGAGGCCGCGGTTGGCGATCACCTCGTTTGCGTTCATGTTGGTCGAGGTGCCCGCCCCGCCCTGTATCACGTCGACGACGAAATCGTCGAGCAGAGCGCCGCCGCGGATCTCCTCGCACGCCCTGATGATCGCCCGCGTCTTCTCGTCGTCGATGAGCTTCAGTTCACTGTTGGCGAGCGCCGCCGCCTGCTTGACGCAGGCGAGCGCGACCACCAGATCGGGATAAATCGAGATTGAAGTGCCGGTAATCGGAAAGTTCTCGAGCGCGCGCAGCGTGTGCACGCCGTAGTAAGCAGCGGCGGGTACGGCGCGGTCGCCGAGCAGATCGTGCTCGATACGGCTGTTCCTGGACATTGCGCTTCTCCTTGTGGCTGTCCTGTAACGCGGGTCGAAAGAAGCTCCGTGTATGTTCCGCGCGCGGCGTGATCGTGACAAGTCGCGGCGCTGGACGGCGTCCACGCGTAGCGCACCGTGTTTACGCAAGAGACGACTGGTCCTAGCGCACGCTGCGCGGTGGAGCGATGCGTATCATTAGCAATCAGGAGCTTAGATGCGCTTTTTACTCGCACGCCGCGGGGTGATCCCCCGCAAAACAAAGCGGGTGTCGCCTCGACGCTGATCTACTGGACAACCCAAAACCGTTCAGCTAGATTGATTTCGTCCGTTCAACAAGTTACGGCAAGCCAGCAAGAAATCTGAACCAAGATTCCACCATCAGGAGAAACCTATGAGCCGTATGTCGAAGTTCGCCTTTTCCCTGCTCGCGGTCGCGCTGATCGGCGCACCGGTCGCCGCCCAGGAACTGACCGGCACGCTGAAAAAGATCAAGGACACCGGTGCCGTGAAGGTTGGGCATCGCGACGCGTCGATTCCGTTTTCCTATCTTGATGATAAGCAGCGACCGATCGGTTACGGCGTCGACATTTGCATGAAAATCGTCGATGCGATCAAGGCTGAGCTCAAAATGCCCAAGCTCAAAGTCGAGTTCGTGCCGGTCACCTCCCAGACCCGCATCCCGATCCTCGCCGGCGGCAACATCGACATGGAGTGCGGCTCCACCACCAACAGCGTCGAGCGGCAGAAGCAGGTCGCCTTCGCGCCCACCTACTTCATGACCGGCACCAAGCTGATCGTCAAGAAGTCCTCCGGCATCAAGGGCTACGATGACCTCAAGGGCAAGACCGTGGTCTTCACGCAGGGCACCACCAACGAGCGTGCGATGAAAGCCTATAACGACGAGAAGAAGCTGGGCATCAACTTCATCCCGGCCAAGGACCATGCTGAGTCATTCCTGGCGGTGGAAACCGGCCGCGCGGTGGCGTTTCCGATGGACGACATCCTGCTCTATGGCCTGCGCGCCAGCGCCAAGAACCCGGCCGATTACGAGATCGTCGGCGAGTTCCTGTCGGACGACCCGTACGGGATCATGCTGCGCAAGGATGACACCGCTTTCAAGAAGCTCGTCGATAACACCCTAACCGGCCTCTACAAGAGCGGCGAAATCAACAAAATCTACACCAAGTGGTTCCAGTCGAAGATTCCGCCCAAGGGCATCAATCTGGGCTTCCCGATGTCCGATGCCCTCAAGGAACTGGTGAAGAACCCGAACGACAAGGGTGTCGAGGCCTGCGGCAAGATGAAGTGCTAGGAGTTTGTCGGACTTAGCCCGACAAACTCCTAATGCAGGCCTGGCGCCTTCGGCGGTAGGCTGCTAGAGAAGAAGGTTGGCATGTCGCAACACCGTGTTGGCCGGAACAAACGTCGGTTGCGTGGCGTTCCCTTCGCGTCATTCTTCGATTTCGTCCATCTTAGGATTTTGTCGGAACTAAGTCCGACAAAATCCTGCTGATCATGGACTTCAGCGTCTTTTTCCAGCCGGCATTCTCGGGTGGCGGTATCTATCTCGACTGGGTGCTCTCGGGTATCAAATGGACGCTCCTGGTATCGATACTCGCCTGGATCATTGCGTTCACGGTGGGCTCTGTTCTCGGGGTACTGCGCACCACGCCGCTCGCCATTCTGCGCGCCCCCGCGACCGCCTACGTAGAGGTCTTCCGCAACGTTCCGCTGCTGGTGCAGATGTTCATCTGGTACTTCGTTCTGCCCGAGATCGTGCCCCAGGGCATGGGCGACTGGATGAAGACCCAAATGCCGATGCCTGAGTTCTGGAATGCGGTGCTGTGTCTCGGTTTCTACACCGCGTCACGCGTCGCTGAGCAAGTGCGCTCGGGCATCCAGTCGATCCCCAGGGGCCAGACCTACGCGGGCCTCGCGACGGGCCTCACGCTGCCGCAGACTTACCGCTACGTCCTCCTCCCGATGGGCTATCGCATCATCATCCCGCCGCTCACCTCCGAGTTCCTGACCATTTTCAAGAACTCGTCGGTCGCGCTCACCATCGGCGTGCTGGAGCTAACCGCCCAGGCGCGGCAAATCTCCGAGTACACGTTCCGCACCTTCGAGGCCTTTACCGTCGCCACCGTGGTCTACGTGCTGATCACGCTCGCGGTGACGGTGGCGATGCGCGCGCTGGAGCACAAAGTGCGGGTGCCCGGCTACATCGGAGCCGCGGGAAAATAGCGCGCCATGTTCACCGGCTTCGATTTCGACGTCATTGCCAGATCGCTGCCCTACATGGGGCAGGGCATGCTGTTCTCGCTCGGGCTGACTTTCCTCTCCATGCTCGGCGGCATCTTCCTCGGCACTGTGCTCGCGCTGATGCGCCTCGCCCGCTTCAAGGTGCTCAACGTGCCGGCGGGCGGCTACGTGAACCTGCTGCGCTCAACGCCGCTCATCCTGGTGATCTTCTGGTTCTATTTCCTGGTGCCACTCGCGCTGAAGAAGATCTCGGGCGATCCCTACGCGCAGGGCATCGGGCCGTTCTACTCGGCGCTGATCGCGTTCACGATGTTCGAAGCGGCATACTATTGCGAGATCATCCGCGCCGGCATCCAGAGCGTACCGCGCGGCCAGGTCCATGCCGCCTATGCGCTCGGCCTCACTTACGGACAGGCGATGATGAAAGTCATCCTGCCGCAGGCATTCCGCAACATGGTCCCGATCCTGCTCACGCAGGGCATCATCCTGTTCCAGGACACTTCCCTCGTGTATGTGGTCGGGCTCACCGACTTCATGGGCGCAGCGAGCAAGGTGGCGCAGCGCGATGGGCGACTCGTCGAACTGTACCTGTTCGCGGCGCTCATCTACTTCCTTTTCTGTTTCTCGGCCTCATACTTCGTCAAATGGCTGCAGGCGCGCTACCATGTCGGCCGCTAAGGAACCGTCATGATCGAAATCAAGAACATCAGCAAATGGTACGGCGCATTCCGGGTCCTCACCGACTGCACTACCAAGGTCGACAAGAGCGAGGTGGTCGTGGTGTGCGGACCGTCGGGGTCCGGCAAGAGCACGCTGATCAAATGCGTGAACGGACTCGAACCATTCCAGCAGGGCGACATCTTCGTCGATGGCATATCGGTCGCGGCGAAGGGCACCAACCTGCCGAAATTACGCTCCCGCATCGGCATGGTGTTCCAGAACTTCGAATTGTTCCCGCATATGAACGTGACCGACAACATCACCCTGGCGCAGATCAAGGTGCTGGGGCGCAGCCAGGAAGAAGCCCGTGAGAAGGCGCATGCGCTGCTGAAGCGCGTCGGGCTGAGTGAGCAGGCCCCCAAGTACCCCGGACAATTGTCCGGCGGTCAGCAGCAGCGCGTCGCGATTGCGCGCGCGCTGGCGATGGACCCGATCGCGATGCTGTTCGATGAGCCGACCTCGGCGCTCGATCCGGAAATGATCAACGAGGTTCTGGATGTGATGGTCGAGCTCGCGCAGGAAGGAATGACGATGATGGTGGTCACGCACGAAATGGGCTTCGCGCGCAAAGTCGCGCACCGCGTCGTCTTCATGGATGAGGGCCGGATTGTCGAGGACGCAGCCAAAGAAGACTTCTTTGGCAAGCCCCGCTCCGAACGTGCGGTGCAGTTCCTGTCGAAGATTTTGCATCATTGATGCAAGATTACATTCATGAACCGCCAAGGCGCCAAGAAGATCTGAAACGGGGCCGCAGATGCACGCCGATAAACACGGATGACGTATCAGCAGACCCCAAACATTCGAGTGTGGACGCAAGGTCGTGACTACGTTGAAGCCGCGGAGATTCTGCTGGACTACAACCGGATTCAACCCGCGGCAGTCATGGCCGCCTTGGCTCTTGAGATATTCATAAAGTCATTCTCAGCCATCAGGCATCGGACGGGCCATGCCACAACCGATCATGGTCACGGCCTCAGTAATATGTTCAAGTGCATCGATTCGCAGACTCGGGCCGAGCTGCTTGCCTGCTCAAACGAAGTCGACTCGTCAATTGATTTCCTGTCGGAGCTGAAAAAGCACGATGGCGTTTTCGTTTCTGTACGCTACTGGTACGAACCCGCCGCACCTTTATCCGTCGGGTCCGACATTATTCATTTCGCCCGTCATGCGTGTGATTCCGTATTTCTTCTCTGACGTAAATGCGGTGTATAGCCGGCTGCTGGCGTGGTCCAACAGGCGCTTCCAGCAGACGTCCCTGTCACCGGCTTCGCGGTGCCAGGGCCGCGGCTGAAGCTGGGCGTTGAGGTTGTAGAAAAACCCCCTTTTTGCGTCGTTCGCGAGCGCGCGAGATCGTGCTGGCGCAATCACAAGTCGCTTGAGGCAGAGAATCGGTCGATTG
>C687J26845_10001103_pt1 | contig 17009 bp, 17 predicted proteins | sample RifCSPlowO2_12_FD_26845 | JGI IMG/M metagenome (IMG submission 26845)
CGTGGCGTGGGCGTCCACCGCCGCGCGCCGGTTCTGATCGCAGCAATGGAAGATCATGGCTGGCCCCCCTGGGTGAAGGTCTCGCGCTGGCGCGAGGCGTTGCGCCGTATCAGGTACTGCACGGTGACGCTGAGCGCGGCGTCCACCGCCCNCACTTCNACCGCCTCGACCGTGATCAGNCCCGAGAGCCAGCGCTGCAGCGCGCCCTGCACCAGGAACTGGGTGGTGGCNGCGAGCTCGGGGCTGTTGGGNGCGAACACCAGCTCGCGCAGGCCGCTGCCGAAGTCCGGGCGCATCACGCGCTCGCCCGGCGCGGTGAACAGCACCTGCTCGACCAGGCCACGGATCCAGTCCGCCTCGTCGGCCTCGCGGGTGAGGCCGCGGCCGTCGAACTGGTAGGGGAAAAACAGGCGTTGGGTCATGTTCAGCTCCCGATCACACGGGATTGCGCGGCCACCGGCATCAGCGGTGTGCCGTTGGGCACGCAGACCGCCTGGCTGTCCATCAGCACCAGGGGCTGGCCACTGGACTGCACGCGCAGCGCGGCCACCACCCACTGCCCGGTGACGCAGGGCACCGGGCTGCCCGAGACGTTGAACGGACAGCCCGCGATGGCGTAGGGCGCGCTCATCACCACCGTGGGCTGGCCGCTGACCAGCACGCGCGGGTTGGGCGCCGTGGGCGTGGCGCTGCCGCCGTGGGCACAGAGCACGGTGGCGCCGACNTGGAGCAGGGGGCCGGGCATGGNGTCAGGTCACCGTGAGGGCGCCGTTGTTGATGGTCACCACCGGGCCCACCAGGGTGATGGCCGCGCCCTTGCCGTTCTGGATGTAGATGCCGGTGTCGTTGACGATGAGCATCGCGCCNGTGGTGCTCTTGATCATGATGCCGCCGGTGGGGCCGGGCACGTCGGAGATGGTCAGGCCGTTCTGCAGNGGCGTCTGCAGCGTGATCGCCGGCACCGCNGGNGGNGTGAGCAGGGCCAGCGCGGGCACTTCGGCCGCGCTGCCCCAGAAGCCGCCGACCCAGATGGGATAGTCCGGNTCGCCCTGCTCGAATTCGACCCAGACACCCGAGCCGGGGATGGGCAGCGCGAACATACCGTTCTGGATGCCGGCGATCGGCACGCAGGGCATGGCCCAGGTGCCGGGGATCAGGCCGCCCACGTCGGGCACCTGCACCATCAGCCGGCCCTGCTGCAGGGGGTCGATGTTGGAGATCACCATGCCGCGGTATTTGCCGTAATACTTCTGCGCGCTCATACCGGAATCCTCGGTGTGATGGAGATCAGGCCGTTGCGGCTGAGGTCGAAGCTCTGCTTGAACTCGCCGCGCTTGAGCGTGCTCTTGACGCTGGAGACGTAGTACAGGCCGTCGTAGGCCAGGCCCACGCCACGCACCCCGACCAGCCCGCGCGACTTGAGCGGGCGGCCGTAGCGCAACACGTCGAGCTCACCGCTGGCGGTCACCGAGTCCTGCGATTTCTTGGCCTCGGCCAGGCCGCGCGAGATCGCCTGCATCGGGTTCATGCGGGCCGTGTCCTTGAGCATGGTCAGGTTCGACAGCGGCGTGGACAACACCCCCAGCGGCGGCTGCAGCGGGTTCAGGTTGGGGATCGGAATCGGGATGGGCGCGCGCGTGAGCTGGTTCTGGATGAACACGATGGGCAGCACGCCGGCGGTCGGGTCGAAGTTGAAGCTCAGGTTCTCGACGTTGGTCAGCGCGTCCATGTCCACGTTGAGCGCGGGCTGGGGCACGCCGATCTTGATCTCGGGGCCGAAGTAGGCGATGTTGGTGCCCGGTGCCGGCCCGGGCTCGATGTAGAACACGTAGCCCACCTGCTCGGCGAGCTGTCGGATGTAGGCCAGATCGGTGCCCTGCTGGGCGGGGATCTTGTCCACCGGGATCGGCACGTCGGGGAACAGCGCCGGGATCACCAGCGGGATCAGGCCGAAGGGGGCGTACTTGGCGCACAGCAGGGCCACGCGCGCTTCGATCGGCATGGCCGGAAACGGCAGGCCGCTCCAGTCCTGCGTGTCCATCACCTTGGTCAGGTCTTCGCCGGTGACGGTGACCGTGCCGGGCGAACCCTGGCCGCCGGCCTGCACCTCCACATGGGTCATGACGCCGTCGAACAGCGGCTGCGGCGAGCCGTTGAGCGTGACGATCAGCATCACCCGCAGCGGTGGCGTGCCCAGCCCGGTGTTCTGTGCGCCAGCGATCAGGAAGATGGTGTTGAGCTCGGAGCGCGAGCTGAACTGGAAGGTCAGCGTGAAGCCGCTGGCGCTGCCCGCGGAGCTGCGTACCTCCACACTCTCCAGCGCGTCCATCACCACCCGCGGCGCCGGCACCGCGATCACGGGGCCGATCAGCAGGGTGAGCTGGATGCCCTTAGCCAGCATCGCTGTCTCCCGAAATGCCTTCGGGCAGGGTGATGCGCAGCAGGCGGCCCACGGTGGCGGTCAGCTCGCTCGGGTCCATCGCGCCATTGGCGTCGCACAGGCGCCAGTACTGCAGCGGGTCGCCCAGGTAGCGCGCGGCCAGGTTGTCGATCCGGTCGCCGCTGGCCACGGTGTGCTCTGAGAGGGTTGAAAAACGCTCGGGCGGCGGCACGAAGCGCCGCTTGACGAAGGTGATCACGGTGCCCTCGGGCGTGGTGGTCTGCGCCGAGCCGATGCCGTGGTAGCGGCTGGTGGGCGCGAACAGCGGGGTGGCCAGCGCGTGGGCCTGCATGAATGCCTGAACGGGGTCCATCAGCCGATTCCTCCTATGCCCAGGGCGCCGAAGCTGCCCGCCTGCGCCTGGCCGGCGAGCTGCTCCTTGCCCTGCAGATACGCCATGAACAGGCTGCCGCCCTTGTGGGAGAAGCCCAGGTCGTCCACCGACAGCACACGCAGGCCGATGCTGACCTTGGCGACGATGGGGTTGAGCGCCGGGTCGAAGGCCTCTTCGGTGANCGAGAACTCGGTCAGCCGCACCGGCACGATGCGGTTCTTGCCCCANACGAACAGCATCAGCGGGGCCTCCATGGGCGCGATCTCCAGCGTGCCGGAATCGGCCTGCCGGTGCACNTCNAGCAACTGCGCGCTGCCCGGGTTCGCCAGCGCTTCGAGCACCGCCAGCTGGGGCGCCACGCCGTGGTCCACGGTGCCGCGGTTCTGGTCGGGAAACTCCAGCTGGTCGGCCGCGTCGATGTCGGCTTCGAGCCGGAAGGTCTCGATGGCCGGCCCCTTGAAGCGCATCGCCTCGCTGCGGTTGGCCGCTTCGCCGCCAGCGGCCTGCACCTGCAGGCTGCGGGTGAGTTTTTCCGGGTTGTATTGCAGCGAGATGACGCGCAACACCCGCGACGACTCGGGGTCGATCAGCACCAGACCGCCTTTGAGGACTTTGGGGGAGTTGGGGAAGCTTGTCATGCGTTTTTCCTTGCGCCCGGTTGAATGGGCGCGTGACAAGCGAATGGCATTGCGGTTCGAACGAACAGGTGCATGGCCATCAGCTTTCTCCCCGCACCAGAAACATCTCGACGCGCCGGTTCATGGCCCGGGTGATGGCGTCTTCTTCGGTTGCAGTGGGGCGCGTTTCTCCGAAGTGAGGTGGGTTGCCTGCATCCAGCAATCGACTCGCCGGGAGTCCCTCACGCTTGGCCATCTGGTAGAAGGCCGACGAACGCCGTCGGGCTACTCGATCGTTGACCTCCACACTGCCGGCACTCGATGCGTGTCCCACAAATCGGACCTTCGCCTCAGGATCGGATTCGATCTGCGCTGTCTTGATGTCACGGAACGCCGACACATGTTCCGGCTTGGGTTGGACTTCGTCGAAACCCAGGTTCAGGAAGCGATAGTGGCGACCTGACTTGACGGTCTGGAATATGCCGGGGCCAGTTCGAGACGCGGTGTTCTGGTCGGTTTCGGGTGTCGCCTCGCTGATGCCCGTTGATGTTTCAAAGGCGGTTCTGGCCTCGGCGCTGCGTGTTTCCAGGCGCCAGACCTCGCCCCTGAAGAAGGCTCTTGCAATGTCATCTTCCGGCACGTGGAGTGCAATCTGTTGCTCCACCACATCCACTCTGGGCTGGTAGGTGGTCCGGTCGACCAGCTCTTCCGATGTCATGACCTTGCGTGCCAGCCATTCCGTCAGGCCTTCGTTGTAGAAGTCAGCGTCCTGTGAAGCTGCAACCCAAGCCGCGTAGTCGGAGTGACGGTAGAAGTGAACGAGCTCATGAATCAATGTCAGCCGTCGCGGTCCTTCCTCCACCCGGCGGTGGACGAATATCTCGCGGCTGGCCCCATCTCCCCGAGTGAACGCCGGTTGTCGCGCACCAAGGGTCACGATCTTGGGGCCCACATCGCTGTCGTCAATCAGACGATCCAGCATGGCCACATAGTGCGTGTTCGTGTCGTCGATCGCAAAGTCCTCGGCCTCGGACATTTGCGGGAGGAAATTGTCGAGCCACTCCCTGAGGTAGGTGCGGTTGTTTCGGATGGTTGCCGGCTCAAACAGGCTCACTCGACGTTCAATCTCGGAATCCGGTAGCGCCGATGTGATCAGAGGGAAACGCGCGAGCACCCTTTGGTGCATGGCCACCGCATCGCTATCGAGGTTGGTGTCGTTTGTGTGGTTCGGCTCTTGACGGGCGAAGCTGCGGTTGTCCAGGAATGAAAAGGCCTGACCGAAAAGCAGTTCGGCGGTCCCACCATCCGCACCCACCGGGTCCACCCACGGCTTGCGCGCCGCTGTGCTGCCGCTTGGCGTCTGCCGGGGTGGACCGTCAACGCGCACGTTTTCGTGCACCGTACCCAGCCGGGAGGGATCTTCCAGATCACGCTGAATCAGCGTTGGTCCACGAGATGGAGTGGCTTGTCCATGGTTGCCTTGCTGAATGACGTGGGTCAGCTCGTGGGCAATCAGTCGTTGACCTGCAGGGTTGCCCGGGCCGTAGTGGCTGGCACCGAACACGATCGCATTTCCCGCGGTGTAGGCTTTGGCGCCGACATCCCGCGCCGATGCCTCCGCTGCAGCGCCGGAATGAACCCGAACACGGGAAAAGTCATACCCGAACCGGCGCTCCATGTTCTGCCTGAGCGGCACGGGCAACGATTGACCAGAGGTTCGCAGAGCCTGCTCCACGCTGGGTGGCGCAGCATCGAGCGAATCGCCCTGATGGACGCCGCGAGAGCGTTGGATGACCGGTGCAACGTCCTGTGCAGGGCCCCGATCCTGGGTGGACACCACCCGCTCGGCGACCTTGTCGGCCTCCAGCTCCATCGGGTCGTTTCCCGAACCCACGACCAACTTGGTCTGCAACCATGGGTCGGCTGGTGATGGGCCGTGTTTGGCGGCGGTGCGACCCCGTGATGTTTCGGTCGTGTTTCGCTGGAGCAGGGACACCCGCCCGGGCAAAGGCTTCGGCCTGAGAGCGGCTGGGTGTCTCGCCAACCCTCTGGTTGTGGCTTGTCTTGTGTTCGAGTTCATGGACGACTCATGGGTTTTTGGGTTGTGCTGAACCCGATGAGGTCGGCGGCGTTGAGCCTGATGCAGTGGCCGCCGGGTCCGGCGCTCGATAGCGCGGTCCAACGCGGACCTGGTCCAGGATCTGGTCCTCGGTCAATTTCACCCGATGGTCCCGGCGCAACCGTTGGGCATATTCCTTGGCGGTGAATATCCCCATGCCGTGACCAAAAAATCGTTTTTTGCCAAGATAGGTGGCGTTTTCCCGTTGAAAGGCGCCACTCGTTATGAATTTTTTGTTGTCGAGGAGCACCCAATCGCCGCGTTGCAGACCCATGTCGGTGGAGCTTTCCAGCAGCTTTCGCAGCGAGAAATCGGGCAGGCTGGCCATGTTGAAAACCAGGGCGCTCCCGCCCATGCGGACATCCGGATTGCCCGACAAGGGAATCGCTACGCTGATATCGCTGTAGCTGCGGTCAAATTTCGCAACGGCGGTGGCGGGATCGGCGGCCTGCAGACTCCGGAAGACTCCCACGAACTGGATCAATGCCGCAGCGGTGAGACACTCAAATGAGTAACGCTCCTTTGCGGTGCTCGACATGAGGTCCTGCGCGGCGGCTGCCGCACTGGCTTTGGGTACCAGCGTCACCTCAATGCGCTCGACGGTCGCATCTTTTTGCCAGGTAGGATGGCTGGCCAGATGACGGTGCACGTTCTCCAGGGCCGTTCGCCCGGAACCATTGGTGATGGCTTCGGTGCCAGCGGATGACCGCAAGTGATAGGTCACGAGCCAGAGCGTGGGGTCCATTTGAAAACCACGGCCTTCCATCGTCCGTCCGAATTGCCAGGTCGGGTTCTTTTCACCGGCTTGCGCGGCTCCTTCGGCGGCTGGGCTTGGTGTGCGCTGGACGCGGTGCGCCCCACCATCCTGTTGAACGACGTGGGTGAGTTCATGTGCGATCAGACGCTGTCCTGAAAGGCTTTGCGGTTCAAACTGTGATGTGTTGAAGACCACCGATTGCCCAACGGTGTAAGCACGGGCGCTGACCTCACGTGCGGAGCTTTCGGCGGCTGGCCCGGTGTGTATGCGTACACGGGAGAAGTCGTGGCCCAGCCGATGCTCCATGTCCCGTCTGAGCGAAGGCTCCAATGGCCGGCCCGATTGCGCCAACGCGTGGTCCACACTCATCGGAGCCGTGCCGACACCTGCGGCTGGCTGGCTTGCCACGCGCTGGATGTGCGGCATGGTCCGGGCAGTGGCTGCGCGCGGGACCGCCGCCAGAGCCAGATCGGCTGCGCGGTCGGCTTGTTGTTCCAGGGGGTCGCTGGTCCCACCCACCATGAGCTTGCGCTGCAACACGCCGCGCCCGACCGATATGCCCGCTGCCTTGGCCGGTGCGACCTGCAGGGGGGCGGCCGTGCTCATGGGCATTTCGTGCTCCCGCAGGGGTTGGCGTTCCAGCGGGTGTTGCCGGTCTTCTTCCGGTGGCAGCACAGGTCGTCCAGCACCGCGCCGCTGTAGCTGACCGACACCGTGGTCACGCCGATGCGGCTGTGATGGTTCAGGGTGCGGATCAGGGACTGGGTGCCCACGTGCACGCAGGCGTGCGAGCCGGTGTTGAGCAAGCCCTCGTGAATCGCCTGGATGCCTTTGAAGAAAATCGCGTAGTTCATGGTCCCGGCGCCACTGGCCGAGTAGCGCGCGCCTTTGCCCTTCTTGGCCACGGGATCGGTCAGGTTGCCCAGGCGGATGTTTTCGGAGTCGGTGTAGCCCAGCCCTTCCAGCCGCGAGACCTTGGACTTCTTGACGCGATCGGTCAGACCGACGCCCAGCATGGTGGAGCCGCCCGCGATGGACATCACGATGTCGGCCGGCACATTGGACGATGCCGAGCTGTATTTGGCCGTCAGGGTGCCGGTGGGCATGCGCGGCTCCAGCTGGCCGGCCGCAAGGGCCGCGGCCTTGTGTCCGTCGTCCACCACGGCCTTGTCGAACTGGATGTCGATGTGTTCCACCCAGGGCTGGGTCTTGGCGTCTGTCAGTGTTTCGTCGGCAGCCTCGAAGGCAATCGTGTCCTTGCCCTTGCGGCGGTAGCGGTGCAGGGTCTGCGCGGAACCGGTGCTTGGTTCGCCCGACGGGCCGGTCTGCTGGACCACGTGGGTCAGCTCGTGGGCGATCAGGTGGCGGCCCGCTGCCGTTTCTGGTGCGTACTGGCCGCTGCCGAACACCACGTCCCGGCCCACGGTGTACGCATGGGCGTTGACGTCCCGGACCGAGACTTCGGCCGCCGCGTCCGCGTGCACGCGCACCCTGGAGAAGTCGTGGCCGAAGCGTTGCTCCATGTCCTGGCGCAGCGCCGGTTCCAGCGCGCGGCCCGGGTTTGCAAGCGCCGTGTCCACGCTGGCGGGCGCCGCGGCCGCACCCTGCGACGCGCTGCCGCTGAAACGCTGGATACGTGGTGCGACCGAGTCCGCGCCCGCGTTGGGCCGGCCCGGTACCGCGAGCACCTGGTGGGCGACCTGTTCGGCCTCCTGCTCCAGCGCGTCGTTGCTGGCGCCGATGGCGAGCTTGCGCTGCAGGGCGCCGGTCGAGGCATCGTCCTCGCGGCGATCCGTGGCGGGGGGGGTGGCGGACGAACCGCAGCCGCAAGCGCACTGGCGTTGCAGCCATCGGCTCGGCACCGGCGTGTGGGTGGACACCCTGGGTTTGCCGGGTTTCGTCATCAGGGGTGCCGCTGTGCTCATGACCGCATCCCCCGTACGATGCCCTGCGCGGTCTGCTCACCCACCGCCGTGGCCTGCGCGCCCGGCGCGATGCGCAGGGGCGCGACCTTCAGCTGGGGCACGCTGTGTTGCGCCATCAGCGCCTGTGCGGCCTGTGGCGTGGCCAGCAGCCGGCCCAGCTCCGCACGCAGCCCTTCGGCGATGCCCGCCTGGTCTTGGCGGTCGAAGCCGCGCAGCACCAGCCGGTCGATGTGCAGCATGACGCGGTTCATGCCCACCCCCGTGTTTCGGCGTCACTCAGCGGGCGTTCGCGTTTCAGGGCTTCGGCTTGCGCCGCCCGCAGCACATGGCCCATGCCGATCGGCTGTGCGTCTTCGGCGGCGTGGAAAGCGGCGTTGAGCGCGATGTTGCGGATGTTGCCGCCGGCCATCTGCAAGCGGGAGAGCCGGGCGTGGTCTAGCCCCGCGGTGGGGGTGTTGCCCGGGAACACCCGGCGCCAGATGGCTTCGCGTTCGCTGGCCTCCGGGAACGGGAAATGCACCACGAAACGCAGCCGGCGGTGAAAGGCCGGGTCGAGCGCGGTTTTCTGGTTGGTGGTGAGGATCGCCAGCCCGCGGTAGGCCTCCATGCGCTGCAGCAGGTAGCTCACCTCGATGTTGGCGTAGCGGTCGTGGCTGTCCTTGACCTCGCTGCGTTTGCCGAACAGGGCGTCGGCCTCGTCGAACAGCAGCACCGCGCCGCTGTCTTCGGCCACGTCGAACACGCGGGCGAGGTTCTTTTCGGTTTCACCGATGTATTTGCTGACCACGGCCGAGAGGTCGATGCGGTACAGATCCAGGTGCAGCTCGTTCGCCAGCACCTCGGCCGCCAGGGTTTTGCCGGTACCGCTCTCACCCGCGAACAGCGCGGCGATGCCCAGGCCGCGCGCGCCCAGCCCCGCAAAGCCCCAGTGCTCGTGCACCGTGGTTCGGTGCCGCAGGTGCGAGGCAATCTCGCGCAGGGTGGCTTTCTGAGGCTCGGGCAGGACCAGGTCGTCCCAGCCCGCGACGGCCTCGATGTGCTGGGCCAGGCCCGCCATGCGCCGGCTTTCCAGGCCGCGACAGGCCTGCCACAGGCTGCGCTCCAGCGCCGCGTCGTCGCTGCGAGGGTCGAGTGTTTGCGCAATGCGCTGGATGTCGTGGGTGCTGAGCCTGAACTCGGCGGCCACGCCGGTCGTCGCGTGGCGCAGACCTTCGGCGCTGGCACCCAAGGCGGCTCGCCAAAGGTGTCGCTGGTCGCTGGCGCCGGGTTTGTCCACGCGCACACGCAGGTCGCGCCGCGCCAGCGCCACGGGCTCGGGGGCCGCGATCAGACAGACGCCACCGATGCGCTCCACGAAACGCAGCGCCTGCGGGGGCAAGGGGGTGTCGCAGCATTCGATCAACAGCGCTGCGTCGCTCAGCACCGCTTCGCGCTGCCAGAGCCAGACCAGTGCGTCAAGCTCCTGGGGTGGGGTGGGCAGGTCGTCGGTCTGGATGGCATAGAGCTGCAGGCCGAGTTGTGCAGCTGCGTGGGCGGCCACGTCGCGCTTGCCGTGCGGGTCCTTTCCCGGCAGTTGCACCACCGGCAGGGCCGGGCCGGCCCGCTTCCATTCGGCCACGATGTGCAGGGCCGTCTGCCGCTGCGCCTGTGCCATCAGGTCGGGCTCGGCCACCCGTTGCATCAGAGGCTGCAACCGTGTGTCCAGAAAGCCGATGCCGGCCAGGAAGTGCAGCACGCGCTCGTCCAGCCGCAGGCGGGCCGTGACCAGCGCGGTTTCTTCCGCGATGTCCAGCATGCGGTACAGCCGCAGGGGCCGTACCGGGGTCAGCGCGCTCCAGTGCGGGTCGGGCAGCACGGCCAGGGCCAGGCCGAAGGTGGCCCAGGGGCGCTGGCCGCTGGGTGAGGCGCCCGCGCAGAGGGCACCGATCTCGCTGTCCATTTCGACGCCGGCCGCGAGCAGCAGGATGTCGCGCTCGAAGCGGGAGAGGTCGAAGCGTTCGACCAGCTGGTCAATCGCTGCCGGCTGGTCCAGTTCTTCTCGGCATTGTTCCAGCCGGGCCTGGGCGGCGGCTTCGTCCTCACCGCGCAGCCTGCCCTTGATGCGCGCGAACTCGGCCGACAGCAGGCGCTGGTTCGCCTCGGTCCAGTCGGTGGGCGCGCGGGTGGTGTCGCGGGCGTTCATGTGATCACCACACGGGTGTTCAGGAAGGTCGGCGGCACGGCCGTGCGGTCGATGACGGGGCTGTCGATGCCGTCGATGCGCAGGCGCGCCAGGTGGCCGGGGGGCTGGCCCGGTGGGGGTGGCGGGGAGACAGGCGCGTCTTGAATCACGAAGACGAGCGAGGTGGTGGGCGTGGTGAACGCTTGTGGCGCGTATTCCTGCTGGCCCAGCACCAGCACCACGCTTTGCCCGGCGCGCAGGGCGGGGTGGAAGTTGATCGCGATGGTGGCGCTGTCGTCGTCCGCGCGCAGCACGTTCAGCGGCAGCCCGGTGATCTGCGGCGCCAGCGTCATGGCCAGGCGGTTGCTGCTGCGCGCGGCGCTCTCGCCCGGGCGCAGCACGCTCACGCCCACGCGGTAGACGCCCACCGGAAAGTTCGCGGCCTCGGCCACCGGGATGTTGAACCGCACCAGGGCCGCGCCGCCGGAAGCGAGCGCGGGCAGGCTGAGTTCGCTCTCGAAGCGGTCGTTGCTCAGCAGCACGGTGCGCCCGGTGCCGTCCAGGTGGTGGCCGGTGAGGTCGATGTCTTCGCCGAGCCGGGCGACGATCTGTCCGCCGGGCGGCGACACCGCCTCCAGCGTCGGGATGGCGGGCTCCAGGCCGGGCTCCACGGACACGCCGCGCTCGCGCCCGCTCTGCGGGTCCACACCGCCGCGGGTGAGCACCGGCAGCGCAGAGCGCACCGGCTCCGTGGCCTCGATCAGCACCACCGTGGCGCGGTAGGCCGCGGTCGGGCGCAGATGGCTTTGGGTGGCGGTCCAGAGCTTGGACATTTCCTCGGTGTCGAGGTGCTCGGGCGTGATCTTGATCAGCTCGACCTGATCGGCCAGGCCCGAGTCGAACAGCGCGCGTTCGAGCGGTGTGCCGGGCAGGGGCGTGGGCGTGAGGGCCTGGCGGATCATCCCGCGCGTGAGCAACGGGGACTCGTGCAGCCACTGCATGGCGTAGCCCAGCAGGATCTCGGCGTGCAGGTCGCCGCCGCTGTAGGCCGAGAGCAGGTAGTGCAGGTCCAGCGCNAGCGGGGCNTTGCTCAGGCGGTTGCGCCCNGANGCGTCGCGGCTGGGCAGGCCTTCGTTGCGCCAGCCGGTGTTGGCGCTGACGCGGTGCAGGAACAGGTTGAGCTGCGAGGCCTCGGTGCCGTTTTGCGGCACCACGCGGTCGGGCGGCAACACGCTGACGGTGGCGGTGCTGCCCAGCACGCCGCTGAGGTTGTGCTCCACCAGCCCTTCGCTCAGCAGGCTGCGCAGCGTGGCGGTGACCGCGGCGATGCCCAGGGCGGTGGTCATGAGCGGCCTCCTTGGCGCCGGGCCAGATACTCGTCCAGCGAGACCGGCGCTTTGCGGCGCGCGGCCGGGCGCTGTGTGGGCGCCGCCGGTTCGTGGATGGCCGTGACCTCAATGCGGCCAATGCTCACGTGCACTTCGGTGGTTTCTTCGACCCGGCTACCGCGCCCCGGCCGCTGTGGTTCCAGGGGATGCGCGTCGGCGGTGGCGGGCCGGCGCACGCGGATCACCGGTGAGAGCAGCGGCTCGACCTGATCCCACACCGGGGGCGCTTCGGTTGATGATCCAGGCGAGGTCGTTATCGGTGTCGCGTCCGGCCTCGGGGCGGCGGGTTCGCCCGTTGCGGGGGGCACGCTGCGGGCCGCCAGTGCTTTGTCCACTGGGTCCGGTGTGGGTGGGTTGGATGTCGGTGCATTTGCACGCGGCGCCCGCGCCGACGTGGGCGCCGCGCCGGCTTCGTCGGCGGGTGCCAGCAGCGGGGCGGGGGCTTGGGCCGTTGGCGTGCTCTGCACGCGCCGGGGCACATGCAGAACCGGTTGACGCGGTGCATCGGCCAGTGCGAACACCGGGTCGGGAACGCCGCCTGGGCTGGCGCCCGGGGGCGTGCTGGCGGTCGTGTCGACTGGCTGAAACGGCGTGGTGGGCTCGGGCGCCGGGGTGTCGTCCTGCAACGGCGTGTGTGGTCCGAGCGGCTCGGGCGCGAACCGCGTGCCCGGCGCGGCGCGCACCGAGCGGGCGGTTCCGTTGGCCCGTTGGGCGAGACGTTGCAGGAATCCGGTCATGGTCTGCCTCGTCTCCTGGTGGTTTCTCAGTCCCGGACCAGGTCCAGATAGGCGGCGCGCCTGGCCGGGCTGAGGGCGAACACCTCGCCTTCGGTCCAGCCGTAGGCCTGCGCCAGGCTGTGCACCTGGCCGAGCAGGCCACGGGCGTGCTGCTGCACGTCGCCCCACAACAGGTCGCCCGCGTCCAGCGAGGCCTGCGTCGGCTGGCCGCAGGCTTCACAGGCCACGCTCAGCCGCAGGTCGGCCAGCGGGTCGGCGGCTTCGAGCTGTTCTTCCGCCTCGCTCAAGACGTCGGCCAGCGCGGCGGGGTCATCGGGGCGCGCCACACAGCAGCGCTCCAGCAGACGCAACGCGGCGGCCTGTGCGTCGGTTTCATGGGCCAGGGCTGCGAGATCGCGGCTGTGGGGCACGCGGAACCGGAACCCCTGCAGCGCCACGTCCACACGCTCGTCTTGTGCGCTGGCGTCGGCCAGCAGCTCGCCGATGTCCAGCGCCAGCTCCAGGTGTTCGCCGCAGTGTTCGCAGTCCAGCTGCACCTCGACGCGCGCACCAAACAGCGCGGCCCGCATGCGCAGCAGCCCGCTGTTGACCACGCCCAGCGGCAGCTGCGCGAAGCGCTCGGGCGCCACGTCGGGCCGCGCCCAGGCGCAGAGCAGCAAGGCCCGGTCAATGGGATGGCGGGTCTGGCCGCTTTCCCAGAGGCTGAGCAGCTCGGCTTCGTCGAGCGTGCGCATGGCGGCGGGCCTCAGGCCGGTTCGGTGAAGCGCGGCTCGGCCGGTTCGGTGACGTCGTAGTCACGCTCCCAGCCTTCGTTCTCCAGCTTGATCGACTGGATGGCCACCGCGTTGGCGTTGGCGTCCAGGTCGGGCAGCGCCTGGTATTCCGAGACCCAGCAACGGAACACCTTGTAGGCCAGGACGAGNTGGCCGGCCTCGTTGTAGACCTCGATGATCAGGTCCTTGCGGAAGTCCTGCAGCGAGACCTCGGCGCCCAGGCCGGAGCCGAAGTTCCAGACCTTGTTGGCCCAGCGCTCGAACTCGGGGTCGTGCGTCACGCCGCGCTCCAGGCTGATCGCCTCGAACTTGGTGCGCCCGGGCGACTTGCGCGTGACCGAAGGGTCGCCGCCCTCGCGGTGCTCGACNANNTCGGTGCTGCGCTTGAGCGCGCCGACCTTGCTGATGCCCGCGACGTAACGGCCGTCCCACTTGACGCGGAATTTGAAGTTCTTGTAGGGGTCGAAACGCTGTGCATTGACGCTGAACTGAGCCATGACGGTTCTCCTTAGACTTCGACCTGACCGGCCATCTGCTGGATCTTGAGCACCACGAATTCGGCCGGTTTCAACGGCGCGAATCCGACCAGGATGTTCACGATGCCGAGGTTGATGTCGTTCTGCGTCGTGGTCTCGCGGTCGCACTTGACGAAGTAGGCCTCGCGCGGGCTGCGGCCCTGGAACGCACCCTGGCGAAACAGGTTCTGCATGAAGGCGCCCACGTTGAGCCGGATCTGCGCCCACAGCGGTTCGTCGTTGGGTTCGAACACCACCCACTGGCTGCCGCGGTACAGGCTCTCTTCGAGGAACAGCGCGAAGCGCCGCACCGGCAGGTACTTCCACTCGGAGGCCAGCTGGTCGGCGCCGGCCAGCGTGCGCGCGCCCCACACCAGGTTGCCCGTGACCGGGAAGCTGCGCAGGCAGTTCAGCCCCAGCGGGTTGAGCAGGCCGTTCTGGCCGTCGGTCATGGTGTAGCTGAAACCCTGCACGCCGGAGAACGAGGCGTCCAGCCCGGCCGGGGCCTTCCAGACGCCGCGCTGCACATCGGTGCGCGCGATGATGCCCGCGACCGCGCCGCAGGGCGCGAACTCGGCGAGGCGGTTTTCGCTCAGCGGATCGGCCATGCGCAGGCGCGGGAAGTACACCGCGGCATTGCGCGCGTCGTCGTTGCCCGTCGCGGTCCGCATCACGTTCACACCTGCCTGCGCGGCACCGATGGCGGTGGCGGCGTTGGCGGTCCAGCTGGCGGGCGAGTCGATGATCAGCATCGCGCGCCGGTCCTGGCAGTAGGCGGCAGCCAGGGCCCAGGTACCCGGGGCAACGTCGGCCTCGTGCGTCAGCGGCGGCAGGCACAGCAGGTTGAACAGGTCGGCCGCTTCCAGCGCGTACATGCCTTCGCGGTTGGCGATCGCGGTGGCGTCGGTGGGCACGAGTTGGGCATCGGTGATCGCCGCGCCATCGGCATTCACCGCGCCCACGGCCACCACGTTGGGCAGGGTCGGGTCGGGCGGATCGTCCGGGCTGGCATCAGTTGGCGCGGGGGTGCGTACCCTCACCAGGGCCGACTGCTCGTTGAGCACGGTGTCGACGAAGCGCGGGCTCAACGGCGAGACCGAGACGTTGCGAAAGCTCTCGGCGGCCACCACCTGGCTGCCGCCCACCCGGTCGAGCTCTTCGACCGTGAGGTTGAAGAGCAGCGCATCGGCGGGGTCGCGGGTGAGGTGGTCGACCCGGGCCCGCAAAGCCTGGCCCCACAGGCCCGGGCTGGCCGCCTCCAGCACCAGGTTGTCGGCGCCCGCGGGCAGGGTGATGGTGGCCGTGCTGGCGGCGATGTCGCCGTTGAACACGCGCACGATCAGCGCGTCCGCCCCGCCGTGTTGAAAGAAGTGGCTCACCGCGTAGCTCATGGTGCTGTCGCGCCAGAGGCCGCCGAAGATGCGCGCGTATTCCGTAAAACTTTGTACCCGTACCGCCCGGTTGACCGGGCCNCGCGACGAGCGGCCTATGAAGGCNGTGATGGACGTGGCGACACCGGTGATGGTGCGCACACCACTGGGAACCTCTTCGACGTAAACCCCAGGATAGGTGAGGGCTGAAGGCATGGTGGACGCTCCTTGATGACTGTGTTGGTCGGGTGCCCGGAGTGCGCCTCGTGGCGCCTGGTGAAGCCAGCGGTGTGCTTCAGGACCGAGAGGCTACGAACTTCATCGGCCCGATGTTGTGACAGTTTGTGTCGCTCGATCCCTTGTCCAACCACTGCGATCCGTGGGCCAAACGCTGGTTCTTCTGGACCGCATTGCGCCACAGATCGGTGTAACCGACATACCTCAAACGGAGGACGAAACCGGGCTGACGGGGCGCGAAAGAACGCACCGGAAACGGCGGGATTGGGCCCACCTGGAGACCTGCGTCGAGGGCGGTGGGGTGGCGGGTTTCATGGCCGCCGAGTGGGGGGTCGAGATCGTTCGGTGCGGGCGCACCGTCAGAGTCCGAGCCAGGGCAGCAGGTTGCGCAGGCGCTTTTCGGTGCTGGTGTCAAAGCCCTGGATACCGATGCTCTTGAGCACCTCGCGGCCCGGCTCGGTTTCGGGCAGCGCACGCAGTGCCGACTGCATGGTCGCGATCTGCGCGGCGGTGAAGGCCTTGTGTGCAATGAGCGGGAAGTAGGGCTGCGACACGCTGGTGTGCAGAACACGGTGCCCGGTTTTGTCCAGGGCCTTGGCCACGCTCGAGTACGAGGCCACGCCCCCCACGTCGCCGAACTTGTTGTTCAAGTAAAACGGTACCGCCCCTTGTTCGCGCACCCATTCGATGCGCTCCTTGCTCAGGTCGATGCCCTGGTCGCGCAACTCGGCGCCGCAGAACTTCGCCATGTAGGACGCCGCATCGGGCAGCACGATGCGCTTGCCCTTGATGTCGGCCAGCGCCTGGTAAGGCGAATCCTTGGGCACGATGAGCACGCAGTGTCCATCGGGTCGGGCCGACGCCACGTACTGGTAGCCGTGGTCGCGCATGCCACGCGCGGGGTAGTCACTCGGGCGCGCGATCGCCAGATCGAAACGGTTGTTCTTGAGCCCGTCCTCAAGCGCCGCGAACTCCCGAATGAACACCACGTTGACTTTCTGGCCGATGCTCTGGCCGATGGCATCGGCCAGCCCCTGGTACTTGGCAATCACACGGGCGTGATCGGTGCCGCCCGAAGAACCTTCGCTGATGGCCAGCATGAAGTCCCGCGACCACGCTGTTCCCATGCCTATCTGCAATGCGACATATATAAGCAGTAATTTCAGATATTTGCGCATTCAAATATTCCAGTTAACAAGTTTTTGCATTCTAGGGACATCAGCGCCCGGGTAGACCCCCTGATGACACCGGCAACATCCGGGAGAACCCTCGGTCTCGCACGCCGTGCGCGCGCAAGTCCTTGGGCGAGGTGACGGCGCCTGTTTCGCCTAAGATCGCACGCACTTTCTGACACTGGAGATTTGTTCATGCCTTTGCAATTCGCCGACCGTCTCAACAACGTCGAGACCTCCGCCATCCGCGAACTTTTCAAACTGCTGGGCAAGCCCGGCATCATCAGCTTTGCCGGGGGCTTTCCCGACAGTGCCATGTTCGACGTGGATGGCATCCGCGAAGCCGTCAACACCGCGTTGACCGAAGAACCCGGCGGTGCCCTGCAATACGGCGCCACCGAGGGCTACAACCCGCTGCGCGAACAGCTCGCCGCGTTCATGACCAGCAAGGGCAACCAGGGCGT
>C687J26845_10001115_pt1 | contig 16885 bp, 23 predicted proteins | sample RifCSPlowO2_12_FD_26845 | JGI IMG/M metagenome (IMG submission 26845)
AATCAGGCCGCGCTCCATCATGGACGTATCGGCCCGCTGATAAAGCGGCTGGTGCGTCACTTCTTTGGGCGGGATGTACGCAATGCCGGTCACCGGGTCCTTGTCCAGGGTGACTGTGACAGGCTTGCTGATTTTCTCCAGCCGTTTGCGGTTGTTCGGGGTGTCCGGTATCAGGCATAGGCCGTCCATTTCGATTGGCATGTTGAAATCGTTGTTTATTTCCCACAGGATTTTACCGCCCTTGCGCTTCGGCTTGAGTCCTTCCCAGGACGCATCCCAAAGCCGGTACGTTCGCTTGTGCGGCACGAACCGCTTGCACAGAATGGCCGGCATGTTGTCCCCGCCCTGCGGACGGTGGAGTATGCTGGCAAGGCGTTCGATGGTTTGCTGGTTGCCGCTCATAAAATCTCCTTTTCAAAAAAAAGCCGGGGAGAATATCTCCTCCCCGGCTTACGGGGTTATCGATACAACCGTCAGGGCGTAATGCTTCCAGAATACGCGTAAGCAATACCGCAGTTCTGGCCGATCCTGGTGGAATCCGTCGCCGTATCGGCGTCGTACTCGGTCACCTGGAACCCTACGGTCTCCGACATGCCCACTTCTTCCACCCTGCCGATATCTTCAAGCTGGGTGTCGTAGCGGGGGGCCATCGCCACGGCTTCGGTTATCGAAGCCTTTCCGTGGACGATGATGGCGTCGAACACACGGGTAGTGCCGTCGTTGCTGTAATCGTCCCTGTCGTCGGTCGAACCAACATCGCGATAGGCCGCGGTCAGGACGTTGCTGGACGTGTTCCACGCCAAGATAGGCGCGCGGTCATCCACCACCAGGATCAGATTTCCGATCTCGCCAAGCACTTGCTGGAAGGTGAGGCCAGCGATCTTCTCCGAGAACGTACCCGCCTGGATACGGGACAGACTGGAAGTGTCCGACAGATCCTTGAGGTACACCGCCTGCCGGGCAGGGATGGTCACGATGTACTTGCCGTTGTCCATCGGCTCAATCTTCCACAAGTTGGTTATGTAGTAGTTGAGGACCGTGAAGAAACCAGCGTCGAGGCTGGCGGCCGTGGAGACGCCCGCGGAAGAAAGGGCGGTCACGATCTCGCTCTCGTACGTGGCGAGGGTGGAGTCGTATACCGGCTGGGTAGCCTGCGCCACGTTCTTGACCAGGATATGCCTGTTCCACCGCAGAGTGCGGGAGGTGGGCGTTTCCACCAGGTTGTCGGAATAACCCTGGTGCGCAGACTGGCGGATATACCGGCCGCGCCGGGCTTTGCGCCACTTTGCCAAGAGCCCGTTGCTCTTGTTCATGGTCTTTTCCAGGATGCGGTACGGGATATTCCGATGCGCATAGAGCCCGAAAAGCTCGTTCTCCACGCCATGCCGAACATCGTTGGCATAGGCGGTGAAGAATCGGGTGTCGGCGGACTCCAGGCTGCCGCGCAAGGTCTTGCCCGCGCCGATGACGCCAGCGCCCGTCAGGTCGAGCAGCAGCCCCATGGTATGCTCGGTGGCCCCCGGCTTCAGCGTGACGCGCTGTATGATGCCATCGGCCATCTGGCCCTGGCCGCGCTCGTCTTCCGAGTAGGTGCCGGTCAAGCCGGTGTAGATGTCCTGTTCTTGGGATTCGTCGCGAAGCATCGCATCCCAGGTTTCCTGGAGAAGCGCATCGCCGTTGTCTATTCTGTACGACATTTTTTTCTTTCTTTCTGCCTCAGCCGCCGCGTAAGGAAGCCGAATATTCCGCGACCCGTTTAATGGTCTTTTTGTCTTCCGCCGTCAGGTTCTCGCGCCTGTCCTGCTTGGCACGGATGCCTTGCATGAGGGCTGCCGCGGCTTGCGGCGTCAGTTCGCTGTTCGGGGAGACCGGCCGGCTTGTACCGTCGTCTGGGCTTAGGGTTTGAATTTCTTTGTTTCTGTTTATCATCGCAGCGGCGGTGCTGTTTGCAGCTTCGCGGGCAGCGTCTCTCTGCCCTCTCTGCATTGCTTCGCCCAATACTCCGGCGTTGTCCAGGATGTCGAATAGATGCGCCTTGACGCTCCCTCCCGCCCCCGCGCGATGCACGGCGGTGAGAATGAGGTTCAGCTTGTCCAATTCCTCCGGAGGCGCGACCTTGACGGACTCTTTGAAAGCGCTGTCATTCTGGTAACGATCCATGGCGCGGTTGCGCAGGGCGTTCGCAGCGTTCTTGCGCTCCTCGGCGTCCAAGTCGGCCTCTTTCAATCCGGAGAGTGAAACCAGGTTGTCGAGCCATCCCGCGTATTCGGCGTTCAGCTTGGCAACAGACTTGGAAGTTTTGATTGCGGCAAAGCGCGGATCGGCTTGCAAGGTTTCGAGTTCAGTATAAACCGTCTGCTCTTTGGTCGTTTGATGCGACCGGGTGAGCGTTTCGATTTCTTCCTGTTCCCTGTCCTTGTCCCGCGCGCGCAAAAACGCAAGCTCTTCTTCCATGGACCGTATGCGTTTAGCGGTATCGCTTTGGTGCGACTCGTCCAAATAGTCCTCTGGCTTTTTCTCCGGGTTGGCTTTCTTCCACTCCTCGCGTTCCTGCTCGGCGCGCGCCTTCCGATCTTTGGCAGCTTTTATTTTCTGCTCAATGCGGTTGGCGTCATCAGACAGGTTCTTGAGTTCGAGGCGCTTTGCATCAATCTCTTCCGGTGTCGGAAGCTTGGCGGCCTCAACTTTCGCTTCTGCCGACGTCTCCGCTACGGGAGGATCGGCCTTCGCTTCGCCGGGGTCTCCCGGTTCGGCGGAAAGACGGGCGCGCACCGCAGCCTTGATTTCCGGCGGCTGGTCATGCAGTTTCGGGGGGTCTTTGGACAATTCGGCGAATAACTCGTCGGTCAGCACAGGCTTGGCAGCGATTGGAGTCTGCGCCTGGGCGTCCTTGGATACTTCTGCCATCGTTTCCTCCAGGGGCAGTACGTAGCCTGACCCGTTTTATGAGAGATTACCGAAATACGCGAAAAAACAAACGGATAGCGGTCTAGGCGGTCTGCGTCATCTCAGACCCACGGACATGGCTATTACCCATAATCTGCGCCATAAGGGCCTGCGTATCGACAGGAGCGGGACTGGCAGGGCCTGGAGCCATAGGGCCAGGTTGGCCCGGCATGCCCTGCGGCATCGCTTGGGCAGCCTGAGCCTGCATGGTAAGTGCGGATATCTGCATGTCAATCTGCAAAGTTTGCAACATGACTACCTTTTTCTGATACTCCTCTTCCATCTGGGTAATTTTTGCCAGTTCAGCCTTTTCCTCATCCGGCACGTTCGGCAAAGTTTGAATGACCAATCGGGAAAGCGCTTGTTTGGAAAGTGGGCTAGGAAGGGACTGAGACAGAGCCATATAGGTTTGCAAAAGCAGGCGCCGGTACGTTTCCGAGGAAGGCGACTGCGTGACGGTGACCCGCATACGGGAGATGGATTTCATATCCAGCCCGCCTTCGTAATTGAGGTACCAGATTTGGTTTGTACGCGAAGACCGGAAAACCATCGGGTAGACATACGTCTGCTGGGCTGCCATGAAGTAGGCATCACCGACCTGATGCCAAAACGCTAAAAGCATTTTGGCGGGGATTTGCATCCCTATTTGCGCTTGGGCTACTTTCGACTGAAAAAGGATGCCTGATTCTCCCTCTTCACCGATACCGGATATGGCCGGCACTGCGGGCGTCAGCATGGGGCGGATGGAGAGAAGCCGGTCCAGGTCGTTCATGAACTCGGTCGGCGCGGCAGGACGATCTAGGTTTTTTACCTTGCCTTCCTTGTTTGCCCCAGGCTCAACAACGGCCCCGCCGCCTGGGCGGTTTCGGTGCTTTATCAGATCGTGCGCTTTTTCCGGCGTATCGAAAGTGTCCGACTCTACCATTAAGAAGTTGGTAGACAGGGTTTGCAGGATGTGCGTTTTGATGCTCTCACGCTTGTTGAACGCTTCCTGCCAGTCCTTGAGTTGGTCTACCGGAGTGTTAGGGCGGCCGTTGATGCAGTCGGAAGAAAAGCAAAAAAGCGGGTACCGGTCGAGTTGCAACGGATGATTTCCGTCCTGTAGTTCCATTACCAGCGCTGGGCATTGGCTATATACCTTGCACGTCAAAACATCTGTTTCGATCGGCTCGATATGCCGCCCGGCAAAGCGGGCCATCTCCAGCATCTCGCCATGGTCGCCGTCGGTATCTGGTACCCATGTGCCGGATTCAAAATCCCATAGTTTGGTCTTGGTCTCCTTGACCATTTCCATTTTGTCCCAAACGAGGAAAAGGTTGTTCTGCTCGTCCCAAAACTCGGCGCTTCGGTCGAAAAGTTTGTCTATCTCGTCCCGGTCTCCGGACCCGCTGCGCAATTTGAAAATTTCGATATAGGAGTCCAATATATCCGATTTCGTTTTGTACTTGTCCTTGATTTGCTGCGGACTCATCCACCGCGGGATATACAACGCCTTGTTGTCCTTCACATCGTTGGTGGTCCAGTCAGGGTCGGTGACCACCTGATCGGGTGGAAGGTACCGAAGCCCTACACGGCCTTGCGGGACGCGGCTGTAGTCTTTGTACATCTCCAACCATCCGCGGTATACAAAGCCGGCGCGCAAACTCTGGAGATACTGGAACATGAAATGCCCCATGTCTCGGTCTTCTAAGTAAAGCTCATTGAAGAGAATGGATATGTCGTTCTTCTCGCCTATCTCTGTCTCATAATGGATGTCGTACGGGTCGGCGAGCGACGCGCCGGCGAGAGTGTCCACGTCGCGTTTGATGAAGTTGAACGAGTGCGGAGGGCGCCCCTCTTGGATCATGATACGGAGGGAAACGTCGTCCCATTGGCGGAACTCCGTGGCATCGTACATGCCCCAGTTACGCCGCTCGCGGGTTCGCTCGGGCGCGTTACGCAGCGTCCAGGAGGAGAACAGTTCGCGATCTAGTACGAGCGCGAAAGCGTCCTTTGCCAATCAATACTCCTCGGACTTACTGCCCTTTTTACCGAAGTGCTTGCCCAAGCATTCTTCTACACCTTCAAGGTCGGCGTAAACCTTTTCCTCGCCGGGATAGGGCGAGACTTTGCCCCCGCTGGTCTTGACGATGAACCCGCCGTTATCCGCCTGGCGGACTTCCGCCGTCTTTGGATAGTCGGTTTTCTCCATCGACATCGTCTGCGGTTGCTTCGCGTCCATGATTCGGCTCGCCATCGAGTTGACTTTGCTCTTGGCCATAAACAATCCTTTCGCCGTTAGGCTTGACCCATTCCAAAACGCGGTATGACGGCTCGCCAGGAGCGGGCTGGAAAGGAAACCCTTCCTTTCGCAGCCAGTCTCCCAGATCCATCAGGCGCCGTCCGGGCAGTCGAATAGAATGAGCCGTTCCTTGTTCGCCCGGGTGTCGGTCTGCCCCTGCTTGAGCATGTTGAGATACCCGAACCGCAAGCTTCCATCGGCATTGGTCATGCCTGGAAGGGCGCAGAATCGGATGAATGAGCCGACAGGCGGGTCACGGGGCTTGACGACCGGAGCGTCGGCCTCGACGGGGACGCGGGCATAAAACCCCTGGTCGCCTGTATGGACGCCGCCGGGATGGAGGATGATGGGCATTTTAGCTGCCATGATTTATTCCTTGTTCTTTAGAAATCAGAGGCTTACGCGAGGGAAGCGGGCAGATTTGAGTCTCCCCGTTTTCTCCTTTGGCGATAGTGTACCGGGAACCGCAATTCGGACAGGGCACGTTAATCGTGTACTCGTCCAAGGAAAGCAGAAACCGGCCACACTTGACCACCCTGTCGCGTTTCGTCTTGCGCTCCTGCAAGCACCTGACTTCAACGGTTTTCATGTCCCTCCTGCCCATGTCGGGGCGCTGGACACATAGAGATTACCGAACAAGGGAAAAAACCCGCCGATGTGGAAGGGTGTGGAAAGTTGCTAAAATATTTTTGGCTTCAATAGTTGAAGATGTATATATCGTTATGTTCAAATCTTGGTATGAAAGCTCAAAGAAAAATTATCCGCATGCCGCCGACTCTCGCCAGCGAGAAAGATGCCGACGATATTAAGCGTTACTTGTTCGTGACCAAGCGGGCGTTTTCCAGTTTTGCGCTGGATGCGGTGAAGGAAAAAATCAGCCGCGAAATGGGCGAGGGTGAGACCGGCCGTGGGTGAAATCATTTTCATCGACATGCTTGGCGACGGCGGGAAAATCCGCGAGAGTTACACCGATTTGTATCACATGGTGGATTTGTGGGGATACAAGCGGTGCCTTTTAAACGAGGTTGATTACCAATCCGAAAATGTTTACGTATGTACGTTTAAGGACGGTGCCGCCGACTCGTCATTTTCCAGCGCGGAAGCAAAAGCCCGCAAGTGCAAAATTATTCTCTGGCAAATCGAATGGCCCGAGTGGAAAGACGGCGAACTTCATTTCCCCGAATGGCGCGGCGAGAAGTACAACATCATGGGTGAATGGATGTGGGCTGATGAAATCTGGCTCTCAGACAAGTACGCCTATGAGCTTATGCGCCGGTTCAACCCTCAGCAATTTCGCCGCTTCCGCTACGTGTTCCTTGGGGGCCACCCCGACTTCGGCGCAAAGGACTATGACGGCCGGGAAAAGCTATGGGAAGCCGTGCATATCTCCTACCTGACCGGCATGCGCGGGCAGAAGTACGAGTTTTTGCGAGTGATAAACGGGAATACCTTTTGGGGGCCGAACGGTTGGGGCAACGAGCGTCACCAGGCGCTTCTCGGCGCGCGGTGGGGGGTAAACCTCCACCAGGGAGAAATGCCCGTCATCACCCCGCAACGGTTCATGATCTTCGCGTCCTACTGCCTGCCGATCCTGACCGAATACTGCGCCGACCCATCTCCGTACATTGTGTTCCAGGACGCTTTGAACCATTTCCAGCCCGGCAAAACGTCGGTGAGCAACAAGATGCTGCGGGACGAGGCTATCGCCCACAACTACGATTTGGTGACGCGCCGGCAGAATTTCAAGGCAGAGGTGGATAAAGCGGTTGCAGGAATGTTGGCATAATGCGCACCATCGCCTTCTGTATCCTCCACACTGGCCGCCCCTACCTCCGCGCCGCCATTGAATCCATCATCGACCAAGCGGATCATATCGTCATTCTCTACACCCGAACCCCGTCCCAAGGGTTCCAAGCGGACATCCCCTGCCCCGACAGCCATGACGACCTACTGGGCGAAGTGCTGCGCCCGCCACTACAAGGCCGCGCGCGCATCCAATGGATAGAAGGCGAATGGGCGAACGAGTCAGACCATATCAACGCCATCTGGCCGTATGCCGAGGGCTATGATTTCTGTTGGCGTTTCGACGCCGATGAAATCAGCCCGCCAGGCATGATTGAGGAGATGATTTGGCAATCTACGGAAACCGACGCCAAGGCATTCCGCGTTCCATTCGCCCATTTTTGGCGCAGCTTTTCCAAGATATGCCGGGACGGGTCGCACCCTATCCGCCTGTTCCGCATGGTTGGCGGCGAGGGCGAAAGGACGCTTGATTCCAAAGCGGGCCGATGGGTTGTGTACCACGGGGGCTACGCCCAGCCAACCAGATACATAATTTACAAACTACAAGTTTCCGGACATCGCCCGGAGTTTAGGCCAGACTGGTTTGAAACCCGCTGGCTGGTAAACGCCCAGGCTGACGTTCACCCGGTTTGCTTTCCAACCCACTGGATGCCGGTCGATTTCGACAAGGAACAACTACCCGATGTTCTCAAACGGCATGCCTTTTTTCACATGGATTTAATCGAGGGATAAACATGCTTCACTACCTGGACAAAGTTCGCGTCAAGGAAAAGCTCGAAACAAAAATCATCGCTCCCGGTCACCAAGCCGCCGTGTTTTTCTCTGGACATACGGCCATCGTCATCGGGCAGAAGAAAGACATGTCTTACGTATGCTGGTTCAAAGAATCCATGGGCTATACCGAACCCGTCTGCGAGGCTATTCCCGAAGCGGAATTAGAACTCCTAGAGCGCGGCATTCCGCCCAAAAATCCAAGGCTCGTTCTCGACGCAGGGACGCTAGATTGAGCAAACCGATCATCATCGTGTTCCTTGACGCCAAGGGTGACGCACAATGCGACTTTGATTTGTCCGGCCTGAACGTTCTCCAGGCTTGCCAAATAAACACCCGCATGGACCAGGTGAAACGCCGATTGCTGAACGCGCTGGAAGGCGATTTCAAAATCACGAACCTAACGGACGCCCAACGGCTATTAAAAAGGAACAACCAAAATTGAATAAGTTCGTTAGTTTTTTAAAAGAAAAGATGCAGAATGTTTCGTTTCTGTGGCTATGCATTTCTGTTGTTTTAGGAACAACGGCAAGCACTATTATCGGCAACGCAACACATCCTTTGGTCGCTCTTCCGGCAGGGCTCGTTTGCACGTTTATAATTGCTTTAATAGGAGGACTTTCAAATGATTAAAATTCCTGTTGATTTACACAATCTCCTTCTCCATCTTGGCAGGATGCAGGGTTTTTTCGAAACAAGAAAGATTCTGAGAGGACACGATACGACCGATACCTCGTTTGACGTTGCGCATAATGACTTGAACGCGATTGCCGGAATCATAGAAACAGGGGTAAAAAACATCGACCCTTGCGATCTGAAAAAGCCATGAAATATAGCGGTTTCACTTTTTTCCACAACGCCATAGACGGCGGATACCCCATTTTTGAAGCCGTGCAGGCCGTGGCGCCGTACGTGTCCGAGGTTGTCGCCGTGGACATGCAGTCAACCGACGGCACCCGCGAAATCATCAATGCGCTTGGGGTTCGGGTTATCAACGGTGAATGGGGTACGAGGGCCGAAAGCACGCTATGCAAAGCGCATGCCCGGCATACGGAATGCGCCAATGAAACCATTCTGCATTTCGAGGCGGATGAGGTATGGGACCCGAAACTCGTCCGGCACATCTGCGAAAATGGAATTACCGACGCCGTGGTGTACCGCATCCAGGTAGAGCAGAACTTTTCCCGCGTCCGCTGGGCTCCCCACCAGGTACACCGGGTTTTCCAGCGCGGCAAGGCCACCAAATGCCCTGAGCGTGGCCATACCACCCACCAGCACGATGCGGTAAAAACCATCATCTCGCCGGAACATGGCCTCATTTGGGACATAACCAATTGTTTTCGCGACAACTGGAAAAAGCGCGTGGAGCAAAACGCCGAACTATGGGACGAGGTTCCGCCATACCTTCGCCGGACGCCGGACCACTTTCTGGAAAAGCCGTTTGCCGACAACCTGGAAACGTTTCTCGCCGGCCCGCAATGGACGTGGAAAACAACGCACCTGAATATCCCGGAAATCCTGCTGCCGCTGGTCGGGCAAACGAGGTATGCGTGAAAACAGTATCCTACAGTACATTCTGCTGCCCAAAAGACCAGGACCGCGTATTAGAGCGAGCGCGAGAGCATGCTGATTCCCATCGCTATCCGTTCGACGCTAAGTATTTCGTATTCCAACGGTGCGCCGAGAGTTTGGTTTGCCCGGAAGGGTTCAACCCGATCCACATCCACGAAAATGATTATGCCCCGCTGCTAAACGGATTTGGAATCCAGTATCCCGATCCAGTTCTCAGCGAATTAACCCACGGATGGGGCGCCCCGCACTTCTTCGCGCATCACTTGGTCAACCATCTGTCCGTGTTGAAACAAGCGACTACCGACTATATCGCTTTTGCCGATGGCGACTGTTTCATCAAAGACACCCCGGCTGACGGCCCGTCATGGATTGACATGGGTATCGAAATTCTGGAAAACAATCCAGACGTTTTCGTCGTCTGCCCAAACGAAGGAGGCCCAGGCAGGCGCGAAACCATCATGAGTCAACAAATGTTTTTGATTGACCGGAAAAAATTTCTTGGCATGGAGTTTATTCCTTGGGACGGTACGTTTATCGACGGCGGGCCATTTCAGGAGTATTATGGATTATTGGAGGGGTGGATCGGGCGATTCATGGCTAAGCGCGGCCTATTCCGCTACGTGTTACCGCCAGAGTGGCGTTACTGGCATTTAGCCTACCATTGAAGATGAAAAAAGCATCTAGCATGCGTATCGATTTAACCAAGGCCGCCGATCCTATGGCTGCGCTAAAAATATTGGCGAAAGCAAAATCGTACGGATTACAAAAATGCCTTCGCTGCAATTCAAAACCAGAGTTCGAGTTCTGGCACAAACGTGGTTTATTAGAAACTGCAATCGCATGTAAAAAAGGATGTTTGCGCCATGCGGTATCCACTATTCCGAATCTCGGTCCTAGAGACTACAAGATGGAATACAAGATGTTCGAAAAATCCGCCGATGTGCTTTGCGAATGGTGGACTGAGAAAATGGCTGCCCTAGTATGAAAACCCTAATCACCGGCGCTAGCGGCCTTTTAGGATCCTACCTCCTAAAAACCATTCCGCAAGGAATTGAAGCCTATTCCAAGCGGTTCGACATCCTTTCCAAAGACGATACCTACGCCGCCTTCGACGAGGCCAAGCCGGACGTGGTAATCCATTGCGCGGGGGAAGGCCGTGTTGACTTTGCCCAAGAAAATCGTTGCCAGGCGTGGCGGTTGAACCTGGAGGGCACGGAAAACATTCTCCGCGCTTGCCGGTATTGGGGCGCCAGGCTGGTCTACATTTCTTCCAACGCGATCTACAATGGTTTCAATCCGCCATACGGCGAATATTCTGCGTGTCACCCAATCAATCAATACGGGGCAACCAAGCTGGCTACGGAGCAGATGCTGGTTAACCAGTTTATGGTTGATACAACAACCATCCGCCCGATTCTGCTCTACGGATGGCCGCAGCCGGATAAGCGCGATAATTTTGTCACTCGATTACTGGCCGACCTGAACATGGGTATGGATGTAAAGGTTGCCGACGACATTATTTCCCAGCCTACCTACGCCAAGGATTGCGCGGAAGCTATTTGGAGATCCGTCGAAATGTTGAAAAACCAAAAAGAATGTCTGAATATCGCCCCAAAAGAGAAAATGAGTTTATTCAAGTTCGCGGTAGAAGTAGCCAAGGCATTCGACTTGGACCCGGCACGAATTACCCCGGTTCATTCCTCAGAGTTCAAAGGCTTGGCTCCCAGGCCCATAGATACCACCTACGACACAATCACGCTAGAGAAATTAGGCATATCGTTGCGTAACCCAGCGGAAGGGCTACGCGCCATGCGGGCGGAAAAAGAGTGAAGCCGATCATCGTCGTCGGCGGGGCAGGGTACGTAGGCTCCCATGCCTGTAAGGCGCTTCACAAGGCGGGGTACAATCCCATCGTCCTGGACGACCTATCCCGCGGCCACCGCGAGTTTGTGAAATGGGGCCCGCTGGAAATAGGCGACGTTTGTAACACGGATTGGGTTCGGCGCATGCTGGTCCAATACCAGCCCGTCGCCGTCATGCACTTCGCCGCCTTGGCTTATGTGGAGGAATCTTTTCGCCACCCTGACGCCTATTACCAAGTCAATGTTGGCGGAACGCTGTCGCTATTGAATGCCATGGAAAGGGAGGGTTTCAAGAACCTTGTTTTTTCCTCAAGCTGCGCGGTATACGGAAACCCGGACGGCGACTACCCGATTTTCGAATCTGCTCCAAAAATACCAATCAGCTCATACGGGGAAACCAAACTTGCGGCCGAGCGGGCCATAATGGCCTACAAAAACGCCTATGGCTTGAAGCCCGTCATTCTCCGGTATTTCAACGCTGCCGGCGCCGACATCGACGGCGAGATCGGAGAATGGCATAACCCAGAAACTCACCTTATCCCCCTTGTTTTGAAAGCCGCGGAATCCGGCAAGCCGTTCACAATCAACGGGGACGATTATGCTACCAGGGACGGAACGTGCATACGCGATTTCGTACATGTTGACGACTTGGCACGCGCGCATGTCATGGCGATGAAGCGGACGCTTAACGGCTACGATCCTAATGATTTGCAGATTTTTAACTTCGGGTCAGGCACGGGATACACGATTCGCGAAATCATCAAACATGCCGAGCATATCACTAACAAAAAAATTCCTATCCTCTTTGGGACTCGAAGAATAGGTGACCCTTCGGTTCTTGTTGCGGGTACTACGAATGCCCGTGGTTTTTTTAAATGGACTCCAAATCATTCGATAGATTCTATCTTAGAAACGGCCTGGGCCTGGGAACAAAAAAGGAAAACCAGTGCTACCTAAAATATCCGTCTGTGTTTTTGTCAAAGACTCGATAGAAAACCCGTTCTGCCTCTGGGAAAGCATGGCCATACTCATGCCCGTGGCAGCCGAGTACATCGTGATGGACCTAGGTTCTACCGATGGTACACTTGAAACGCTAAAGGAATTAGCCGGCAAAAACCCGCGCATACGTCTTGAGCATGGGTCATTCCATACCATGGACCCGTCCATCTTCGCCACACTGTCGAATGACTTGGTAGGCATGGCAAAGAACGACCTCGTTCTGCAACACCAGGCCGATGAGATATTCCACGAAGACTTGGTAGCCATGTTCTGCAAGGAAATGGAAGCGGTTACCAACTTCAGCCTATCCGCATTCCCCGGCCGCAACTTCTGGCGCTACCAGCTAAAGAACAATTTCCAAGTCATGAAATGGTTTCCGCAGGCTGTAAACCACCTGGATTTGAAAGAGCGTATGCGGTACGTTGGGGACGGCATGAGCACCGCCAGGCCATGGGACGCACCTTTCGTCGGTGACTTCAAGGACAACCGCCCGTGGCAACAGGAGTTTCAGCACGACCCGCCCGACATACCAACTAACCAAATGATTTTGGACGTGTCCATGATCGGCGGGTTTCTGGACAACATTCCCGACCGGCGCCGGAAGCATGCGCCGATATGGGGCGAGAACCCGGAAGTCATATACCTGGATGGCCACCCCGTCAATTTACAAGACTGGTACGATGAGCAGAAGGTAAACCCGGAATGGACGATGACTGCCAGCCCGTTCAACCTGCCGGCCATTATGCGCCCGCTGGTGGGCAAGCTAAGATATAAGGTCAGGCCGGAAGTTCTGAACATGATAGCGGAGGGATAGTGGAAAATTACACCATCGACCAAATCAAGGCTATATGCAAAGTATCAAGTCGCCGCGTCGGCATCCCATTCATTGACGCTCGCCTGGCCGAGTACGCCACCAAGTACAACGGAGATTACCCGTATTATGATGCTCTGCGCGGCCTCACCCAAGCGTTGAAACCCAGTATCGTGGTCGAGATCGGCACTTGGGAAGGCACCAGCGGGGCTTGTTTCGCCGCCGGCCATCCCGGCGCAACAGTCATCACCATCGACCACCATTCCGACCCCGGGGACGACGCGAACCAGCGCAAGACCGTCGAGGCATGCGGCGAGTTTGAAAACCTGCTGTACATCCAAGGCTGTTCTACGGAGATGGTAGCATCCTTAAAGCCCGCCAGCCGATGCGTGTTCGGCGATATCAAGGAATACCTGAACGGCAGGACGATTGATTTTTTGATGGTGGACGGATGGCATCACGAGGTCATGGCTCGCGCAGACTTTGATACATATCTTCCGCTCATGTCAAAGAATGGTCTCGTAATCTGCGACGATATTTACGGGGCAAGCGGCGAGACACTCACCAACATGATGGACTTTTGGAATGGATTGCCAGGGGAAAAATATCTCGACCCGGTAATCCACAGCGTCTATTCTATGGGGTTTGTAAAGCTAGGGGACGCATGAATTTTAAGCACTTGGAATCAGCGATTGAAGAAGCTCTAGAAATAGAACCGCGCGCTGAATTAAAGGAACTTTGCCAAGGATATTACTTTCCCTACTACATGCTTTTGCATATCCTCGCCGGGCAACAAAACGGGGTATGCGTCGAGCTTGGCGTTGACAAAGGCCGCGGATGCCGCTTTATGCTTGAATCGGTGGGTCGAGACAACCGCGTATTCGGCGTGGAACAGAACGACAAGGAGTGTTTCCAAATGTCGCACCCGAAACTTACCCTTCTCAAATGCTCCAGCACCCCCGTCCCTCAGGCCATCCAGGACGCAGGGAAAATATCGGTACTGCATATCGACACGGAGCACTCCTACGCGCGCGCAGAGGCCGAGTTCAACGCCTACAAGCCATTCCTTGCTGACGGGGCGGTAGTTTGCTTCGACGATACCAACGCCATGGAAGGCGATGTATGGCGGTTTGTCGAAAGCCTGCCGTATGAGAAAATCAGGGATGATCGGTTACACCCTGGATGCGGATATGCCGTCTTGATTTACAGGGAAAACGTATGACTTTCGACGACATCGACGAACTGATAGCCCAAGCAAAAGCCGAAACCTTGCCGGAATACCTGCTGGATAAACAGCGCAAGGACAGCGGGCTGAACCCGTACCTAGGATTCCTTCGCCTCCTGGCTATGTCACCAAAACTGCCAGCCGGGCCTTTCCTGGAGATTGGCGTTTACCACGGCACTGCGCCAGCGCACGTCTGCGAGGCCAGCCACCGGCATGGGAGGCATTACTACGGGGTAGATTTGAATTACGTCCCGTTTGCCCATCCGTCGTTCACCTTAATACAAGGCGATTCGACCAGCGACAATGTGACGTCCTACCTGGGAAGCACGCGAACGAAAAACGAGCGCACGAATAACCCTGAGCAAGGGTTCGCCTGTATATTCCAGGATTCCAGCCACCATTATTTACCCACCGTCATAGAATGGAACCTGTACCACACCATGATGAAAAAAGGCGGGGTATGGATTTCGGACGATATAACCCCGTCGTTCCAGCTGCCTGAGGAACCCAAGGGCATGGTTGAGTATTGGGACGAAATCCCTGCCAAGAATAAACGGCTGTACGAAAACCTTCACGTTGGCAGCACGATGGGGATCGTTTTATTTTGATGCCAACGGTATTTTTTCTATTATTCATGCTGGCAAGAGGATTCGAAGCCTCGGGGGAGACTCTCGCTCCCCCACGCCAGCACCCAAATGAGAGCGGCACCGGGAGGGCCTATGAAGATGATCGTCATTTCCGCGCCGAAGGTTCTTTTATGAAGGGCGTGAAAGAACCGTGGCGAATCAGATTATGGAGGGGAATCAAGAAGGCTCCCGGAGATTCATGTTGGGAATGGCATGGCTCTAGGTCGAGCGGGTATGGGCAAATGAATATAAACGAAGCTCCTTTCAAATTTCAGCGCCCGCAGCACTGCAATAGAATGGTATGGATAGACACACATGGTGAAATTCCAGAAGGACAGCACGTTCTACACAAGTGCAATAATCGCGCGTGCTGTCGCCCAGATCACCTTTATCTTGGGACCAATGCGGAGAATGCAAGAGACAGGAAACTTGCTGGTACAAATAAAGGAGGGTCTTTAAAAGGCGGCGCAAATCCATGCTCCAAATTAAATGAGAAGCAAGTTCTGGAAATAAGAGAGAAGATAAAAACCATTCCTGGAAGCCTTCTAGCAAAAATCTATAACGTTTCTCATTCCGCTATTTCCGCAATAATTTACAGAAGGAAATGGAAACACATATGAATATTCATGAATTGGTTTCAATTGGTGAATCCTTGGTAGGGATACCACGCTCGGCCCTTGACGAAGCGGATGGTAAATTTCCTCCTTCAATTTATTACAAATTCTTTGAACTCATCGCCACCAAGTACCAGCCCAATATCTCCGTTGTCCTCGGGGTATGCGGGGGAGGCGATTGCTGGCATCTGGCCAAGGGAAATCCGACCGGCAAAGTAATCGGTGTGGACATCGCCTACGATCATCCTGAGCAACTGGAGTACATCGAAGCTAATTGCCAGAACTTTTCCTTCCATCTTGGTGACAGCACGGAATCCGCTCCGTTCGTATCAAAACGCTTTGGGTCCATCAATTTCCTGTTCATTGATTCCGCGCATACTTACGACCAAGCTATGGCCGAGTTTGAAGCATGGAAGCCATTCCTAGCGAACGGCGCCATTGTTTGCTTCGACGACCTGTTCAGGACGGAAATGGTCGGAGTGTGGGAAGCCCTGCCGGAACCGAAGACGCGAATGGATTGGCTTCACGATGGAACCCCTGATGTCGGAGGCGGCTTTGGCGTGTTGATTCATACGCCGAATCCCATGCAATCGGAAACCGGGTACGAGGACCGGATGTAATGCGAATTTTGCTTCAATCGCTGGCGTCAATAATTTTACTTCTCGCTTTTATAAGCGCGGTATTTATTGCTGGTGCAATTTGTTTTTTTGGATTCTTTTATCTGTTGAGCATGATATAATGCCCCTCGTAATGCACCCCACGTCCTACGGCAGCCCTACAATCCACGGGGAAACGAACACCGTGCATGTCGGGAAATATTCCTCCATCGCCAACAGCGCGGTATTTGATGGCGGGATGGGCCACAACCCAAGGTTTGCCACCACTTACCCACTGTGGCGCTTAGGCATCGCTGAAGAAAACAACGCAGGGAAATGCCGCGGGGATATTCACATCGGCAACGACGTATGGATCGGCGACGGGGCGCTTATTATGTCAGGGATAAGAATTGGCGATGGGGCCATTGTTGGCGCACGGGCCGTAGTTACGAAAGACGTATTGCCGTATCGGATTGTCGTTGGCGCTCCTGCGAGATGGATGCGAAATAGATTTTTTGAATCCCAGATAGGACGTCTCTTGGCAATCAAGTGGTGGGACTGGCCGGAAAATGAAATAGCCGAGTTTGCGCCCCTGATGCTATCGGAAAACATTGAGGCGTTTTTAAATGCCGCCGAAGCCGTTGATCGGTCGTAATGGAAAAATCGGCTAAAATTTATATCGCCGGCATCCATGGGATGGCAGGCTCTGCCATTGCTCGCGCACTAAAAGCGGCTGGATACGCTCATTGTTTCGGCCACTCCCATAAAGAATTGGACCT
>C687J26845_10001130_pt1 | contig 16778 bp, 15 predicted proteins | sample RifCSPlowO2_12_FD_26845 | JGI IMG/M metagenome (IMG submission 26845)
CCTCGTCGGCGTGTTCCGCCGTCTGCACCACGACCCCCATCGCCGTGAGCGCCGGGGCTGTGGCCTGCGCCATCGGCACCTGCCACGGGTTGAACTCGCCCCACTGGCCGCGCATGGTGACCAGCATGAGCAGCGGGACGCGGCATTCCTGCACCATGCCCAGCATGTTGATGCAGTTGCCCGCGCCGCTCGACTGCAGCAGCAGCACGCTGCGCTCGCCGCCAAGCCAGGCGCCGACGGCAAGCGCCACGCCTTCCTCCTCCGTGGTGAGCGGGATGGCGCGCATCTGCCGGTCCGCGCGGACGAGCTCGATGAGGCGGGCGTGCCCGGTGTCAGGCACGTAGGCGATCTGGCGCATGCCCTGGTCGCGGAACACGCGGTGGATTTGATCGGGCCAGGAAGGTTGGGTAGGAGCCATGTAATGTCTCGTGAGTCGTGAGCGGTGAATGGTGAATGGAAATACCTTATTGAGCTTTACATAACTGGCTAACAGTCGTAACAGGTCGATGTCATTCCCGTGGAAACGGGAATCCATGCCGCACATCAACGCGCGTGGCAGCGCAGTATGGGTCCCCGCCTTCGCGGGGACGACATTCATTTGTTAGTCGATTATGCAAGGATAAATAGGGTGGGGTCAGCCGCTCTTACTATTCACCATTCACCGCTTTTTATCGGCGTTCATCGGCGGTGTCAAGAATCATTCGGGCTTGATCCCCGCCGCGCGCACCACCTTCGCCCATTTCGCGATCTCGCTGCGTATGAGCGCGGCGAACGCCTCGGCGGTGCCCGGTGCGGGGTCCATGCCGTGCGTCTGGAACCGTCCGCGCGTTTCCGGATCGGCGAGGACTTGGCGTAGTTCCGTGTTGAGGCGGTTCACGATGGTGCGTGGTGTCTTGCCCGGCGCGAGCAGCCCGTACCAGCCGTTCACTTCGAAGCCCGGCAGGCCGGATTCGATGAACGTGGGCACCTCGGGCATGGCCGGGGAACGCTTGACCGTCGTTACGGCGATTGCGCGGATCTTGCCCGTCTGGACGTGTGGCCGCAGCGTCGAGATCGAGCCGAAGAACATCGACACCCGGCCGGCCATCAGGTCCGGCAACACTGCGCCGCCGCCCTTGTACGGGATGTGCTGCATGTCGATGCCGGACGTGATCCTGAGCAGTTCGGCGGCCAGGTGCGGAGGACTGCCGGCGCCGACGGAGGCATAGTTCACCTGTCCCGGCCGCGATTTCACCCAGGCGATGAATTCGTTCACCGTCTTCGCGGGCACCGATGGATGAACGACCATCAGATAAGGTCCGCCGCCGACCAGACCGATCGGGGCGAAGTCGCGCTCGGTGTCGTACGGGAGCGTCCGGCTGAGGCTGGGGTTGACGGCGAAGCCCGCGGACACGATCAGCAGAGTGTGCCCGTCGGGGCTCGCCCGCGCCACGATCTCGGAGCCGACCACGCTGTTGGCGCCGGCGCGGTTATCGACCACGAACGGCTGGCCGAGGCGCTCGGAAAGTTTCTCGCCGACGATGCGGCCGAGGACGTCGTTGGTGCCGCCGGGCGCGAACGGGACCACCAGCCGGACTGGCCGGCCGGGATAGCCTGCGGCGGGCGCCGCGGCCTGGGCAAGAGAGGCGCCGGCCGCCAGGAAACCGGCAACGACCGTCAAGGCACGGACTACGATGATGTTCACGCCGGTCCTCCTCATTCGCGTTCGTGGATTCCTCGGGACGGGATTTCGAGGCTTTCGAAATCGATTCAATTTTTTCTTTTCCGTGTATTTTCCGTTGCTTTGCGGTTCGCCGCAACCATGGATCGCCGGGTCCGCTTGCTATAATGCGCGCATCACCTTCGACACCATCCTGCCTGGAAACGATGAAAGGCATCTCCGACCACGATTCCCACGCCGACCTGCGCGAAGGGGTGCGCGCGCTCTGCAACCCGTTCGACAGCGCCTATTGGCAGAAGGTCGACGAGGAACGGGGCTACCCGGAAGCTTTCGTCGATGCGCTGACCAAGGCGGGCTGGCTGTCGGCGTTAATCCCGGAGGAATATGGCGGCTCGGGCTTGCCGCTCACCGCGGCCTCGGTGATCATGGAGGAAATCAACCGCTCCGGCGGCAACTCGGGCGCCTGCCACGGGCAGATGTACAACATGGGGACGCTGCTGCGCCACGGCTCGGAGGCACACAAGCGCCAGTACCTGCCCAGGATCGCCAGCGGCGAGTTGAGGCTGCAGTCGATGGCGGTGACCGAGCCCACCGCCGGCACGGACACCACCAGGATCACAACCACCGCGGTGCGCAAAGGCGACCGCTACGTGGTGAACGGGCAGAAGGTCTGGACCTCGCGCGTGCAGCACTCGGAGCTGATGATCCTGCTTGCGCGCACCACACCGCACACCGAGGTGAAGAAGAAATCGGAGGGCATGTCGATCTTCATCGTCGATCTGCGTGAGGCAATGAAGAAGGGCCTCACCGTGAAGCCTATCCGCAACATGGTGAATCACGAGACCAACGAACTCTTTTTCGACAACCTGGAGATTCCGGCGGAAAACCTGATCGGCGAGGAAGGGAAGGGCTTCAAATACATCCTCGACGGGCTCAACGCGGAGCGCATCCTGATCGCCGCGGAATGTATCGGCGACGGCTACTGGTTCATCGACCGGGCGACCCGTTACGCGACGGAGCGCGTCGTGTTCGACCGTCCGATCGGCAGGAACCAGGGCATCCAGTTTCCGATTGCGCGCGCCTACGTCAATGTCGAAGGGGCGAACCTCATGCGCTTCAAGGCCGCGGCGTTGTTCGACGAAAAGAAACCGTGCGGCGCGGAAGCGAACATGGCGAAGCTGCTGGGCGCCGACGCCTCCTGGGAAGCGGCGAACGTATGTCTCCAGACCTACGGCGGCTTCGGATTTGCAGCGGAATATGACGTGGAGCGCAAATTCCGAGAGACTCGGCTCTACCAGGTGGCGCCGATTTCGACCAACCTCATCCTGTCCTACATCGGCGAGCACGTGCTCGGCATGCCGCGCTCGTTTTGAGCGCGGGAGAGGAGAGAGGAGAGAGGCGAGAGGCGAGAGGCGAGAGGAGCAATCGTGGTGAAGCGGCTTCTGGCCTTGACGCTTCTCTCCTATCGCCTATCCCATCTCGCTTTTCTTGGCGCCTTGGCGTCCCTTCGACAAGCTCAGGACAGACTTGGCGGTTAATCTGGCTTTTTTATGCTTCCATTAAAGGGAATCACGGTAGTCTCACTGGAGCAGGCGGTGGCGGCGCCGTTTGCTTCGCGCCAGCTCGCCGATCTCGGCGCGCGGGTGATCAAGATCGAGCGCCCGAAGGTCGGCGATTTCGCCCGCGACTACGATCAGACGGTAAAGGGCCTGTCGTCGCATTTCGTCTGGCTCAACCGTTCCAAGGAAAGTCTCACGCTGGACGTGAAGCAGGCGAAAGCGAAGGAAATTCTCGCCAAGCTTATCGCGCGCGCCGACGTTTTCATTCAGAACCTTGCGCCCGGCGCGGCGCAACGGCTCGGGCTCGGGGCGGACGCGCTGCTCGAGAACCATCCACGGCTTATCGTGTGCGATATATCCGGCTACGGTGATTCCGGACCGTACGCGCACAAAAAGGCTTACGACTTGTTGGTACAGAGCGAGACGGGTGTCCTCTCCGTCACCGGGACCGCTGACACACCGAGCAAGGTCGGCATCTCGATCGCCGACATCGCCACGGGCATGTACGCGTACTCGGGAATCCTCACGGCGCTCTTGCAGCGCGAGAAAACCGGTAACGGGGGACGCGTCGAGGTCACGATGTTCGAGGCGCTTGGGGAGTGGATGAACTATCCGCTTTACTACGCGCATTTCGGCGGAGCGGCCCCGGCGCGCACGGGGCCGGATCACGCAACGATCGTTCCGTACGGCGGCTACCGCGCGGGTGACGGCAAGAACGTGATGCTGGGGCTGCAGAACGAACGCGAGTGGGCGACATTCTGCGATAAGGTGCTGGGACAGCCGTCACTGGCTGCCGATCCCCGCTACGACAGCAACTCCAAGCGCAATGATCGCCGCGATGAAATCGCGGCGATCATCAATAAAGTGTTCTCCAGCCTGACGACGGAACAGGTGGTCGAGAAGCTGGATGCGGCGGGGATAGCCAATGCGCGCATGAACACGCCGGAAGAAGTTTGGAATCATGCCCAGCTCAAGGCGCGCAACCGCTGGCGCAAGGTGGGTTCCCCGGCGGGAGTCATACCGGCGCTGCTGCCGCCGGCAACCCTTCCCGATTTCGAGGCGCGCATGGACCCGGTACCCGCGATCGGCGAACATACCGAGCGGATACTCGCCGACATCGGCTATCGCGCGGAGGAGATTGCCGCGCTCAGGGCAAGCGCCGCGGTTTAGACGATGGTTTTTGTTGCCTGCTCCTGGGGGCGGACAATGCCGCCTCGCCTTGCCGTTTGAGATCCTCTTGCAGCTCATGCCAGCCGGCCTCGATGTGCTCGCGCACCGCTTTCAACGCCGCTTTTTCGTCGCCTGCAGCCATCGCTTTCAAGATGCCGTTGTGTTCCTTCGCAGCGCGCCCGACGCGTCCGCCGATCATGTTGATGAGATCGAACGGGTATCTGGCCCACAGGACCTGGACCAAGTGCAGCGTCTGGGGCTGCCGTGCGAGCGAGTAGAGATGGCTGTGGAAGCGGTAGTTGATGGCGCGCACCGCGGGACGGTCGTCCTTGGTGATGGCTTTTTCGAACCCGCGCTCGAGTTTCAGAAGTTCCGCATGGTCGTCGCGCGACATGCTGCGCATCGCCGCCAGCACGAGCCGGCTTTCCAGCATGACGCGCAATTCGATGATTTCATTGGTGGCGGACGCGTCGAAAGGCGCTACGACGACGCCGCGATGGGCGACGCTGAGAACGTAGCCCTCGGCTTCGAGAATGCGGAACGCCTCACGCACCGGCGTGATGCTGATGGCGAGTTGCTGCGCGATCTCGTCCTGCTTGAGGCGGGCGCCGCGCGGGAATCGGCCAGCCAGAATGCCTTCGCGGAGAAAATCCGCGACGTACTCCTCCTTGGTCTGGAAGCTCATCACTCAGGCCGCGGCGGCTCGCGCCGCCTTGCCACGCAGCAGGGATATTTCATTCAGTGCGGCTCCCACCGCCGGGACGAGCTCGGTCACCGTTCCCGTGGCATGAACGCCGGCTTTGAGCAGCGCCTTCATTTTGGCTGAATGGGAATCCGCGTGTGAGCCGATCAGCGCCCCCGCGTGGCCCATCTTCTTCCCTGCGGGTGCCTGGCGACCGACGATAAGTGCGGCGACCGGCTTGGCGCCATGCCGCGCGGCATAGGCCGCGACCGCATATTCGTCGCCGCCTCCAATCTCGCCGAGATAGACGATGGCCTGCGTTTCAGGGTCGGTGTGGAGCAGTTCCAGCGCCTCCGCCGCGGACAGGCCCTTGACTGCATCACCGCCGATGCCGATGACGGTGGTCTGACCCAATCCCGCGTTCGTAAGTCGAAAACAAGCCTCGTACGACAGTGATCCGCTGCGCGAAATGACGCCGAGACTCCCCGGCGTGTAGCAAAACGACGGCATGAATCCCGCCTTCGCCTTGCCGGGTGAAATGAGCCCGGGCGTGTTGGGGCCGATCAGGACGGCGCCGTTGGCCTTGGCGGCGGCGCGCATCTCGATCGCATCCCGGACCGGCAGGCCGTCGCCCGGATAGACCACCAGTTTTATTCCTGCCTCAATCGCTTCGATGACGTGATCGAGGGCGCTGGCCGCGGGGACGTAGACCACCGAAGCCCCGGCGCCGGTCACGGCCCACGCGGCGCGCACGTCCGGAAATACCGGAATCCCTTCCACTTCGTCCTCGCGCTTTACGGCGCTCACGCCGCCGACTACCGCGGTGCCGTTTTGCCTCATGTCACGCGCCGAGAAACGGCCGACGTTGCCGGTGATCCCCTGGATAATGAAGCGCGAGCGCTGATCGATCAGGACGCTCATTCGCGAGCCCCTGCGCGCGCGATCCTCACGGCATCGGCGACGGCGGCTTCCAGCGTGGCGTGGTTGTGGAGCCCGGTCCCCGTGAAGATTTCTTCGACCCGCTTGGCGTTGGTTCCGTTGAGCCGAAACACCACCGGTTTGCACGAGTTGCGCTGCCGCATGATGTCTTTCATCACGCGGGCGACACGGTCCATCTGGGTCAGGCCGCCGAAGATTGATACGAGAATAACCTTTACCTTGGGTTCGTTGTCGAGCAGATCAAAGGCGAGGCGGTAGCCGGCGGGCGTCGGGTTGGCGCTGCAGTCGAGAAAGCACGCGGGCCGGCCGCCGGCATCACCGATCAGATCCATGGTAGCCATGGTCATGCCTGCGCCGCCCGAAATGAGTCCCACCTCGCCGTCGAGCCATACCAGCATGAGATCGCCGGCAAGCGCGCGGGCGATGGGTTTGGGTTCCCGCTTGCGTGCGGCCTCGACCGCTTCCCGGATGTCGGCCGCGCGAAAGGCGGCGTATTCGTCGCGGACGACTTTCGCATCGGCCGCGACCAGCGTGCCGTCCGCGAGAAGCGCGAGCGGGTTGATCTCGACTGTCACGCAGTCACGCGCGCTTGCCAGTTCAACCAGCCGGCGCCCAAGCGCAACCACTTTTTCGCGCAACGCCGGGTCCGACTCGACCTCCGCCAGGATCTCGCGCAGCCGGTAGGATCTGAAATTGCAGGCGGGTCCGATGTCGTAGCGTGCCGGGGGCTTGCCTCCCTCGATATCCACGCCGCCGTGAGGCGAGTAGAGCAGGACATAGCCTTCGGCTGCGGGATCGACGGTAAGCGACAGATAGACCTCGCGCTTGATCGCAAGCCACGGCTCGATCAGCACCGCCATAGGTTCTTCGCCGCCGAAACGCGTGCTGAAAATGCGCCGGGCCGCGCTGCGTGCGCCTGCGGCTGTGGCGGCGCGCACGACGCCGCCGCTCTTCCCGCGGCCGCCGGATGCGACTTGCGCCTTGACGGCGACGGGGTAGGCGAGCTTGCGTCGCGAGATCGTTTCAGGGGACCGAATCAGTATGCCTGCGGGAACCTGGATGCCGGCTTCGCGCAAGAGGCGTTTTCCTTCGTGTTCTGTGAGCAGCATATAATATATAATGCATTATATTTGCCAGGCGGTCAATTTCGATATAGAATCGGCCGGACCAGTCAGCTCGGCGCCGGCCGAGACCGTTCAAGAAGGAAACCCAGTCCGCCATGAACCAACCCGTCGACGAACAGAACCTCGATGCCGCACCGGTGGAAGGCAAAATCACCGATGAAGCGGTCGCCGCCGCGCGCAAGATGATCGGCATGCAGTTGCGTCCGGAGGGACCCTACCTGCAGGACGCCACCATCGACACCATCCGCAACTTCTGCAATGGCATAGGGGACCTCAACCCGCTTTACCGGGACGCTGAATACGGGCGCACCAGCCGCTACGGGAGCGTCGTTGCGCACCCGATGTTCCCGATGGCCTACGGTTGGCTCGGGCGCACGCGCTGGGGACTGCCCGGCGTGCACGGGTTCTACGCCGGCAACGACTGGGAATTGTTCCGTCACGTGAAGCCCGGCGATCGTCTCACTGCGATCGAGCGGGTGGTCGGCGTGAAAGAGAAGAGCAGCAAGTTCTCGGGCCGGCTGGTGATTCAGTATGTCGAAGCGGAATTCGCCGACCAGCGCGATGAACTGGTGGCGCGCGTGCTGGGCTGGTGCACGCGCCACGAGCGCCAGGCGGCGCGCGAGAAGGGCAAGTACAAGGACGTGAAGAAGCACGAATACACCGGAAAAGAACTGGATGCGATCGATGCCGCGGTACTCAACGAGGACAAAAACATTTGCGGGCGCAACATCCGCTACTGGGAGGATGTCAACGAGGGCGACGAGTTGCCGCCCATCGTGCGCGGCCCGCTGTCGCTCATGGATACCATGGGCTTTCTGGTCGGGTGCGGCCGCGGCCATACGCACGGGGTGCTGCTGAAAGGAGCGGTGCGCCATCCGGGGCATTTCTTTCGCAATCCGGAAGCGGGCGGCGGAGTGGAGTACACGGGTATCGGTCACCACCGCGAGTCAATCGCGAAGGAAGTCGGCGTCCCGGGAACTTACGACTACGGCCCGCAACGCTCGGCGTGGCTCGCATCCCTGGTCACGAACTGGATGGGCGATGCCGGGATACTCAAGCGCATACGCACCGAACTGCGCCTGTTTAATACCATGGGCGACACGACTTGGTGCAAGGGTAAGGCCAAGAAAAAATACGTGACGGACGGCTACGCCCTGGTGGACCTGGAGATTTGGGCCGAAAACCAGCGCGGGGAGGTGACGGCGCCCAACGGCAGTGCGACGGTCATATTACCGTCGCGCGATGTGAAGACGCGCGTTTGCCGGGACGGTGCGGGCCTGGACCTGGGCTGCGCCCGGTTCGCGTAAATTCCGCCGCGCACTCGGCGCCGGGATCGTCCGCCTGTTGTGAATCTAAGCACCGGGACGCCTAGCAGCCTGTCGGGCTTAGGCGTCCGACAGGCTGCTAACAGCAAAACCGCCTGCGAATTTGGGATGAATCTGATGATTACGACCGTTTCTGCCTTCCAATGGGCGCGGGAGCAGGCTCAAAATGAGGTGTTCACCGCCTTTTTTTTCCGTTTTCCTGCAGGCGGTTTTGCATTAGGAGTTTGTCCGAACTAAGTCCGACAAACTCCTGGTGCATAACAAGCGAAGGAGGAACAAATGAAACGATGGTTGCGCCTTATTGGCAATATGCTGGCAAGCCTTGTTCTGGTGCTCTCCACGGTTGTCGCCACCGCCCAAGACAAGTACCCGAACAAGTCCATCCGTGTGATCGTGCCGGTCGCCCCCGGCGGAGGCACCGACTTCATCGCGCGGCTCATCGGCCAAAAACTGAGTGAGGCTTGGGGACAGCCGGTCATCGTCGATAACCGGCCGGGAGGAGCCGGCAATCTGGGCGTCGAGATCGCGGCGAAGGCGGCACCCGACGGCTATACGTTGGTGATACCGATCACTTCGTTTCCGATCAATCCAAGCCTGTATTCGAAGTTGCCGTTCGACACGGTGCGCGATTTTGCGCCGGTCACGCTCGTCGCTTCAGCACCTCTGCTGCTGGTAGTCAACCCCAAAACGCAGGCGAACTCGGTGAAAGACCTGATCGCGCTGGCCAAAGTCAAACCCGGAGAGCTCAATTACGCCAACTCGGGCTCCGGAACCACTGCTCACCTTGCCGGCGAACTGTTCAAGCGCATGGCGGGCGTCGATATTGTAAGCATCGCATACAAAGGTGGGGGCCCCGCCGTGGTCGACCTCATGGCCGGCAACGTACAGATTTACTTCTCGACCATTCCTGCCGCGTTGCCTCAGGTCAAGGCGGGGCGGTTGCGTGCACTGGCCGTTACCAGCGGCAAGCGCGTGAACGAGATTCGCGACATCCCCACAGTATCTGAATCCGGTCTGCCGGGCTTCGAGGTGGTCGCCTGGTTCGGCATGTTTGCGCCGGGGAAAACCCCGCAGCCGATCGTCAAGAAGCTAAATGGAGTGGTCGTGGGGATCCTCGGCATGCCGGACGTGCGTGAAAAGATGTCCGGACAAGGCCTGATCCCCGGCGGCAACACGTCGGAGGAGCTTGGCGTTTTCCTCAAAGCCGAAATCGCCAAGTGGTCGAAGCTGATCAAGGAGGCGAACATCCGTATCGAATAGGGTGTTTGCGTATTGGTGGGCGGCGCCAACCCTACGCCTACCCATTTCCTCGCCTCCGAATACGCATCTTGTTAAAATCGGCGCTCGCCGCAAGGGGCGCAAATGAGAGAAGGGGAAAAGCGTGACCCGGGAATCCGCGGTATCGTGCGCAACGCGCCATTTCGACGAAGGGCAGTTCATCGAGGATCTCGCGCGCCGGGTGGCGATCCGCACCGAGAGCCAGGTGCCGGAGAGCCGGCCGTACATGGACGTCTACCTGAAGCAGGAGATCGCGCCGGCGTTCGAGCGCATGGGCTTCAAGGTTGAGATCCTGCCCAACCCGGTGGAGGGGGTGGGGCCGATCCTGCTCGCCGAGCGCATCGAGGACCCGAGCCTTCCGACGGTGCTCTCGTACGGTCACGGTGACGTGATCCGCGGCCTCGACGACCAGTGGCGCGCGGGACTGTCGCCGTGGACCCTGAAGCAGGAAGGCGAGCGCTACTACGGGCGCGGTTCCGCCGACAACAAGGCCCAGCACTCGATCAACATGGCCGCGCTCGCCACGGTCATCGCCGAGCGCGGCCGGCTCGGGTTCAACGCCAAGTTCATGCTCGAAACCGGCGAGGAGCTGAGCTCCCCGGGGCTGCGCGCGTTCTGCGAGCAGCATCGCGAGCGGCTCCAGGCGGACGTGCTGATCGCCTCCGACGGTCCGCGCCTGTCGGCGAAGCGCCCCACGCTGTATCTCGGGTCGCGCGGCTCGATGAACCTCAACCTCACCGTAGAACTGCGCGAAGGCGCGCACCATTCCGGCAACTGGGGCGGGCTGCTTGCCAATCCCGGGATCATTCTCGCGCACGCGCTTGCCAGCATCGTCACGCGCGAAGGCAAGGTGCTGGTGCGCGATCTTCTGCCGGAACGCATTCCGGAGAGCGTGCGCGCGGCGCTCGTCGATTGCACGCCGCAGCCGGAGGAGGGCGAGCCGACAATCGATTCGCGGTGGGGTGAGCCGGAGCTCTCGGCGGCGGAGAAGCTCTACGCCTGGAACACGTTCGAGATACTCGCGTTCCGCACCGGGAATCCCGACAACCCGGTGAACGCTATTCCCGGGAAAGCGACGGCGACCTGCCAGATCCGCTTCGTCGTCGGAACCGATCCCGAGAGCTTCATCCCGATCCTGCGCCGCCATCTCGACGCGAACGGCTATGCCATGGTGAAGATCGGGATGGCGCGCACGAGCTTCATGCGGGCGACCCGGCTCGATCCGGATCATCCGTGGGTACGGTGGGCCGCGGAATCGATCCGGCGCACGACCGGGATGAAGCCCGCAATCCTGCCGAATATCGGGGGATCGCTTCCGAATGATTGCTTTTCTGAGGTGCTGGGCCTGCCGACGATCTGGGTGCCGCACTCCTACGCCGGGTGCTCGCAGCACGCGCCAAACGAGCACGTGCTGGCGCCCATCCTGCGCGAGGGGCTGCAAATGATGACCGGGCTCTTCTGGGATCTGGCGGAAGAGGGGCCACCGGCCTGAACGCTCATCCTTCCGCCTTCATCCTTCATCCTTTGGCGGGCACCGCCCACCGAACCTGTTACGTGTGCAGCTCGACCACGTCGCCGTCTGCAACCGGATGCTCGCGTCCGACCTGCTGCCCGTCGAATCCCGATTTGCCCCACACGCGCGCGTATCTGAGCGCGCGCGCAACGTCCTTGTGCACGAGCCGCGCGACGTCTTCCACCGTCTGGCCACGGTGCAGCGTGAACGGCCGGTCGCGGTCGGCCGGATGGCCCGGCGTCTTGGTATAGACGCGCACGACGCCGAGATGGCGGAAGAGCCAGGGGCCGATGTCGCCGAGCCCATGTCCCATGGTGGCGGACACCGCGAGCGCGGGATAGCGCAAGCCGGTCAGCTCGCGAAACACGTCGAGTTCCGCTTCGAATTTGGCGATTTGATCCGCCTTGTTCGCGAGCATCAGTGTCGGAAGCCGCAGCGCGAAGGGATCATCATCCCGGGCCTCCGCGGTTGCGGATGAATCGCCCGCCCCGTTCCAGCGTTCGGTGAGCGTCACGCGCTTTTCGCGCAGCACGGCGTGCACCGCCTGCACCTGTTCGACGCACGAGGGCTCATTCAGGTCCACGACGAGCAGGCACGCGTCGGCCGTTTGCAAGGTGCCCGCAATCCACGGTATCGGATGTTCGGGGGACATGGCCGGCAGGTCGAGGAGCTCGAAGTGAATATCCTCGTAGGACATCATGCCCGGCTCGGGATACTGGGTCGTAAATGGATACGGCGCGACGTGCGCATTGGACCCCGTGAGACGGGCATGCAGCGCGGACTTGCCCGAGTTCGGCGGTCCGATCAAGGCGAGTTGTGCGGCGCCTTCGGGACGGATCACGAGCGCGGGCCCGCTGCGCGCCGCGCCGCCCTTCTGGGGTCCTTCAAGTTGTTCGGAAAGCTCCTTGATGCGGCGCTTGATGTCCGCCTGAAGGTGGTCGGTTCCCTTGTGCTTGGGGATGGCCCGCAGCATCTCGCGCAGCCAGTCCAGGCGCTCGCGGGGGTCGCGCGCCTTGCGGAACGCAGCCTCCGCGGCCTTGTACTCGGGCGACAGGTTGGCGGGCATGATGGACTCTGCGATTGAGAGCAGGATTGGGAAGGGTTTCTGTTTTATGGCGCCGTCGGCCCTAACTCGACCCCGGTGGCGCTTTCAGCCTGTCGCGGATATCGCGTCAGCGCAATACCAGAACGGGTAATTTCGTATGCGTCAGCACCTTGGCGGTTTCGCTTCCGGGCAGCATGCCGGTCATCCCGGCGTGACCATGCGACGCCATGATGATCAGGTCGCAGTTTTTCTTCTCGGCGGTATCGATGATTTCCTCGTAGATGGTATCGTTGATCGCGACGACGCATTCACATTCGATGCCCGCACCCTTCGCTTCCTTTTCGACTGAAGCCAGAATCTGGCGCGCCTTCGCTGTGTGTTGTTCGTCGACCCTTTCCTTGAGCGCTGCGCTGGTCGGCAACAGGTCACCCTCGTCCCTGGGCATGTGAAATGCCGGGATTACGTGCAGGCCGATGACTTGTGCGCTGAGCGCTTTTGCAAACGCCACGCCTTGCTTGACCACTTTCTGCGAGTGGTCTGAACCATCGGTGGGAAACAGGATCTTGTACATGGGACCCTCCGTAAGCGTCAATACAATCCAATGAAACTTCACCGATCTCCAGATAGCGCGTCATCCTGCCTCTTATCAGCAGCATGGCTGCTTGACCCTGCGCGAAGCCGGAGCCTATGATACTTTCCGCTCCTTTGCTGAAGCTGGCAAGGAGCAGCGAAACGAAGCCGCGGCTCTTGCAGGAAAATCAACAACAAAGGTCTTCCCGGCTGCTTTCGTCCTCGTGTCAACTTTGGCAAAGGGTGCAGCAGAACCTCTCCTTGAAAGGAATGTGCAATGGCTTCCCTCAGTCTGACGATGCTTTCTCCGCTCCCGGTCTATCTCGATGAAACCACAGCCGGCAGCAAGCTGGCTCCGCGGCCTTCCACCCTCGATGGCAAGGTGGTGGGACTCCTGCCTAACTGGCGCCCGTCGGCGGTTCACATATTGAAGGCGGTCGGCGCGTTGCTCGAAGAGCGCTATCGTCTGAAAGCGGTGGTCATGGAACAGCCGGTGCGTGAACTGCCGATACGCACGGGGAAACTCCTCGACACGATGCGCGAGAAACTCGACGACCTCGCGCGGCGCGTCGATGTCGTGATCACCGCCACCGGCGACTGAGGGTCGTGCACGACGTGGTGTAGCCACGTCACGCCCGCCCTCGAACAACGCGGCATCCCCACCGTGATGATCGCCACGGATACCTTTACGAAGTTCGCGCGCCGCATGGCGTCCACCCAGGGATGTCCGTACCTGATCATCGCTGATACGCCGAATCCGATCCGGCAGCTTGAGCCCGAAGCGTTGCGCGCACGGGCTGAAGCAATGATCGACACGGTGATCGAAGGCCTCACCTTGCCGCCGGCGGAGATCGAACGCCGCTTGAAGGACGTCGCCGCGCAGCAGATTCACCCGGAGGGCGTCGTGCGCTCCGCGGTGCCGGTATAAGGAGTTTTCTGTGACGCAAGAGCAGGTGCAACTCGAAGCCGGGTCGGTGGCGGAACTGCTGACGCGGACCTACGAACACGCCTACGACCAGGGCTGGACCGACGGCCTGCCGATCATTCCCGCCACACCGGAAGCGGTGCAGCGTTTTGTCGCAGCCTCGGGCCGTGCCGCGGACGAATTGATCGGCATTCTCCCGCCGCGCAAAGGCCGCGCGACGGTGGAGGTGATCGCCGTCAACGCCGTCATGGCGGGCTGCCGCCCGGAGTACATGCCGCTGATCATCGCCGCGGTCGAAGGGATGACCGATCCGGCCTATCCGCTGGAGTTCATGCAGGTCACGACCAACCCGATGACGCCGTTCCTGCTGGTGAACGGCCCGGTGCGCAAAAAGCTCGAGATCAACTTCGGCACCGGCTGCCTCGGCCCCGGCTGGCGCGCCAACGCCACAATCGGCCGCGCCATCCGGCTCATCATGAACAACGCCGGCGGCGCGCTGCCGGGAGTCTATTCCAAGGTGAGCTTCGGCTCGCCGCTGCGCTATTCCTACATCTGCGGCGAGAACGAGGAAGAGAACCCGTGGACGCCGTTTCACGTGGACCGTGGGTTCAAGCGCGAGGACAGCACCGTCACCGTCTTCAAGGCGTCCAATTTCTGCAACATTTCCGGCGGCGAGGGCGTGGGCCCTGATGAAATCCTGCGCCAGATCGCCACCAACATGCCGCCCATGTACGGCGGCGGCGATGGCGTCCTGCTGCTCCTCGGCGTCAACCATGCCCAATCGTTGCATGAAGCCGGCCTCACCAAGCGCGACATCCAGCAGCGTGTGTGGGAACTCGCCCGTCTCCCCATCAGCCACTTCGCGGAATCGTTTGCGTCGACGGAACGCGCGGCGGGCCGCGGCGATGCAACTACGGTGTGGCGCGCCGGCAGCCCCGACGAAATCTACATCGCGGTTGCCGGCGGCCCTGGTCCCCAGGACGTCTACATCGGAGCTGGGATGCCGCAGACGCGGGTGCTGCGGGGCACTTACTGAGAATTACTTATCCGAAGATCAATGATGTCGAATGCTAACCCCAACGCAGCAGGAAGGTGTTGTCGGGCCGGCGTTCCACGCGCGTGCCAAACTTTTGTCCCTCGCGGTTCAGCGTCCCGTGAAGCCAGTTTACGGCCTCCTCCGGCGCGCGGTTCACACGCAAGTGGCGGGTTTGCGTCGGCGTCATGACAAAGCGAGATAGCTTCCCGGTAGCGGCATCCAAGGTCGGGAAGTACATCAGGGCGAGTTCGCCGCGGTATGCTTGGTGCCCGCTGATGCCCTCGTAGTCGTTCAATAAATCACCGCAGCCGTAGAGGATGGGCTTATCGCGGTAAATTTCGATGCCCTGCGGATGATGCGAGGAATGACCGTGTACGATATCCACGCCGGCCACATCGATGAGACGGTGCGCAAAATCGCGCCGCTCCTCAGGGATAGCAAAGCCCCAGTTGCCGCCCCAGTGGATTGAAGCTACCACGAGGTCTCCCGCCCGCTTTGCGACGCGCACTTGCCGGGTAATGGCGTCTACCGCCTGCGCGGAAAGATCATCCAGGAAATTCACGCCGGGCCGGTGCTTGCCCGCCGCCCAGTTCCGGGGCACGCCGCTGCTCTCGGTGCCGAAGGCGAAGACGAGCACCCGGCCCGTGCCGGGCAACTCCATGAGTGCCGGCGCCGCGGCCTCGGTATCGACGCGGCCCGCGCCAGCGGTGGCGATGCGCGCCCCGCGCAGCGTGTCGAGGGTCTCCAGGAGCCCGCCGCGTCCCCAGTCCAGCACATGGTTGTTGGCGAGCACGCAGCAGTCGATCTTCGCGGCGGTGAGGCAGGGGATGTTGGCGGGATGCATGCGGTAATTGATACCCTTGCCGGGCCAGGCATCCTCGGCTGCGGTGACGGCGGTTTCCAGATTGATGATTCGCGCGTCGGGCCGCACGCGCTCGAACTCCGCCAGGGCATCGCCCCAGATGTAGGCGAAATCGACGGGCTTCCCGATCGGCCCCGTTGCCTGCTCCGCCAGTTCTACGTAGCCCAGCGCCGAGCGCATGTAAGGCTCGAAGATATGCGGCTTGTTCGGGTGCGGGAGGATCTGGTCGATGCCGCGGCCGGTCATCACATCGCCGCACAGAAACAGCGTGATGCTGCGCGATCCTGCACTTGAGCGTTCGAGTGGCTGCGACATTTTTCCCGACTGGGTTTCGCCCCCTTGCGCTGCGCCCTGGACGGCGCGCGGCACGCCGGCCGCCAGACCGCCCAGCAACGCGCTGCCGGCTTGAGCGAGGAAGCACCGTCGATTCAGATGCATTGCTGGTTCGGAGAATTCGCTTATGGTGAAGTCGACGGCCTGAACGACATTTTATGAATCATGATTCTGCGCCCCCGTGTATCATCGTTCAAGCAAGTCGGAGAGCGGGCGGACCACCAGTTTTGCCTTTACAATCTCCGGAGCGCCTGGCATCCAGATGGAGAGAAGCCGGCCGCCACGGTGTCACGTTGCGTCAGGAGAATTCAGAAGTGAGCGGCCAGCGCACGAGCCCGGATGTCGCCACCTTTGCCAACGGCGTGATGATCCGCTTCCTGGATTTCAACGACGGCTACACCAGATTCGTGGGCTTGGCCCACCGATTACGGCTTTGTCGCTGTGGTGGGCGGTGCCCACCCTGCAAAGTCTGGCCGATGCGGGCTAGATCGCGCGGTTGACCGTGAAAGGCTAGAACCCAAAAAACCAGAATAGTTAGCCGCAGATAAACGCCGATTAACGCCGATAAAACCTGAAACTACAAAGAAAAGTTGACAAGACTTACATGATTCACAGGATTCGATCAAGAGCGTCAAAAAATCCGGTAAATCCTGTCTATTGTTTTCCGGTTTTGATGTTGATGTTATCCGCGTTCATCTGCGTTCAACCCTCACCCCCGACCCCTCTCGATCCCTCACTCCTGACCTCTCTCCCGAGG
>C687J26845_10001135_pt1 | contig 16723 bp, 24 predicted proteins | sample RifCSPlowO2_12_FD_26845 | JGI IMG/M metagenome (IMG submission 26845)
CCTTAAGAAAAAATATTAATTTACAAATTTAAGTTTGCCACTAAGCTTAAAGACTAAAGTTAGTTTTTATCTGTTTAGGGTTGATTTTATGAAGTCTATTTTTTTTGTCAAGTTTTAACGAAGCCTTGAAAAGCCCTATTTTTGGGGGTTTGCTGGGTGTTGAAGTTTAGTTTACTTTTTGATTTTTTTTTAGCTCTGTTCCAAAACTGTTTTAATCGTGTTTTTTTGGCTTAAGTTTCGCTACAAGCTTAAAGACTAAAGTTAGTTTGTCTAATTTATTTTGTTTTAAGGTTTTTACGATACGCTTTATCGCATAAGCATTTCTTATATTCGTTTTTTCATTTTGCATTTCCGTTTAAAAGTTTTCTTTTTTCGTTTTTGCATTTTGTTTTATTGTTTTTAAGTTTCTTTTTATCGTTTGTTCGATATAATTATATAATTTAACATAAGGATTTAAAGATGAACACAACATTTGAGGTAAAAAGAGGCAAGTTTATATTTCCTAATATTTTATATCCTAACTTTTAAAAGTAGGATATAAAATATTAGGCTAAATCAATTTGTTGAGAGAGTATGTCTTTTGCACTTCGTGCGGGGTTTATTTTTATCGGTTGAGGGTTTTGTTTGGGTTTTGGTTCGTGGGTTGAGGGTTCTATTTGGGTTTGAGGTTGAGGGTTTTTCTTTTGTGTTTTTGGCAAATATTCAAAGTTTGCCAAAAGTATTTTTTTATATTCGGAGAGGGCGATTTTATCAACTATTCCGTTTTTTACGATGAGGTCTATTTGAGTTTGGAGTGGTATCTTTTTTTCTATCATCAAAATTATTTCATCTTTTATTTTTAATAACTTCTGCGCTTTTGTCTCTTTTCTCTCATCTAATAGACTATTTATATCATTTAATAGGCTCATTATATCCTCTTTATAGTTTTTTTGTAGGTTTATTATATCATATTTATAGGCTATTAGTAGTCTTTTTATAGATTATTTATAGTTTTATATTATTTAGGGCTTATTTGCTACCTTTTTAACCCCCTCTCTCTCTCTTATTCAGTCTTGCTTTTTTTGAGGGAGCTTAAAGGGGCGGTGTGTAGGGGTTAAGGGCGGTTTTTGGGTTATGTCTATGATAATACCCATATAGCATAAGGGTATTACATAAGGGGTTTTGGGGTTATTTAATGGTTTCACTCCCTAGAGTTATTCCAAACAAGTCGGAATTTTCTAAAAGTGAATTGCTCTCTTTTAAAAATACGCGGTATTTGTCTAGCTTGGTTTTTGTGTCTGCTCTACTATCTTTTATATTTTCGTCGGCGGCTATATCTTTATAACTTGCATCGGCGGACACTTGATAAATACTCCAATCAAACTCTCTTTTTGTTGCTATAAAATTTGTTTGGATAATTTTCGGAAACGGGAAAAATTCCGCAATTACAACTCCTACAGTTGTGCGGGGCAATGCTCTAATTTTTGTTTCACATAAAAAATCCTCAAAATCTTGTGAATAGCTTTGTGTACTATCTCTATTTGCAACTTTTGTAATTGCCTCTTTGCCTCCTAATATTTTAATTAGGTTCAAGGTTTGAGGGTTTGAGGTCTTATAAAACATTTTAAAGTTTGAGTTCTCTAAAATTGCGTCTCCTATTTCTTCTGGGAGTTGAGAAATAGCTTGTATAAACATACTAAATTCAAGGCCCATACTTCGCACAGTAGCAAGAGCGCCCGCGAGTGTTGAGGTCGCATAAAAAGAGAGCTCGTCAAGATAAATAGCGGTATTTGCTTTTTTCTTTTTTGATTTTTGGATTATGTCGGTAATTAAAAATTTAATCCAATTCAGAGAGGCGATATCGTTCATATCTACTCTTATATATATTACTTTACCATTATAGAGAGCGTCGCGGATATCTACATCAGAATTAAAAGTTACTCCCTCCGTTACTTCCATAAAATCGGTCGCCAAACTATCAAGGGTTTCAATATCAGAGTTTGCAAAATATAACTCTTTTAATATTTCGGGATTGAAATATCTTTTTGCAAATTTTTCTAGCAGCTCCGCGTTTGGTCTAGTTTTGCCGAGTTCCAAATCATAAAGTTTTTGTTTTTGTAAATCTTCTTTTAGAAGAATTATGTTTTTTTTGATATCTTCAAAATCTTTATTTATGTTCACTTTTAAGTCCAGCGTCACAAAAAAGATTTTCATTAAGCGGCGTAAGAGGGTACGGCCTAATTTACGATAATGGTCCACGCCGGGGTTTTCCGATTTTACTAAATTGAACATATCTACCAATTTATTGGATATCTCCAAATATGTATCATCTTCCGTTATGGCTTTATATCCCCACTTGTTAGGAAAGTAACACATTTTAAAATCTGTTTCGGGGCGCCCGTCTGCTTTTAATTTTTCTACTATAATTTGTGGCGCAAAGGCGTCGTTTTTTGGATCTACGACAATTACGCCTTTTTTTTCTTCTATAGATTGAAAAAGTCTATTGCCTAAAAGTACACCTTTACCGCTTCCGGTCGTTCCACAAAAAATTGAGTGAGTTATTTCGCTTGAGGGTACTACAAACGGAGTGTCGTTGTCTTCAAAAATTTGTCCGTAGTAATTTTCTTTTTTTTGTACCGCGTTTTTAATGTGAAAAATTGGGTCCGTTCGGTCTGCTTTTTTATGATATTTAAGGGCGGTCGCTATTGTAGTAGGAGCGCGTCCTAGTTCCGTTGATTTAGAGACGGCGGATTTAAAATTTTCGTCTTCTCTAAAACTTTTTTTAAAAGTGTTGTCGTATGTTTTATCGTTCGTCCCAAACATTTTTATTTCTCCTCTTTTGTCTCAAGTATTTTAAGCGCTGCGGGCTCCCATACTTCTTTATACCATTTCCACTGTTGCGATATGTCATACTTGCCCGTGCGGAGTTGATTAATTAACTCTTGCTTTGCCTCTTTATTAGTAGGCGCTTTTGTTAAAAGTTCCTCTAACTTAGACTTTGCAGTGTCTATTTGAGTTTGAAGCGTCTGGATATCTTCAATCGATAACTTCACGGAGTAAAGTTGTGCTTTTGATGTTTCGCCGTTGAGTGTAGCAACGACATACTCCGGTATTGTTTGCTCTTTTGTCATTTTTTTAACGCGCATTTCGATATCTGCGCGCTCCTCTGCTGTCATATTGTCACCACACCCGCTAAACATAAGCATAGTTACAAAAAGTGCTGTTGTAGTAATATTTCTCATTTTATTTCTCCAATTTTTTAACGATATCTTGTAAAACCAAAACCGCCTTGTCTAGTGTTTTTTCTGCGGTTTCGATAAACTCAATTTTTTTGTCTAGTCTATTTTCCATTTGAAGCAATTGGTAATAAATAATTTCTAGTTTCTCATCCATTTTAAAGCTCCCCGATTTTTTCTATTTCAATAAAATCTCTTAACTCTGTTATTTCGTTTGAGGGCTTTTTTTCTAATTCTGATTTTAAAGCCTCAAGATTGCGAACATTAAAAAGGTTTGTGAAGTTGCCCTCTGAAAGTTCAACTGATTTGAGAATTAATTGACTCTCAACGCCCAATATTTTTTTTTCTATATCTTGCAAATATAAAAAATTAAAACCTACTAACATGAACAAAAAAAACACTACAAACTTATCCATTTTATAACTCCTCATCGTTATCACTCATACCGTCATTATCTTCGGGTTGAGTAGTTTTTATCTCTACTTTTTGGGGGGCGGTTTTTGGTTTGTCTTCACTTTTTGCGGGTGAAAAAGAAGAGAGGCTATTTACATTTTTGCCGGTGACTTTGTTAAAAAGATAATCGAGCTCGATAATCTTTTTTTCTGCCCCCATGTTGAGCAAGTCGGACTTTAAATATCTTCTTTTTTCTTCGGGTTGAGTTGCTGCAAACATCAAATTTTTATAATGTTTTTTGTCGGGATTATAGACTTCTAAAAAAGTTGATCTTAGGAGGCTTAAATCCTTAAAAAAGTTTGACTCTTTGATAAATAAATCTTTGTCAAAATCAAAAGTAAATCTTAATAGTGGCGCAAAATCTGCCTCTACTGATTTATCTACACGATTAAACACTACTCTTATTTTTTGGTCTGATATGTCTTGACTTCTCAAAAATAGAATAGTTTTAACCGTATCTTCCATTATTTTTAAATCCGGTACCGACGGAATTACAAATATGTCAAAAACATCAATAGCGCCTGCGTATTCGGTCGCGTTTTCAAAAAAAGAGGCTATTTCAGAAGCCCCAATATCGAAAATTGTGTTTTTTTCGTTTAGCATATATTCGTAAAAAGTTTCAAAGTTTTCGTTACCAAAAAATTTGACTGTATTAACCGCTTTAAAGGCGGAGTTTGAAGAGTTTTGAGACTCAACTTCCACTACTTCACACCCCTCTAAGCGGGGGTTAAGTAGTTCGCGCGTTATTGTAGATTTACCTACATTCCCACTTGAATTTAAAACGCATACTTTCATTACATATCTCCTAGAAGAGTTTTAATCGTTTTTATACGCTTTTCGTACTCATCCTCACGCTTTAGCAGCATAGAGGAGATTACTTGTTCTATAGCTATCTCTGCGACTTCCTCGTCTATTTCTGCACTCTTTGCATATAAATATCCAAAGTCTTTGGCAATGTATGTTTTTAGTATCTGCTGGTCCGGTTTTTCTTTAAAAAATTTAGACAGCATAATAAATGAAACTATCATATACCATATTGGCAGCGCGGTCGCAAGAGAAACGATTATTTTAAGAGGTAAAACTTTTCCGAGTAGCGCATAAACCGCGCCGGGGATTAAAAACATACCCACAAAAAAGAAAAGGAACTGCAAAAGAAAAGAAGAGTATCTAACCGTATTCGCTAGATTAAACGCTGCTCCTAAGTCTTTTATGTTTATCTCTTGAGTGAGGTCTTTTCTTTGATTTTTGGCGGTTAAAACCGAATTGAAGTAATGGCCATAAAGTATAGATGATACACCCGCAGCATTAGGGGATATTATTTTATAAAGCTTTAAAACAAAGCCAAAAAACATATCATTTATCTTGCGTGTAGGATAAACAAATATCATCAAGTAAGATATTTTTGAGAGAAACGCGGGCGACTGTAAAAATGCTTTTACATTTTTGAGGGTTTTTTTAAGTAAATCTTCCATTTTTTTTTCCTTATTTGGTTTGGCGGGCTTGTTTTTGAGACACAGCTCCGATTTTGTTATTTTGCGCGTTTATTATTAGTTCGTTTATTGAAACTAACATAATTTTTTCACTCAAGGGCAAATTATTAGCAAATTGCGCGACTCTTTTTTGGTCTTCGACTACATATAAAACTTTTTCCACTTTGTCCTGGACGATTGCGGCAAAAATACCGTTGTATGCGCCCGCAGACTTCACATTTTTTTCTATTTCCACATAAATAGGTTTATCGTCTTTAAAATAGACAATATCGGGAGTGTGTTTGTGGTCCGCACTCCAATTTTTAACAATTGTCCGCTCTGGGTTTTTACCTAATTTGTTTAACCAATAATAGGTAATCATTTCCATAATGTTATGACCTGCCGTTATTGGAGAGACTGAAATATTTGTTATATTTTTGTCAAATAGGGTGCGAACTATGTCTTTACCGTTTTCGCTCAAAATATAAGCGTTGCGGGGCGACATTAACCCCGTTTTGCGTAAGATGAATATATTATATTTATTCATCAACTTAGCCATTCTGTTGCGGGCTTGTTTCGCCGCGTCGGGATATCCGTTCCAAATAGTTTGGGCGAGAACTTCGATGTACATTTTTCCGTTAAAGACACTCATTAACTTCAAAATTTCGCGGTCTCTTTCGGTTAAAAATTCCATGTTATAGGTCTTTATCTGCTTTTTTTTCTGCAAAAGTGATTTTTGTAAAAAAAGTGTTGTTTAAATCCAAAACCATACTATGGCCTTTTCTAGAGGTGAGTGTCTTACCCTCAACTAAAGCTTTTATGTCTCCAGGCGTTAATACATCACCATAAACTTTTTTTTGGTCAAAATTGACTTTAAATAAACAACCTTTGTCTATAAAATCGTTTCCTACTTTTTCTACAACTCGATCGGAGCAGTAAACTAATTTATCACCTACTTTTAAAGTACCTTTGTTGCATACGGGGCATAATGTCGCCATTTTGTTTTCCTTATTTTTTAATTTGAATAAACATATTTTCAAAGAAATATATGATTATTATGTAAAAGACTGTTAAAAGTCCGCCTACTACTCCCATTATTACCTCGTTTTGTAAAAGAGATAAAGCCGTTAAAAGTCCGATTATCGCGGATGAAAAGAAAAAGAGTTTTTTAGTTTTAAACTCCGTCGTGTACCCAAATATCGCGTATGTGAACATATCTATTTCTAGGTCTGTTTTACCGCGCACTTCGGGCATATATTTTTTTACATAGCCTTTGTCTGCCATTTCGTCATAAATCAAAGCAGCGGCGGCGATTGTAAAAATAGCCTGCATTATATAGCCCTCTAAAATTCCGTCTGTTAGAATTGTTATAGGGTAAATAAACAAAATCGTAGTAGCTAGAGATAAAAAAAAGCGGTATTTGTTATGAGCCGTTTTGTTTTCGTCCGAATAAGCTTTTGAGAGCTCTTTTTGTTTTTCGTCTATTTTCATATCGCGGCGTTCGTTGCGCGCGGATAAAACTTCGCCGACAATTGAAGCTATAGCTAATTTTGAGGTTTTCTTATCTTCGCGGGCTTGTTCTTCTCGCTCCGATAATACTTCGTTTTGCATTTCGTGACTCCTCTAGAGATTTATGCTTAACCGTTATGTTTAAACATTATGACATTGTATTATGTAATATATTAAATGTAACTTAATAGATAATATATTTTGTATTATTTTTGCTTTTTAGATTATCACTCTCAAAAGAGATATAATTTTAAAAAAAAAGAGGAGTTGCAGAATGGCAAAAACAAAAGTATCTTTTGACATGGAAGAAGAGAATTTAAGTGATATTAAAAGATATTGCGAGGGCCATAAAATAAAAGTAGCGGACTTTATGCGTGCTGCTGCACTTGAAAAATATGAGAACGACAAAGAATATTTAGCTATATTTTTGTTGCACGGAGGAAGCATTAAAAAGTTTGTTATTAAAAAGAGTGATTATGATATAAGAGCTTTTCAACCCTCTCAAGAGATGAGAGAGAATGTCGGGGCGACTGCGGAGGGCTTTATATCCTTTTTGAATAAAAACCATTTTTCGGTCGGGTGCGAAATAGATTTTATTTTGGCTGAAGAGCCAAATTATCAGATAAAATTTTTTACTAAAGATATGTTTTTTTGAGAGGTCTTTTACGGGTGAAAAGAAGATGAAATTATCTTGTTTTGGGGATTTTGCTTTGCCATAAACGGATAAAATTATCCGTTTATCTGCTGTAGATATTTTTTAGCGGTTACATAAGCTATATCCGCCGTTTTTGCGACTGAATAAGCCGTTATAGGTTTATCTTCAAACTTTAAAATGTTAATCGCATTTTGAATTTTGTGCTTTACTGTTTTTGTGCGAAACTCCGTCGCTTTTTGTGATGAGAGCGTTTTTTTAGGGCTCTTTTTAATGAGCTTTAGCTTTTGGCTCAAATTCGGGAGATATGAAATTATCTCCTCAAATTCCGCTTTTGTTAAATCTAATCTATAAATATTTTCCACTTTTAAAGTCCTTGTTTTTTTGCCGCTGCATACAAAAGAGGCAGAAGCAGAATTATAGTGTCTCTTTGAGCTTTTGGAGGGTTAGGAGAGGATAAAAACTCTTTTACCTGCTCCAACATCAATAAAACGCTAGAAGCAGTTTTTGAGCCGTTTGAGTGAAGTTCCGCTATGTTTTCATTTATTGCGTCAAGCTCCTCTTTTTGTAAGAGGAGTGCGCGACTATTTACATTTTTCATATTTTGGCTCCTGCTGCGGCTTTGTTTGAAAAAGAAGTTGTGATGTCGTCCAACTGCTCTAAACCTTTTAACTCTATCATTTCAAAAATTGCTGCATGAAGAGTAATGATCATTTTGTAGATTATGACAATTGAAAAAAGAGATATTCCAATCGTCATAAAACCGTCGAGAACGAAAATAATTAAAACATTCGTGTATTCAATAATGCCACTTGTGAAATTTGTTAAGGTTAGCTCTCCGGCCGTGTTTGAAATACTATTGTTTTCTAGCATACCAATTATTATTTTTTTAGAGAAAGTATCACCAATTGAGTGTATGAGCGAGTGAGCCTGTATTGCCAGCCATACCGCCAAAACAAAAATCGGAAGTTCAAACATTGTGGTTAATACTTTGAGCGTGAAAGTTTTGAAGTATTTTAAATTTTCAGTCGCAAAAATAACCGGCAGAAGCAAAAGAGTAACTAGGTGAAAAGAGAAAATTTTAATGATAATAACTAAAAATCTAAACAGCGCAAACAAAATAGTTGCCAGAATTGGTAATAGCATTATAATTGTTTTGGCATATATAGAGGCGAAAGAGTAAGCAACAAGACCAGAAGTCGCTTTTGCGGCAACTCCGCCGATAAATCCGCCTATTAAAGAAGTTGCACCGCCGCCGCTTGTTGCGGCCGCGCCTATCATTGCACCAAACGCGCCCGCGTTTTGCTCCACTATGGTATAAACTGTAGAGGCGCCCGGTAATAGCATATATGGCATAGAACTTAAAAATTCGTGCATTTTTTCACCTACCCAATTTCCGCCTATTTCTTCGTTAGCTTTGGCAATAAAATTGTTTTCTACTTCAAAAAGTGCTCCGAGGTACTCCGTTTGCAATTTGATAACGGGGAGTCCTATAATGGCTAAAAAGCCCCAATCTCTATAAAGTTCGTATTGGAACTTTGTGAGTGTGCGCATAATTGCGATTTTTTTATCGTCACCGGCATTTATTGATATTGCCGAATTGTACGCCGTGATATAATCTTTTTCTTTTGCGGCTATATTTTTTTGAATTGCAATATTTTTGCCGCAAAAGCTAAAAGAGTATTTAGGGTAAAAACCGTTTGGATTTCCGTTTGCGTGCGCCATAGTTGCAGCAGAGTAGCCCGTCGGCAAAACTAAGCCTGCGGGTGTTGAGTCATAATAATCTTTGCCGCCTACTGCGCCCCAACTAGAAGCGTACGCCCATTTTTCGGAAGTAGGAAACAGCGCATCTTGCGTTCCCGAATATATTGTTTTACTATTAATATTTGTAAGTTCCGATCCGTTGTATGTCTCAAAACAACGGCTTATCAACATATTAGAGTTATGTTTAAGCGCGGCATATTGAACCATACCGGAGTGAGTATCAATAATCTTTTGGGAGGTCCCTAAGCCTGCTTTGTCGATAAGACTATTTAATTCCGCGTCGATTATTATTTTGGCGATATCGTTCGCAAAATTCGTGAAAAAATAGTAGCCCGACTTCTCAAAATCTTGATATCGCGTTTTCATTATTGAAAACTCTTCACCCGCGTTTGAGGTTTCGTGGTCGTTATAAGGAAAAAACATTAAAACGCCGATAACCGCGCCTATCATGTAGGGCGTTTTTTTGGCGGAGATTTTTGTGTCGTCAAATTTATCACCTGCAAAATTAATTCCATAACCAACAGCTCCAAAGAGAAGTGAAAAACCGGAGATTATTAAAAAATACTCCATCGCCTTTTCGGAAATACCGCCGTAAACTGTAAAAATTGTGCTCACATCAGTTTTGATGATGTCCGCGTTATCTGTAGTTTCACTCCCGTCTATTATTCTGCTTGTGTAGCCGTCTCGCAGCTGTAGGCGTCCTGTTGCTTGCGTGGCAGCCGCGTCGATAATATTAATATCAGTTAAAACCCCGGATATCAAAAGTTGAGAGACGGATAAAAACCCCGGTTCAACTTCGCCTATCTCTCTTTTTTCTTGTGTGAGGGCAGCAAATTTAATGTTTGCGGCGGCGATATGCGACGCGTTTTCTATTTGGCTTGTTTTAGAGTTTTTGGCGAATTTTGCGGCAAATTTTGGATAATTTGTTGCAAAAAGCCCTATGGGATTATAGAGGTCGTTTGTTTTAGCAAACATACACTCAACGCGGCCACTTTTTGCGTCTAAACTATATATCGTAGCCGTATGTTTGCCGTTTAATAAAAAAGAAGAACAGTCCGGCTCTAACGCGTCACTTGTTAGAGTTTTTGTTTCTGCAATTACTCCCATAGCCGACAATTCGGGAGTTTGAAAATATGGCAAATTATCCGTTTTATATTTTTCCAAATTTTCTTGATTTTTGAAATCTTCAATAACATTTTCTTTTTCGTATATATATTGATAATTACCAAAAAGAGCCGTGCCGGTGAAAAGAAAAAGTGAAAGTAGGAATTTACGCATTTTGTCTCCCTCTTCTGATTTTTTGCACAAAAAATTCAAGGGTTAAAAAGGAAAATATATAAGATATAGATACCCATTTTAAGAGCTCATTAAAACTCTTTTCTAACATTTGAATGTCTTGAGGAGTAGGATTAGCGTATGTGTTAAAAAACGCAGCGATTGCGGTAATTTGTAAAAAATTAACTATAAAAAAGTAGATTAAAATATATATCAATATTCTTACAAATATGTTCATATTTCTTAATCTCCAAAATTGTAATTTCTCTCTTTTTATGCGTTCTTTTTCTTCTTTTTTTTGGGCAATTATGGCCTTAATATCAAGCTTGAAGATTGACTCATAAAAAACAACTATGGAGGCTCCTGCCGCTGTTGCGTATGTGATAAAGCTGTATAAACCGTTTAAACCGTAATTATCAAGAGGTAAAAGCGTACCTAGATAGTTGAGTGTGAACACTATAAACAGCGGTAAACCCGCGTAAAAAGCAAAGCGAATATAAATTTTAAGCTCTTGAAGCATGCCAAATATTAAACCTGTAGTATCAAATGTTTGATACCACTTAACTGCGATTTTTTGTGTGAAATTAAGATTACTCATTTATTGCTCCTACCGTTTGATAAAATTTAAGTGCCCACGATGTGTGGGGTAGAGTTTGCTCAATTTGTGTGAGCTGATAATGTGTTTGGCTTGCCTTACTAATTGCCTCTCCATACCCCATAGAGTGAGACTCTCCGGGGTATTTTACGATTTCGGCCTCCGTGTTTTTCAAGTCCCAATATTGGCGCTCGAGTGCGACATATTGCTCTTTTTGAGAGGGTGTTAATGCCGTAAAATCGCGGTCTTTACCGTGCATTATGTAGTTATATTGAATGGGTAGGATTATAATAAAACTAACAAATAATCCGACTAAAATACGATATGCCCATTTTTCGCCTGTTTGGTTGAGCTCTTGTAGTGTCATTTTAACTCTCCGTTTATTGAATTTCGTCTATCAAAATTATACTCTTCTAACCTTAAAATATTCTTTTATTTCGTTTAACGAAATTAACTATTTTTGGCTCAAAAAACGGATGAAATTATCCACAAAATAGGGGTTTATTTTGATTGATTTTTTATGCTCATTAACACTCTTTTATAACAAATTCGCTCTCGGTTTATTTCACTCGCTGAGATGTGTTACCAGATGGGCGTAGGCGGAGTTTTGAAGAGTTTTTTAGTTGTGTTTATGAGAATACCCCTATAACATAAGGGTATTTATAGAAAAAATAGAGTTTTATTTATGATTTATAAATTCGTTAAAATCTTTGTAATTTTTGTATATATTGGAGCAGTCTATACAGTTTTGATTTTGAGAATAAAAAAGTGACTTAGAGGACAAACCCGCCGTATCATTATCTAAAAATAAATAGATATTTTTATAATTTGAGAGGAGAGGCAAAATCTTTTTTTGATTTGCGACGGAGTTTAAAATAATTACATCATTTTTAAACTCTGATATTTTAAAGTGAGTGAGGGCGCTTAAAAAGTCCATAAACCCCTCAAAAATTGATAAATTATCATTTTGTGAGCCTTTTATCGTTGTTATGTCTTTTGAGCCATAGCAGCCTTTAAAATAAGGGTTACGGAGTTCAAAGCCGCCGCTGTCGTTTTTAAATCCGAGGGAGTAATAATGTTTATCTTTTAGTTTGTAGTGAATTTCTTGAAGAAATTTACTATTAGAGAGGGATCGAGAGTGTAGGTACTCTAGGAGGGAGGGGGATTTTATTTTGGATATAGATATTATTTCCATGGCCGGCGTTTTTTTGTCTTCACTTTTTGAGGGTGAAAAAGAAAGGCTTGGAATGAAAGAGGAGTTTGAAGATAAAATATCAAGGGCGGCAGAAACGCTACAGTTATTTAATTTGATAACTAGCTCTAATATGTTACCGCCCTCTCCTCTTGAGTGGTCGTACCATATATTTTTGGGTACATTAATTTTAAAAGAGGGTGTTTTTTCTGTCGGGTTAAAAGGGGAGTTTATAAAAAACTCAACTTTTAAGGGGGTTACATTTAAAAAAGAACAAATTGATATTTTTTTGGCGTCTGATATGGTCATTTAAAATATCTTTTTGCCGTCTTTAGAGACGAGGTTGCCGTCTTTGTCTATTGTCTCAAAACTCACGGGTATTTGTTTATTTATGTCTATTATTAGTCCTCTGCCATATCCTGTTTTTGGTGATTTGGTATAGTCCGCTGTTACATTTAAAATTGAGTTAATGTCAACAAGTTTAAATCTCATTTTTTTAAACTCATTTTCCGTCGTTTCATTTTTAAGTATGTGCTCACAAACTTTGAGAGGGGAGTTTATAAAAACTTGATTGCCCATTTCGTCCAGCTGCTTAATTTTGTCAGATATCTGCTTATCCATAAAACTTAATCCGTCGGAGTGCTTTAACAATAAAATATCTGCAATTTTATCGTTAATAATATTTTTAATTTTATCATTAATATTTTCCGCGGTATTCATTTTGTATTGATTGTAACATTCACGCACGCGGTCGTCCGCCGCCTTGTGAGCCGTAAACTCTTCTTTTTTAAGATACTCATCTATACGATTTTTTAATCTCAAAAAAGAATAATATTCTAAAGCACGCATATATTTAGCATTACCAAATTGTAGATATGTTTTGCGGCCTATTAGAGGAGAGGCTTTATCGTCCGGGATTTCAAAAACCATAACTCTGTTTATTATTTGTGTGTCAACGCCGCCAGAAAAAGAGGGCGATTTTTCCGCAGATAATAATATTTTTAAAAACAATTCTACCGTTTCGCTCATTCCAAATTTTGGCGCAAATGTAAAACTATGAGAGAGTTTTTTCATCTCTTGTGAAAAGTTATTGAACTCGTCAACAATTAATACAAATGAGTTTCTTACTTGAATAGGTGCGATGTCGTTTGCGCCTTTATTGATTAAGTTGTGATAATCAACTTCAAACCCTATTTCTATGTTTTTAAGCAGCCCGCTTAAAAACGATTTACCCCAATCGCTTTGAACTCTTAAATGTACGAAAGAGGCTTTTCTGTCCTTCGCAAACCTCATATCTACTATGAGGTCTAAAAGTTCATCAAAAAGTGGAAAATGGAGTTTATAGTCTTTGACTATTTCTTTATATTCATTTTCATTTATGCCGTTTTTTGAGACTTCTTTAAGGTGTAGTTTGTTGCCTACAACGGTAATGGTAGAGGTCTGCTCATCTTTAAAAATTTGTTGTGTTTCTGCGAACAAATTAGTTTTATAAACAAGCATATCGTAACTGTTGATAGATACGATTGTGTCGTATGCCTCATCTATTTTAATGTTCCACTCCATTTTTTTACTTTTTTTGTTGAAAGATAAAAAAGAAATGTCAGGAAATTTAATGTCAAGAGCCATTTTTGCGATGGTTAAAAAACTTTGTTTGTTTTTAATTTTTTTAATAACGCCGTCATTAATATATAAAGTATCTTTTTGGTATTGAAGAAAAGTATTAAAAAGATACTTAATTATTGTCTCTTGTTGTTGAGAGGGAAGAGGGGAAGCTTTGTCAATAAGCAACCTAATATATGTTTCATTCACTTTTTGCACCTTATATAAAAAAAGGAGCGCGACCAAACAGCCCCATTTTTTTTATTTTATTTTTTTTATTTTTGGTTAGACTCGATAAAAATTTTAATTAAATTGTTTACAGTTCTACTTTTATTCAGATTTTGAGAATCAGCAATTTTGTTAAACTCTTCAACTATTTTTTTATCAACTGTATAGCTCACTTTGGTTTTATCATTTTTAATAACTGCGGGTAAATTCACTTTTAACTCCTCTATAATATAAATTGTATTATTGTACAACAGAGAAGATAAAAGTATTCTTAAATAGAATAAAAGTATCCTATTTTTATTCTATTTACTACATCTACTACATTTTTTACTACATTTACTACATGCCTACTACATTTTTTTAAAAAAAATGTAGTAGGTTCAAACCTCGTATTTTGCGGGGTTTGAAGAGGCATTTACTACATTTACTACATTTACTACATACTTTTTACAATTCTAATTTGTAAAATCTCTACTACATCTACTACATACTTTTTTTTATATTTATATTACTTTAAGAAATAGCTATAAACCCCTATTTTACTTACTTTACTTCTCTTTTTTATATTTTTAATTTATATATATATTGATGTAGTAAATGTAGTAAGTAGGTTTTTAAAGCATTTTTTAGCTTTAAAAGCCCTATTTTTGGGGGTTTTAATCTACTACATTTTCTACTACATTTTTACTTTTGGAATGTAGTAAATGTAGTAGATTTTTGAATTTGCGGGTGAAAAGAGAAGTTTTTTTGAGAAAAATGAGTTTAAGAGAGAAAAATAAAGGCAAAAAAAAAGCCCCTATACTCAAAAGAGAGTATAGAGGCTTTTGTGGCTGTTTGGTTATTGTTATTATATCTCAATATCGTTTAAAATTCATTTAAACTACATAATCATATAACATAACTTTTAATTTAATCAAAATTAGAGCTCGACACCCTCTCGTCTCATCTCTTTTTTAATGCAAAAAAGCATATATTCGCTCAACTTTAAACCTGATAACTGCGCTACGCGCTCTATTTTGTTTATTTGCAGCGGTGAGAGATAAACAGATTTTAAAATCTTCTTATCTTTTTTCTCGACTTTTGGGCGCCCCTTACTTTTGAATTTATTTGCAAATTCTAAAATTTCGGTTTGCTCATCTTTTTTTTGTACGGCTTTTTTGATACTTTGAACCTCGTTTTTTTCGTCCAACAAAATATCATTTATATTTAATTCTTTCATTTTATCTTTCCTTGTTTTTTAATGTAATTTAATAAATCTATATAACCGTTGATTGAATTACGATAAATATAAGAATTTATTGAATTTTCGTTTTTAAGCTCTAACGCACTCATTTTTTTTACAAAAGTTTTGCTCCAAATTCGACTATTTTTAATCTCAAAAAGTGGAAAATCGTATTTTGAGGTAAGATATTTTTTAATATCTTCAAAATCTTCTTTTTCTGACCTTGTAGCAACAAAAACAACTTTTTGGGTGTCTATCTCCTCCAAAGTGGAAATAGTCTTTTTGAAGCTATTTAAATCGCTTGTGAGAGGTATTATTACAATATCACTCTCTTTGATAATGTGAAGTATGTTTGTATCCACGAAACCGCCAAAATCATAAACACAATTTTTTATGAGTTTTGGCTCTTGCATTATTTTTGCTTTATTTTCATAAACTTTTTCGATAACGCTATCGTCATTAGAAATTAAAAAATAATTTAGGTCTTTCGCGAGCGAGAAAGAGAGAGAAGTTTTACCTACTCCCCCTTTTTTATTGTAAATTGATATTATCATGAGCGAACCCCTCTTGATTGGTATGAATGGGCAGCATTTAAATTGTCCTCATGTCCTAAAATATCGCCAAAATAGATATTTTTATCTGCGTTCCCGCCAAATTTGATATAACAAACTTCCGCGTAAACAGTTCTCAAAAAGTGGAAATTTTTGTTATCTCCAAAATTATCAGGCAAATATCTTGAGAGAGATTTACCGATACTCGCGTTATATTTTGAGTTTATCTCTTTGTTAGTCATAGACTCGGTTTTAAACTCTTCTCTAATATCTTTTAGATATTTTTTAATGAGGTTTATATCCGCTAAAATAGGAGCTATAACTTCCGCAAATTCGGGGCTTTTCTTTTTTACAAGCCCGCCATAAAGGGCGTTTTCCTTTTTTTTATTTAGCGTCATTGTTTTTAAAATCTCTACTTGTCGTCGCCCCGTTGCCAAAGCTACGACGACTAATTTTTTATATGATAACTCACGGTCTGGGCGACTGTTGTTTGATAACTGCTCGATATCTTTATCATTTATCTCTTTAATTAATTTATCCACGCAACAAAAAAGAGATAAAAAGTCGGTTTGCCCGCCCTCCGTGTTAAGAAGAGCCTCTTTTATTTGGGCGTTTGCCTTGTTGTTCAAATTTTGATAAAGAGAAGTGGGCAAATTAAAAAGATTAATAATCTCAACTCTTAAACCTGCGTCTTTAAAGTCATTTTTAAACTCTGTAACGCGTGATTTGAGCGTGTTAATAGTAGTATCGTAATACATAAACAAATTCCATTTTTGTGCGAAATTAGAGAGCTGTTCAAGCGTCCTAACTCTGCCCGCCTCTTTTAAAATCAAGGGTTTTAAAATTTTAGTTTGAGAACTTCCATAAACCACACTTAATAATTCATTTCGCTTCATCGTTAAATCCTTATGTTAAATTATATAATTATATCGAACAAACGATAAAAAGAAACTTAAAAACAATAAAACAAAATGCAAAAACGAAAAAAGAAAACTTTTA
>C687J26845_10001139_pt1 | contig 16703 bp, 21 predicted proteins | sample RifCSPlowO2_12_FD_26845 | JGI IMG/M metagenome (IMG submission 26845)
AATGTAGCGAGCGACGGCTAGGCAAGGCGAAATCAGCCGAAAAAGCGCAGTTTACTGGTCGTAAATGAGCATTTTGAGGCTGATTTCAACGCCGCATAGCCTAGCGCAGTAGTTTTTCAACGGTCTGCTAGAACTTCGACTCCAGCACCAGCACACCCTGATCCTCATGCCAGCGCACTCGATTGAGGAAACTCATGCCCAGCAGCGCATCGTTGGCCCCCTCCCCCTCAAGCACAAAGGCCTCCACCCCCAGCACCTCCAGCGGACCGACTTTGACTTGCGGCAACTTGACCCGCCACGCCCTGGCGGTGCCCTTGGCGAGATTGACGATCATAGGTTCACCCTGCACGCGAAAGTCGATGCCCAGACGCCGCGCCTGGGTTTCATTGAGCGCCAGGCTGGTGGCGCCGGTGTCGACTAAAAACGCGACCGACTGCCCGGCCACCGAGCCAACCACCCGGTAATGCCCATCGGCACCCCGGGCAATGCTGGTCTGGGCTTTAGTCGGCACACTGAAGCCGGCACTCGACTCACGACTCAGGCTGTAGGCCCGCTCCACCCCGTTGACCCGCAGCACCGCGCCACGGCTGTCGGCGCTCACTACCTGCACGCCACCGGGGCCGGTTTGGCCGACTTTAACCAGCTTGCGCTGACCGTCGACATTGACCACCGCCGCCCCCGGAAACAAACCCACCACCTGCACCAGCTCGGCGCCTTGCGATGACAGGGCAAGCAGCAACAGGCCAACAGTGGCCAGCAATTCACGGGCGCGCATGGGGCATTTCCTTGGCAGAATCATAGGGATAGTGTTGTCGGTAGCGGGCGAAAGCATTGGGCACCGCAGCGCCGGGAAACACCCCTACCATTTGCACTGCACCTGCTCGGCGCCTTGCGATGACAGGGCAAGCAGCAACAGGCCAACAGTGGCCAGCAATTCACGGGCGCGCATGGGGCATTTCCTTGGCAGAGTCATAGGGATAGTGTTGTCGGTAGCGGGCAAAGATCGGCCGCAAGGTGCCGGCGCGCAGCAGTTGTGGCATACGCTGCTCGTACAACGCCTGCAGTGCTTGGCCATGCTCGGTGCGGGCGAAGCCCAGATACAAGGGCAAATACTGCAGAGGGGTGACGAGGAATTCTTGCGGCCGCTCGGTGCCAGCCAAGAGGATGCGGACCTCATCATCGTCATCAATATAAAAGTCTGCATGCCCCTGTTTAAGCATCTGCGGAATGCCATCACGGCGCTGCACTTCTTGATAGTTTTTTAAGCTCGGCAGCTGGCTCTGAAAGGCATAACCGCGCACCCAGACCAGCCGGTAATTGGCCAGATTTTGCAGGGTTGGCAGCGGCCCGCCCACCAAACCAAGGGCCACCACCGCGTCATCGGCATAGGGCCAGCGCGGATAAGCAATGCCCTCGACTTCATTGAGATACAAGCCCAGCACAGCATCGACCTTGCCGCGCTGCGCCAGGCCCAGCGCGCGGGTATAAGGCACGCTGGTGATTTTAAGCTTAACGCCGACGGGCTCAAACACCGCACGCAACAGATCCCACGCCAGCCCGCTGCCATCGGCGTTGCTGTGCTCCTCCCAGACCTCACTGGCCACGCTGAGCTCTACCGGTGGCGCGGCCTCGCGCGCCTGGGCCGCGGTAAAACACCCGTCACCCATCAGCAAGCAGCTCAATAACCTCCCTATCCAGCCACCGCGCATGCTGCCTCCGTTTAGCTTAAGAGCAGTATCAGCGCTTGCAGCGCCAGCCAGGCAAACACCCCGGCCAGCACATCATCAAGCATGATGCCCAGCCCACCATGCACCTGCCGATCGATCCAACGAATCGGCCAAGGCTTGACGATATCAAACAACCGAAACAGCCCAAAACCTAAGAGTAGCCATTGCCAGCCGGTCGGTGCCAGCCAGAGGGTGATCCAGATCCCGACCATCTCATCCCAGACGATGCCACCATGGTCATGCACGCCCAGATCGCGGGCCACCTTGCCGCACAACCAGATGCCAAACAGCGTGGTCAGCCCCAGCATCAGCCAATAGCCCCAGTCGGGCAGCAGTTGCCACAAGGGCACAAACGCCAAGCCCACCAAGGTGCCCCAGGTGCCAGGCGCTTTCGGCAAGGTGCCGGAGCCAAAACCAAAGGCCAAAAAATGCCAGGGGTTACGCCATACCGATGGCGGTGCTTTTATCGAGTCAGTCACCGGTGCTCCCAAAATGTTGATAGCCGCGCGCCGGCGGATTGATCGTGATGCCCTGGCCATCCACCAGCTGCACGCCGCTACCTGCGCGCGCCTGGCCGATCACCACAACGGGCCAGCCGGCCGCCTGCAAGGCCGGCAAGTGCGCGGCGGGAAGGGTGAAGGCCAGCACATAGTCATCGCCACCACTCAGCGCACATTGCTGCGCCGCCGTTTTATCCAGCAGCGCCAACAAGGCTGGCGACAGGGGCAAGCGCTCCAGTTCGATCCGCAGCGCCAGCTTGGAGGCCGTGGCAATATGCCCGCAATCGGCCAACAGACCATCGGAAATATCCAGCGCCGCCGTGGCCTTGCCGCGCAGCGCTTGGCCGAGCGCCAGTTGCGGCTGCGGCGACCAGTAACGCGCCAGCAGGGGCGCGGCCAACTCAGCGGCCACCCGACGCTGACCCAGCACCAGCGGCAAGGCGCCGGCGCCATCGCCCAGGGCGCCACCGACACAGAGCAGATCGCCGACCTGAGCACCACTACGACGTAGCGCCTGACCAGCCGGCACCCGGCCGAACACAGTAACGGTCAGGCTCAAGGGCCCACGGGTGGTGTCGCCGCCGATCAAGGCCAAGCCGCAGCCCTGCGCCATGTGATTCAAACCATGGGCAAAGCCTTGCAACCACTCGGGCGTGGCAGCCGGCAAGGTCAAGGCCAAGGTAAAGGCCAAGGGGGTCGCGCCCATCGCCGCCAAGTCGCTGGCGGCCACCGCCAGGCCGCGCTGGCCGAGCAGATAAGGATCGCAGGCAGCGGGGAAATGCACCCCGGCTACCAGGGTATCGGTGGAAATGGCCAGCTGTTCACCGAGCGCCAAGTCCAACAGCGCGCAATCATCGCCGATGCCCAGAGCTACGCCAGTGGCGGCCTGCGCACAGGGCGCGGCCGCAAAGTAGTGGCGGATTAACCCAAACTCATCCATGGCTTAGCGCTCGATTGCCGGGCGCCTTGCGCGCCCGCGAAAAACTACCTGCGTTGCCGAAGCTGCGTTTTTCAACAATCTGTTAGCGCTTGTTGGCGCGGATTTCTTCGCCACGCAAACGCGGCGCCAGCTTGTCGAGGATGCCGTTGACGAACTTGTGGCCATCGGTGGCGCCAAAGATCTTCGCCAGTTCGATGCCCTCGTTGATCACCACGCGGTACGGCACATCCGGGCGGTTGCGCAGCTCAAAGGTGGACAAACGCAAGATCGCCAGTTCGACCGGATCCAGCTCTTCGAGCGGACGATCCAAAAACGGTTCAAAGCTGCTGTCGATCTCGCTTTTCTGCTTCGGCACGCCGTGCAGAATCTCGCGAAAGTAAGCACCGTCGACGCCGACGAAATCATTGTCGACGCGAAACTGCGCCTCGATTTCGTTGATCGCCTGGCCGGCCATATGCCACTGATACAGGGCTTGCATGGCCAGGCTGCGGGCCTGACGGCGCGCCGCAGTTTTGCCCTTCGGCGCGGGTGCGGCTGGAGTCTGCTCGGGACTGTCGTCCTTATTCAGGCTCACTTGGCGTCCAACTGTGCCAGCAGGCTAACCATCTCAAGCGCCGACAGCGCGGCTTCGCCACCCTTGTTGCCAGCCTTGGTGCCGGAGCGCTCGATGGCTTGCTCGATCGAATCGACCGTCAGCACGCCGAAGGCAACCGGTACGCCGAACTCCATCGACACCTGGGCCAGGCCCTTGGTGCACTCGCCTGCAACGTATTCAAAATGCGGGGTGCCACCACGAATCACCGCGCCGAGTGCGATGATGGCGGCGTATTCGCCACGCTGGGCGACTTTCTGCGCCACCAAGGGAATCTCAAACGCGCCCGGGGCACGGATGATGGTGATCTGGCTTTCGCTCACGCCGTGGCGTACCAAGGTGTCAATCGCACCACTTACCAGGCTTTCCACCACGAAGCTGTTGAAACGGCCAACTACCAGGGCGAAGCGGCCTTGGGGGGCGATGAAGTTACCTTCGATGGTCTTCAGGGTCATGGGCATTCTCATATCTATATAAAGAGCAGGAATAAACTAAACGGACGCCCGCAGGTGCCCAGCAGCTTTATTCGGCGGGTAGGTATTCTACAACTTCCAGATCAAAACCGGATATCGCATTGAACTTCATTGGTGCACTGAGCAGGCGCATCTTGCGCACACCCAGATCCCGCAGAATCTGCGAACCGGCGCCAACCGTGCTGTAGGTGGTCGGCGTGGTGACGCTGGCTTCACTGCCCAGCTGGCGCTCCAGATGCACCAGCAGCTCCTGACCGCTGAGCGGATTACCCAACAGCAAGACCACACCGCTGCCGGCCTCGGCCACCTTGGCCATGGCCGCGCGCAGGCTCCAGCGCCCCGGCTGGTTGACCATAAACAGGTCGCGCAGCGGCTCCATGTTATGCACCCGCACCAGGGTCGGCTCTTCGGCGCAGATATGGCCCAGAGTCAGCGCCATGTGCACATCACCTTCCACCGAGTCGCGGTAGGTGACCAGATTGAACGAGCCCAGCTCGCTTTCCAGCGGCTGCTCGGCGATCCGCTGCACGGTGCGCTCGTGGATCAGTCGGTAGTGGATCAGGTCGGCGATGGTGCCGATCTTGATGCCGTGCAGCTTGGCGAATTCTTCCAGCTCCGGGCGACGGGCCATGGTGCCGTCGTCATTCATGATCTCGCAGATCACCCCGGACGGCTCGAAACCGCCCATGCGCGCCAGGTCACAGGCCGCTTCGGTGTGACCGGCACGGGCCAGTACGCCACCCGGCTGGGCCATCAGCGGGAAGATATGCCCAGGGCTGACAATGTCGTCGGCCTTGGCATTGCGCGCCGCAGCGGCTTGCACGGTGCAGGCACGATCGGCGGCGGAAATACCGGTGGTCACACCGACTGCCGCTTCGATGGAGACGGTGAACTTGGTGCCGAAACCCGAGCCATTGCGCGGCGCCATCAGCGGCAAGTTGAGCAACTCGCAGCGCTCGCGACTCATCGGCATGCAGATCAGACCACGGGCAAAGCGTGCCATAAAGTTGATGTGCTCAGGCAGCACGCGCTCGGAGGCCATGATCAAATCGCCTTCGTTCTCGCGGTCTTCGTCATCCATAAGGATGACCATCTTGCCCTGACGAATATCTTCAACCAGCTCTTCGATGCTATTGAGCGCCATGGGGCGGCTCCCTTTTTAGGTGTTTTGAAAACTACCGCCTAAGCGATAATTCAGGATTTCAGATAACCGTGAGCAGCTAGAAAGCCCTCGGTAATGCCCGAGTTTTTCGGCTCTGCGGCCTTATCGCCAAGCAGCAAACGCTCCAGATAACGCGCCAGCAAATCGACCTCAAGGTTCACTGAGCGGCCCGGCCGGTAGTCGGCCATGATGGTCTCACCCAGGGTGTGCGGCACAATCGTCAGCTCAAATTCGGCGCCATTCACGGCGTTGACAGTCAGGCTGGTGCCATCGACGGTGATCGAGCCTTTCAGCGCTATGTACTTGGCCAGCTCACGAGGCGCGCGAATTTTAAACTGCACGGCGCGGGCGTTTTCTTCCCGCGCCAGCACCTCACCAACGCCGTCCACGTGACCGCTGACCAAGTGGCCACCGAGGCGGCTGCTGGGGGTCAGGGCTTTTTCCAGATTGACCTTGCTGCCGGTTTTCAAGTCAATAAAGGCGCTGCAGGCCAGGGTTTCCCGGCTTACATCGGCCCAGAAGCCGTCGCCCGGTAACTCCACGGCGGTGAGGCAAACGCCGTTGACGGCAATGCTGTCGCCCAGTTTGACGTCGCCCAGATCCAGCTTGCCGGTCTTTACATACACGCGCACATCTCCGCCCTTGGGGCTGAGGGCGTGGACGGTGCCGATGGCTTCGATAATGCCGGTGAACATGCGACCTCTCCGATTAACTCAGTGCGATTTAGGATCTGCGCCAAATACAGCGCGCGATTATACGTGCTGCGCAGGCGCGGGTACGGCAATGATCCGCCAGTCGTCGCCCACCGCGCGCATTTCAACAATCTTCAAGGCCGGCGCATCGGCCATTTTCGCCAGTGGCCAGTCGAGCAAGGGCCGGCCGCTGGAGCCGAGAAACTTAGCCGCCATAAACAACTGGAATTCATCGACCAAGCCCTGCCGGGCAAAGGCTCCGGCCAGACGCGGGCCGGCTTCCACCAAGATTTCATTGGCGCCGCGGCTGGCCAGCTCAAGCAACAGTTTGCGCAAATCGACATGGCCATTGGTGCCGGGCACCGCCAGCAACTGGTGGCCGTCATCGAGAAAACGTTCTCGCGCCGTCGCCGCCGCACAGGTGGCCACCAACGCCGGCCCGACCTGATAAAAAGGCGTCGACAGGGGCACCCGCAAGCGCCCATCGACCAACACCCGCAGTGGCGGGCGGGTCATCGCCAGGGCAGTCAGTTCGGCATTCAGGCCCAGCTCATCAGGGCGCACGGTCAGCCGCGCGGCGTCGGCCAGCACAGTATCGGCGCCGGTCAGCACTATGCTCGAACGGGCGCGTAGCCGCTGCACCGCGGCTCGCGCCGCCGGGCCGGTAATCCATTGGCTTTCGCCACTGGCCATCGCCGTACGGCCATCCAGACTCATGGCCAGCTTGACCCGCACCAGCGGCAAGCCTTGCTCCATACGTTTGATAAAACCAGCATTTAGAACCCGCGCCTCGGCTTCCAGCACGCCGCACTGCACGCTGATGCCAGCCGCCTGCAAACGGGCCAGGCCGCTGCCGGCCACTTGCGGGTTAGGGTCTTGCATGGCCACCACCACCCGCGCCACGCCCGCATTGATCAGCGCATCGGCGCAGGGCGGGGTGCGGCCATGGTGGCTGCAGGGTTCCAAGGTGACATAGGCGGTGGCGCCGCGAGCTTTGGCGCCGGCTTGGCGCAAGGCATATACCTCGGCGTGCGGCTCGCCGGCCCGCGCATGCCAGCCTTCGCCGACAGTTTGCGTGCCCTGAACTATGACGCAACCAACCCGAGGATTGGGATGGGTGGAGTACAACCCGTTGCGCGCCAGTTCGAGGGCACGGGCCATGCTGCGCTGATCGAGCGCGGCCTGCTCGCCGACCGTCATTCTTTATTCGGCTCGCGCGACAGTCGCTCGATCTCCTCGCGGAACTCGTTCAAATCCTGAAAGCGCCGGTACACCGAGGCGAAGCGGATATAGGCCACTTCATCGAGCTTTTGCAGCTCGCCCATCACCAGCTCACCGAGCACCCGCGACTTGATCTCGCGTTCGCCGGCGGCGCGCAGCTTGTGCTTGATGTGCACTATTGCCGCTTCCAGCCGCTCGACACTCACCGGGCGTTTTTCCAGCGCCCGCTGCATACCGGCGCGCAGCTTGTCTTCATCGAACGGCTGGCGGCTGCCGTCGGACTTGATCAGTCGCGGCATCACCAATTCGGCGGTCTCAAAGGTGGTGAAACGCTCTTCACAGGCGAGACATTCGCGCCGGCGGCGTACCTGTTCACCTTCGGCAACCAGACGCGAGTCGATTACCTTGGTGTCATTAGCTCCACAGAACGGACAATGCATGCTGGCTGACGGCCGGAAAAATGAGGGCCCTCATGGTAGCGCATCCCGCCGGCAAGACAAGCCGCAGGCTTTGCGGTATATAGGCGGCCCTAGATAGCCATAGTCGCCTTGGATGCCTGCCATGTCGTTGCGCCCGCTCGCCCCGCTGTGTTTATTCGCCCTGCTTGGCGCATGCAGCAGCGCCCCGCCCGCCACCGCACCTGCGCCAGCGCCGCGATCCGCCGTAACGGCCGTGCCGCTAGCAGCGCTGCCAGCCGAGCTGCGCGAACTGAGCGGCCAACTGCTCGGCGTGCCATTGGCCGGCGAGGCCGAAGTGGCCCTGTTGTTGGTTGATCAGCGCGACCGGCCACTGCAGTTGCTGGCCAGCACCCGCTTAAATGGCACTGGCGCCGCCCTGCCGTTCAGCCTGCGCTTTGCACCCAATCAATTGGCTCCCGGCATGCGCGCAGAACTACGGGCACGCGTCAGTCAGGGCGGGGTATTGACCCTGCATCTGCCGCCCCGGCAGATCGACCCAAGCGTCTCGCTCGCCCTCGGCGAACTGCGCCTGGTGCCGGCACCATGACGGCAGCCGGTGCCATAGCTGCCCCCGCGGCCCTGCAAGCGGCCTTGGGTGAACTGCTCGGCGATGCGCAATTGATTGTCGAAACCCTGCCAGGCACCGACCTAAAACTCTGGTTGATCGACCCGCGCAATATGGAGCGCGCCTTCAACCCCGAAGAAACCCGGCGGATCTTAGAGGAGCCGCCCTATTGGTGCTTCTGCTGGGCCAGCGGCCTGGTGCTGGCGCGCTGGCTGGCCGAGCGCCCCGAGTGGGTGCGCGGCAAGCGGGTGCTGGATTTCGGTGCGGGTTCTGGGGTGGCGGCGATTGCCGCGGCCAAAGCCGGCGCGCTGGAAGTGGTGGCCTGCGACCTCGACCCGCTGGCGCTGGCGGCCTGCCGGGCGAATGCCGAACTGAATGGCGTGCAGTTAAGTTACTCGGCGGATTTTTTCAGCGAGGCCGACCGCTTCGACCTGATCATAGTGGCCGACGTGCTCTACGACCGCGCCAACCTGCCGCTGCTCGACCAGTTTCTCAGTCGCGGCCAGCAGGCGCTGGTGGCCGACTCGCGGGTGCGCGATTTTCAGCACCAGCAGTACCAACGCATCGGCCTGCTGGATGCCTGCACCTGGCCCGACTTAGCCGAGCCTGCCGAGTTCCGCCTGGTCAGCCTGTACCACGCCAGCCGGGATGGAGTTGCTGGCCAGCCCGATAACCGCGAATAATTCGCAGACCCATCACAACCCAGCCATGGTGGATGGATAAAACGCCATCCACCCTACGCCCAGCGAGACCGACCATGAGCGCCACCCCTTATATTTTCGACGTCAGTGGCGTCGCCCAGTTTGATCAACTGGTGATCGAGAACTCCTTTCACAAGCCGGTGCTGGTGGATTTCTGGGCCGAGTGGTGTGCGCCGTGCAAGGTGCTGTTGCCGCTGCTGGCGGGCATTGCCGAGTCTTATCAGGGCGAGATGCTGCTGGCCAAGGTTAACTGCGACCTGGAGCCGGATATAGTCCAGCGTCTAGGCGTGAGCAGCCTGCCCACTGTGGTGCTGTTTAAAGATGGCCAACCGGTGGATGGCTTTACCGGCGCGCAACCCGAATCGGCGATTCGCAGCATGCTCGCCCAGCATGTCACCCAGCCGCCAGAACCGGCCGCCGATCCGCTGATTACCGCGCAAGCACTGTTTAACGAGGCCCAGTTTGGCGCCGCCGAAGCATTGCTCAAGCAACTGTTGACGGACGATGCCACTAACGCCGCCGCGCTGATTCTGTACGGGCGCTGCCTGGCCGAACGCGGCGAACTTGGCGAAGCCGAAGTGGTGCTGAATGCGGTCGCCGGCACCGAGCACCAGCACGCCCTGGCCGCCGCCCGCGCGCAACTGACCTTCCTGCGCCAAGCCGCCGACTTGCCCGAAGTGGCCAGCCTGAAAACCCGCCTGGCGCAAAATCCCGAAGACGACGAAGCCGCCTACCAACTGGCCATCCAGCAACTGGCCCGCCAGCACTACGAACCGGCGTTGGAGGCCTTGCTGCGGTTGTTTATCCGCAATCGCAACTACGCCGACGGCTTGCCGCACAAGACCCTGCTGCAAGTCTTCGAGCTGCTCGGCAATCAGCATCCGCTGGTGACCCATTACCGGCGCAAGCTCTATCAGGCGATTTACTAAAAGCGCCGCGCCGGGCTATAGCTCTTTGTAGGAGCCAGCTTCAGCCCACCGCCACTCATCTCTCGCAAATCCACCCGGACACTGGCCGAACCGGCTTAAAGTTGTTATAACGTAACAACTTTAAGCCCATCAGCTCGCCCGGAGTCTTTATGCGCCGCTTGTTACTCGCCCTGCCCTTCGCCCTCCTGCCGTTGGCCGCAACCCAAGCCGCCGAGGATGAGCATGCCCACGAGCACGCAGAACACAGCAGCCTCGCCGCCCACGAACATGGTGCGGCGCAGCTTAATGTGGCGCTCGACGGCAACACCTTGGAGCTGGCTCTGGAAAGCCCGACCATGAATATCGTCGGCTTCGAACACGCCGCCGTCAGCGCCAGCGACCAGGCCGCCGCGGCCAAAGCCAGGCAGCAACTGCAAGATCCGTTGGCGTTGTTCAGCATCGCCCCAGGCGCGGATTGCAGCGTGAGCACGCTAGAGATTGCCAGCCCGGTATTTGCCGCCGCACCAGCCGCGACTAACAACGGCAGCGAGCACAGCGATGTCGATGCTGACTATGCCCTCACCTGCAATCACCCCGAACAGCTGCAGGCCCTTGAGCTGAGTGAGCTGTTCAAACGCTTCCCGGCCATGCAGAAAATCCAGGTGCAGCTGATCGGCCCCAAGGGCCAACAAGGCGGCGAACTCAGCCCAGCCAATCCGCGCCTGAACTTTTAACTAGCCTTAGCCGAACTCTCACCGCGACCCGGCGGGCTGCGTTAGCATCGCGCCACGCCGCACCTCCAACCGCCAGCAGGCCACCGATCAGCATGAGCGCACTAATTGAACTGTCCGAGCTGGGCTTTGCCTGGCCCGGCCAACCCGAGCTGCTGGATATTCCAGCCTTTGCCCTGCAACGCGGTGAAAGCCTGTTTCTCAAGGGCCCCAGCGGTAGCGGCAAAACCACCTTGCTCGGCTTGCTGGGCGGCGTGCAAAAGCCGGCACGCGGCAGTATTCAGCTGCTGGGCAAAGACTTAAGCCAGATGTCCGCGGGCGCGCGCGATCACTTTCGGGTCGACCACACCGGTTACATTTTCCAGCAGTTCAATCTGCTGCCGTTTCTCTCGGTGCGCGAGAACGTCGAGCTGCCTTGTCACTTCTCCAAGCTGCGCAACCAGCGCGCCCAGCAACGCCACGGCAGTGTCGGCCAAGCCGCTAGCGCCCTGCTGGCGCATCTGGGCCTGCAGGACCCGCAGCTACTCAGCCGACGCGCCGATGCCCTGTCGATCGGCCAACAACAACGGGTGGCCGCCGCCCGCGCCCTGATCGGCCAGCCGGAGCTGGTGATCGCCGACGAGCCGACCTCGGCACTGGACACCGATGCCCGTGAAGCCTTTTTGCAGCTGCTGTTTGCCGAATGCCGGGAGGCCGGCTCCAGCCTGCTGTTTGTCAGCCATGACCAGAGCCTGGCGCCACTGTTTGATCGCAGCCTGTCGCTGGCCGAACTGAACCGCGCCACCCGGCCGACGGAGCTCTGAGCATGTACCTGATTCGCTTAGCCCTGGCCAGCCTGGCCAACCGCCGTTTCACCGCATTATTAACGGTGTTCGCCATCGCCTTATCGGTGTGCCTGTTGCTGGCCGTCGAGCGGGTGCGCAGCGAGGCGCGCAACAGCTTTGCCAGCACCATCAGCGGCACCGACCTGATAGTCGGCGCCCGCTCAGGCTCGATCAACCTGCTGCTGTATTCGGTGTTCCGGATCGGCAATGCCACCAACAATATTCGCTGGGACAGCTTCGAGCACTTCGCCGCCGACCCCAAGGTGAAGTGGGCGATTCCAATTTCCTTGGGCGACTCGCACCGCGGCTACCGGGTGCTGGGCACCACGCCGACGTATTTTGAGCACTACCATTACGGCCGCGACCAGGCCCTGGAACTGGCCCAAGGCCGAGGCTTTGCCAGCGATCCGTTCGAGGTGACGCTGGGCGCCGAAGTGGCCGACGCCCTGCACTACCAACTCGGTGAACAGATAGTGCTGGCCCACGGCGTCGCGACCATCAGTTTGGTTAAGCACGACGACAAACCCTTCACCGTGGTCGGCATCCTCAAGCGCACTGGCACCCCGGTCGACCGCACCCTGCACATCAGCCTGCAAGGCATGCAGGCGCTGCATGTCGACTGGCAAAACGGCGTACCGGCCCATGGCGCCGGCCGGGCTAGCGCCGAGCAGGCGCGTGGCATGAACCTGCAGCCGGCGGCAATTACGGCGGTCATGCTCGGCCTCAAGAGTAAAATCGCCACCTTCAGCGTGCAGCGCGAGATCAACGAGTTTCGCGGCGAGCCGCTGCTGGCGATTTTGCCCGGCGTGGCCCTGCAAGAGCTCTGGAGCCTGATGGGCACCGCCGAACAGGCGCTGTTTGTGGTGTCGCTGTTTGTGGTGCTGACCGGCCTGATCGGCATGCTCACGGCAATTCTCACCAGCCTCAACGAGCGCCGCCGCGAGATGGCGATTCTCCGTTCGGTCGGCGCCCGGCCTTGGCATATCGCCAGCCTGCTGCTGCTGGAAGCCTTTAGTCTGGCGGCCGCCGGCGTGCTGCTCGGCGTCAGCCTGCTGTACCTGGGCATCGCCTTGGCGCAAAACGCCGTGCAGGCCAATTACGGCTTATTCCTGCCGCTGGCCCTGCCAAGCAGCTATGAGTGGACCCTGCTTGGCGCTATTCTGGCGGCCGCCCTGCTGATGGGCGCTATCCCGGCCTGGCGCGCGTATCGCCAGTCACTCGCCGACGGTCTGTCGATTCGCCTATGAGAAGTTACCGATGCTACGTGCCACACTTGCTTTGCCACTGACGCTGACGCTGAGCCTGTCGCTGCTGCTCGCGGCGCCACTCTGGGCGGGCGAACCGCGCGAACTGACCTGGACCGAAATGCTCCCGGCCGAGGCGGCCGCCGCACCTGCGCCCGCACCCGCGCCGATCCACGACCTGGCCAAACTCGCTGACGTGCTGGCGACTGAGTCCGGCCCGGCCGCCACCCAGCAATCGGTGGCCGCGCCGGTGGTCAAGGCATTGGATGGCCAGCTGATCAAATTGCCCGGCTACATAGTGCCGCTGAATGTGACCGAAGCAGGCCGGGTCACCGAGTTTCTGCTGGTGCCTTACTACGGCGCCTGCATCCATGTGCCACCGCCGCCACCGAACCAGATAGTCCACGTCAAGACCGAGCTGGGGGTGCTGATGGACAACCTGTATCAGCCGTTCTGGATCGAAGGCCCACTGAAGGTCGAATCCACCAGCACCGACCTGGCCGAAGCCGGCTACCAGATGAGCGCCAGCAAGATTTACCCCTACGAAAGCGCGGAAAACTAACGCCGCTCAATCTTCGAAACGCCCGCAGCCGCTCAGCATTAAACTGCTACAGCGGCTTTTTTCTGCCCACTATTTTCTGCCCATAGAGAGCTAAACAGCATGTACCACGGCGAACGTTTTAATGCCTGGACTCACCTGATCGGCACCGCCCTGGCCATGGTGGGGGCCTTCTGGCTGCTGCTGTTGGCGGGCTTTAGTGGCGACCGCTGGAAAATCATCAGCGTCGCCATCTACGGCGTCACCTTGGTGGTGCTGTACAGCGCCTCAACGATTTATCACAGCGTTCAGGGCCGCGCCAAAGTGATCATGCAAAAGCTCGATCACCTGTCGATTTACCTGCTGATCGCCGGCAGTTACACACCGTTTTGCCTGGTCACCTTGCGCGGGCCCTGGGGCTGGTCACTGCTGGCAACCGTCTGGAGCCTGGCACTGATCGGCATGCTGCAAGAGATCAAGCCGCGCTCCGAAGCACGGATCATGTCGCTGATCATCTATGCCGTCATGGGCTGGATTGTGCTGGTGGCGGTCAAACCACTGATTGCCGTGCTGGGCACCGAGGGCTTCAGCTGGTTGGCGGCCGGCGGGGTGTTTTACACCGTGGGGATTATCTTCTTCGCCAACGACAGTCGCTTTCGTCATTGGCACGGCATCTGGCATTTATTTGTGATGGCCGGCAGTTTGCTGCACTTCATCACCATCTGGCGCTTTGTGCTCTAAGCCCCCGGCCAAATCGGCGGCCGCAGCCTTATGGACATAGTTCCGTAAAAAATTACTGGGTGTCACTTCCGTTGAGCTGGATCAAGATCCGCTTTATCCCAACCCCTACCATGGCGCCCATACAACACTGCTTATAACTGATGGGGCCCACCATGCGTAAAATACTGCTTACCGCTTCCCTGCTCGCCCTGGCCATCGCCAGCCCAGCCGCTTTCGCCCATAAAGAAGGCGACATCATTGTGCGAGGTGGCGCTGCCACCGTTGATCCACAAGAAAACAGCAGCCGCATTTCTACTTCAGCCACGGGAAAAATTGACGGAACTTCAGCTGGTGTCAACAGCGACACTCAACTCGGCTTGACCGGAACTTACATGATCACCGACCACGTCGGTATTGAACTGCTGGCCGCCACGCCCTTTAACCACGACATCAGCGTGAAGGGCATCGACGCCGCATTGGGCACTCCTGCTGGCACCATCGACGGTAGCTTCGCCGACGTGAAGCAACTACCACCTACCCTGTCGCTGCAGTACTACCCGATGGAAGCGTCCTCGGCATTTCAGCCCTATGTGGGCGCGGGCCTGAATTACACCATATTCTTCGACGACAACCTGACCGGACGGCAAAAGGCTAATGGCTTCAGCAATCTAGACTTGGATAACTCGGTGGGCCTCGCCTTTCAGGTGGGTACCGATTACATGTTGACCGACAATATTTTGGTTAACGCCGCCGTCTGGTACATCGACATCGACACCACTGCCACCGCAGACCACAGCGCGCTGGGCAAGGTTAAAGTTGACGTAGATGTTGACCCGTTCGTGTACATGGTCGGTCTCGGCTACAAGTTCTAAATCGAGCCGCGCGGGCTAAACTCCGCGCTTGCTGCCCCAACAACAAAGGCGCCCTCGGGCGCCTTTGTTGTTTAACGAAAACAACCACTGCAGCTATTCGCGGCCCAGTAAACGCGCCAAGCCAACGGCCATCGGCGTCGGCTGCGGGAACTGATAACGGCTCAGCAAACGCTGGTTGTTGGCCCGCGAATGACGAATATCGCCGGCCCGTGCAGCCACATAACTGACGGCGGGCAGGCCGCCTAACACGGCGGATATTTCCGCCAGCAATTGCTTGAGCGTAGTGACCTGGCCCAGCCCCACGTTGGTGGCACCAACCGCCACTTCTGGCAACTCCAGCGCTTGCAGCAACACCTTCACCACGTCACCGACATAGACAAAATCGCGGGTCTGCTCGCCATCGCCAAACACGCTAATCGGCAGGCCTTGCTGGGCGCGCTCGGTGAAGATACTGATCACCCCGGAATAGGGTGACGAGGGGTCCTGGCGCGGGCCGAAGATATTGAAAAAGCGAAAGATGGCCGGCTCCAGACCGTGCTGACGACGGTAAAAATCGAGGTAATACTCGCTGGCCAGCTTGTCCGCGGCATAGGGCGTCAGCGGCGCCTTGGGGGTGTCTTCGTCAATCGCCAAACCTTCGCCATTGTTGCCATACACCGCCGCGCTGGAGGCAAACACTATGCGCTTGACCCCTTGCTCACGCATTGCCTCGCAGACATTCAGGGTGCCGACAAAGTTGCTCTGATGGGTGCTGACCGGATCGTCGACCGAGGCCTGCACCGACGCCACTGCAGCCAGATGCGCCACCGCCCGGCAACCGAGCATGCAGCGCGCGACCAACCCGGCATCGGCGACATCGCCTTCAATCAGCTCAAGCTGCGGATTGTGCAGCGGTAAATTACTCGGTTTACCGGTCGACAGATTATCCAGCACCCGCACGGCATAACCCTTGGCCAGCAGTGCATCGACCAGATGCGAACCAATAAAGCCGGCGCCGCCGGTGATCAATACAGGGGAGTTAGACATGCCGGTAATAGCGCTCGAGTAATTCGGGCAGGCCGCTGCGCCAGGCCCGCGGCTTGATGCCAAAGGTATGCAGGATTTTCTTGCAGGACAGCACCGCATGCTGCGGCTCATCGGCCACATCCGGGCGGGCGGCGTGCGCTTGCGGGCTAACACCCTCGAGCAATTGCCCGCGGAAATTGCGCGCCTCACTCAATACCGCCTGGCCGAGTGCCAGCGCCGTAGTCGCCTCCTGACCACCGTAATGGTAAGTGCCCCACAGCGGGGTCTGGCAATCGAGCTGCTTGAGTACTGCCAGAATCACCCGGGCGGCGTCGTCCACCGGCGTCGGGTTGCCGCGCCGGTCATCGGCCAGCAACAGTTCATCATCGGCCGCGGCGCGGGCCAGAAAACGCCCGAGCAAGCCGTTGTCACTGTCGTCCAATAACCAGCCCAAACGCAGCAGCACATGCCGCGGACAAGAGGCGCGCACGCTCTGCTCCATTCGCCACAACGCCTGACCGCGCTTGCCCAGCGGCAAGGGCTCGTCTTTTTCGCTATAGGCCGTGGCGCGCGTGCCATCGAACACCCGGTAGCTGGACGGTTGCACAAGCACAATCCCGTGATGCTGACACAGCTCGGCAAGCCGCTCGACGGCACGCTCCTGCTGCACAAAACGCGCCTCACTGACGGCCTCGGCCTGAAACCAGTCAAAGTAATACGCCAGATTGATCAAGGCATCCGGGCGGGTGTCATCAATCAACTGAGTCAAGCTGGCTGGGTCCCAGCCAGCCTGTGGCGGGCGCGGCGCCAGGAAGCCAATGTCTTCCTTG
>C687J26845_10001144_pt1 | contig 16682 bp, 16 predicted proteins | sample RifCSPlowO2_12_FD_26845 | JGI IMG/M metagenome (IMG submission 26845)
AACGCGCAGGCCGTTTCGGCAGGCTCGGGACAGGACTATCCCGCCAAGCCGATACGGCTGGTGTTGCCTTATCCCCCGGGTGGCGGGGCCGACTTTATCGTGCGGGCGCTGGCGCAGAAACTCACCGTGAATCTCGGGCAACAAGTGATCGTCGAAAACCGTCCCGGCGCCAGCGGCATTATCGGAATGGAGTTAGTTGCGGGGAGCGCGGCCGATGGCTATACCCTGGTGCTGGGGTTGACCGCGCAGTACGCGGTCAACCCGAGTCTGTACTCGAAATTGCCGTACGATCCCATGAAGCACTTCGCGCCGGTCATACTGCTGGCCGGGAACCCCCAATTTCTGGTGGTGCATCCGACATTGCCGGCCAAATCCGTCAAGGAATTGATCGCGCTCGCCAAGGCACGAGGAGGACAACTCGCGTTTTCGTCGGCAGGCCACGGCAGCGCCTCGCACCTCGCTGGCGAAGCGCTGAAAACCATGGCCGGCATTGACATCATGCACGTGCCATATAAAGGGGCGGGGCTGGCGATAACCGACCTGATCACGGGACGGGTGCAGCTCTCTTTCATCGGATGGATCACGGCCGATCCCCACGTCAAAACCGGCAAGCTGCGCGTGCTGGGCGTGACTACTGCGAAACGCTCGCTGAGGTTACCTGATCTGCCGGCGATTGCCGAGACGCTGCCGGGTTACGACCTTTCTCTATGGTACGGGATGGCGGCACCGGCGGGAACACCACGCGAGATCATCGCCAGGCTCAACGCCGAGATCCTGCGCGTGCTCGCCGCTCCCGACTTTCGCCAGCGCATCGAGGCCCAGGCGATCGAGCCGCTCGGCAGCACGCCCGAGCAGTTCGGCGATTACATCAGGAGTGAGATCGTCAAGTTTGGGAAGATAGTAAAGGACAGTGGAGCGAAAATCGACTAAAAGCTTGTTCAACTGTTAAAAAAAAGGAGGAAAAATTATGAAGATTATTTGTATTCCACCGTACAGGCGAGTGGGAGTAAATTATGATCCCAAAGAAGGGCACTTCATGATGCGTGAACTTATCTCCAGTTTGAAAGCGAAAGGACAACTGGACGGAGTCGAGATTGATATCGACGAGGGAGAACCCACGGACCATGGCGAGGAGACCCGTGACGAGGCCGTCGTGACGAATATAGCGGTGGGAGTCGTCAAGCGAGTCAAGGCCGTTTGTGAGATGGGGAAATATGATGCGATTATCACACAGGCGGGGATAGAGCCGGGATTCCTGGCCGCGCGGACGGTCTCCAAGCTGCCCATTGCTTTTCCCGTTCACTCGGCTCTGCACTTCGCATCTCTTCTGGGTGACAGATGTTCCCTCTTGACATCAACCGACGCCCAGGCTCAGATCGTCAGACGCAACGCTCAGCTTTATGGCCTGAGCCACAAGCTGACAAGTGTCAGATATGCATCGCGTTCGTCAACCTATACCTTGGGGCTTGTTCGTAAATACAGGAAAGAGGAACGAATGAATATCCCTGAGGTAAAGGAGTTCGCGGGCAGCATAGTGGATCAGTTCATTCGAGCGATCGAGGATGAGCGCGTGGATACCGTGATCATCGGATCTCCCCATCAGCAGTGTTTTATTGATGAAGTCAGGCAAGGCCTTGATGCCGCGGGTTACCACGAAATAAACCTCATGGGGGCCTTTGCAGCTGCAGTTGAAATGGCCAAGGCCATGGTGAACATGAAGTTAATGCAAGCCCCCAGAGCCTATCCCAGTGATTCGTTAAAAGCAAAACCGGCCTTTAGGTAAAGCGCAACCCAGGACCTTATACCGTGCTTCCAATTCGGCTACCCGCGCCGTCAGTATGGATGTGCTCGGTTGGCCTAATGGTTCTTGCCGCAAGTGCGGCGTCCGGCCAGAGTTATCCGAACAAGCCCATCCGGATCGTCACTGGTGTGACCGGAGGCAGCCTGGATTTGACGGCGCGACTTATCGCACCGAAGCTCGCAGACGGCATGGGTCAGCAGGTGATCGTCGACAATCGGGGCGGGATCATCTCGATGGAGCTTGTGGCCAAAGCACCGGCTGATGGTTACACCATGCTCCTCGCCGGCGGCAGCCTCTGGATCTCGCAGTTTTTACGAGACAATGTGGCTTGGGATGTGGTGAGAGACTACTCACCGATCACATTGTTGGTGACCATGCCCAACATTATTGTTGTCCATCCATCGTTGCCGGTAAGGTCGGTCAAGGAGTTGATTGCCTTGGCCAAAGCGAAGGCAGGAGAGCTTAACTATTCTACGGGTCAGGCAGGCGCTTCAGCTCACTTGGCAGGGGAATTATTCAAGGCCATGGCCGGCGTCAATATCGTGCGTGTTGCTTACAAAGGTCTTGGACCGGCAATGCTCGCTCTGATCACCGGCGAAGCGCAGGTAAGTTTCCCCAACACGGCTTCGGCGGCGCCGTATATGAAGTCGGGCAGAATAAGAGGCTTGGCGGTTACTACCGCTCAGCCGTCTGCGCTGGCTCCCGGTTTGCCGACGGCGGCGGCTTCGGGGCTGCCGGGTTACGAATCGAAAGCGATATTGGGCATTTTTGCGCCCGCCAAGACGCCGGCGCCGATCATCGACCAGCTGAACCAGGAAATCGTCCGCGCCCTCAATAACGCCGAGGTAAAGCGGCGGCTTTTCGACTCTGGAGCAGAGGTCATCGCGGGTTCGCCGGCGGAGTTAACAGCCGCGATGAAATCCGAAATGGCTACGACCGGCAAGCTGATTAAGGATGTCGGCATCCGCGCTGAGTAGTTGCCGTTGATTAAGAAACTGCCCTACGACACGGTCGAACTGCTTGAGGCCGTTCCTCTTCCTATCGGCCGGCAGGGAATGCCATGATCGTTGACAAGCATGCGGTGGGCATGGTCGGACTCGGCCTGATCGGGACGTCGCTTGCGCGGCGACTGATAAGCGCAAGCTATACGGTATACGGTTACGATATCGACGTCGAACGTTGTGCACGGTTAGCCGATCTGGGCGGTCAAGCAGCCGCGTCCCTGAGGGATGTCGGCAGAAACTGTCAGACCGTGATACTCGCCGTGTTCAATACGGACCAGGTTGAGTCCGCCGTGGAGGGGCAGGACGGACTCGCTCCGCTGGAGCTTGCGGCCGGGCAGGTTGTGATCTGCACGAGTACTTGCGATCCGGATCGAATAGCCATGCTTGCCGAACGCGTCGCCCGCAGCGGTGTCAACTTTCTCGAAGTTCCACTCTCCGGCAATAGCGATCAGATCGCCCGTGGCAATGGTGTCGGACTCGTCGGGGGTGACCCTCAGACCATGGAGGCGGTCGCGACGATCCTGGATGCGATATGCCCGCGCCGCTATTATCTCGGGCCAGTCGGTGCTGGGGGCAGGGCAAAGCTGGCCGTCAACCTGGTAGGCGGCCTCAACCGAGCTGTCATGGCCGAAGGACTGGCTTTCGCCGAGTCGATGGGCCTCGATCTTTCCTCCTTCCTCGAGGTCCTGAAAGGATCTGCCGCCTATTCGCGAACGATGGACAACAGGGGAGACAAAATGGTCCGAAACGACTTTACCCCTCATGCCAAGATCTCCCAATCGCTTAAGGATTTCCAATTGATGCGTAATATCGCAGATCGGGCCGGCCAGCCACTTCCATTGGCCACCGTATACATCGACCTCATCGAAGCGTGTCTGGCCCACGGCGAAGCCGATTTGGATAACTCCGCTATCATCAAAGAGATCAGACGGCGCAGATTGAAGCGCAATCATGAGTCATGAGTGATAGGCGTGCTGCCGATTGCTCGTAACGCCTTTATTCAAGGTAGACGAACAGCCTGGCGTCAAGTTCCTTGCGGTATTTGGTGAGCACCGGCCGCACAGCAATCGACGAATGCGGCATGCTCCGCATCAGTCAAGTGAACGACCTCGTTGTCGTGGGGATTGAGCGTTGCCAGTACTTCGGTATCCTCGCCGCAGCCAGGCGCCGTTGCAGCGCCGTCGCTTCCCGGGCCGCCTCGTCTACGGCTGCCTGTACGTCCGGCGGCCAGTTTCGATAGTGCTCCTCGTTGCAGATCATGCCCGTCGCGCCAAATAAGTGCCCGCTGAGTGTAATATAGCGGTGGTAGGTGTGGACGCCGAAGTTGTAGATATTTGCGGCCGTGCTCGAGGACATTGCCGATTAGATGGAAAGAGACCCGATCGGCGGGCTTGCGTTTGAGCATCTCGCTGAACAATGTAGCCGCGCGGTTATGAACCGACGCGAGTTTTTGTAGCCACCGAATTTGATGACGTAAGTGTTCACAGGACTGATTGCTTGCGGTTGTCCAAGTTCGCCACGATATTGCAAAACTTCCGGGCACGGGAAACTGAAACGGGAATTTCAAAAATATGTTATGGTTAAAAACTCCGCAAGGAGGAAGCATGAAGCTCCACGGTTTCAATCATATGAACATTGGCTACAGCCCGCGCGATCTGCCTGCGATCGAGAAGTTTTACGCCGAGGCGCTCGGACTCAAGCGCGGGTTCCGTCCCGAATTTCCTTCCGATGGCGCCAGCCTCTACCACGGTGACCATCCGCTCATACACGTCGTGGTGCGGCACCCCGACGGCTGGACTCCGAGCGCGACCCACAAGACCAGCATTGATCATATTGCGTTTACCATCACCGGTGCCGCGGAATTTCAAGAGCGCCTGTTGCAGCTCGGTATCAGGTTCGAGGAACAGAGCATGCCGGACGCGGCTTACCAGATCTTTCCGCATGACCCGGTAGGCAACAAGCTCGAGTTCAATTTTCCGAATAACGAAGCGCCGCAAACGCCGGCGTCGGGTAACCTCGCGTCGATGCAGTTTCCTAATCAGCCGTTTGCGCATTAGCGGCAAGGTCACCGGCATTATGCGGTTAATCCGTTTTTGTAAGGACAAGCCATGAGCCAAAAAGTCTTCTTGATATCGCCGGAAGCCCCGCCACACCAGTTCGCGGGCCCCGGGGAGCAACGCCAAGTCAAGGCGGGCGGTATCCGTCTCGGTACGCTCGATAACGCCAAGGGCAACGCCGACCATCTACTCGCGTTCGTAGTCGAGGGCGTGCGCAAGCTCGTTCCGGTCGCATCGGTTGTGTCGCTGAAAAAGAGGAATCCGAGCGTTCCTGCGTCCGGTGAGGTGCTCGATCAACTCGCGGCGGAGGCTGACTTCGTCGTCACCGCGATGGCCGACTGAGGGTCCTGCACGTCGTGGAGTGTCCACGACATGGCAGAGCTCCGGAGACGCGGCCTCGTCACCGCCGTGATCTATTCCGGACCGTTCCTGAAACTGGGGAAAGCCCAGGCGCGCACGTTTGGCGTGCCGGATTTGCCCTTGCTCGAAATAACACACCCGTTAGGCGGGATCTCGCTCGATGGTGTCAAGGCTCGCGCCGAGCAGGCGGCCCCGCAGTTTGCCGAGCTGGTGAGGGGGCACATCAAATGAGCGACCTTAACGTGCTGATGAAGGCGCCGGGCGCCGGCTTCGAAGCCGAAGACGACTTCGAGCAGATTAACGCGCTTTACCTTGAAAAGGGCTGGAGCGACGGCCTGCCCATAGTGCCGCCGACCGCGGAGCGCGTGGAACGCATGCTCGTGTACTGCGACCGGCCCTGGGATGAACAAATCGGCCTGGTCGCGCCGCGGTACGGCGTGGCCACGCCGCTGCGCCTTGCCGCCAATGCCGTAATGGCGGGCTGCCGGCCGGAGTACTTCCCGGTCGTGATGCTCGCGATCGAGGCATTGTGCGAAGAAAAGTTCAACCTCTACAGCGTGAATGCAACGACGCATCCATGCACGACGCTGATCATCGTGAACGGGCCGGTGGCGAAAGAACTCAAGATGAATTCGGGGCACAACGCGTTCGGTCCAGGCAACCAGGCGAATGCCACGATCGGGCGCGCGGTGCGCCTCGCGATGCTTAATATCGGCGGCGCGATTCCTGGCGCGGGTGACATGGCGACTTTCGGCTCGCCCGCCAAGTTCACCTTCTGCGCCGCCGAGAACGAGGACGCCAGCCCGTGGGAGCCGCTCCACGTCGAGTTGGGTTACGCCCGCGACGTCAGTGCTGTGACGGTATTCGGCGCCGAGGGCCAACACAACATGAACGATCACGAAAGCGTCACCGGCGTGGGGCTGCTCAAGATGATGGCCGGCGTGGTGGCGACGACAGGCGCAAATGACCTCTATCACGACGGCGGTCCGGCGCTCATCTTCGGTCCTGAGCATGCGGCCACGATTGCGAAAGACGGTTATTCGAAGGCCGACGTCAAGAAATACATCTTTGAACACGGCCGGGTTCCGCTCGGTAAACTGTCGGACGAAAACATCGAGCGCCGTATCCGCCAGTGGCCGGTGTTCAAGAAGGAGTTCATGGAAGCGGGGCCAGACCGGCTGATTCCCGTCATGAAGAGCCCCGACAATGCGTACATCATCGTGCTGGGCGGGGCGGGCAAGCACTCCGCCTACATCCCCACGTTCGGCGCGACGCAGCCCGTCACGCGGGCGTTGAAGCGGCGCGACGGCCAGTTTGCGCGTTCGGTCGAAGACTTCAGGAAAAAATGACCATCGGTGTTGATCGCGCAGGAGTCGTGAGCCCTACCGCGAACAACGCCGTTTCCTCCCGGCGGACTCACAATGAAGATCAAGTGCGTCGAACCCATCGCGGTCAGCCTGCCGATGGTGAAACCCATAAAGCGCTCAAAAGGCGAGGTGCGCACGGCGGACAACGTTCTGGTGCGCGTCGAGGCCGATGGCGTGGTGGGGTGGGGCGAAGCGGGATCGGCCCCGACCATGACCGGCGAACTGCTGGGAAGCATGACCGCCGCGGTGCGTTACCTTGCGCCATTTTTGGAAGGTCTGCCGCTCGAGGACATCGCGCATGCCTCGGCGCATATGGAGCACAACCTCTACGGCAACCATGGCGCCAAGGCCGCGATCGAAATGGCGCTGCACGACGCGCTCGGCAAGACGCTCGGCAAGCCCGTCTACGAACTGCTGGGCGGCAAGTGCCGCGAGCGCATTCCCGCCCTGCGCTTGATCGCATCCGGCGATACCGCTACCGACGTCGCGGAGGCGGCCAGGCTGAAGGCCGAGGGTTACGTTGCCTACAAGATCAAGCTGAGTTCCACTAACTGGCGCCTGGAGGCCGAACGCACACGGTGCATTTGTGAAGCGCTCGGCACTGGTCTGCTGATCTCCGCTGACGTCAATCAAGGCTGGACGGCAGATCAAGCCATCGAATACGTGCGTGCGGTTGCCGACACGTCGCTCGATTTTTTCGAGCAGCCGGTGCGCGGCGACGATCTTGCTGGCATGGCTAGGGTTGCAGCCGCGAGCCGGATCGAAATCAGCTGTGACGAAGGGGTGCATCGCATCGAGGACCTGCGGCGTCACCATGCTGCGCGCGCCGCGCATGGCGCAAGCCTGAAGACGGTCAAGCTCGGCGGGCTGAAGCCATTGTACGATGCGGCTTTGCTGTGCCACGAACTCGGCATGAAAGTTAACCTTGCGTGCAAGATTGCCGAGTCCGGGATAGCCACGGCAGCGGTGCTACATCTCGCTGCCGCGATTCCCTCGTTGGAGTGGGGTGTTTCCCTTACCAGCCCGTATCTCGCCGAAGACGTGTTGGTGCGCCCACTAGTTTTTGCAGACGGCCACGCCTTGGTGCCATCCGGCCCCGGCCTGGGAATAGATGTCGACGAGGCGCGCGTGCGCCGTTTCAGCGTCGAGCGCTGAATCCGGTTTTGCACAGGTTATTCATCTAGGCTTCGCCGCGTGGGTGCCGGTTGTATAATTCGGTTGCCATGCCCGATAGCTTTTCAATCGGAAACTTAATACTGGAGGAGGGCGGTGTCCCGACAGTAGTTGAAAGTTAAATGCCCCCCGGCATAAAGCCGGGGGCTAAGCTCATTGAGTTAAGGGGTGGTGTGACCTTGCCCCTGTTTTCCGTATCCCATAGCCGAACTCATCATGCAGCTTGCGGGACCTGTCGGGCAAGCCAGTTGTTCTCGAACTGGGAAAACACCGCTTCGATGGCCTCGGGAGAGCCCCTGAGCCCATCGACCACAGCAATCAGGATGTCGGCCACCCCGCGATGCCTCAGGTCGGTGAACACCTTGAGCCAGAACTTTGCCCCTTCGGTCTGTTCGATCCACAGACCCAAGACGTCTTTGCGCCCCGTGGCATCGATGCCCAGCGCCAAATACACCGCCTTGTTCTTCACCGTGCCCTCGTCGCGAATCTTCAGCCGCAGGGCGTCGAAGTAGGCAATCGCCATCGAGCGCCCGCGCCTGCCATTCGGCTACCTTGGCCATCACCTCGTCGGTGATGGTGGGAGATGAGCTGCGGGGACACCTCCACGCCGTAGAGCTCCAGCAGATGGCCCCGAATCTCGCGCACGGTCATACCGCGCGCATACATGCCGATCACGTGGTCGTCAGCGCTGGGCAAGCGTCGTTGATGTTTGGCCACCAGCACCGGGTCAAAGCTCGAGAGGCGGTCGCGCGGGATATCGAGTTGTAGTGCCCCGCCGGGGTTGAGCACGGTCTTGGGGCTGGTGCCGTTGCGGTGGTTACCGCTTCGCCCTGCGGCGCCACGGCGCTCAGGTGATGGCTCAGCTCCGCCGAGAGCATGCGCTCGGCCAGTTGCTTCTTCAGTTGTCCCACCAAGCCGGATTTGCCCAGCAGACTCTCGGCGTCCTTGCCTTGCACCTGGGACAGCAGTTGATCGATCAGCTCCTTAGAGAACGGGCCTGAGGGTTTGCGCTTGCGCGACTTCTTCGTCGAGTCGTTCATTCATGTCTCCTTTATCAAGCATGATATGACCTCTACACACAAAATTCAGGCCGACGAGCCCGCTGGCGCGCTACCCGTTTTGTGCTATAAAATGGCGGCGAAAACACCGTCGTTCGTCGTCCTCGTCCCATCTGGTGAACCTCTGTTGCGATCGGCGAACGCATGGCATAGGGATTGTCTGCCGTTTCGAGGCTGCCGCATCTTTCACGAACCTATAGGAGCGACGTAAATGCTGAAGGACTATGAAGCACGCAGCAAGCTGGGTACGCCCGGGCGAACCGACCTCGGCCTGATGGGTGTCGACTGGGAGGAGCGGATCAATTTCGATCGCATGCGCCGGCAGCGGCTGCAGCGCATCCAGGACACGCTCGCCAAGACCGATGTCGACATGCTGTTCATCTTCCGCACCGAGGATGCGCGCTACAGCGTCGGGTTCCGCCACCACCTCGGACCCGCTTTCATCATCGGCAACGCCACGGTCGTCATCGCAAAAGGTTCCGACCCGATCCTGTTCACGCAGGATTATCCCCAGGCGCGCATCACCATGCCCTGGCTTGCGGAGGAGCAGTTGCAGCCTCGCGCCAACTTCCGCGAAGGCGTGGAAGCCGCACAAGTGTGGGCGGACCGGCTGCAAGGGCTGCTCGGCAATCAGCTCAAGAACAAGAGAATCGGCGTGGATGTGTGGACGCCCGGCATGGCCAAGGTCTTTCAGAGCGTGTTCCCCACGTGCGAGTTCGTCGACGGCTATCCGCTCATGCTCGACGCCAAGCGCATCAAGACCGTCGATGAGATCGAATGCCTGAAGGCCGCCAACAGCATGACCGAGGCGGCGATGTATGCGGCGGAGCAGGCGATACGGCCGGGGATCCGCGAGTGCGAGGTGCTGGCGACCGCGTGGCAGACCATGACGGCGCTGGGCAGCGAATGGACGCAGTGCGCAAACATCGTGTCCTCCGGGCCCTATACCGCACCCTACCGCCGCTACACCTCCGACCGCATCCTGCGCCCCGGCGACCTCGTTATCATCGACATCGGCGCGTGTTTCGCCGGCTACTACGGGGATTTCACGCGTACCTTCATCTGCGGCAACATGATGCCCACGCGCCGCCAGCGCGAGCTGTTCCAGGGCACCTACAATGCGCTGTTCAACGCCTGCGGCACATGCCGGCCCGGGAAAACCACGTCCGACGTGTACCAGGCGGCGCAACCCTACGTTCTCACCGACATGCTTGGGCATGGTGCGGGGACCAATCCGTGGGAAAGCCCGCATTTCAGCCTGATGTCGGCGAAGACCCCGTTCATGCTGGAACCGGGCATTGCGATCAATCTCGAGCCTTACGGCGGCGAGATCGGCGTCGGCGGGTTCCGCCTCGAAAACAACCTGATCACGACCGACGGCGATCCCGATATCTACACGATCTACCCGTTTGAGGAGCGGTTCCTGGACGATGTCCATCCGCTGGACCAGACCACCGGCAGGACGAGCAAGAGGCTTTACGACAGCGTCCGTAACCGATAGGAATTTGCCGGACTTCGACCCGGCAAATTCCTAATATGAAGACCGCTTCCGGACCCGACCCGAATTTGGTTTCGCTGCGCGATAGGCCGTCCACCGCCGCCCGCGCACCGTCGGGGCATCCCGCGCGGGTGCTGATCTCGCCCCAGGTCCTGCTTCCCGGACTGGCCGTTCTGATCGGTGTCGCGCTGGTGGCGAGCCCGTTTCTCGCCACGACGGTGCGGAGCGTGCTGGCCGGGCCCGAGGGCGACCTTGTTCCGTCGCTGCGTAACTTCGCGGCACTGTTTCAGGACCAGCGTTTTTACAGCGCGCTCGGCGTCACGGTTGTCACGGGTCTGGCGGCGACCGCTCTGAGCTGCTTCTTCGGGCTCGCCCTGGCGTGGATCGTGGCGCGCACCGACACGCCGGGCAGGAGCTGGTTCGATACGCTGAACCTCGTTCCGTTCTTTCTCTCGCCCTTCGTCGGCGCCGTAAGCTGGACCTACCTCGCCGCGCCCAACGCGGGGCTCTTGAACGCGGTGGCCAGCAGGTATTTCTCCAGCCCGGCTGACTTCCTCAACATATTCTCTGTCGGTGGCGTCATTTGGGTGCTGGCGCTGTTCTACACGCCCTACGTCTATCTGTTCGTGATCGGCCCCATGCGCCGCATGGATCCGGCGCTCGAAGACGCCGCGCGGGTGCACGGCGCCGGATTCCTGGCCACCGTGCGGCACGTTACGGCGCCGCTGATGCTGCCCGCTCTGCTTTCGGGCGCGCTGATCGTTTTCGTGACCAGCGCGGGCCTGTTCGACGTCCCGCTCGCGCTGGCTTCGCCTCGGGCGATAAACACTATTCCGACTACGGTGTACTCGCTGGTGCAATACCCGTCGGACTACGGCAAGGCCGCCGCGATCGGTGTGCTCGTGATGGCCGTCACGGTGTTTTTCGCCCTCGCTCAGCGCGCCTATCTCAGCCGCCGCAGCTACGCCACCGTGACCGGGAAGGGCTACCGCCCGCGGACCGTGCAACTCGGGAAGTGGCGCTACGCCGCGCTTGCGCTCGAGCTCTTCTATGTGGTGTGCGGCGTGGTGCTGCCGATGATCGCGCTCATTTTTGTATCGCTCTCCCCGCTCTGGACCGGGTGGCCGGATTTTGCCCGCATGTCGCTCGCGAATTTTGACCAGGTCCTGTTTCACCACGACCTCGCGCGGCGCGCGCTGGTGAACAGCCTGATCGTGGCCGTGCTGGGCGCGACCATCGGCGTGCTGCTCGGCACGCTGCAGTCGTACTACCTCCAGCGCGGGCGCAGCCGGCTGCGGACCATGATGGACTCGGTGCTGTCGCTGCCGCTCGGCATCCCCGGCATCATCCTCGGTCTCGGCATCCTGATTTTTCTCATCCGCACCCCGCTCTATGCCACGTTGTGGATCATACTCATCGCCTATGTCGCGCGGTTCCTGCCGCTCGCCACGCGGGGGATATCCGCGATGCTGCTTGCGCTCGGCGGCGACCTGGAGGAAAGCGCGCGGGCGAGCGGCGCCTCCTGGGCGCAGACGGTCCGACTGATCGTGCTGCCGCTCATCAAGCCGGCGCTCGTCGCCGCGTGGCTGATGCTGTTCGTGATCTTCATCCGCGAACTGGGGGCGTCGATCCTGCTCTACGCACAGGGCACGGAAACGATCAGCGTGGCGATGGTGATACTCGGCGAGCAGAATTTCGGCCACGTCGCGGCGCTGGCGCTGGTGCAGACGCTCATGCTGGTGGCCGCCTTCATGCTGTTCCGGCTCACGCGCAGCTCGATCCTGGAGAGTTGAAGCCTGTTTCAGATGCGACAGCGGTTAGCCGCAGATAAATTCTTCTCAATACCCCCTTGAGGGGTACGCAGATAAACGCCGATGAAGATCAAGAAACCGAAGGGCATGACGAGCGCCGCCGCCGATGGGCGTGACGCCTCCTCCTTCGTGGAGGTGACGGGGCTGCGCAAGAGCTTCGACGGCACCATGGCGCTGCAGGGCGTGAGCTTCGAGGTCACGCTCGGCACCACGGTGTCGCTGCTCGGCCCGAGCGGGTGCGGCAAGACCACGGTGCTGCGCTCGATTGCCGGCCTCGAGACACCGGACGCCGGACGGATCCGCATCGGCGAAACCGTGGTCTTCGACAGCGAGCGCCGCGTCAGCTTCGCGCCGGAGAAACGGCAGGTCGGGATGGTGTTCCAGTCGTACGCGGTCTGGCCCCACATGACGGTTGCCGAGAACGTGGGGTTCCCGCTCAAGATTCGGCGCGTGGCGGCGGCCGAGATTAGTGCGCGTGTGGCAGACGTGCTGGCACTGGTCGGGCTCGAGGGCCTTGGTAGACGTCCGGCGACGAACCTGAGCGGCGGCCAGCAACAGCGGGTGGCGCTGGCGCGGGCGCTCGTGCACGAGCCGCGCCTGGTGCTGTTCGACGAGCCGCTCTCCAATCTCGATGCCAAGCTGCGCGACCAGATGCGCACCGAACTGAAGCTCTTGCAGGACCGGCTCGGATTTACAGCGGTTTACGTGACGCACGATCAGGAAGAGGCGCTGGCGCTCTCGGACAACGTGGTCGTGATGAACCACGGCCTCGTGGAAGGCATGGCGGAGCCGCGCGAGCTTTTCGCGCGGCCGGCGACGCCTTTCGTCGCTGATTTCCTCGGCTTCGACAACATGTTCCCGGGAGAGGTAAGCGAGCCGGGCAAAGCTGACGGCGGGCCGCAGCCCGTCGAAGTGACTCTCGGCGACGGCATGAAGCTGCGCTCGTTCTGGCGCGGCGGCGAGCCGCTCCGGCGAGGGGCCCAGGTCATGTTGGCTTTTCGCAGCGAACGCGTTAACCTTGGCAGCGGGGCAAGTCCGGGCAGCGCCGGCGAGAACCGGTTCGAGGGCAGCGTCGAGGCGAGCGTCTATCTCGGCGCCTATCAGGACTGCCTGATTCGGGTGGGCGCGCTGCAGGTGCGGGCGGTGGGGCCCGGCGATAGCACGTTCGAGCCGGGCGAGCGCATACTGGTCAGCGTGAGGCCCGAAGACTGCATCGTTTTTCCCCGGGGGAAAAACGATAACGATGAACGCGGAACGATGAACGACAAACGACAAGGAGGAAAAACATGACACGGCTGATTGAGAAACTGATGTTGGTGCTGTTGCTGGCGCTGTTCGCGCAGGTGTTGCCCGCGGCGGAGGAACCCCCGGCGCTGCAAGCGGTGACGGGGCCGCAGAAGGAACAACTGCGCGCGCTGATCGCGGCGGCGGTGAAGGAAGGCGAAGTGAGTTCTTGGGACGTGGTCATCCAGCCCGCTACCCACAACGTCTTGTTCGAGGCCTTCCGCAAGCAGTACGGCATGCCTGCGAGCTTCAAGGTGAACTATAGCCTGGCGCGCAGCGCCGATCTCGTCACGAGAGTGAACCAGGAGCTGCAGGCGGGCCGGGTCACGATGGACGTGGTCGCGATCGCCCTGCTTCCGTTTGTCCACGAGAAGGTCAAGGGCGGGCACGTCATGCGCTACGACTCGCCGCAATACGCCGCGTACCGTGCGGTGTTCGAAAAAGGCCTCGGCAGGGACGGCTATTTCGCGTTCAACGGCGCGTATATCTTCGTGCCGATGTGGGATGCGAGCAAGCTCAACTTTACGGGCACGTCGTGGAAGGACGTGATCGGCGCGGCGCAGCCCGGGCGCATGAGCATGGGCGATTCGGCCAATTCCGTGACCTACCTCGCGACGTATATGGGTCTCAAGTCGGTACTGGGCGTCGATTACTTCAAGCGCGTCGCCGAGATGAAGCCCACTTTCATCGTCCGCTCGGAGCAGATCGCGAACCAGATCGTCACCGGCCAGGACACCTTTGCATTCTCCGGCATGCCTACTCGCGCATATCAGTTCAATAAGCGGGGTGCGCAACTGAAGTTCCTGCTGCCCAAGGAAGGCGTAGTGCTCCTGCCGCAGGCGATCTTCATTCTCGCCAAGGCGCCGCACCCCTCGGCCGCGAAGCTGTGGCTCGATTTCATGCTTTCGGATACCGCCCAGAAAATCCTCGTCGAGAATGAGGCCCTGATCTCCGGCCGCGCCGGGTTCGTCAGTCCCATTCCGGAGTACGCGCCGCCGATCGGCAAGCTCAACGTGATCAAGATCGACTGGGAGAACATCACCGCCGAGGACCAGAACAAGGCTAAGGCGGAGTGGCTGAGCATTTTCAAGCCGTAACGACCGGATCAGCCGGGCAGCGCGAAAGCGCGCACGCCGCCGCGACGCCGGCTACCCGAGTTTGATGTGACAATCGCCAATCAGTGCTGAACATCATTGGCGTTACCCTGTCTCGCGGGTGCACCGTTGCTCGTACGTCTTTTATATTACGCTACCGGGAGTCGTCAGGATGCCGGGGAGGATTTATGCTGATATTGCGTTTTGTTTCATGGATGTTCACGGTTGGCATGACGGTTTTCGCCGCGGGCCTGGTGTCCGGCCAGGATTATCCAAACAAGCCTGTCCACATCTACACCCCCCAAGCTGGCACCAGCGTCGATTTCGTGTTGCGTCTGGTCGCGAGCTCGGTTACAGGCAGCCTGGGTCAGCGAATAATAGTGGAGAATCGCGGGATTATCGGAGTGGAAATTGTGGCTCGCGCGCCGCCCGATGGCTATAGCTTGATTAACTACACCAACCCCCTTTGGCTCATGCCGCTTTTTCGAGACAACATGTCCTGGGATCCGGTGAAAGATTTTTCACCGATCTCCTTGACGGTGAGGGCGCCTAGCGTGCTTGTTGTGCATCCATCGGTGCCGGTAAAGTCCGTCAAGGAGTTGATCGCTTTGGCCAAAGCCAGACCGGGAGAGCTTAACTATGCTTCAACTTCAACGGGCAATGCCAATCATATTGCGGCGGAATTATTCAAGGCCATGGCAGGCGTCAACATAGTGCGCGTTAATTACAAAGGCGGTGCGCAGGCCATCAGTGATCTGGTGGCCGGCCAAGTGCACCTGCAGTTTGGTAGCGGAGGTGTGGTCATGCCACATGTCAAGTTGGGCCGATTGAGGGCTTTGGCGGTTGCCAGCGCTGAGCCGTCCGCGCTGGCTCCCGGTGTCCCTACGATAGCGGCAGCGGGCCTGCCCGGGTACGAATCGACGGCATCAACTGCCTTGCTTGCTCCGGCCAGAACGCCTCAGGCGATCATCAACCGGTTGAACCAGGAATTCGTGCGGGTCCTTAACAGGGCAGAGGTGAAAGAGCGGCTTTTCAATTCTTCAATAGAGGTCGTTGCGAGTTCGCCGGAGCAGCTCGCGGCCACGATTGCATCCGAATTGGCCACGATTGGGAAGGTGGTTAAAGATGCCGGCCTCCGCGAATAGAGGTCAAGCGAATGTCGGGAGCGCATGCGCCGCCGCATCCCCCCGATGTCTACGTCTTTGTGCAGCGATTTGATATTCGGATAAGACTTGACCGGCTTGACGCTGGCCACAGATCGAAGCGCTTGCGCAGCCCGGAACTTGTCCAAGTCGGATCGTTGCGCGGGTACGCGTTATGGCCCATCGGTTCAACACCAGCATCCTCCTCCGTAGATTGCTGACCTGGCGCTTATTTGATCAGGTGCTTGATAGCCTTGATTCGCTGCACGGAGTCGCCGGCGAGATGTGTCCAGATCATGGCGTCGCGAACCAGTTTGTCGACGCGCGCATCCATCATGCAGCCCGCAGCGCCGTGGATGTCCATATTGAGGTGGGTAATCCGTTGTATGACGTCCTTCGAAAAATTCATCACGAAATCGGCGTTTATAAAGTCGAGCATGGCCTTATCCCTGAGTACCGCCCGATCCCTTTCCCACGCAGTTCGCATAACGAATGAGCGCAGCGCCTCCGTGAGCATGTGCATCTCGGATAGCTTCAGCTGGACGAGTTGGTGGTCGATGAGCGACTTGCCGGCCCGCGACTGCGTCCGCGCGAAGCTCACGGCCATTTCCACCGCAGCCTCGCATACCCCCAGCGCGTTGGCCGCGAGTTCAAGGTCGTTGAACTGTGAGCGGTCGCTGCCGCGTGTCTTCGCTGCACCGTTCATCTCGCCCACGAGATTGGCGTGTGGCACGCGCGCGTTCTCAAAAATCAGCTCCGCGTTCTGGTAGAAGCGCCAGCCCCGCTTGTTGAACACCTTGCCGACGCGAAAACCGGGCGTGTCGGTTGGCACCAGGAAGAGCGTAGTGCCCTCCTGGACACTGACGTTGGGGTTCGTCCGCGTGCGCACAAAAAACAACTTGGCCACGCTGCCGTTCGCGATGAAGAGCTTCGAACCGTTCAGAATCCAGTCGTCGCCTTTGCGTTCCGCCCTGAGTTTTATGCCGGCTTTGGGGTCATCCTCGGGCGGCAGGCGATTGTCGGAGCCGGAATT
>C687J26845_10001152_pt1 | contig 16611 bp, 14 predicted proteins | sample RifCSPlowO2_12_FD_26845 | JGI IMG/M metagenome (IMG submission 26845)
GGTTTGTTTGGTAGACGCGACTGGACTCGAACCAGCGACCCCCACCATGTCAAGGTGGTGCTCTAACCAACTGAGCTACGCGTCTGCAATGGAGGCGCATTCTACGGAGAAAGCCATCTTCGTCAAGAGCTTTATCCATAACTGCATGAAAATGCGCGTTTTTTACTTCACTGCCAGGTGTTTTAAATTTTGCACAGGGGCTAGCCGGCGATTTTCAACTCGGGTAGCATCTCGGCATCCGTAAAGAATAATTAACAGAGGTTGCAAAATGACGCACACTCCCTATCCAGAATCTTTTTACGCCGCTTCGGCTAATCCGGTTCCTGCCCGCCCTGAATTGCAAGGCGATGTTGAGACAGACGTGTGCGTGATCGGCGCCGGCTACACCGGCCTGTCGACGGCCATCTCGCTGCTGGAGAACGGCTTTAAGGTCTGCATCGTCGAGGCGGCTAAAGTCGGCTTCGGCGCCTCCGGCCGTAACGGCGGGCAGATCGTCAACAGCTACAGCCGTGACATCGATGTGATCGAACGCAGCGTCGGCCCTAAGCAAGCACAACTGCTGGGGCAGATGGCCTTTGAAGGCGGCCGGATCATTCGCGAGCGCATCGCCAAGTACGACATCAAGTGCGACCTGAAAGACGGTGGCGTGTTCGCCGCCTTTACCAAGAAGCAAATGGGCCACTTGGAGTCGCAGAAAAAACTCTGGGAACGCTACGGCCACACCCAGCTGGAACTGCTCGATCAAAAACGCATTCGTGAAGTGGTCGGCAGCGAAAACTACATTGGCGGCCTGCTGGACATGAGCGGCGGTCATATTCACCCGCTGAACCTGGCCCTCGGTGAAGCGGCTGCGGTGGAATCCCTCGGCGGCACCATCTACGAACAATCACCCGCCACCCGCATCGAGCGCGGCGCCAATCCAGTGGTGCACACCCCCAATGGTCGGGTGAAAGCCAAGTTTATCGTGGTTGCCGGCAACGCCTATCTGGGCAATCTGGTACCCGAACTGGCAGCCAAGACCATGCCGTGCGGCAGCCAGGTCATCGCCACCGAGCCCTTGAGCGCAGAAATGGCCAAGAGCCTGATCCCCAATGACTACTGCGTGGAAGACTGCAATTACCTGCTGGATTACTTCCGCCTGACTGGCGACAACCGCCTGATCTACGGCGGCGGCGTGGTCTACGGCGCACGCGACCCGGCCAACATCGAGGCAATCATCCGGCCGATGATGCTGAAAACCTTCCCGCAGCTGAAGAACGTCAAGATCGACTACGCCTGGACCGGCAACTTCTTGCTGACCCTGTCGCGCCTGCCGCAAGTCGGCCGTATCGGCGACAACATCTATTACTCGCAAGGCTGCAGCGGCCATGGCGTTACCTATACGCACCTGGCCGGCAAGATCCTCGGCGAAGCACTGCGCGGCCAGGCTGAACGCTTCGATGCGTTTGCCGGTCTGCCGCACTACCCGTTCCCGGGCGGCCAGCTGATGCGCGTACCTTTCACCGCCATCGGCGCCTGGTACTACGCACTGCGCGACAAGTTCGGCATCTAAGCTAACGCAATACTGCAATAAAGAACGGCGCCCTAGGCGCCGTTGTTATTTCTGGGCTGCAACCCCGGAACGGCGCTGCAATATTTGTCGGGCATTAGCCGCGGCAGCAATGTGCCCGGCGCGCTGCAACTCATCCGCCGCCTGTAACCAGCGCTGCGAATCGACCTCGGCAGGCAACTGCAACGGCGCCAACACCAACACCGCCCAAGCACCGGACGATGCCCAGGACGACTCAAAGCTGGAAAAATTGGTTTCCCAGCGGCGACTATTGCCGGCACGCAGCAACAGCGTTTGATTCTCCCGGTCATAGCCGATCAGCACCGCATAGAGCGGCATATCGATCCAGGACAGCCCCTCGTTAAAACGCAGCAAAACCGGGTAGCCGGCGGCGACTTGTTTGAGCAAATCCGCCAAGTGCGGCTGCAATGGATACACCAGCAAGCCATTGGCATTCACTTGCGCCTGGATGTTTTGCTCAAGCTGCGCCTCTTGCTGTGGCAATTGCAATTGCTTGGAGACAGCCCCCGGCGAGGTGTCTACCCCTTGCTGCACCAGCAAACTGCTCAGTGCACTGGGGGCGGCAAAATAGGCACGTTCCGGGAATGCTGGTACACCCGTCAGCTCAACGCGCTCGGGCATTTGCCGCAACGACTGCTGCAAGGCCGTTGGGCCGCCGCAACCGGCCAGACCGATGCACAGGGTAAACAGCAGCGCTAGACCGGGTGCGCAATGGCGAAGATGCAACAAGAGGATGTCCTTCTAAGCAGCGCCGCACGCAAGAGTCGCGCCGGCAAGGTGGGTTCTGATAGTGACAGATGCTTGCGTTTTTCGCCTGTTCGATAGCTAGGCGGCAGCTAAGAGCTGCGGATGACGCGGCAAGCCCAGGGAGATCAGCGCCGCCAGCAATACAAACAGGCTTGATATCCATAAACAGGCCGCCAGCCCATAGGCCTGAAACACCCAACCCGACAGCAAGGTGCCGAGCAGCCGGCCCAGGGCGGTGGCCGTGTAATAGAAACCCACATCCAGCGACACCCCGTCTTCCTTCACAAACCAGACATCACGAGCGCCGAACAGCAACATGCGCGCCGCCGACAACAGATTGATCGCCCGGCTCTTGGACAGCAATTCGCGAAACTTAGGCTTGGCGCGGGCCTTGCCCAGATCCTTCTTCAGCAGCAACAGGCTGGCCAGCCAGATCAGCCCCAATACAGTCGCCATCAGCCGCAACGTGCCCTGAAACCCCAGCAGCGCCAGCAATGCGCCACCGAGGGAGAAACCGACGCCCTTAAGCGCATTCTTCGAGCCGATCAGCAGCGCCACCCATTTATACAATTGCCCCGGCTCACCTGGTGGCACCAGCAACTTGATTGAGCTTTTGGCGCTCATCTTGTTCAGGTCTTTGGCGATCCCACGAGTTTCACCGCAACGTAGCGGGAAAAATTTGTCGGCGCGCTTGCATCTGCAACACTCGACTGCTTAAATCTGACCGCCCAGTCACCTAGCGACTCATCAGTATCACTACAAGCTAAGGCGCTCGCACTGCCCGCCTAACCCACTTGTGCAAGGAAGACAACCCCGTGAAGCCGGAAGCTGCCATCGTCGAGACTCACAACCAATTCAAGGTTTATACCGAGTTCTATCGCAACCCTGCCGCCGCTAAGACCATCATTCTGGTCAACGGCTCGCTGGCCACCACCGCCGCCTTCGCGCAAACCGTGCGTTACCTGCAACCGCGCTTCAATGTGGTGCTTTACGATCAGCCCTACGCCGGCCAGTCGCGCCTGCACAACCGCCACGACCAGCTGATCTGCAAGGAAGACGAGGCACAGATACTGCTGGCGTTGATCGAACACTTCTACGCCGAGCATCTGCTGTCTTTCTCCTGGGGCGGCGCGGCCACCCTGCTGGCACTGGCCCAGCGGCCGCGACGGATAGAGGCGGCGGTGATCAACTCCTTCGCCGCGCGGATCAATCAGCCGATGCGCGACTATCTGGAGAGCGGCCTAAATTTTCTGCAGGCCTGCGACCGCAATAATCTCGGCCAGCTGCTCAATAACAGCATCGGCAAACACCTGCCGTCACTGTTCAAGCGCTTCAACCATCGCCATGTCAGCAACCTGGCCGAGCACGAATACCGGCAGATGCACTTTCATATCCACGAGGTGCTGACCCAGGACACCCAGTGTTACCTCGCCTGCGCCGCCGCCATCGAGATCCCGCTGCTGTTCGTCAACGGCGAGTGGGATGAGTACACCACCACGGCAGACGCCCGGTTGTTTGCCGAGCATGCCCGCCACTGCCAATTTCGCACCATCAACAACACCGGGCACTTTCTCGATCTGGAACACAAGGCCGCCTGGCACGACACCCAGCAAGCCTTGCTGGGCTTTCTACAGCCGGCTTTTAGTCTGGCCAAGGCGAATAACCAGCAGCCTTCGGCCAAACAGCATGGCGATGGCGCCAGAGCGCGCGCCGCCATTTGACCATTAGCGATGGCCCGTCTACGGCTTAATTCTTCGCCCGGCCGTTTGCCTGTAACTGCCGCGCACGAGCAGCCTGCTTGACGCTAAGACGATATGACAACGGAGTGTGACTCATGCGAGAGAAACCAGCGGCGGGCAACTTGCCTGTAACCGCAGCAGTAATCAAAGGGCAAAGCAGCAAGGTCGGTTTACGCGGCCGCAATCTGTTCTCCACCCTGGGCACCTTGGCCTTGCAGGGCCTGCGGCAACCGGTGCATAGCAGCCGCCATGCACTGGCCTTGGGCAGTCAACTGGGCCGCGTGTTGCTGGGTGACACACCGCATCAACCCAGCCCCCAGGACCCCCGCTTCAGCGATCCCGCATGGCAAAGCAACCCCCTTTATCGGCGCAGCCTGCAGGCCTATCTGGCCTGGCAACAGCAGCTCAACGCCTGGATTGATGAGAGCGATTTGCCGGCCGATGACCAGGCCCGCAGCCGCTTTATCCTGACCATGCTCGGCGATGCGCTGGCACCGTCCAACAGCCCGCTCAACCCGCTGGCACTCAAGGCGCTGTTCAACAGCGGCGGGCGCAACCTGGTAAATGGCACCCGACACTTGCTCGACGATCTGCGCAACAACGGCGGCATGCCCAGTCAGGTCTGCAAAGAGGCTTTCGAGGTCGGCGGCAATCTCGCCACCAGTGCCGGCGCCGTGGTGTTTCGCAACGAGTTGCTGGAGCTGATCCAGTATCAGCCGCAGAGCGCCAAGCAGTACGCCCGGCCACTGCTGATAGTGCCGCCGCAGATCAACAAGTACTACATCTTTGACCTCAGCCCGCAGAAGAGCTTCGTCCAGCACGCGCTGCAGAACGGCATGCAAGTGTTCATCATCAGTTGGCGCAACCCGAATGCCCGCCATCGCGACTGGAACCTGTCGACCTATGTGCGGGCCATCGAAACCGCCCTGGATGTCACCCGCGCCATCAGCGGTAGTCAAGATGCCCATCTGATGGGCGCCTGCGCCGGTGGCCTGAGCATCGCCGCGCTGCAAGGCCATTTGCAAGCCAAGGGGGAGCTCGACAAGGTCGGCAGCGCCAGCTATCTGGTCAGTCTGCTGGACAGTCAGATCGACAGCCCGGCCATGCTGTTTGCCAATGAGCAAACCCTCGAAGCCGCCAAGCGCCGCTCCTACCAGAAAGGTGTGCTGAATGGCCGCGACATGGCCAAGGTGTTCGCCTGGATGCGCCCCAATGACCTGATCTGGAACTACTGGGTCAATAACTACCTGCTCGGCAAACAACCACCGGCTTTCGATATCCTCTACTGGAACAACGACAACACCCACCTGCCGGGCGCCCTGCATGGCGATCTGCTCAATCTGCTGCTGCACAACCCGCTGACCCGCCCTGGCGGCTTGAAGGTCTGCGGCACGCCGATCGACCTGAGCCAGGTCACGGTGGACAGCTTCAGCGTGGCCGGCATCAACGACCACATCACCCCTTGGGACGCCGTCTACCGTTCGGCCATGCTGCTTGGTGGCGAGCGTCGCTTCGTGTTGTCCAACAGCGGGCATATCCAGAGCATTCTCAATCCGCCGGGCAACCCCAAGGCCAACTACCTGGAGCACAGCACGCTGAGCAGCGATCCGCACACCTGGCAGCAGGCTGCGCAAAAAAACGCCGGCAGCTGGTGGCCAACCTGGCTGGAATGGATTCAGGCCCGCTCAGGCGTGCAACGTAAGAGCCGGACCGTGCTGGGCAATAAGCACTACCCGCCGATGGAGGCCGCGCCCGGCACCTATGTGCATGGGCGCTAGCGCCTGACTGCAAGCTTAAGCCTCTGGCCGCACAGCGCAGCGAATGCAAAGCTGCGGGGGCAACCTCAAATGCGCCCCGCCCTTGGTGATTGACAGCTCGGCTTATCTTGCTTTACGTTAACGTAAAGGTAAGCATAATCCGAGCGCTCAGCATGTCATCGACCTATAGCATTTCCGATCTGGCCCGCGAGCTGGATATCACCACCCGCGCCATTCGCTTCTATGAGGAGCAAGGCCTACTGATTCCCGAGCGCCGCGGCCAGGAGCGCATCTACTCGGCGCGCGACAAAGTCAGTCTCAAGTTGATTCTGCGCGGCAAGCGCATCGGTTTTTCCCTGGCCGAATGCAAAGAGCTGATCGAGTTGTACGACCCGGCCAGCGGCAATCACAAGCAGCTGGAGACTTTTATGCAGAAGATCGTCGAGCGCCGCGCCCAGCTGGAGCAACAGCTACTGGACATCCAGCAGATGCAGCTGGAGCTCGATACGGCCGAAGAACGCTGCTCTATCGCCATGAGCGAAACCCTTAAACAACAAGAATTTAACGTCTAAACCTAAAACAATTATTACAGGTGAAACCATGAGCTACCCATCCCTGAACTTTGCCCTCGGCGAGACCCTCGACATGCTGCGCGATCAGGTGCGGGCTTTTGCCAGTGCCGAAATCGCCCCACGCGCGGCCGCCATCGACAGCGACAACCAGTTCCCGGCGGATATGTGGAAGAAGTTCGGCGACATGGGGCTGCTCGGTATCACAGTTCCGGAAGAATACGGCGGTGCCGGCCTGGGTTACCTGGCCCATGTGCTGGCCATGGAAGAAATCAGCCGCGCCTCGGCCTCGGTGGGCCTGTCCTACGGAGCCCACTCCAACCTGTGCGTTAACCAGATCAACCGCAACGGCACGGTCGCGCAAAAAGCCAAGTACCTGCCCAAGTTGATCAGCGGCGAGCACATCGGCGCCCTGGCGATGAGCGAGCCAAATGCCGGCTCAGACGTGGTGTCGATGAAGCTGCGCGCCGACCTGCACGGCGATCACTATGTGCTCAACGGCAGCAAGATGTGGATCACCAACGGCCCGGACGCCCACACTTACGTGATCTACGCCAAGACCGACCTGAGCAAAGGCCCCCACGGCATGACCGCCTTTATTGTCGAGCGCGACAGCGTGGGTTTCTCCCGCAGCCCGAAACTGGACAAGCTCGGCATGCGCGGTTCCAACACCTGTGAACTGGTGTTCCAGGATGTCGAAGTACCGGTGGAAAACGTCCTGGGCCTGCTCGACGGTGGCGTCAAGGTGCTGATGAGCGGCCTGGATTACGAGCGCGTGGTGCTCAGCGGCGGGCCGATCGGCATCATGCAGGCCTGCATGGACGTGGTCGTACCTTACATCCACGACCGTAAGCAGTTCGGCCAAAGCATCGGCGAGTTCCAGCTGATCCAGGGCAAGGTCGCCGACATGTACACCCAGTTGAATGCCAGCCGCGCCTATTTGTATGCCGTGGCCCAGGCCTGCGACCGTGGCGAAACCACCCGTAAAGATGCCGCCGGGGTGATTCTCTACAGCGCCGAACGCGCCACCCAGATGGCCCTGGATGCCATCCAGATTCTCGGCGGCAACGGCTATATCAACGACTTCCCCACCGGCCGCCTGCTGCGCGATGCCAAGCTGTATGAGATCGGCGCCGGCACCAGCGAAATCCGCCGCATGCTGATCGGCCGCGAGCTGTTTAACGAAACCAAGTAACACGGCGAAAACGTAGGGTGGGCTTCAGCCCACCAATACCTTGATTGTGAATTGCGGTGGGCTGAAGCCCACCCTACGCCGCTACCCTACGGGAACCTGATATGGCCATCCTGCACACCCAACTCAACCCCCGCTCGCCTGAGTTCGGCGCCAACACCGCGGCCATGCTCGAGCAAGTGCTCAAGCTGCGCAGCTTGCTCGCCCATGTGCAGGCCGGCGGTGGCGCCAAGGCCCAGCAACGCCACACCTCGCGGGGCAAACTACTGCCGCGCGAGCGCATCAATGTGTTGCTGGATGCCGGCTCGCCGTTTCTGGAGATCGCGCCGCTGGCTGCCCATGAGGTGTACGGCGAAGAAGTGCCAGCAGCCGGCATAGTCGCCGGCATCGGCCGGATCGAAGGCATCGAGTGTATGATTGTCGCCAACGACGCCACGGTGAAAGGCGGCAGTTACTACCCGCTGACGGTGAAAAAACACCTGCGCGCCCAGACCATCGCCCAGGAAAACCGCCTGCCGTGCATCTATTTGGTGGACTCGGGCGGCGCCAACTTGCCCCGTCAGGATGAGGTGTTCCCAGACCGCGAGCACTTCGGCCGGATCTTCTTCAACCAGGCCAATATGAGCGCCATGGGCATTCCGCAGATCGCCGTGGTCATGGGCTCCTGCACCGCCGGCGGCGCCTATGTGCCGGCCATGGCGGACGAGGCCATCATGGTGCGCAACCAGGCCACCATCTTCCTCGCCGGCCCGCCGCTGGTGCGCGCCGCCACCGGCGAGGTGGTCAGCGCCGAGGATCTGGGGGGGGCCGATGTGCACTGCAAGACCTCAGGCGTCGCCGACCACTATGCCGAAGACGACGAGCACGCCCTGGCCATAGCCCGGCGCTGCATCAGTAACCTGAACTGGCGCAAACAGGGCCAACTGAACAGCCGCGCCCCGCTACCTTCGCGTTACGCCGGCGATGAGCTGTACGGGGTGATTCCGGCTGACAGCAAGCAGCCCTTCGATGTACGCGAAGTGATCGCACGGATCGTCGACGACTCGCAGTTTGACGAGTTCAAGGCGTTGTTCGGCCAGACCCTGGTCTGTGGTTTCGCCCATCTGCATGGCTACCCGGTGGCGGTGCTGGCCAACAACGGCATCCTGTTTGCCGAGTCGGCCCAAAAAGGCGCGCACTTTATCGAACTGGCCTGCCAGCGCGGCATTCCGCTGCTGTTTTTGCAGAACATCACCGGCTTTATGGTCGGGCAAAAATACGAGGCCGGCGGCATCGCCAAACACGGCGCCAAACTGGTGAATGCCGTGGCCTGCGCCAAGGTGCCGAAATTCACCGTGATCATCGGTGGCAGCTTCGGCGCCGGCAACTACGGCATGTGCGGCCGCGCCTACGACCCACGCTTCTTGTGGATGTGGCCGAATGCGCGAATCGGCGTGATGGGCGCCGAACAGGCGGCCGGTGTACTGGTGCAGGTCAAACGCGAGCAGGCCGAACGCGCCGGGCACGGCTTTTCGACAGACGAAGAAGCGCAAATCAAACAGCCGATCCTCGAGCAGTACGAGCGCCAGGGTCACCCTTACTACTCCAGCGCCCGACTGTGGGATGACGGCGTCATCGACCCGGCGCAAACCCGCGAGGTACTGGCCTTGGCGCTCTCGGCCAGCCTGAATGCGCCTATTGAGCCGAGCCGCTTCGGCGTGTTTCGCATGTAAATCCGGATTGTAGGGTGGGCTTTAGCCCACCAATAGTGCGGCAAGTCGAGCGGTGGGCTAAAGCCCACCCTACGTAGCTTTTAGAGCCTGAACCATGAACGACTACCAAAATATCCAGCTGGAAATCGACTCCCGCGGCATCGCCACTCTCTGGCTGAACCGGCCGGAAAAGAACAACGCCTTCGACAGCGCCACCATCAGCGAATTGCTCTTGGCCCTGGACGAAGTCGGTGGCAACCCGCATGTGCGGCTGCTGGTGCTGCGCGGCCGTGGCAAGCACTTCTGCGCCGGCGGCGATCTGGCCTGGATGCAGCAAGCGGCTGAGCTGGATTTCAACGGCAACCTCAACGACGCCCGCGCCCTGGCCGAGCTGTTGTACAACCTCTATCAGCTGAAAAAACCGACCCTGGCGGTGGTGCACGGCGCGGTGTTCGGCGGCGGTGTCGGCCTGGTCAGTTGCTGCGACATGGCTATCGGCGCAGGCAACGTCCAGTTCAGCCTGTCCGAGGTACGCATCGGGCTGATGCCGGCGACCATCAGTCCCTTCGTGGTCAAGGCCATGGGCGCCCGTGCCGCGCGGCGCTACTCGCTGACCGCCGAACGTTTCGACGGCCATAAAGCGGCGCAGCTGGGCTTGCTCAGCGAAGCCTATGCAGCCGAAGAGTTGGAGGCTCAGGCCGACCGCTGGATCGCCAATCTGCTGCTCAACGGCCCCCAGGCACTGGTGGCCTGCAAGGCGCTGTTCAACGAAGTTGGCGCTGGCGAGCTGACCCCAGCCCTGCGCCGCCATACCGAAACCGCCATCGCCCGCATCCGCATCAGTGCCGAGGGCCAAGAAGGCCTGCGGGCTTTTCTGGATAAACGCAAAGCCGCCTGGCAGGAGCACGAATAATGACTGCGCCCAGCGAATTTAAAAGCATCGGCACCTTGCTGATCGCCAACCGTGGCGAAATCGCCTGCCGGGTGATGCGCACCGCCAAGGAGCTGGGCATCAAGACCGTCGCGGTGCACAGCGCCATCGACCGTCAGGCCCGGCATGTGCGCGAAGCCGATATCGCCATTGATTTGGGTGGCGCCAAACCGGCCGACAGCTACCTGCTGGGCGACAAGATCATCGCCGCAGCCCTTGCCAGCGGCGCCCAGGCGATTCACCCAGGCTATGGTTTCCTCTCGGAAAACGCCGCCTTCGCCCGCGCCGTTGAGGCCGCCGGCCTGCTGTTTCTCGGCCCGCCGGCCAGCGCCATGGATGCCATGGCCAGCAAATCGGCGGCCAAGGCGCTGATGGAACTGGCCGCGGTGCCCCTGGTGCCCGGCTACCACGGTGAGGCCCAGGACCTGGAAACTTTCCGCGCCGCCTCGGCGGTAATCGGCTACCCGGTGCTGCTGAAAGCCGCGGCCGGCGGTGGTGGCAAAGGCATGAAGGTGGTCGAGACCGAGGCGCAACTGACCGAGGCCCTCGAGTCGGCTCAGCGCGAAGCCCAGTCGGCGTTCGGCGACTCACGGATGCTGGTGGAAAAGTACGTGCTGCAGCCCCGCCATGTGGAGATCCAGGTATTCGCCGATCAGCACGGCCATTGCCTGTACCTGCATGAACGGGACTGCTCGATCCAACGCCGCCACCAGAAAGTCGTCGAGGAAGCGCCGGCACCGGGTTTGAATCCGGAACTGCGCCGCGCCATGGGCGAAGCGGCAGTCAAGGCCGCCCAGGCCATCGGCTATGTCGGTGCCGGCACCGTGGAGTTTCTGCTGGATGCCCGTGGCCAGTTCTTCTTTATGGAGATGAACACCCGCCTGCAGGTCGAGCATCCGGTCACCGAGGCGATTACCGGCCTCGATCTAGTCGCCTGGCAAATCCGCGTCGCTCGCGGTGAGCCGCTGCCCATCACTCAGGCGCAGGTGCCGGTGATGGGCCATGCCATCGAAGTGCGGCTGTATGCCGAAGACACCGAGCAAGACTTTATGCCCGCCAGCGGCACCCTGCACCTCTATCAGGAGCCGGCAGCCGGGCCGGGGCGGCGGGTCGACAGCGGCATAGTCGAAGGCGACAGCGTGTCGCCCTTCTACGATCCGATGCTGGCCAAGCTGATTGCCTGGGGCGAGACCCGCGAGGAGGCGCGCCTGCGCCTGCTAGCCATGCTGGAAGACACTGCGGTCGGTGGCTTCAAGACCAATCTGGGTTTTCTCAAGCGCGTGCTTGCTCACCCAAGCTTCGCCGCCGGCGAGCTGGACACCGGCTTTATCCCCCGTCATCAGGCTCAACTGCTGCCGCCTGCGAGCGAGCTGCCGGCCGAATTTTGGCAACTGGCTGGCGAGGCCATGGTGCAGAGCGAAGCGGCTCGCAGCCGTAGCGACGACCCGCATTCGCCGTGGAGCAACAACTGTGGCTGGCGTTCGGTGACGGCCCAGCAGGTCAGCCTGCACCTGAGCTGTCAGGGTCAACGCCAGTGGCTGCGACTACAGCGCGAAGGTGGCGAGTCGAGCTACCAGCTCAAAGGCGAGCGCATCTATCACCAGCACCGCGATAAATTGACCAGCCACTCGGCCCTGCGCCGGGGCGACGCGCTGTTTATCGAGTGGGCCGGCGAGTTGCGCGAAGTGCGCCGGGTCGACCCGATTGCCGAGGTCGAAGCCAGCCACAGCCATCAGGGCGGCCTGACCGCCCCGATGAATGGCAGCATAGTGCGCATCCTGGTCGAAGTCGGCCAAACGGTCGAAGCCGGCGCCGCGCTGGTGGTGCTGGAAGCGATGAAGATGGAACACAGCATCCGCGCCCCCCATGCCGGCATCGTCAAGGCGCTGTACTGCGGCGAAGGCGAGTTGGTCAGCGAAGGTGCGGCGCTGGTGGAGTTGGAAGAAGTCAGCGCCTGATATTTCGCGCTGTTGTAGGAGGGGCTTTAGCCGCGACCGGTCAAAGCATCGCGGCTAAAGCCCCTCCTACAAGGTTTGCATTGAATTGGAGAATACGTATGTCCCTGCCCCAAAACGTCCGCCTGGTCGAAGTCGGCCCCCGCGACGGTCTGCAAAATGAGAAACAACCGATCAGCGTCGCCGACAAGGTGCGGTTGGTGGATGACCTGAGTGCCGCCGGTCTCGGCTATATCGAGGTGGGCAGCTTCGTTTCGCCCAAGTGGGTGCCGCAGATGGCGGGATCGAGTGAGGTGTTCGCGCAGATCCAGCAGCGCCCCGGCGTCACCTACGCCGCCTTGACGCCGAACCTGCAGGGCTTCGAGGCGGCACTGGCCGCTGGGGTCAAGGAAGTCGCGGTGTTCGCCGCAGCCAGCGAAGCCTTCTCGCAGAAGAACCTCAACTGCTCGATCGGCGACAGCCTCGCCCGTTTCGTGCCGGTCATGGCCGCCGCCCAACAGCACGGTATTCGCGTGCGTGGCTATGTCTCCTGCGTGCTCGGCTGCCCTTACGAGGGCGAAGTGCCGGCCGCGCAAGTGGCGGCCGTGGCCAAGGAACTGTTCGCCATGGGCTGCTACGAAGTATCCCTGGGCGACACCATAGGCACCGGCACCGCCGGCGCCACCCGTAACCTGTTCGAGGTGGTCGGCCGCGATATACCGCGTCCACAACTGGCCGGGCACTTTCACGACACCTACGGCCAGGCCCTGGCGAATATCTACGCCAGCTTGCTAGAGGGCATCAGCGTATTCGACAGCTCGGTCGCCGGCCTCGGCGGCTGCCCCTACGCCAAGGGCGCCAGCGGCAATGTGGCCAGCGAAGACGTGCTGTATTTGCTCAACGGCTTAGGCATTCACACCGGCATCAACCTGGACCAACTGGTGATCGCCGGCCAGCGTATCTGCTCGGTGCTCGGCCGGGAAAACGGCTCACGGGTAGCCCGCGCCCGCAACGCCTAAAGTTATCTTGTAGAAGGGGCTTTAGCGACCCACATGGATGTGGGAAATGCGGCGAGCCGTATGGAACGGCTGCCGCCCGCGACAGGTAAAAGCATCGAGCTAAAGCCCCGCCTACACATGCCTGTACCATCCTGTTTTAGTGGAGAACCGCAATGTCGCAACCGCTCTGGAAGCCATCCGCCGAGCGGATCGCCGCCACCCGCATGACGGCGTTTCGCCTGTTCATCAACCAGCGCCACGGCCTGGCGCTGGCCGACTATCCGGCCCTGCACGCCTGGAGCGTGGAGCAGCGTGAGGCCTTCTGGCAGGGGATTGTCGAGTTCTTCGAAATTCGCTTCAGCCAGCCAGCCCAGGCCGTGCTGCAAGAAGGCCCAGCCATGCCCAGCGCCCACTGGTTCCCCGGCGCCACGCTGAACTTTGCCGAACACTTGCTGCGTCGCCGCGATAAACATCCGGCATTGATCGCCATTGGCGAAGACGGCTCGCGCGAGCAGCTGAGTTACTTTGATCTCGCCGCCCATGTGGCCGGCCTGCAGCAGCAACTCAAGGCCCTGGGCGTCGGCCTCGGTGACCGGGTCGCGGCCTTTATGCCCAACACCTGGCAGACCGTGGTGGGCATGCTCGCCACCGCCAGCCTCGGCGCCACCTGGTCGAGCTGCTCGCCGGACTTCGGCACTCAGGGCGTGATCGACCGCTTCGGCCAGATCGAACCCAAGGTGTTGATCGCTTGCGGTGGTTATCGCTACGCCGGCAAGAACCTTGACCTGACCGCCAAGCTCAATGAGATCCTCGCCCGCCTGCCGTCCCTGACCCAATTGGTTGTGGTGCCTTACGCCCGCCCAGAGGCAAAGGCCGGTGATTACCAAACCCAGGCCAAAGTCGCGCTGTGGGACGATTTCTACCAGGCCGGCGGCGAGCCCGAGTTCGTCCAAGTAGCCTTCGAGCAGCCGCTGTATATCCTCTATTCCAGCGGCACCACCGGAGTGCCCAAGTGCATCGTTCACGGCGTGGGCGGCACCTTGCTGCAACACGTCAAGGAACTGGGCCTGCACACCGACCTGACCCGCGACGACTGCCTGTTCTACTACAGCACCTGCGGCTGGATGATGTGGAACTGGCTGGTGTCTGGCCTGGCCCTGGGCGCCACCCTAGTGCTGTTCGACGGCTCGCCGTTCCATCCCGGCCCCGAGCGGCTGATCGACCTGATTGATGCCGAATCCATCTCCATCTTCGGCACCAGTGCCAAGTACCTGGCCGCCTTGGAGAAAGCCGGCGAACGGCCCGGCAGCAGCCATAAGCTCACGCGGCTGAAGGCGATTCTGTCCACCGGCTCGCCGCTGTCCCATGAGAGCTTCGATTACGTCTATCGCGAGATCAAAAGCGACCTGTGCCTGTCGTCGATTTCCGGCGGCACCGACATAGTGTCCTGCTTCGCTTTGGGCAATCCCGTATTGCCGGTGTGGCGCGGCGAGTTGCAGTGCAAGGGCTTGGGCATGGACGTACAGGTGTGGAACGACGCCGGCCAGCCTGTGCTGGGCGAGAAAGGCGAACTGGTCTGCGCTCGGCATTTCCCCTCGATGCCGGTGGGCTTCTGGAATGATAGCGATGGCAGCAAGTTCCAGGCGGCGTATTTTGAGACCTTCCCCGGCATCTGGGCCCAGGGCGATTATGCGGAAATCACCGAGCACGACGGTCTGCTGATTCACGGTCGTTCCGATGCGGTGCTCAACCCCGGTGGCGTGCGCATCGGCACCGCCGAGATCTATCGCCAGGTGGAAAAAATCGAAGCAGTGCTGGAGTCCATCGCCATCGGCCAGCAATGGGACGACGACGTGCGGGTGGTGCTGTTTGTGCGCCTGCGCGAGGGGCTGGCCCTGACCGATGCCTTGCAGGCAGAGATTCGCCAGGTGATCCGCGCCAACACCACCCCCCGCCATGTGCCGGCCAAGATCATCGCGGTGGCAGATATCCCGCGCACCATCAGCGGCAAGATAGTCGAATTGGCGGTGCGCAATGTGGTGCACGGCCGGCCGGTGAAAAACACCGATGCCCTGGCCAATCCCCAGGCGTTGGCGCTGTTTCGCGACTTGCCGACACTGCAAGACTGATTGGCAAACTCTGTGCATTGCCGTACGCCATGCCCCGCATCCAGTGGGCCAAGGAGAACGGCATGCTCAGTTATCTGCGCACCCTCAGACCGGGCATCATGCTGCTCTGGTGCTACCTGATCTGGTACCTGTGCACCTTGCTGCAGTACTTCGACGCCACGCCGGCACTGTGGCTCAACTCACTGGGCATCAGTGCGCTGATCGGCAGCGGCTTGCTCTTGTGTGTCGGCCAGCGCCCGAGTCGGGCCAATGCCTGGAGCACCTTGCGCCTGTACCTGATGCCCTTCGGGGTTTCCAGCTTTGCTGCCCTGATCAAGGGCAAAGGCTTTTATTTGATCGTGCCGCCGCACCTGCCTGAAGCTTTGTTCAACCTCGGCTGCTGCCTGGGCTTTGTCGGCCTGACCCTGCTGCTGCAACACCTGGCGCCGGCGCGCCAGGTCACTTAGTCCGGGTCTGGCTCAGGCGACGAAACCTGAGCATGCTGCGCGATCAATCGGCAGCCCCCCCGCTGAGCAAGCGCAACTGAGAGGACTAACCTTGAGTTCAAGCTCAATCGTAAAGGAACTCACCCATGCCCAGCACACGCGCAGCAACGCCTTCCGCTCGCAAGACATTGCCCCTGGCCAAGGTCTACGCCCTGCTGGAGCCGGGGCCGGTGGTGCTGCTGACTACCGCGGATCAGCCACACGCCAACATCATGACCCTGTCCTGGCAGACCATGCTGGAGTTCGAGCCGCCGCAGATCGCCTGCGTGGTCAGCAACCGCAACCATTCCTTCCAGCAACTGCAAGCCTGCGGGGAATGCGTGATCAACATCCCCACGGCGGATCTGGCTGAGCAGGTGGTCGGCTGTGGCAACTGCAGCGGAGCAAAAGTCGACAAGTTCGCCCGCTTCGGCTTAACCGCGATACCTGCAGCCCAGGTGGCGGCACCGTTGATCAAGGAGTGTTACGCCAACCTGGAATGTCGGGTGATCGACACCCGTCTGGTCAGCGATTACTGCCTGTTTATTCTGCAAGTGGTCAAAGCCTGGATCGACCCCAGCGTGCAGCAGCCGCAGACGTTGCACCACTGTGGCAATGGCGAGTTCATGCTGGCCGGCGAGCGGATCAAGCTGAAATCAAAAATGAAATAGGCCGTTTGGCGCGGCCAGCCTGACTGGCCGCGCGTCGATCAGATGCCATGCCGGCCGGGATCTTCCACTGGCACTTCGACTTCGATTTCTTCCAGTTTCAACTCCAGCCCCCAGGCGGCGGCATCTGCGGCTTTCGCGGCAGGGGCGGCCACCGGGGCAGCCGCTACGGCTGCCACAGGCGCACTGGGTGTCTCGCGATAGAGTTTGAGTTTTAGCCGC
>C687J26845_10001153_pt1 | contig 16611 bp, 31 predicted proteins | sample RifCSPlowO2_12_FD_26845 | JGI IMG/M metagenome (IMG submission 26845)
TATGTCATGGTTTGACCCAACTAAAGAGCAATTAGAAGATATGTTAATAGAAGTTGACGCTAAAATTAAAGCATGGGAAAATTCTTGGGGGCGTTGTAAAACGACTTATTCTAGTAGAGTTGACGAATACAACGAGTTATTAACGGAAAAGTACAAATTAGAAGGATTAATTAAGAAGTTGGAGAAAAAATAGTATGAAACCCAAAAATAACAAAATGAGAGAAAAGATGGTTGAAATAGTAGATTTTATACTCTTAAGTAAAAGTGGTATTGGAAGGAGCGAAACATATTATAGTGGGATTGACAAATTATATGATTTTTTTAAGGAAATGTTTACCGATATACTTAATGAATTTAATTTAGAACTTGAAGCATGGATGAATGTCCATGAAGAACGACAAAGAACATTTAAAACACAAGACTTACTCAAATATATCAAAAAACAACTATTACAAAAGTTAAATAATTATCTATAGTTGGATAAAGTTAAAAGTTTAGCTCATAAAGAGTAATAGAAGATATGTTTTACCCATACAGAGAAAGACAGACATTGCTACAGTTTTTGTTGAATACCTTTGATCCTAGAGTTTGGTTTAGAGTAAATGATTGTGAGTGTAGTTGGGGGTATTTTAAACCTAATTTAATAGAAGGTAATTTTAAGTCTAAGTTAATTTGGATACCTTTAGCTGGTTGTCCAAAACATGATTAAAAGTTCTAGCTCAAAAGAGCAGTAGAAGATATGAAAAAGATAATTTGTTTTTTCAAAGGACACAAAAGAGGGAATACTTGGTATTCTCCTTGGGATAAAACATGGCATATCGAATGTAAAAGATATAGGAAAATGATTGAATATCGAAGTCCAAGAGCAAGATTAGTCGGTATAGAAATTAGATATGGATTTGATGGAAGTTAAACCATCTAAGTAGACTATGAAAAAAGATTACGATACGTTTCATAAAGGTTATCAAGCACATAAAAAATCAATATTAATGTTTATTAAATTATTAGAAGATGGAAGAAAAAAATATAAATCGTTTGATGACAAATGGGAACTTAATTATCTTAAAAGTTTAATTAGACAAACATAGTTATAACCTATGGGAAAACTAGAGGAGAATTTAATACAGAAATACCAAGATAAAGTAAACGAGCTTAGGCAACAAATACCAGAAGAAGGCGATTCTCCAGTCGTAGAGTTTGGTTATTCAACTATTAGACATGGTGGTAAAGAGATATTTAGAATAGTAGATTTTGGGAATATCGGAAAGTTTATCCGCCAAGAGCTTTTATCTTACAGACGGGAGATAGAGAAAGAGCTAATAGAAAAGATTAACGAGTTTAATAAATTATTAGTATATAAGTTAAAAATTAAAACTAATCAGGATCACTAATTATAAATTTTATTTAATCTTATGAAATTATCAAAAGATGAGGCTCTGAAAAAGTATGTTGCGGATGAGGAAACTAAATCCTCTAAGAAATTACAAATTCTGAATCAAAATGGTGAAGTAATCTATGAAAGCGAAAAGACTACTCTAAAAGAAGCAGTGGTTGAAGCGGTTAGTAGGGGAGCCAACCTTGGGAGAGCCGACCTTAGGGGAGCCAACCTTGGGNGAGCCAACCTTGGGGAAGCCNACCTTAGGGGAGCNAACCTTGGGGAAGCCGACCTTTGGGGAGCTAACCTTGGGGAAGCCGACCTTTGGGGAGCCGACCTTTGGGGAGCCGACCTTGGGGGAGCCGAGTTAATGAACGCTAAATTTACAGGGAAAGGCGGGAAAACCAGAATAAAGAAAAGCCATATTGATGATTTCTTTAAGGCTTTAGGGATTGTTGTTGATGATTAAAAGTTTAGCTCATTAAGATAAAGAAGATATGAATAAAACTAAAAATGAATGGATTGTTTCAATGAGAGTGGCGGATAAGAAGAAAAAATTGGTAATACATAAAGCTAAGATAGAATGCTTAACAGAAGCCTTAGCAGAAACAATAAAAAGAATCATTGATGATGGAACTGAAGCGATAGAAGCATATGAAGTCATTAAAAGTTAGTTAAAACCAAATAAATAGAGGTATGGTAGAAATAAAGACATTAAGCGGTTACTGTGAATTTGAAGAAAACAGCACGATACAGTTTTTCAATGATAAAGACGAACTGATTTATTCTATTGATCCAACAGAGTTATCAGCCATCTATGGGGCTTGGTTACAAATGAGAAAAGAAGAGGAAGAATTAGAAGTTAAAGATTACTAGTTATGAAACAGTCTTTAGAGGATAAAAAAATATGAAAAATATAAAAATAAGATTTTGGGTAGAAGAAAATAAAAAAATGATAGAGGGAACTTTAGAATATTGGTTTAAGGTTATATCTGAAACAGGTAAAAATCCTTTTAATAAAAAGATTATTCCTCTTTTATGGACAAGTCTAAAAGATAAAAACGGAAAAGAGATTTATGAGGGAGATATAGTCAAAAGTGTTTCTGAATATACAGTTCCTTTTACTATGAAAATTGACGATATCGGTCCTTATGGAATAGAACCATTTATTGAAGTTGCTGGGCCAAGTGATGGTATTGTTCAACCAGAAGAGTTAGAAGTTATCGGAAACATTTACGAAAATCCTGAATTGCTCAAATAACCTATGGGAAAACTAGAGGAGAAAAGGAGAGATGATGAAGGGAAAATCACAAGACAAAGAAAATATCAATTAAGACATAAAGAAAGGGGACTTTGTGTTGAATGTAAAAATAAGGCTATAAACAAAAAATATTGTAAAGTCCATAATGATAAATATGCAAAAGCAAGAAAAACTATTGAGTTTAGAGAAAAACATAATTTGTATATGAAGAAATATAGAAAAAAAGTTAAAGTTAAAACCAAATAAATGAAACAGTCTTTAGAGGATAAAAAATATGAAAACTACAGACATTATAAAAATGACTGATAAAATAACGGCTGATTGGCTAAAGCGTGGAATGATTGAAGATGCTAAGAATTGTAATTGCGAAAAATGTAAAAAAATATTAGAAGCTATGAAAGTTAAATAACCTATGGGAAAACTAGAGGATAAAATAAAACAAATACTTGATAAATTTGCTAACTACATATATTACGAAGGAGATCCAAAAAGAGATGGTATAGATGGTAATATGGCATTTAGTGCCATACAAGAATGTTTTCGCCAAGAGCTCCTGTCTTACAGACGGGAGATAGAGAAGCATTTTTATGAAAAGGGCATTGAAAAAGGTAAAAGCATTGCACTTAAATTAGCGGAGGAAGATAAGTATAGAGTCGGATTTAATGACTGTTTAGATGAAGTTAAGTTAAAAATTATAACTAATCAGGATGAGAAAAGTTAAAAAAGTAACGATTGGCTGGACTACGCCAATGAAGACTTTGATTACTTTGGCAAGAACAAAATCACCAAAGTTGGTTAAAAGTAAATTGGTTTATAAAAATGAAAAACCTTGATGAATTTCTAAAACTAAAAAAAGAAAAAGCTAAAGAAATAATCGGTCAAGAAATCAAGGTAGAAAGATTATTTGTTAGGAGAGATGGATTTAAGGATAGTGATGTTTTGTATTATGACAAAAGGTGACTATTATATAATTAAACTGTAGTAATAAGCTAATTATGAAAAAGAAATCAATGTTTGATGAACCCTGTCGAAGATGTGGGACTAAATTAGGGGATGATCAGAGAAGCTTTAAGTTTGAGGGGGGTAAAAAGCCTATCTGTTTTGATTGTGAAATTAAAAGGCTGCCTAAAAAAACATTGATTAAAGCATTATTAATTTTAGTGAAGATAGGATCATTTGCCCATCGTCATAAAGAAGGATCTCCAGAAAAAGATTTTGAGAAAATTGAAGAACCTCCTAAAAAATCTACTAACCTAATCAAGATAACCTTTGAATATGATGACAGTATTGAAACTCTTGAGGGAGCGGAAATGGAGAGGTGGGTAGATAAAGTAAATAGTAATCTAATGACGAGTATAGTGCACGGAGGATCAGACTTTGCCGATTTTAAGTGGAAAGTTATTAAAAAATAAAAATACATGTCTAATACATGTTAAGACGTGTTAAATTTAACATATTACATAAACCTTTCGGACTATGACCGTTCAGAGTGCTCTGACGAAGTTCTTGACTTCACGCTCAAGATATTTAGACTGTTCTCCCATTTAAGCTATTCCACCTTTCTTTTTGGACTTTCAAGGCTTCAGAGGAACTTAATCCATTTGCCCGCAAACGTTTAACTTCAAGAGGATTATATTTTATAAAGCCAATTCTCATCTTCTCCTCGATCAGTCTTTCAGCGTCATACCCTAAAGCGTCTATAACGCCAAGAGCAATAATAATTACATCAGCGGCCTCGTATCCTACCTCAAGTTGCCTCTCAGGTGTCCCATCAAGCCGGACAACTGCCTCTTGAAGCTCGACAACCTCCTCATTCATCCTCTCTAACCTTGATTGTGGTGTTCTCTCTTCTTCAGGGATAATTTTGGACTCCCAAGCCTGTTGAATTGCCTGAACTTCATTCAAACGATTAAATATAGCCTTGCTTTCTGCCATCTTTAGAAATTAAAATTTGATTAATCCCTTTGACGAACCGTCCCATCCCTTAGTCACCTTTGTTTTTTCATGTTGACTATTTTCATGAAAACTGTTATCATTAATTAAATGAAATCTATTCGTTTGGTTGGCAAACATGGAGAAAACAAGATTACTTCTATTGACGATATAGATTATGAAATTGTAAAAAGTCATAAATGGTGGCTTCATAATGCTGGATATGCGTTTACTAAAATTCATAATAAAAATGTACTTATGCACAGATTTATTCTTAAGCCTCCTAAAAAAATGCTTATTGACCATAGAAATTTGAACCGACTAGATAATCAACGACACAACCTTAGAATTTGTACAATGAGCGAAAACTGTCGTTACAAAGGCAAACATAGGGATAATAAATCTGGTTATAAAGGTGTTGTTTTTGAACCCCGTTCTAAAAAAAATCCTTGGGTTGCCTATATTGCCATTAATGCTAAAAATTATAATTTAGGTTGTTTTAGAACGAAAAAACAAGCTGCAATTGCTTATAATAAATCTGTTGTTAAAAATCATGGCCTATTTGCTTGGGTAAATCCCATAAATTAAAACTTTAGCAAACCATGAGATTGTCCATCGTATCCTTTGTCTAATTTAGCTTTAACGTGAAGCCATCTGTCAAACATTCTTAGTGCCATAGTCCCAACCATGACAACCGTCTCCGACTGATCCATCAACTCAAGCTTTTTGAGAATAAAGGCAACTGCTGTAGAGGCGAAGGCAAACATACCCAGCCTTAAAGCCTCTTTAATGGCCTCAAATAACGCCTTGTGGTCTATCTCAAAGTCGCTTAATATATTTTTCAGCCTATTCATAAGAGTCACCTTCTTTCAGTTTTCTAAACTTGATATTTTTCTATATAGTTTATAGTCTTTTTACCTCTTGCATTCCATAATTTCTTTCTTTAGTATTAAAATATTTCTTTCTTTTCTTTTGTCCTTTTCTTTTCTTTCTTTCAGGAAATAGTATTCTTATTAAAACTCTCTTTCTTTCTCTTGAGATTCTTTAAGTCATAAACATTTTTATCTCTTTCATGTTGACATTTAGTACACAATCGACTTATTCCATTCCTCAGATTTCCACAGTTGTTTATACAAAAATGATCCTTGCTAAGTTCAAAAAAAGCTGTCATACCTTTTTAGCTATATTCCAAACTTTCCTTTTCGGTAAATCAAATATCCCAGCCAGATCAGAAGTAAAATAATAATTTTTTCCATCAACCGTGTACATTATTTTTTAATATTAAGTAATGTCTGCAATTCTTTCACATCAAGTGTTAAATTTCCATATCTTGTTTCAATCCCACGTCTGCTTTCAAGAAGCTCCTTTTGAGATTGGACAAGATAATCAACCTTCTGGTTAAGAAGAGCAATCTGACTGCCAAGACTAGCCCAAGAAACAGCTATAATTACAGCCGAAGTGACAAGTGGAATGATATTGTGATAAAGAAAAAGATCAAATGTATTGTTTTGAGTTTTCTTCATGTTTTCTTTTTGTGTAATTTCTGACAAACTTTATTAACTCCAATAGTTCCCTGACCCACCTTAAATCAAGCGCCCACTTGTAGTCTTTGTAATGCGCCCTTTTTCCTGCTAGTTGTCTTACCAACCTTTCCCGTTTAGTTAGCAGGAAAGGCATTTAATTGCTAATTGCATAGACTAAACTCCGTATACTTTTCTAACAAGCTGAACCTTATCACTATCCGATCCTAAACCATTTACAATTTCAATCGTCTTTCTGCCTTTTTGTTCCCAAGTTAAAGGTAAAGGTGCGGGTAGATATACTTTTGGCCGGAGCCAACCCAAAATATTCGAGTAACTATAATCCCGAAGTATACAGGGCTTCCCAACAGGATCGTTTTGCGAAAATGCCCTGACTCTGTTAATATCTGCACTTTGACATACTGCTGTATGACCTGCACTATAGTTATAGTAGTAGCTCCAAACTAGTATATCTCCTTCTTTGGGAATATCGTTTGGGCCGTTAAAAATTCTTGTAAAATGTTGGGCTTGGGTTGGCCCGAAGGAGGAGTAGATTTGGTAGGCGTAGAGGAAGGGAAAGACTCTTGGAATACCTAGATTATCTGACCATTTCAAAATTAAATCGAAGCACTGATACTTATTACTAGGATCAACCCACTCAACATATTTATTATTGTTTTCTGCTATGAACTGAGTTAGATTTAGCATATTATGCAAGTTTATCCATATTTATAAAAAAAGGCACATCTCTGTGCCTATAAACTCACTGATTGTGGGCTATTAATTCTTCCACGATCTAATAGTAAATCAATTTGAATTAAATGTCAAATTTAAATCCGCTTGACAAAAGAAAAAAGAAGTAGTAGAATTTTAATGTACGCAATTATAAGCGCCTAAAGGCGCTTTTTTTTGTGGTTAAGACTTGGTGTTTGGCAAGTATAAAAGCGTTTGATTTAAGGCTGTGTTCTGACCAAACACAGACACAGTCTTGAATTAGACGCTTTTTTTTGTTAATAAAGAGGCTCCAGTCCCCAAGTCGATACTATAAAGGCTGGAGCCAACATAAATTATAACAGGTAGTGGAGCCAAAGGGGAAAACGTACCCGATGGGAAGTACCCTACAATAGATGTACAGACCGTTACGAGTCCCTATACCTGAAACGGATAGGAGGTAGACAAAGCTCTAAGGAGTGGTAAAGGCGTACCTGGGCACGATTGAACTTAGAGAGAAAATCACTTCGCCTGTTATAAATCATAAAAAAGATCGATTATTCGTGACTAGGGACTATTATACTTATACGACTTAATCTCACTTGATTTTAAACTATGGGCTTGCTATAATAATATTATTATGAATACTAGCCATAATATAGCTCTTAGAGTGTTAAGTATTATTGGTGTAATTGCAATACTTACTACTCTCACAATCTTCAGTTACAATTACGGTTATAAAAGTGGTTATACAAAAGGTATTACTCCAACTGCTGAAGAAACTAAAAACGCTAAATTAAGAGAACAGGCAATAAACGATATCTACACAGTATCTACAAAATATGAGGAAGTCTACAATATCTGTGAGACTAAATATCAGACAGCATTAAACGGAGATCTTAACGAAGCCTTCATTTATAAAGGTAAACAAGATGCAATTGAAGCTGATATCAATAGTATATTAGACAAATATTCAGAAGATAATACAGGTACTAAAGATTTATATTTACAATAAATATGAGTGTACTAGCTATCATATTATTGGTGTTTCTTGTTGGGTGGATTACTGGAAATATTAAAGAAGACGAAGAATTATAGTCCAATTATCTTTCCCAATGCTCCAGCTTTAAGAGCTAACCAAGACGCTTTCTGTGCTTGAGATACTTTGTCTGGAATACTATATAAGAAGCTAAATTTATCAGTTACTTTTGCGAGATTAGGAGCTTGACTTTTAACTAATTCTCTACCTTTACCAAGTAAAAATCTTTTTAATTCTCCTTCTGCTATTGCACTTTTATTCCCTGCTGCAGTATATCCTTTACTGCCATAACTCGTTAATTTTTCCATTAGTTCACCTGCTGAAGTTTTATTACTAATAGAAGTTTTTAACGCTCTCCAAGATGACTTTGCAACAGGATTTATCTTTTTAACAAAATAGTCTCCTGCTTGTTTTAAACCTTTAGTATCAAGAACACCAGCGGCAGCCTCCTCAATTTTTTGTTGCACACCTATAGCGCTTTTACTAAATGTTCCTTTAATTCCTTGTCCAATCTTTCCAACTCCTTTACCAACCATTCCTAATAATTTAGGTAAGGCAAGTTGAAAAGAAGCTCCTAATTGTTCTTTAAAGGCTTCCTCTGGTTGTTCAGAATATTTACGAGCAGTTTCTTGTGATCCAAATATATCAGCACGACCTATCTTAGAAGCGAGATCAGGGGCTACATTACGAAGCGCCATACTTGCTCCTGTTTGTCCTGCTGTTATACCAGTCTGTGCTGTTGTAATAAAAGGTTGTGCAATTCCTTTTCCAGTATTGAATAGAAATTCACCTAATGCTCCAGTAATTCCTGTGTCCTTTTTACCTTGAGAAATTTTACTAGAAATAGGAGCTAATTTTATTTCGCCAACTCCTCCAATTACATCTTTAGGACTAACCCCCATATCTGTAGCGAGCCCAGTATAAAAAGCATTCAGTTGTTGCTGTTGTTTGGCTTTTTCGTTATAAATGCTCCCAACTTCATTTATCATTTCGTTTCTAAGTTCATTAGATATAACCTTACCTTCTTTGGCTCTTTGATAAGCTTTAATAAATCTGTTAGGTATACTTTCTGCTGCCTTTGTTAAATCTATCTCGCCCTCTCTTACTGCGGTTGTTGGATCAAGCGCTTTAATAAATGAATAGACAATACTCAAATCTCCCGCTCCTGTTTTGTTGGCATTTGATACTTTTTGCCAAGAACTTTGCACTTCCTTAAAACCTAAATTTTTAGCTTCACTATTAAACTCTTTTCTTAGAGTAGCTGCCTGTTTTTTTGTTTCCTTATCTGTTGTTTCATCGCCAAACCGACCAGCATATATATTTTTAAGACTCGTTGCGGTCTTTAAATCTCCAGATCGAACTAGATCATCAATCTGTTTTTCAACAGCTTCTCTTGTAAGTCCTTGTATGGGTTGAGCTACATTTGTTAGAGCTTGTCCTTGTGGAGCTAGAAATTGTGGTACTCCTGATCCCTGTGTAGGGGCTTGTTGTTGTGGTTGTTGAGCCTGTTGAAACTTTATAAACTGTTGAATTTTGGACATAGAATGACCACTTCGTAAAGACGCTTCGATAAATTGGTTAAGCTTATTATCCATAAAAAGATTTCCACAAATCAGCTAAAGAACTCCCTTCTTTATTTTTTTCTTCTTGTTGCATTTGTGCCAATCTCATCGCCTGTTCTTGTGTTTTAGCAAATTGTTCCTGTTGAATACGTCTGTTTTCAGCAGACTCTAGTGAACTTGAAACATTGCCAAACAATCCTATTCCTTGGGGAATTGACTCACTTGGAGAGCCCGCTTCCAACATGGCTATTGCCTGATTAATCTGATCTAGTTTTTCCTGTTCGGTTATTCCAACATTAGAACGTTCCCCAGCGTAGAATCTTTGGGTCGGCTGTAGTTCTTCCTGCGAGCTTCTTGCATAAATATCTGACGACAAAGGTATCCCACGCCTACCATATTCAGTTGAAACACGCTGAGATACTTTTGCCGATTCCTCACTTTCTCTAAAAGTAAGATCATCTAGTATTTGTTTGTATCTTGATTGAAGAGTTGGAATACCCGCCTTCATTGAAGCGGCAATTGGAGCGTTAGCTGTTTTTCTAAAGTCTAACTGTTGCTGTTGTATCTTTTGTGCGAGTTCTAATTGTCCTTCGGGAGATTGCAATCTATCAGCAGAGGAAACACCAGTCTCGCTATATGAAGGTCGTTCTAATCTTCTTCCTCCCGTACCTGTATTTAAAACTCTGTAAGGTTGACCTTCAAAATAACGAACCTCTCCTGATCCGACATCAACGAGTTCTCTAGGAAGTTGAGATGACGTGTAGTCTTTTCCGTATTCAAAAGGCATTGTATTAAAAAAGACGACACAAGGTCGTCCTATAAATTACGAGTAATGTTTAAATAATAATACTAATTATTTGTTTTGTCAACATTAAGCTAAAGTCCCGGCGCTAGTAAAATAGAACGAAGTCCCACCTACCCTAGCTACTAATATCGCTGATCCCGTATGTGTTTCTATGGCAAAGTCCCCGTTTATATTTAAAGCTGGCGATCCAGCATTCACGTCTAAATTAGGGGTACCGTCAATGGTTGGCGTTTGAAGAGTAGGAGTGCCAAACACTGCGCTATTATGAGTTCCTCCTGTAATTGCTGGTGTGCCTAATGTTGAATTGTTGACAGAACCCCCTGTAACTGCTGGAGTACCAAATGTAGCATTGTTATATACACCATTAGAAATTGTGCCGACAACCGTGCTTGTTCCCGCAATCGTGATTGAAGTATAGGTGCCTGTGCTTACTTGTTGAGCAACAAGTGAACCTAGAATGGTAACTACTCCAGTGTCAGGATTATAAGTTAAGACTCTTGTACCGCCTGTTGTATCATAAAATTCAACAAGTCCTCCTAATGTCGTCTGAAGCGTTCCTTTTCCTATTGCTGTCCTATTTAAATAGGGAGTTGATTCAACCTTTAAGTTCTCCTCAAGGGCATTTACATACGCTCTTGTACCAGCAAGCGAAGTGGCTTTAACCATTCTAGGACCTATACCGATATCCGAGTAATCTTTCATAATTAGTGTTCAATAACCTCCATATCGAACTCCATTCCAAAAAATGACATCCGACTATTTCTACTGCTTTCTGTTATTTTCCAATATAAAAGTCTTCCTCTTGATCCTGATGGGAAGTGATAATCTACAACCCCGTCAACCGCCTGACCTAAATCAATCCAATTCTTTTTACCTTTAGTAAAAGTGTCTGTTATTGCAACCTTTACTTGTCCGCTCATCCCTGGATTAAACATTGCTCTAAAGTAATTCCATTTCTTCTCTTGAAGTGTTGATCCATGTATTACACCCTCCATAATACACTCGATAGGGCTTCCGTTATCGTTTAAGGCGTTATTTCCATAGGTATAGCATTGTCCTGAACCATCACCAAAAATCAGCTGTTGGCTTCCTGAAGCATCTCTATAAGACAACCAAGCGGTAGGACGATTAGCAAAAGTTCTAACACTCCAGTCGTCGGCCTGATAATCATAGACTGTGATAGCGTTAGGGATAGTCTCATCGGTCAAATCGTCAGTTACGGTTCCTATAGACACCATATATTCGTACTTGTGGGCAACTCCTGGAGCATTATCGAAGGTCGTACCTATAATCCCCTCACCTGCGTCATTGTAGATCAATTTTTCAATAGGATTGGAGATGATCTCTGGTTTATTGCCTCCAAAGCCAAATTGTCCTACTCTGTTTAATCCAAAGCGGTAATCTTCAACATTAGCTACAGAGTAAGGAGATGTAAATGCTAGATTGGTTGATAGATCATACAAGTTGTAACCGTCCCATCTGTGCATAATGCCTGAATTTTTAGTAGTTACTACATTATTTGCAACTTTCATCACATCAAGCAGTTTACCTCCTCCAGGTATTTGAACAGATGAGGAGTCTGAACCAGTCCAAGAGGTTGGAGTACCTGTTGTTGACCAGAATAGAGTTGAGGATGTACCCATTGCATATATTCTTTGTTGAAAGTCAACAAATCTACTTGCAACAGGAGCCGCCGTTGTATCGGTAAATGAAGTGCCGTTTGTTGTATGGCGTGTTGCCGCTACCCCGTCTCCTACGATTAGAGTATTTTCTAAGGTACCTACTCCGATATGTGATCCTGCTGTAAACGTTCCATTTCCGCAGACTGTCCAAGAGCCTGTGCCTTGTTGACTATAAAATAACGTTCCGTTATTGTTTCTATAGTTCCAAAATTGAGTTCCGTTATCGAGAGTGAAGTTATGAAGATCAAGTACCGCCCCGCCATCAACTGTTCCCAAATAAGTGTTATAACCTGGGCGCTTCTTGACCGCATTGAACTGATCTATAGAAATATTTATAGCTCTTATCATTTGCCCAGGCTTATGATCCAACGGATTCAAACCCAAATTTAAACCTGAAGGAGTTATAATTCCACTATTCATATTTTAGATAAGACCATCATCTCCTGAAATAGCCTCCACAATTTCTATTCGATCAGCACCGCTTTTGTCTCTTGGAGTGAGTTGGCCCGTAAATTCTCTAATTAAAGACATTTCGGCAGTTTTCTTTTCGGACATCGTCATTTTTCCATCCTTATACTGTGCTTGAATTAGGTTATAATCAACAAACCCGTCTGTGTAGCCTCTCATGTAGCGAGGTAGCTCGTCTGTGTCGTTTACCATCGTTGTCCCCTGACTGTAGAACATTATTCTTGCCGTTCCTCCCGACTCTTCCGGCTTGACTTGGATAATGTCATTGCCAAACCAGTAGTGTTGCGGTTGGGTTGACACATAGGTTCTATTGGGAAAATCATCGTTTGACTCCTGTTTGGTTGACTCAACGAAATCATTGCCCCCATATTTTACCCAGACTCTACGAGGTTGCTTGAAGTCGCCGGTTGTTACTGTACCTAATCCATCTGTTCCAAATCCAACATCAACTGTTCCCAGTGAATAATCCTCATTAACCTGAATTGCCGCATTGGTCAGTTTATCTTTAAACTCGTTCGTCCACCTATCCCAGACTAGATCATCTTGAATAAACGTGGCGTCCCACATCTTGTCTTTTGAACGCTGTCTTATTTCAGCCAGTGAATAAAAGGAGAAGCCGGGAGATAAGACCCAATCGGAAAGAGAAGTCTGCGATCCTGATACCGAGTTTCTAAATCTAACTCTATAACCATAACTTGCAGAACCCGATGTATCGTCAAATTGAGTAAATGAATGATCTGCCTGATAAGTTATAGTCCCGTCAGTCATCGGCGCTGACGTCCCGCCGGTTGTCCCCCCAGTATTTCGTTCAAAAACTACTTGATCATATTTTATGGCATAGACCAATGTATCTGCCGGATGTTCATAGGATGTTGCCGAAGTAACAGTTCCAGCCGTTCCTCCTGATGGATTTCCAGTTGATAGTACTCGAACTTCCGACTGTTCATTTCCTGTTTCTCCAATTTGAATAGCCCAAGAAGGACTAAATCCAGAGGGATTCTTCCATCTTAAAACTGTCGTCCCCTGTTCAGCATTACTTAAATAGGTGTGAGGTGCCCCTATATGTAAATTATTTTCACTTTTGACTATCATAAGTTTTTAATCTCTAAAATTCTAGGTTTAATATCTACAACTGCATTTGCTTTAAAATTAGGCCCGATATCAGAAATCCTATCAGCTCCTCCAAAGATATCCCCCGCCTGATTAAACGTGTGATCAGCCTCGTTAAAAGTCAAACTTGTTGCTCCAAATGTGGCCGTATTTTGTCCTCGATTAACCATAAAAGCTCCTTTTGGTTTTATATCTTCTATTCTTAACATATCTAGGTCAGCATTGTTCCTGTTGCAATCCAGTTATATAAATAACGTCTTCCTGCAGTTAGCGTTCCTCCTCCTGTAAGGTTAGCATTTGATCGAATGACGAATATTCCCTGTGATCCGTTCAAAGGCCCACATTCTGAATGTTCAACAGTGGTATCTCCAGACAGGTCGGTGTAATCAGCCTGCGTTGCGGGATCGGAGCCATCCTTAAATCCATACGCTCCCCCAACGACTACAGGAGACCAACCTGTGCCGAAAGCAACAGGAAAAGTAAATGTTCCTATCCCTTGTGATCCGTTAGGAGTTATATAATTCCATCCATATTGAGTAATAGTTCTTACACTATAACGAGTAGTCAAACCATCCAAAAATACTCCTGAAGTTCTAACAAGGCTTGATATGCCGGCAGATATGGTAATATGGTCTGCTGTTCCAATTTGAGAAATAATCCCTGAATCACGAAGTTGTAAAGATCCTAAGACCGTTGGCGTTCCGAGCGTGCCGCTATTAAACATGGCAGAAGTAGTCGTTCCGCTTGTTACAGTTGGAGATCCTATTGTATTTGAATTTAGAATACTTGAAGTTACCGTACCGCCTGTGATTTGTGGAGTACCAATTAAAGCTGGATTTGATATGCTTCCACCTGTAATTTGCGGTGTCCCGATAAGAGTCGTATTTGCAAAAGTTCCGCCAACCAAAGTCTGGACTAAAGTTCCTGTTGCCGCAACTCCGGTATGACGTACTGCAAATTCTCCGGCCGCATAATGTTTTAATACTGAAGTTCCAGCATTAGTCCCTAGTGTGTCCTCAATCGCCTCAACAACGTCATTATGAGAGGTGTGTTGAGCCGCATGATCCACGGCAGTAGCTCCAGCAGGAGTTCCAGCCACAAAGTTAGTTCCCGCCGGATCAACAAATGTTACTTTTAATGCAGGATAAGGCATAAATTACGGTGTACCTCGGTATCCGATATCAACTAAACAATTAATTCCATGAGCTACGGTTCCGGTTGCCCCAGCCGCCCAAAGATAAGAAAGTCCAGAGTCCATTTTTCGACCTGAAGGCCCGAATACAACATCTCTTAAAGCTGGTGTTCCAGCTCCCGATGTTCCGCTATTTAATGGAATTGTAAAATCAGGAGTACCCGCCCCAGCTTTTGCTGATCCGTTGTTATAGACTTGAAGATAGCCCATTGAACCTCCAACTTGCGATAAATGAATATCATAAAGAACCGTCGGATAATTAGTTACCTGTACTAAAGTATTTGATCCTGCCGCATTGTATGAGTAAGTTCCCGCCTGTAATATATCTGGCATGTTTACACCACCTTTTCTAATAAAAAAAGGCACTCTTTCGAGTGCCATATAATCTGCACGAATATGATTGATTTATTTCAGTAAGTTAATATTACTACTTTCTTTTTTATCTGTCAATGGCAAAGGCAAAAGCTCATCTTGAAGGGAGGTCAAAAACGGTATCCACTTCTCTCTTACTAAAGTGTCAATATTAAAGTTCGCAACAATCCACTCTCTACAGTCATTTTCTACCTTCTTCCCATCATCCTTTAAAATCTTATATGTTTTCTCCATACACTCATAGACGCTCTTGGGATCGGCAACATTAACAAAACTTAGATCGTTCGTATATCTTTTATAGAGCGTATCTGCTGCAAATCCCGTCTTTCCTTCTATTATCAACTCTGGCATACTTTGGCAACGCTGAACAACAACAGGTTTACCAGACGCTTGTCCTTCAATAATCCCTAGTCCAAATCCCTCTGTTTGTGAAGGGTGTAAGAGCGCATCACAGGCGTTGTACTCCGTAGCAATAGTATCAGAGGTGGACATGAACATTGATCTGTAGTCGTCCATGAAAAATACCCGTTTGGCAAAACCTAAATAATTAGCATATTCCTTAATTGGAAACCCTCCAGGGTGGCGTTGCTGAACGTGAAATAACATAGCTGCCTCTGGATGTTTATCATAAAACATTTTAAATGCCTCTAAAGCCTCCTGATAACCTTTTCTAGGCGGGTTTTCCTTATTAGCTCCAACCATAGACCATAAAAACACATCTTGTGGTACACCTAGTTTTTTACGGGCTTCCATCTTATCACGAGGCTGAAATATCTCAACATCAGTTCCCTCTGTTATGAAAGTAGCCGAAAAGCCATTTTTTAATAGTTCATTGTAACCGAACTTAGAAAAACACATAATCTTGTAGGCAAAGTTAAGTTTTTCGATGACGTTTAGTGGTAAAGGTTCCTTGTCAATAGGCGACCACGGAATGAAGTTTTTAATCTTAGATAAATAATTAGGATCTAAGACCCAAACATCTTGCATAGCAAATGTTACATCTGCCTTAAAATCTCTACCATGAAAAAACATACCATCGCTACCCCAAGCCTCACTCATCACGGGATAGTGTTTGATAGTAATTCCTCGAAGTTGAGAATTTAAGTGAGAAGGATAAGCTATTTCTGTTGGTCCTCCTTGTACGCCGTAGAAGGCCGAAATTGCAATTTGCCATCCGTCTTTTGCCAGTCTATAGAGAAGATCTCTTGTCTCAATTCCATATCCCGAATTTGATGTGGGGCTGTTGCTGTTCCAAAGTATTCTTAATTCTCTACGTTTTTTCATGGTTTTACTAGAGTATCTATAAATTGGATTACGTCATTTGGGAAAATGAGTCTATACTTCATTTTTGCAGATGAGAAACCCCCCGCAAAATGATAAGCTACAAGTTGTTTATCCTCTTTGGGCCATTCATTGTTCTTCGGAAGTATCACCTTACCATCGACCATTTTAGTATATGGAGTGTAACCTTTAGAGGCTAGATTGTGCCACTTTGGGCCGTTATCCAAGAATTTAACCTTGTAAGGCCCGCCAAATGATTCGCTAAAGTAGTAGATAAGTATGTTTAATAAGTCTTGCTCTC
>C687J26845_10001158_pt1 | contig 16553 bp, 16 predicted proteins | sample RifCSPlowO2_12_FD_26845 | JGI IMG/M metagenome (IMG submission 26845)
GCTCGATGACCAGATCGACGTGATCGAGCAACGGCACATGGCCGTAGGCCAGGGATACCTGCGTTAGCTGGATGAGGGGCATTTACGCTCGATTCGGCGACGGGATCGGCCGACGTTGATGCGTTTGGTCTCTCACGACTCAAGTGTTGACAGATCTGGCGAAGATTTCGGGCTTATCAGACTTCCGTTGGATCACTTTCCGTCCCCGGTCCCATCCGCCGGCGCCTCGGAGCTGCCCCGAGGCTCGTCCCGGACGTCGGAAGCATCTCCGCCCGGGACACCTTCACCTGCGCCGTCACCCGGGGGATATTGAGGCGAAGGCCGGCGAACCGCATGCGCCTCCCCAACCGGTGACGCACGCTGCCCGGACGCGGTCGCCTGGGACTGGTCCGCCGCAGGCGTCTGCCGGAACTGATCCGACACTTCCTGCATTTCTTCGATGGCCAGGATAATGCGTTCCAGCGGAAGCGCCGCCCAACGCCGCAACTGTTCGCGGCGCGAGCCTTCCCATGTGGTCAGGCTCCAGTCGATACCGTCCGTCTGCTGCTCATTCTTTGGCATCGTCTTCCAATCTCATGCGCAGATACTCGATATCGATGCGATCCTCCGGCCGGCCAGCCGCTTCCTTCATCCGGATCAAGGTCGGAATGGATACGACGCGAACCGGGATCGTGGCGTAAAGCGGCTTGACCAGAGCACGCTGGTACTCCTCATCGAATGGAAACAGCTCAGCGACGAACACATCGATCGGCGTCTCCCGGTGGGTGTCGCTCCAGAACTGGAGTACGACCATGCCCTTGTCGCGAATCCAGCTCGCCCGCAGTTCTGCGTTCGCGAATTGTTCCGCCGTTATGGGTACCGTTGGACGGTAGCCCAGGGTGCGAAGCGCGCTGAAAGCATGCTCGATGTTTCCCGGAACCAGTTGCACGACGAAATCCACGTCCTTGGTGAAGCGGAGGTAGCCATGCGCGTTCACCGCCAGGCCGCCTGCAAGGAGGTACCGAACGCCGGCCTCGTTGAGCGCGCGGACAATGGCCTCGACACTGGCGAGTCTCATGGTTGCGTTCCGTTCGGCGTGCGCATCCTCACCTTCCTCACCCAAACAGGATGTCGCACTTGGACGTTAAATTTGGAAATCTCATGCTTCGCCGCTCCAGTCAACGCTTTGCGAAATGATAAGTGTCAGATTACCAGCAAGGCAGCATTGTCGCGTCGTTCACGTTCGACTCACCGGATCGCCAATCGGACGAGCGGTGCAGCCCTTTGGCAGGCGGTCACAGCTTGCGCTCCTTCGCGTTCCAGTGCCGCTCCAGGTTGTGCACGAGTTGCTCGCTCAGATGGCAAAACGCCTGCTCGCAGGCGTAGGTCGACATGTACTGGCGGAACGTGTCCAGCGGCTCGGTCTGGATCCGGATCGCCTTGCGGTTTCCTCCGGCGCTGACCATGCCCGAACCCACCGCGTTCGCAACGCACGCCTCCACGGCCCCGTCCAGGCTCTCGCGCGGTGCGATTTCGTTCACCAGCGTGCGCGCCTCCGGGCTCTCGACGTGGAAGGTCCGGTCGAACATGATCGCCTCACGGGCCAGGCGCTCGCCCATGAAGCGGGGCAGGCGCAGGTTGGCGCAGCCCGGAATGATGCCCTCCTTGCGGGCCGGAAGACTGAAATAGGCGCCGGACTCCGCGATCACGTAGTCCACGACCAGTAGAAGCTGGCAACCTCCGCCGATGGCAAAGCTGTCCACCACGGCCAGCCAGGGTTTTTCCAGGGTCTGCTCGGGCTCTTCCGGGTGAAGTTCCAGCACCGGAGTCGCCGCTCCGAGGCCGCGATAGATCTTGTTCAGGAAGCCCATTTCCCGGGTGAGATAGAACAGATAGCTCTGCTTGCCCTGGTAGATCCGGGTCAGGTTGATCCCGGCGGAAAAGACCCGCCTCCCGTTGTACTTGGGATGGTCCACCGGACCGCCGCGCAGCACGCCCATGCGCAGCCCCGGATGCAGCAGGATCAGGTCGCAGGCGATTTCCTGGGCGCCAAGCGACTCGTCGTCCTCGGCATTGAGGGTGCGCGTATTGTGCAGGGTGAGGTACCCCGTTTCGCCCTTCGCTTCCAGCCGGACCGTGCCCAGATCCAGCCTGCCCGTGCGCTGGAACTCCGGCAGCCGCTCCACCGCCTGCGGCGTCGGACTGAGCATCGCCGCGCACAGATGCCCTCCGATATCCCGATCGCTCAGCATCTGGCCGAAAAACAGCCCCTGGTGGATCTCCAGGCCGTCCTTGTCCATCTGCATGCTCCGGCTTTCCCGATCCAGTTCGGCGCGGGTCGGCATGATGTCCGGCAGCAGCTCGGCAGCCTTCCAGGCCAGGTCGTCGAGGCGCAGCGCGCCTGCGCTGGTCAGCGTGTCATAGATCGGCTTGCGGTAGACGCGGAAAAAGCGCCACGCCGCGTCTGCGAGCAGATGCACCAGCGCGTGGCCTGCGGCCCTTTCCTGCGCGTTGCGCCGTGACTTGGCCGGAAGTCTCGCCAGCAGATCGCGCCCCTGGCAGCAGACGCGGCCGACCCGCCGGCTATCGTCGCCCAAAGACGCCCCGTCGCCCGCGTCCAGGCGCAGCGAGTCCAGGTCCTCGAGAAACGCGCCGACCGCTGATTCGGGCAATCCGGCGCCCAGAATCCGNGGGCTGCGTTCCTGCATGGGAATGATGTCGATCATGAAGTCCTCGTTGATTACAGATCTTTCCCGGCGACCGGGGGCGNAGATTAGCGGAGAATTGCAATTGGCGCTCTTCCCCGATCACGGGGACGCAGTATCCTTGTGGTTCGGATCAACCGTGGCATTCGCGCAAAGGAGCTCGGGCATGAACGACATCAACGCAACGCTGGTGATGATGGGACTTCCGGAACTTACAGTCTGGAGCCTGATAGTGATGATCGTGCTGTCCCTGCCGCCGGTCTTCGTACTGTTTTCCAGGCGCACATCGGGCGCCGCGAAGGTCCTGTGGTTCATACTCACGTCGCTGTTCAGCTGGCTCGCCTACGCGCCCTTCCTGTACGTCACGAGAAAGAAAGGCAGCGACTCTCAAGCCGGGCAGGCCTCCGGCTGAGCCTGCCGGCCGCCGGCGAACGAAGGCGGTCAGCCGGCCTGGCGATCTCGGGCCGGCTTGCGGGCCCAGTAGCCGGGGGCCGCTTTGGATTTCGCCAGCGCCTCCGGCGTCTCGAACCCGGGTGCCATCGATGCCCCGGTGCCGGCCAGCACCTGGTGGTGGTCGATATTGAGCAGCCTCAGCCAGCTCTGCTGGCCTAGCGTGAGACCGATCGCGCATCCCAGTTCGACCAGTTCGGGCTCGCTGAAATGACGAACCATGCGTTCCCAGAACGCGTCGTCCGTGTCCAGCCGCCAGACGATCGCCTCGGCATAGGCCAGCGCCGCCTTCTGCCGCTCGTCGTACTTGACCGACTTCTCGAAATTGATCAGATCGTCGTAATGCGCCTCCTTCAGCCCCTCGCTGGCGCCCTTGACCGAGCGCTGGTTGCCGCAGAATTCGCAGATCACCGATCGCGAAACGAATACGCGGCACAGTTCCTTGATCGCATGATCGAGGATGCCGTTCCTGACAATGTCGTTCCACGAATTGGCGAAGAACCAGAAGCAGGCGGGCACATGCGCGCGCACCGCGGTGCTTTCCGGACGCGGCGTGCCTTCGCGCGCGCAGCGCTCCATTTCCTGGCGCATCGCCGCGTCCATTTTTTCCAGCGGAACGTAGCTGATTCTCTGCTTTGCCATGATGTCTTCCTGTAAGTGCAGCGAGTGGCGGACGTCGTTGCAGCACAAGTCCGCGCTAGATCATGGCCGAGCCGCCGTCGACGACCAGGATCTGACCCGTCATGAACGCGGCATCGTCGCTGGCGAGAAAACTCACCGTGCCGACAAGATCCTCCGGTTGCTCGTCGCGTGGAATCGCCCGCGACCTGATGGCACCGTCGCGACTGAAATCGACGTGGTGGTGGTGTTCAATCACGCCTTCGGACATGGTGAAACCCGGCGCGACCGTGTTGACCGTGATGCCGTCCGTGCCCAGTTCGCGTGCCAGACCCCGCGTCATGGCTATCACTGCGCCCTTGCTGGCGATGTAGTGCAGAAACATCGGCACCCCCTTCAAAGGCGCGCCCGAGGCGAGATTGATGATCCGGCCGCGCTTCTGGCTGCGCATCTGCGCCGCAACCGCCTTGCAGCACAGCGCCACGCCCATGATGTTTATTTCCATGAGGCGCTTCCATTCGTCGGTGGGAATCTGCTCGAAAGGCCGCAGCTGCAGCGTGGAAAACATCGCCGCATTGTTGACCAGGATGTCGATCGACCCGAACGTCCCCATCGTCTCGGCGGCCATGCGCGCGGTGTCGGCCTCGCTCGATACGTCTATATGCAGGCCGAGCGCCTTCGCGCCCGTCGCCCTGGTAACCTCCACCGCCGCGGCATCGTGATTGCGGATGTCGGCGATGACCAGGTTTGCGCCGTCCTGCGCCAGGCGCATCGCAAACGCCTTGCCGATTCCGGATCCGGCACCAGTCACAATCGCTGTTCTGCCCTTGAGCCTCATGGTCTTCCCCGGCGTCTTGCAGGCTTCCCTGCCCGCTCCTGGTCCTCTGCTTTGAAGAACTGGCTTGCCACGCCGATNCTGTTGACCCCGGCAGGCACGCCGCAATAGCCGGCGGCATGAAGAATGGCCTCCCCGATCTCGGCCCGGGACAAGCCGTTCTTGACCGCCATGCGCAGATTCAGCGCGAGTTCCTGCGGCCGGTTCAGCGCCATCAGGATGCCGATGTTCATGAAACTGCGCGTGCGCCGGTCGATGCCCTTGCGCGTCCAGACCTTGCCCCACATCCACTCGGTGAGCAGTTCGCGCACCGGGACGAGCGCGGCATCGAGGTCCGTGTCGGCGCCCTTCACGTAGTTTCCGCCGGTGAGTTCTGCGCGCAGCTTGAGCCCGCGCGCGTACACGCGTGGATCGACGCCCGAGGTACTGCGCGCCTTGGTTTTCAACGATTTCATCGATTGCCTCCCCTTCCCCTGCGCAATGCCCGGCCGGGCGCCGCTCGGGCAGTTGCGTTACTTGACAGCCATCGGATTGATCGGCGAGCCGACCGCGTGGGTCACCGGCAGCGGCGGCCCGCAGAACAGGAATTCGTAGACGCGGTCCTTGGCGCAATCGGCCGCAAGGTCGCGGAGGTAGAAGATCTCGCCCATGGTGATGCCGATCATCGGAATCACGACCCAGTGCCAGGGCTGGCTCGCCTCGGTGGTCTCGTTCGGGCGCACCTCGCAGCCCCAGGTGTCGGTGCAGATCGCGGCGATCTCCTTCTTGAAAATCCAGTCTGCGGTCTCGAACGCGAGCCCCGGCGCATCGCCGCCGGCGTAGCCGCCCCAGTCGCCGCAATCCAGGCGCTGTTCCATCTGGCCGGTGCGCACGATGACGAAATCGCCGCGCCTGACTTCCACTGCCTGGGCCTTGGCCGTGGCGTCCAGATCGTCGCTGGTGATCGCCGTGCCGTCTTCCAGGTACGCAACGCCCAGATGGCGCGCCACGTCGAGCAGCACGCCCCGCCCGACCATCCGGTCCTTCACCTTGTCGATGCTGTTCTTCTGCGCGCCGTTGCAGTCCACCAGACGCGCATCGTAGCCGTTCCACATCTTCTCGTCGTAGAAGATGTGGCCCAGCGCATCCCATTGCGTGCCGCACTGCATAGGCAGCGAGACCATGTCGTCGGCGTAACGTATGCCGCCCTTGTCCTGTACCCCGGCGACCGCGTCGGTTCCGGTGGCGAGCATGGTATGGATGGGATTGAAACGGTTGCCCCAGAGGCCTCTCTGCGGGCCGTTCTTGTCGAAATTGAGTCCCAGCGAAAACACCTTGCCGCGCCGGATCAGCTTGCCTGCCGCAACCACATCCGCCGGCGAGATGAAGTTGAGCGTTCCCGCCTCGTCGTCCGGCCCCCACCTGCCCCAATTCTTGCACCGTTCCGCAGTGGCGCGCAGGTGCTTCAGATCGAAACGCTTCTCGTCGTATCGCCGCGGCATGATGTCTCCTTGATCTGCCAATCAAAAACAGAGCACGCGTGCTGGACCCGCCTCGCTTGCTCCTGCCTTTATCCGATCTCCCGTCTTAGGGCAGTTGCGAAGTTGCAACTGCCCTAAGACGGGAGACTGAAGAAACCCCAAATTCTCCGCCCATGCTGCTTGCACGAATCATAAGAACCCAAGCCGGATGAGCCGGAACCAACGGGCTGCCTTGCTTTGACGCCCCTGCTCTCTCGATTTCGGACCGTTCCAACTGCGCAACGCTCCGAAATCGAGAGACGTATAGAAAACCCAATTCTTCTGCGGAATCGTCAACAGTACACTGGTAAGNGACTACTGTGCAGTCCATCCCCCGTCGATGACCAGACTGGTTCCCGTCATCAGCGAGGCGGCCGGCGACACGGCGAAAATCACGGCCGCCGCGACCTCGTCGGTCCGGCCGACGCGCCCCATCGGAATGCGTTCGCGCACCCACTCGCCGAAACCCGGCCGCTCGAACATGGGCGCGGTCATCGGCGTCTCGACGAACGTCGGAGCAACCGTGTTCACCCTGATGTTGTGCGCCGCGAGTTCGAGCGCCATCGCCTTGGTGAGCCCCTCGATGGCATGCTTGGTCATGCAGTACACAGATCGATTCGGCGAACCGACATGCCCCATCTGCGAGGACATNTTGGCGATCGCGCCGCCGCGCACCTTNCTGTCCGCCGCCTCCAGCATCTTCCTGGCTGCCGCCTGGGCGACGCGAAACGCCGCTTTCACGTTGAGGTCGACCAGGANGTCCAGATGCGCCTCGGTCACATCGACAAAAGGTTCCGGAATATTGGTGCCCGCGCTGTTGACCAGGATATCGAGCCCCGGCAGAGCCGAAAAAGCGCGCGCCACNGCAGCGGCATCGGTGACATCGCACGGCAGCGCCTTCGCCTGCCCGCCCGACGCGCGAATCTGCGCGGCGGCCTGCTCGATCTCCTCGCGGGTCCTCGCCATGAGCAGCACCTGGGCGCCTGCTCCGGCGAGCGCGATTGCGACGCTGCGCCCGATGCCGCGTCCGGCCCCGGTCACCAGCGCGACCCGACCCTCGAGCCGGAACCGGGCCGTGACGTCGCTCAAAGGGGATTCCACTCGCGCCTTGCTGCGCCGCTTACGGCTTCGCGCCGAGGCCGACGTTCTGTCCGCCATAGCGGCGCAGACGCAGATCGGCCTGCTCCTTGTGGCCCCAGAACCGCTCGATCTCGCACAGTCGCGAACAGTACTCGCCGATGGTCACGCTCGCCTCGCGCGTGATCTCCTGATAGGTACAGGTCTTCAGAAACTTGCCGACCCACAGGCCGCCGGTGTATCGCGCAGCGCCGAGCGTGGGCAGCGTATGGTTGGTGCCGATGACCTTGTCGCCGTAGGAAACGTTGGTCTCGGGTCCGAGAAACAACGCGCCGTAGTTCTTCATGTGGTCGAGAAAGTAGCGCGGATTGCGCGTCAGGATCTCCACGTGCTCGGATGCAAGCTTGTCGGCCTCGACCACTGCTTCCTCGAGCGAGTCGACAATGATGATCTCGCCGTAATCGCGCCATGCGACGCCGGCGATGTCCGCCGTCGGCAAGCGCGCGAGCTGGCGCGCGATCTCGGCCGGCAACGCCTGCGCGATGGCCTTCGAAGTCGTAATGCAAACGGCCGGACTGGTCGGGCCGTGCTCGGCCTGGCCGAGCAGGTCGGTTGCGACCATTTCCACGTCCGCCGAGTCGTCCGCAACCACGAGGATTTCAGTCGGCCCGGCGAAGAGATCGATGCCGACACTGCCGTAAAGCTGACGCTTGGCTTCGGCCACGTAGGCGTTGCCCGGCCCGCACAGCATGTCGACCCGCGAGATGGTCTGCGTGCCCAGAGCCATGGCCGCTATCGCCTGAACGCCGCCGAGGACATAGATCTCGTCGGCGCCGCCCAGAACCATCGCCGCGATGGTTTCCGGATGCGCCTCGCCCTGATTTGGCGGCGTGCACGCGATCACGCGGCTCACCCCTGCGGTGCGCGCGGTCACGATGCTCATGTGCGCCGAGGCGACCATCGGATAACGGCCGCCGGGCACGTAGCACCCGACGCTGTCCACGGGAATGTTCCTGTGGCCGAGTCTCACGCCGGGCAGGGTTTCGACCTCGATGTCCTTGATCGAGTCCCGCTGGTGCTGCGCGAAATTGCGTATCTGTTCCTGCGCGAACCGGATGTCGGCGATCGTGCCCGGGGCGACTTTGGCCATGATCGCCTCGATATCGGACTCAGACAGCCGAAAGCTGCGCGGGGACCAGCTGTCGAACTTGGCGGACAGTTCGCGCACGGCGGCATCGCCACGCTGCCTGACCTCGTCCAGAATCGATTCGACCGTGCGGCGCACTTTCAGGTCGATGGCGTCGCTCACTGATTGAGCGATGCGTTGCTTCAGGTAGGTGGCCATGTCGTCTGCCGTTGAAAGGTTGGGAATCGGCGCGTCCAGGCGGGTCGTCCGCGCTGCCGGCGGCCCGGTTCACTGGCTTGCGACAGAGTGTAAGGAGTTCGGTAAGCGCGTGCAAACGCCCCGGTCACGGGCGCTCGAACCCGCAGAGCGCGCCAGCCGATCGGGCGGGCCTGAAGCGCCGCGTCGTTCCAGGCGAGACGATGAAGCTGATCCGCACCGATGCCGGAAGCTATGCGCGGGCGGCTCAACCGGCCGCAATCAGGCCCGAGTGACCAAGGCCTCGTCCGCAGATCGGGAAGAGCGGGAACCGCTCACGACCTCTTGCGCACCGGGCCCCGTGGCTGAACCCGCGTGCTTTGAGGCGGTTGAAACACATACCCCTGAACCTGGGCGTTCGCCACGCACCCTTCGTACTCCTTGTAGGACTTGGGCGATTCGGCGATGACGTCCTGGCCGACGGAAAGCCGCTGCCATCTCCATTGCCGCTCCTGGTCCATATAAAAACGCCAAATCAAATTCATCCTCGCTTCCCCGGTAACAAATGAATCGATGCAATTTTACCACCGAAGAGCGGTTGGCTGCTCTTGGCTCCCGTATCCCTGACCGCCGCCGCCTCGGGTTCGCCGGGAAACAATCGACTCCGGCCGCAATCTCCGAATCTTGGGTACACTGTGATTCGACCGATCAGGGCGACTGGCGGTCGGCCGCGCATCCATAATGCGGTCAGGAATTGACAACAGTTGTCGGCTGCGTAACGAAGAGGAGCGAGAACATGGCCAAGGGACGCGACAAGCGCAAGGAATCGAAGGGCAAGAAGAAGGCGCCGAAGAAGCCGGTAGGTTGAGGAAGACCCGCAACACGCGGTCCGATATCGGCGTCGGACCGCGTTTCAGTCCAGCCTGAGCGCTGGCTACAGCGTCACCACCGCGCGCAAGCCATCGGTGCCCTGCTCGACCATTTCGTGCGCGGCGCCGATCTCGTGCAGCGGGAACGTCTTCACCGGCAGGTGTTTCAGCTTTCCTGCGCTTGCCCAGGCGGCGAGATCCGCGTAGGCGGCCTGGTAGACTTCGGCCGGCAGCTCGTACATGTAGATGAAGCGGATGGTCGGCTGGTTCTGGATGCCCCAGGTCGCCGCAATCGTTCCCTCGGGCCCGCGGGATCCGTAGACGACGACCGTTCCCGCCTTGCCCAGCACCTCCTGGAGCTTTCCCGAGTTCGCCGCGAAATTCACCTCGAGCACCCGCCGCACGCCGCGGCCCGAAGTGATGGCTGCAACGCGCGCCCCGAGCACCTCGGTCCTGTAATTGATCACATGGTCCGCCCCGGCGGAACGCGCGATCTGCGCCTTGGTGTCGCTGCTCACGGTCGCGATTACCGTCGCGCCCATGAACTTGGCGAACTGGATGGCGTAGAAACCCACTGCGCCNGCGCCGCCTTGCACGAGCACCGCCTGCCCCGCGACGCCACCATAGAGCGCGAGCGCGTAATGGGCAGTCAGGATCGGCACGCCCAGACACGCTCCCTGCTCGAAGCTGATGTTCTCCGGCAGCGGGATCGCTCGGTCTGCGGGAAGCGCCAGGTATTCGCTCGCCGTGCCCCAAGGCCGTTGCCACTGCGCCATCGTGACGTACACGCGCTCGCCGACGCGCCCGCGCGCTACACCTGCGCCCACCTCGTCGATGACGCCGGCGCCGTCCTGGTTGGGCACGATGGTATCGAACGGCATGCCGCGGCGGCGCACGCCGCTGCGCGTATACGTGTCGGTGGGATTGATGCCCGAGGCCCGGATCCTGACCCGCACTTCCCCCTGCGCCGGGTGCGGGTCGGGCAATTCCCCTATTTCGAAAACCTCGCGCGCCGGCCCCTGGCTTCTGTAGAAGGCGGCCCTCATCGTATCCCCCTTGAAAAGGTCTGGTGAGCCAGTTCCGGTTGACCAAACGGCGGTTGACCCACTGGCGACCTGAAAATCATACGCCCATGATCCGGCGCGGACACAATGTGTCCCACGGTTTGATGCGGGTCAATAGTCGCCGTTGCGAGAATGCTAGCCTTCCGGCTGGCCTGAGGAGTCGGGTTGATGTCTTTTTGACGCGATCCTCGTCATGACTGCCGTTCGATGCTCTTCCAGAAGCGAAAGCAGATTGTCATCTCTTGCGAAACCTGAAACGAGGCGAAGCAGCGCATGCATCCGCAAACCCTCAAGTTCAAGGTCGGCCTGTACCTGACGATCGCCCTGACGCTGGCGATGCTTGCGTTTACCGCGCTTGTCGTCTGGCATCAGCGGCAGGAACTCCTGGCCAATGTCGCCGACCGCGTCACCCAGATATCCGAACTGATCACCAAGAGCACGCGCTACGCGATGCTCCAGAATCAGCCCGATTACGTGGGAAGAATCATTCGTGACGTCGGCAACCAGGGGGGCATCGCCAACGTCCGTGTCCTGAGCAAGGACGGGAGAGTTATACATTCCACCAATGCGTCTGAGATCGGACAGACGCTGGACCGCAAGGCGGAGGCCTGCTCCCATTGCCATCAGAGCGAGCAGCCCCTCGAATATGTCCCCAGGAGCGAGCGGACATGGACCTTTACCACACCGGAGGGCAGGCGCATGCTCGGCAGCATGGAGGTGATACGCAACGAGCCCTCGTGCTACACCGCAGCCTGTCATCAGCACTCCAAGTCCACATCGGTCCTCGGCGTCCTGGATATCGTCTACTCCCTCGAGGAGATCGACCGGACCATGCTGATAAGCGCCATCACCATCACCGCGTTTTCGCTCGGCTTCATCATCGTCGCCTCGCTCTGCGTAAGCTTTTTCGTGCACCGCCTCGTGTATGTGCCGCTGCGCGACCTGGAAACCGGCGCCAGCAGACTCGCCTCCGGAAATCTGGAACAGCCGATCCCGGTGCGCAGCGACGACGAGTTCGGCCAGTTGTCGGCCTCGTTCAACACGATGACGGCAGCCCTGAAGAATTCCCGGCAGGAACTTCGAGAATGGGGTAACACGCTGGAACAGAAGGTGGAAAAGAGGACCAAGGAACTCCGCGCTGCCCAGGCCGAGGCCGTGCGCGGGGAAAAACTGGCCTCGGTCGGGCTTCTGGCCGCCGGCATCGCTCACGAGCTGAACAATCCGCTCACCGGCATTCTCACCTTCTCGCACCTCATCCGGCAGAAGATGCCGGACGGAAGCCCGGACGCGGAAGACCTCGACCTGGTGATCCGGGAAACAAAGCGATGCGCCGCGATCATCCGCAGGCTGCTCGATTTCGCCCGCGAGAAGACCCCGGAGAAGAAGTTTGCCGACCTCAACCAGATCATCGAGGACACCGCGCGCATCGTCGAGCGGCCCGCGCACCTGCGCGACATCGAGATCACCATGGACCTCGACCCGAACCTGCCGCCAGTCTGGATCGACGCCGACCTGATCAAGCAGGTCGTCATGAACATGCTCGTCAACGCCCAGCACGCCATCGAGGAGAAAGGCAGCATCACCGTCCGAACCCGCCGTTGCCCCGAGCCGAGGAGCCCGGAACCGGGCGCGGAGCCCGTTCCCATGGTGGAGTTCTCGATCGTCGATACCGGATGCGGAATCCCGGCCAAACATCTGCAGCGGATCTTCGATCCGTTCTTCTCCTCCAAGGAGGTGGGGAAGGGAACCGGGCTGGGACTGTCGGTCAGCCACGGTATCGTCCGGTCGCACGGCGGGGCGATCGAGGTGGAAAGCAGGGTCGGCGAGGGATCCACGTTCCGGGTCTCCCTCCCCATCAAGTCTCTGTCCGAAGAAACAGCAAGCAGCGGGAGCAGTCAATGAACGCCAGGATATTGGTCGTCGACGACGAGGAGATCGTCACCAGGAGTTGCCTTCGCATTCTCGGCGACGGCGAGTACCAGGTCGAGGCCGTCCAGGACGGCCTGGAGGCCCTGAGGCGGATCGAGGAGAACCACTACGATGTGCTGATCCTGGACATCATGATGCCGATCATGGACGGACTGGAAGTCCTGCGCAGGGTAAAGGAGGCGCACCCGGACATCGACGTCATCATGGTCACGGGACTGTCGCAGATCGATACCGCAGTCCGGTCGATGAAGCTCGGCGCCTTCGACTACCTGCCCAAGCCCTTCGATCCGGACGAACTCAAGCTCGTCGTGCACAGGGCATTGGAGAGACGGCAGCTGCTGCGGGAGAACGTCGACCTCAGGAGCGAAGTCAGCTCCAAATACCGCTTCGAGAACATCATCGGGTCCAGCCCGCAGATGCAGAGCGTCTACAGGCTGGTCGCGAAGTGCGCTCCGACCAGCAGCACCGTCATGCTCACGGGGGAAAGCGGGACCGGCAAGGAGCTCATCGCCCGCGCCATCCACTACAACAGCCTGCGCAAGGACAAGCCGTTCGTCCCGGTGGACTGCAACTCGCTGAGCGAGAACCTGCTGGAAAGCGAGATGTTCGGGCACGTCAAAGGCTCGTTTACCGGCGCGGTGGCCAACAAGCGGGGGCTGCTCGAACTCGCCGACAGCGGAACCCTGTTCCTGGACGAGATCGGGAACCTCTCCCCGTCCACCCAGGCCAAGCTCCTGCGGGTCATCCAGGAACGCGAATTCAAGGCGGTGGGAGACACGCGGACCCAGACCACCAACTTCAGGCTGATCACGGCGACCAACAAGGACCTCAAGGCCATGGTGGCCGACGGCACGTTCCGAGAGGATCTGTACTATCGCATCAACATCTTCCCCATCCATGTGCCATCGCTGCGCGAGCGCAAGGACGATATCCCCGCCCTGGCCTTCCATTTCCTGAGGGTCTTCAGCGCAGAACTCGGCAAGCAGGTGGAGGAGTTTTCGGAAGGGGCGATGAGCATGCTCGCGAACCATGACTGGCCGGGCAATGTGCGGGAACTGGAAAACACGGTTCACCGCGCGGTGATCCTCGCCACTGACAAGGTCATCCGCCAGGCGCACCTGATGAATATCGTCGACATGCTGCCCGCGCTGGGCCTCGAGATCCCGCGAACCAGCGATGAACTGAAGCGGATCAAGAAGGTCACGCGGGAGAAATCGGTGGAGGCCGTCGAGCGGCTGTTCGTGCTCGAGGCACTCAAGAGAAATGCCTGGAACGTCACCAAGAGCGCGGAGGAAACGGGTATGCAGCGCGCCAACTTTCAGGCGCTCATGAAAAAATACCAGATCCGGATCCGGGGAACGGAGCAGGGGACCGACGAATCCGGGGCTTCCTGACGCCGGCCGGCGCGGCCGGGAGATCCCCGATCTTTCTCAAACCGGCGAATACCCGCCATTTCCTGCAGCAATCGGGCTGGNCCTNCTCGGCCGCCACGCTCACAGCCCGCGCTTTTTTCACTTGCCGGCGCCGTGCTCTTCCTCGATTTCCTCGTAGCCGGTGATCATGGCCTTAATATGAGCCATGCGCGTGTGGCCCAGGGTCGCAAGGTAGACGTGTATGAAAATGAATCCGGAGAAGAAGATGAAGATCAGCACGTGAGCCGTGTCCACCACCCGCACTCCCCCGAGCACCTCGATCATGCCGGAGAAGCGCTTGACGTCCCACAGCAGCACCCCGGTCCAGAATTGCAGAGGTACCAGCAACAGCATGATGACCTGGTAACTCATGCTCTGCATTGAGTTGAACTTTTCGTAGACACTGACGTGGTGCGGATTGGGTTCGCCTTTGAAAATGCCGTAGCCGTAATACATGGCCTGGCGGAAACTCGCACGGAAATGCTTCATCGGACTCAGTTCGGGGTGATACACCCGGATCTTGTCCGAAAACAGGTAGAAGAGTAGCCAGATGAAGAAATTGCCGATGAGCACGAAACCGATCCAGTCATGCAGGACCACCGCCGTCCGGAACGACATCAGATCGATCAATCCGATGTAACGTATCTGAAAGCCGGTGANGATCATCGCCACGAATCCGAGCGCGTTGATCCAGTGCCAGATCCTGACGGGGAGCGGGTGAACGTAGATTCTTGGCATTGCGTAGTTCCCTCTTACTGTGGCGCTTCGGCGTCTGCGGGACAACGGACGAATCGGGCCAACATTGGGTCCGGGCGTTTCAGGAGTCCTCCTTCCCGCTGATCTTCTTCGCGTATCTCCGGAACAGCCACCTGACCGTCATATGGCCCAGCGGCACGCCGATGCCGCCGAGTACCGCGAGGGCGAGGAGCCAGTCCAGCAGTTTGATCCGGGTGCCGCCGATGGCGTAAAAGCCGCCCACCGAATCCACCGATACTATGGAGTTCAGNACTTCCGGTTTCGCACCGTAGCGCACCGACCTGCCGTCGGAGCCGACGATGGAAACCGTGACGCTTTGGAACGGATCGGCGCCCTGCTGGTGGCATTTGGCGCAATCCCGGATCGCCTGGGCGCTGCGCGTGAGTTGATGCGCCTCGACACCCGTAGTGACCTCCAGGCGGCCCCGCAGCGTCGTCCTGTTGTCTGTTCCCTCAATNTTGAATCCGCGTAGCAGGCTGCGCAGCGCCATCGCATCCAGGCCAGCGCCCTTCGCGCCGGCCAAGCGCGCCCGGGTTTCGAACTGCGGCACGCCCTCCCGTTCGGCAACGCGCTCCTGTGCCACGTTGTCGTAGAGCCTCAGGTCGACCTTGCGCTTGGCGGTGGGCGAATGACAGGCGGGGCATGATACTGCATCGAAATGCCGACCGGCATTCGGCAGCCAGATCCTATGGCTATCCAGTGCACCTTGGTGGCAGCCAAGACAGGCGTTCTTCAACTGGTCGCCCGCGGTGGCGGGAGTCACGTCGTGGGCGCGGTGGCAATTGGAGCAGTTGAGGCCGGTCTTGCCATGCACGCTGCCGGCATATGCGTTGAAGATGGGATCGTGACATTTGCTGCACGGGGCGCCGCTTGCTGCGTCATACGAGGCTTTGGCCATCACCGCATGAGGACTGTGACAGTCAGTGCAGACGGGAGCGTACGAGTTACCCTCACGGAAGAGTGCAGCATGAATGCTGCTCTCGTACAGCTTGAATATCGGGGCGTGACAGGATTGGCAGACCCGGTTCATCTCGAGCGAATATTCACGACTGCCGGCGATCTTCCTCTTGACCGGGGGATGGTTCTCGAACGAAGTGGCGGCATGACAGACGGCGCACCCGATCTTGTTATGCACCGTTTTCGTAAACACAGCACCTTGCACCTGCAAGGAGAGNACGTCTCCGTTCGCCAGTTTCATCTCGAGGCCCTTGGCGGAATGGCAGGCGAGACATTGCTGGTCCAGTTGGGAAAGAGCGCTGTCGGCGGCGTGGGTACTCAGGCTCGCAACAGCGACCAATATCATCGCCGATGCCAGCCTGGCGGACATGATCAGACCCGCGTGGAACTTCGTTCCGGTCACTCNGAGCTTGCTCCGGCAGATCGCCATTTCGGGCCTCATTCAATGCGTCACGGTCAATTTGCGCCTATATCAACTGCCAACATCTATAAGGAATATCGTTTCATTCGCTGTCATTAACGGCATCACTAATGCAAAGGAAGATGAACGATAAAGGTCGTTCCTTTTCCGGGCTCGCTCTCAACGTCAATTGTTCCGTTATGGTTGTTTATTATTCCCCACGTAACTGCGAGTCCGAGCCCGGTTCCGCTTTGCCCTTTTGTGGTGTAGAACGGCTCGAAGATTCTNGACAACTCTTCCTTCGCAATTCCCTGCCCTGTATCTGCTATTTTGACTTCGATATAATCCTTATGCCCCGCTTCATCCATTGCAGGCCACCTTTGCCAATCACATTCCGGTCTTGTGCAGCCCTCCAACATTCCATGCGACAGGACCTCAAAAGTGTAGACAGGCGATCCACACTTCGGACACCCGACGTCTTCCGCGATCAGCGAAACCTTGCATTGGGGACATGAAAGCTGAAGATCACTTCCGCCGGCAATTTCGATTCCGTACTGGTGCCTGTGTTTTCCATAGACAGGATCGAGATTGACGATACCTTCATTGCCTCTTGAAGCAGCCTTCACTCTTACGGTCGGAAAGCCATAACACTTTACGTCGCTATCCATAAGATCATGTCTCT
>C687J26845_10001162_pt1 | contig 16536 bp, 12 predicted proteins | sample RifCSPlowO2_12_FD_26845 | JGI IMG/M metagenome (IMG submission 26845)
GCGAGGTCACGACCGTGGAAGGCCTGGCCAAGAACGGCGAACTCAATCCGGTTCAAGAGGCCTTCGTCAAAAATTACGCTTTTCAATGCGGCTACTGCACGCCGGGCATGGTGATGACGAGCTACGCTCTGCTGCAGCGCAATCCGAATCCTTCCGAAGAAGAAATCCGCAAGGCGCTGGCGGGCAATCTCTGCATGTGCACCGGCTACGTGCAGATCGTCGAAGCCGTGAAAGAAGCCGCGCGAGGTTCCAAGAATGGCTAAGTTCATCGGCAGTCGCACTCGCAGCAAGGAAGGGCCGCGCCACGTCACGGGGCGCGGACTTTACACGGACGATTTTCGGCTGCCGGGCATGCTCCAGGCGATGATTTTACGCAGCCCCCACGCGCACGCAACGATTCTCTCGGTCGATCCGTCGGAGGCGCTCAAGAATCCCAACGTCTTTGCGGTCATCACGCCGGACGACGTCAAAATGCTCACCAAGCCGTTCAAACCGGGCCGTTACGCCGCCGGTCTAAAGAGACCGATTGACGAATACGCCGGCGCGGTTGGAAAAGTCCGCTACGTCGGCGAACCCATCGGCGCGGTGGCAGCCCGCGACCGCGGCGCGGCCGAGGACGCCTTGGAACTGATTCAGGTCGACTACGATCCGATCCGCCCCGTGGTCGACGTGCGCGAAGCGATCAAACCTTCATCGGCCACGCTTTTCGATGAGCTGGGGACGAACCTCGCTTGGCAGGGCTCGCTCCAGTACGGCGACATTGACGCCGCTTTCAAATCCGCCGACCGGGTCGTCAAAGAAAATTTAAAAATTCACCGTTACAGCTCTACGCCCCTGGAACCCTTCGCCGTCATCGCCTCCTATGACGCCGGGAGCAAGAGGCTCACGGTCTGGGTCACGGCGCAGGTTCCCGAGGTGATTTACGATGGCCTGCGCGAGGCGTTGGGGCTGCAAGACGTCCGCGTGATCATTCCCGATGTCGGCGGCGGCTTTGGCCAGAAGATCCATCTAATTCGGAAATACGTGGTGCTGGTTTCGCTGCTCGCGATGAAAGCCGGCCGGCCGGTCAAGTGGATCGAGGACCGCAGCGAACATATGATGGCGGGCGGCCACGCTTGCGCCCAGGAGTTCGAGGCCGAAGCGGCGGTGAAAAACGACGGCACCGTCTTGGGGCTGCGCTTCAAAGAATACGACGATGTCGGCGGCTCCATCAGTACGCTGACGATTCACTTCACCAACAAGCTTAACAACCTGTCGAACACCTACCGGACACCGGCCATTCACATGGAAGGCTTTGCGGTAGTAACGAACAAATGCCCGGTTATTCCCAACCGCGGCATCGGCAAGCCGGGCATGTGCTATATATGGGAGCGCATGATGGATCGGGTCGCGCAGGCATTGAACTTGAGTCCCATCGAAGTGCGACGAAAAAATCTTATCCAACCCAGTGAAATGCCCTATCAAACGATCAGCGGCAACATCTACGACAGCGGCGATTACCCTGGTTTACTTTCAACGCTGTTGGAGAAGATCGAATATGACAAGCTTCGTGAGGAACAGAAGAAAGCCCGTGAGCAAGGCCGCCTCATGGGCATCGGCATCGTCATCGGTGTGGAACCGGGCGGGCGCAACGCGGCCCGCGACATGGCGATTTTCCCCGAAATGAAAGAGCCGCCGGGCTCCGGCGGCATTAACGGCGCGACCATCAAGCTCGAGAAAAACGGCACGCTTAGCTTGCACCTTGGGTCGCCGAATTGCGGACAGGCTCATGAAACGACCACGGCGCAGGTCGCCGCCGACATCTTGGGCACCGCGCCCGATCAGATCAGCACCAGCATCCCCTTCGATAGCGATCTCTCACCGTGGGGCGTCGCCGCGGCGAACAGCGGTAACAATTTTCATCTTTACGACATCGGGGCGATCCACGGCGCCGCCACGCGGCTTAGAGAAAAGATTCTCAAGCTTTCGGCGCATGTTCTGAATGTGGATGCCAAGGAACTGACCATCGACAACGGCGTCGTCCAGATTCCCGGCTCGGCGACCAAGAAAGTGACCTTCGCCGAGCTCGGACGCATCGCCTACAACAACCAGCACTTGATTCCCGACGACATGGAAGCCGGCTTGCAGGCGACTTTTTACTACACCTTTCCCCATGCCAAGCCGAATATCGTTCCCGGCGCCGACCGCCTGGTGCGCGCGCAGTTTACTTTTTCCGCCGGCGCCCATGCGGCGGTCGTGGAAGTCGACAAAGCCACCGGGAAAGTTGAGGTGCTGCGCTATCTGATCGTCGGCGACAACGGCACCGTGATCAATCCCGACGTCGTGAACGGCCAAGTCTACGGCTCCGCCGCCCACGGCATCGCCGTCGCCCTCGGCGAAGGTTTTATTTACAGCCCGGAAGGCCAGCCGCTGACCATTACCTATCTCGACTACGGCAAATGCTCGACGGCGGAAACGCCGAAGGTGGAAGTGATTCATCGACCGTCGCCGTCGCCCTTTACCACGCTCGGGCAGAAAGCCGCTGGAGAGGGCGCCGCGATTCCCTCGCCCGCGGCCATTGCCAGCGCGGTGGAAGACGCGTTGACTCCCCTGGGAGTGAAGGTCAATGATCTGCCGCTCACCCCGGAAGCGGTCTGGCGCCTGGTAAACCATAATCCGGAAAAAGAGCGGAGGACATTTTAGTCATGATCCCCGGTTCCTTTGAATATTACGCGCCGCGTTCTTTGACTGACGCGGTTAATTATCTGAGCGCGCACAAAGACGATGTGAAAATTCTGTCCGGCGGCCAAAGCTTACTGCCGCTGATGAAGATGCGCCTGTCAAAACCAGGCTATGTCGTCGACATCGGCCGCATTCCTGGTTTGGATACAATCACCGAAGAAGGAGACAATCTAATCATCGGCGCGCTGGTTACCCACGAGCAAATCGAATCTTCGGATCTGCTGAAAGCGAAATGTCCGTTGTTACCCCAGACAGCAACCACCATCGCCGACGTGCAGGTGCGCAACCGCGGTACCATCGGCGGCAGCATTGCCCACGCCGACCCGGCCGGCGACATGCCAGCTGCTATCTTGGCGCTGGACGCCGAGATCAAAGTCGCCGGCCCGAACGGCGAACGGTGGATCAAGTGCCACGATTTTTTTCTTGGGCTCCTGATGAGCGTCCTTGAGCCTGATGAAATCGTGACCGCGATCAGAGTTCCGGTCACGGGCAACGACAAGACCGCCTACTTAAAGGCCGCGCCAAGATCGTCGGGCTTTGCCGTCGTCGGCGTCGCCGTGCGCATTGCGGTGGACGGCATGGGGAACTGTAGCCGCGCCGCCATCGGGATTACCGGTGTGACAGACAAAGCTTACCGCGCCGACCGCGTCGAGCAGATGCTGACGGGAAAGAAGCTTGATGCGAAGCTGATCGAGAACGCGGCCACGGAGGCAACGCGCAACATCGAGGTCGTCGAAGACATCAACGGTTCGTCGGAATACCGCAAGCACCTGACCGAAGTGTACGTGGCGCGGGCGATTCAAGCCGCGCTGCAGAGCTAAGGGATTTAACCGCAAGTAAGGACAAAGTTCACAAAGAGAAGACGGTGCGCGAGCGCACCCTACGAAACCGTGGGAGGTGGACGGCTCACGCTTCGCCCCTCCCCTTCACATCACTTTTCGCCTCAAATAGGCGCTTACATAATCCACAATCGTGACGAGAATGTAGATGGCAAGAATGAGCGTGAGCAGTTGTTGCTCGAAGAAAAGACTGATGGCGATGTGAATTCTTTGGCCTAGACCGCCCGCGCCCACCAGTCCCAATACCGCCGCGACCCGGATATTCACCTCCCAGCGATAGAGCGTGTAGGAGATGAATTGCGGCAACACCTGCGGCACGATACCGTAAAGGAGAATCTGCAGGCGATTGGCGCCGGTAGCTTGAAGGGATTCGATCGGCTGAGTATCGACATCCTCCAATACTTCACCGAAAAGTTTTCCCAAAACGCCCGCGGTATGAACCCCAAGCGCTAGGACTCCCGGAAAGGGACCCAACCCAACGAGAAAGACGAATATCAAAGCCCAGACCATCTCGGGAATGGTCCGAAGGACGTTCAGCACGCTTTTTGCCGCTACATAGGGAACCATCCGGGAGGCCCGCCTCCACCCCTGTTTGGGCTCCATCTCGTAGAGCAAGCCGGAAAAGATAAGATTTTTNGCNGCNAANAAAACAATCGAGAGCGCGATCANGACGGCCATCAAGGTGCCCATAAAGGAGATGGCAAAGGTCTCGACGGTGCCCTTAAGCGCTTCTCGAATGACCGCAGCGGAAAAATCGGGCGGGAATAGTTTTTGGACATAGATGCCAATCTGTTCAAAACTGTCGCGACTGAATAGTTGCGGCAGACTGATCTCGGCTCCCCGGTAGCTCCACACGAAGAACGCTACGATGGCGCCAAGAATGAAAAGGTTGGTCGTCATCGAGTTTCCGCGCGCTCGCCCGCTGGGCAACGGGATCGTGTCGCAAGTCTTCAGTTGCCGCGCTTGACTCATAACATGGCCCGGACCTTGGCGCTGAGATAATCCACCGCCGCGACCATTAGGAATAAGATGATCAGAATCGTCAGCACCTCGTTGAAGTTGAACATACGCATGGAAATCTCGATCTGCTGCCCCAGACCGCCAGCACCGACCAGACCTAAGATAGCCGACGCCCGCACGGCGCATTCCCAGCGATAGAGCGTGTAGGAAACGAAATTGGGCAAGGCTTGGGGAAACCAACCGTAGAAAAAGATTTGCAGCTTGTTCGCCCCGAGAGACTGCAAGGCTTCCAACGGCCGGTAGTTCACTCCCTCGAAAATTTCCGAGTACACTTTGCCAAGCATCCCCCCATAAGCGAGCCCGATAGCCAATACGCCGGGAAATGGACCGAGCCCCACCGCCCGCACAAACATGAACGCCCAAACGAATTCGGGGATGGAACGAAATAAGCTCAACAAGCCGCGGGCAATAAAGTAGACTGCATAGCGCAAACCTCGACGCAGCGGCGCTCCTTGCAATTCGGCTTCGTTGAGTATCCCTGCCACCGCCATCGTGTTCGTTCCCAGCAGCCCCAGCGGAAAACCGATCATCACCGCGATGATCGTCCCTAATATTGAGATCTGAATCGTTTCCAACGCAGGGCGGAACAACAGCGACAAAAAGGCCGGTGACAAATCCGGCGGGAACATCCCCGTCAAGAATTTGCCCAACGCCCGTTGGCCCCTGGGCTCGAAGAAAACTTTGGGATCGATCCCTGCTCTTTGCCAGCTATCGAAGAAGGCCAGCAGAAACAGGCCCGCGAAGAGATAGGGAAATAAGGACTTAGGAGATTGACGGATACGCGATGGAGCTAGCAGGTTCACTCGTTGCCTCAGTGTTGGAATCCTCTCGGCCGGACCCAGCGTACAATTCCTCCAGCATGGCATCTGAAATTTTCTCCGGGGAGAGGTCGAACGCGATGGTCCCATTTCTGATACCGATCACGCGAGAGAAATAAGCCAAGGCCAGGTCGACGCTATGAAGGCTCACCACGAGTGTTTTGCCGGTATCCCGGCTGATATCGATTAGCAGCCTGACAATGGTTGAAGCCAGAGTCGGATCGACGGAAGAAACCGGCTCATCCGCGAGGACCACCTCGGGATCTTGGACCAACACGCGGGCGATGGCGACCCGCTGCTGCTGCCCGCCCGAAAGCTCGTCGGTTCGATCAAAGAGCTTTTCCGGAATCCCGACTTGGTCCAAAGCTTTGTGCGCCAACTCCCCATCGTGCGGTTTCGCCAACGATGCCAACGATCTGAGCGTCGACCATCGCCCCAGCTGTCCCGCCAAAACGTTATGAATCACTTTGAGGCGCGGAATGAGATTGTGTTGCTGATAGACCGTGCCGATTCTGCGCCGCGCCTGCCGGAGCTGTTTGCCATGCAGCGTCTCAACGTCCTCGCCATCGATCCAAATTTTTCCCGACGTAGGCCTCAAGGTGCAATTGAGCAAACGGAAGAGGGTCGTTTTGCCCGCACCGCTCGGCCCGATCAGGGCGACGCGTTCGCCCTGCCGGATGTTCAAATCGACGCCGTCGAGGGCTACTTGGCGTCGGCCGAAAACCTTGCGGACCTGCTCAAGATGGTACTGGCGTTTCAAGGAGCTCATCAATTTAGTTTGAGCAGCCCCGCTGCGATGGCGGCCTCTTCGATCCCTTTCCAATCGGCGTCCTTCGCGGCGATATAGCCCTTGGTGCGGTGCAGATCGAGAAGTTTCTTGTGCTCCGGATTGTTGTAGTCAAGCTTTAAGAAAGCCTTTGAGAGCTTGCCGACGATATCCTTATTGAGGCCGCCCCTGACCGTCCATACATAGTCCACGTAGGGCGGGGTCGTATAAAAAATAAAGACCTTGTCGGTGTCTACTTTCTTCGTCTGAACCAGCTTATCCCAAACCAAAAAATTCAGAGCGCCAGCGTCTACCTGCCCAGCCTCAACCCAGGCGGCGGTGGCGTCATGGGCGCCGCTGAAGCTGAACTTGGAAAAATCTTTCTCCGGGTTGATCCCCGCCTTGAGGAGGTAATAGCGCGGCATGAGATGGCCCGAAGTCGAACTGACGCTGCCGAAAGCGAAGGTTTTGCCTTTAAGGTCTTTGAGATCCTTGATCGCGGTTTCTTTGCGCGTAATGAAGTGGCTCTTAAACTCGGCGTCTTCCTTGCGCATGATGATCCGCCTAGCGCCCTTGGCTTGTTTCGCCGCTTGCACCGAAGTCAGTCCGCCATACCACACCATCTCCAGCCGGTTCGCCGCAAGTCCCTCCACAGTCGCCGCGTAATCAACGACTGAAGTAAACCTGACCGGGATACCGACCGCTTTGGTGAGATATTCCGCAAAAGGCCTATAGATCCGCAGCATCTCCTGCGGATTTTCATCCGGAATCGCAGACAGTCTTAACTCTTTCGTCGCTTGCGCGAGAACGTCTCCGGCATAAAGAATTAAGAGTAAATAGACTGACGAGAGCCCCGCTTTTCTCACGACATGCCCCTTGAGAATAATTTTGAGCGTCACCCGCTAATCTAAATATCAAAAATCTCTATAAGTCAAATCGTTTTTTCCTATAGGTTCCGTAATACTCACACGAAGCGCGGGGTGAAAACAAATGAATCTTACTTTGCGCTCTTGGCGTTTTAGCGCGATAAAAACATGACGGTTCAAGACGTTCAACCCGTTCAAATCGTTCCAGACGTTTGAACGGAGCGCAGCGGTTGAACAGCTTGAACGTTTTGAACTCTAGACCTGAAGGCGCAAAGGACACCAAGATAAACGCTCAGATAGTGATTTGCGGTGAATAATCCGGGTTAAGCGAAGGGATCGGCTACGACTGCTGCAAGAATGCTCGGAAGGCTTGCGCAATGGGGTGTAAGGAACGGTGTTTATGAAAAACCTCGTAGAAGTCTCGTGTCATGGTCAACCCGCGTATCGGAACTTCGACGATGCTGCCCTCTGCTAACTCGTGCCGGATAGAAGTCCGCGACAAGATAGAGATCCCGTATCCCGCTAGAAGCGCTTCTTTTACCGCTTCCGTGCTGCCGAGCTCCATGGCAACGTTCAAAAGCTTATCGGGCGATTTCCGTCTTTTGGCGAGCATCTGCCGGAACGACTCCAAGGTGCCGGAACCGCGCTCGCGCGAGATGAATTTTTCCGCGCGCAGGTCGGAGAGTTGGACGAACTTCCGTTTACCCCACGGATGCCCCTTGGGCACCGCGAGAACCATTTCGTCTTTCCAAATTTTCTGAAACGTAAGCCTGCTGTCGTTACCTTTGAAACCGATAAACCCCAATTCGACTTTCCCGTCCAAAACATCTTGGACGATGCCCGCCGAGTCGCCGATCCGAAGTATCGGCCTTACCCCCGGGTACTTCTTGTTGAAGGCCCCGAGCTTTTGCGGCAGCAGATATTCACCAGGCATATTGCTGCCACCCACCCAAAGCTCTCCCGTGAGCGTGCCGTGGAATTGCTCCACCGCCGCCACGGTTTCTCGTTTAAACGCCAGCAGATTCTTCGCCCGGTCCACGAGCATCTCCCCCAATGGCGTCAAGCTCACTTTCCCTGGGATGCGGTTAAGAAGTTTACCCCCGGCGATTTTCTCCAATTCCTGAACATGCGCGCTCACCGTGGGTTGGCGTAGCGACAAAAGTTCCGCGGCCTGCGAGAAGCTTTTAAGTTCAGCGACCCAGTAGAAAATTTCGAGTTTATGTAGATCTAAATCCGCTTTGAGCTTGGCCATCAAAAGTGGGGAGGACTTATGACCTGGACCCGAGAACCGGCGCGCCGGAAAATGAAGCTCCACGGGCTTACGCCCGTGGTATCTCTAATCTCTTCGGCGGAATCCGCCGAAGCACTCACCCGCCTTCGCTCTTCGAGCTACGGAGGGTCCGTCCGACGCATTCATCCCCGGGCTTACGCCCAGGGTCTTCTGCGTAGGCGGATAATCCCGGATTCCGCAATTGAAGTTACAATCTCTACTGAGCAAGGTGTGAGACTGGAGTAGCGAAGGCACTCAGATCCGCAGTATCAAAGTCGTTTTACGTGCTTGGCAATCTATTGTCAGTGGATTACGGACGCCACTTAGGGCAAGTGATCTCAAAACTCTTAGAGGCAGATCTATTTCCGCCAAAGGCGGATCAGCCTCAGGCTGAGCCTTCGCTACGGAAGGCTCGCACCTCGCTCCGTGCGTTAACTTTCAATTGGGGAATCCGGGATAATTCGACACCATCAAAAGGTCGACTAACAACACCCTCTCCACCACGTCTTCGTGGGGGTCAGGGTGAGGGGGCAACACATGCGAACCCTCACCCCTGCCTTCTCCCGCAAAGCGGGCGAGCCCGGCAACAGGGTTTTCTTCTCCATCGAGATGTGTTTGAGCAAACCCGCGCGAAATGCGGCATAGGTTTCTAAGCCGATGCTGTCCGGGCGCGCCGTAGCCCTCCGAAGCAAGCTCTCAAGGCACGCTTGATCGTCGGCAAGATAGCGGTAAATTTTTCTCGGCTTTGCCGAGATCCCTAAACAAGTCAACTTACAACATCAAAGAACTGTTTGTTCCGTATTTGGGGCGCTAAGTCGTTTTCTCATCGACTTGCACGTCCAGCGGGCGCGACGACCGCGGAAATTCCGCCCGTACAAGAGTTAAGTACCGTGAAACCAACGGCTATCATCGGATGAACGGCCTGCCGCCACCAGGGAAAACGGCGGTCGTACGGCCTTGATGATCTGGCATGGTTATCCCCTCAACGTGCCAAAAGCAGACCGATACCCGAACCCAAACTGTAGAGTACGAAGGAAAGTAGAGTCATCGCCTGCGCGGGAATTACCCGTGCTGTGACTTCGGCATGTTGCAGCAGAATTCTGCCGGCAACGGCTGCCGGAACTAGAAACAGCGCGCCCAGGTAGACTGTCACGGGAATTCCCGCCAGAGGCAACAATGTGAGACCGACCGCCGCTACCATCATCGTTGCCACGAAAACCCGCGCTGCCTTAGGACGCCCAAGCCGCACTACTAAATTAAGTCTTCCTGAGGCCAAGTCCGCCCGGTAATCAGGAAACTCATTGATCCAGAGAAAGGCTGCGATCAGGAGCCCAAGCAGGGTTGATACCAAAATCAGTTGCAGCGTCACCGTTCCGCGCTGGACCAGGTAGGTCCCGGAGGTGATTAGCGGACCATAACAGAGTCCTACGGCGAGTTCTCCGAGTCCCCGGTAGGATAGTTTGAAGGGAGGCGCATGGTAGAAATAGGCAAGGGCCACCCCCACGACCCCGAGCCAGAGAATCTGTGGCTCTCTATAAGCGACAATGACGAGACCCGCCGCGATACCGAGGAGGTAGCTCACAGCGGCAATGCTGATTGTCTGCTTCCGGGTCAGCAGACCGTCGATGAGCACCCGCTTCCCTCCGGAGAATGGGCTGCGGTCCTCGGGTGCGACCGCGCGGTCGGTGCCGGAGTCGAAATCAACAATCTCGCCGGAGGCGTTCTTGGCAATCTCGATAAAGAAAATTCCCAACACCGTGAGGGCCAACCATTTCCACGAGAGAGCGCCGCCAAGCGCCGCCGCACAGGCGCCGAGAAACATCGCCGCGAAGGACGCCAACGAAATCTTCGGATCAGCGAGTCTCCAGAGACCCATGCAAAAATTATTCATTAGATAGTTTCCTCAATGCCCCACAACGGCCTTGTGCTCTCGTGCCACTCAAGAAGAATAGTCCTCTAGCACTTCTCTTCTTAGGTCCCTCCGGTTTCCGTAGATCCACGGGAGTGGCCCTCTGCCGGGCCTTTGGTAGCCTCAAAAATCCGCTCCACATGCTCGACAAAGGCGGCGTACGCTTCGATAAATTCTCTCCCTGCCTCGACGTCATCTGCTTGGTATTTTTTCCTCCCCATAACATGCTTGAACCTCTCGCGCACCTCCGCTTGAACGGTGTCGCTCAGGAGTTTCAGAAGAGCATCGACTTTACCGCTTTCAACCGCCTTATCTGCAGCCGGAATAGCAGGCCCTAGATCCCGACCCGCAGGCTCAAGCCCTGTATAGGGAGCACCTTCACCGGCCCGGTGAATACGCACCAGCGTCTCGAAAAAATACATATCGGCAAGCTCCTTGGCCTGCGGATTCCACTTGCGCACAGCAAGGGTTTTCTGAAAGGCCGTCTTTATTTCCCCCTCATCCTTCTTCTGGACCCAAATGAAAACGGGGTTTACGTTCCCGGTCTCCAGCGCCTTCTGCGCAGCTCTCACTACCGGACCATCCATCCCGTCACAATGGGCTAACACCTGCCTTGGCACGAAAAACCCGATCGTGGTTAGCAAAACCAAAAAGCTTAGCGAGGTAACAATGACCCTGTTACTTTTCATAACCTTCTCTCCTTGTTTCTCAGTACAATTTTTCATTTCCCCCCTCGACGCCAAACACACGCCGCTTCAACTGCTGTTTCTGGCGAATCGAACCTGTGAAGTGCCAAAAGCTCCCCTACAGCGATGATAACCCCGCATACTACTATACAACCGCATATGACGTGCCAACTGGGATTTGCGGACAGACGTCGGAAGGTTCGGCTGCTTAGTTACGGAACAGGTTTCTTTCGTCTCAGCTATGCGAATTTATCTTTTCTCGCTTTGCAAATCCGCGAAGGCAGATTGGCAAGTACAAGTATAAAGAAACGACTTTTCTTGAATCTTCATCTCCTTGACTTCGGCGCTCTCGAAAAATAACATGCATCCGTTGTTGGTACCGGCTATGGGGTGAGTAAGGGAGATCCATATGAACTCGACCGATGGTAACAACGAGGCACAAACGCAGTTCAATGCCAAGTTTCGCGGGGGAGCGCTGAGCGAGAGCGAACAACCAATTCGGTTCGCCGGCTCCGTGCTTCGCGCGCAACGTCACGTCTGTGCCTTCTTTCACAGCTCTGACGAGGAGTATCAGGTGCTGCTTCCGTTCATCAAGGAAGGACTCGAGCGTGGCGAGAAGGCCTTCCATATCGTCGATCCCAAGCTGCGCGAGGAACACCGGTGGCGTTTGCAGTCCGCCGGCATCGACGTGGCCACGGCAGAGCAGAGCGGCCAGTTTGAGCTGCGCAATTGGGCTGACGCGTATCTGCGCGAGGGCCACTTCGATCAAGACAAGATGCTTGCTCTGATCCAAGAGGCACTCGAGAGCGGTAGAAAGCAAGGGTTCCCGCTGACTCGTCTGGTCGCCCATATGGAATGGGCGCTGGAAGACCGACCAGGTGTTGATGATTTGGTGGAGTACGAGGCGAGGTTGAACTACATTTTGCCCCGATATAAGGACCCGGTCATATGAACGTACGATCTCGCCAGGTTTGGCGGGGAGATCGTCGTTGACATCATGCGCACCCATCCGATGATCATCATTGGCGGCATCCTCCAGGAGAATCCATTTTTTGTTCCGCCGGATGAGTTCTTGCGGGAGTTGCGCGAACGCAGGGCCACGCACCGGAGGTCACACCCATCATCTATCTGACTTCTGTCTGATCATGGAGGTGGCGATGGAACATACAGCCGATGAGATCAAGCGCCTTAAGGGCTGCATCAATGATCTGATCAGTGTCCTAGCCCTTCCCGCCATCTGGAATAGCCACGAGCCATCGCACATAGTTAGTACTCTGCTCGACGTGCTGCTAGGCATGCTGCGCCTGGACTTTGTGTTTGCCCGGCTCAGCGGTTCGATTGACGGCTCGCCAATCGAGGTGGTCCGGTTGGCCCAGCGCCGAAATCTGGCTGCTCACCCGCAGGAACTTGGTCGAGCGCTCAACCGCTGGTTGACAGGAGACCCGCCCGCCCCGCCTTTAGTCGTGCCGAATCCGATCGGGGAAGGGGAGGTGTCGATTGCGCCCTTCCGGCTGGGGCTTCAGGATGAAGTCGGAGTATTAGTAGCTGGTTCTCAGCGGGCCGATTTCCCGACGAAGACCGAAATGCTCCTCCTGCAAGTCGCAACGAACCAAGCGGCGATTGGGGTGCAAGAGGCTCGACTCTTGAGCGAGCAGAGGCGGGCCGCAGAGGAGATTCGCCTGTTACTTACAATTACGCAGGCGATTCATGAGTCGGCGGATTTTCACTCCGCACTCGCTGTCGCACTGAGAAAGGTGTGCGAAGCCACCGAGTGGGCTTACGGAGAGGCCTGGATTCCACGCTCTGATGGAACAGCTCTTGAATTTGGGTCAGCCTGGCACGTAAGTGCAAAAGGTCTGAATAGGTTTAGACAACTGAGCGAGGGATATATCTTTCCCCCCGGTATTGGCTTGCCTGGACAAGTCTGGGAATCCAAACAGCCAGAGTGGATCCAGGACATTTCGAACGAGCCAGAGGATAAATTCCCCCGCTGCAAGATGGCGAGAGATTTTGGCCTCAAATCTGCCTTGGGAATCCCCGTTATTGCAAACGACAAGACAGCGGCTGTCCTCGCATTTTTCATGTTTGAATCCCGCGAGGAAGATAAGCGGCTGGTCGAAATTGTTTCACACGTTGCGGCTCAACTGGGCTCATTGATTCAGCGCAAGCACGGGGAGCAGGCGCTCAGGGAAAGCGAGGAAAGGCTCCAAGCCATCATTGACACATCCACGAGACTGATCTTCGTTAAGGACATACAAGGCCGATACATTTTGACGAACCGCCAGTACGAAAAGCTGCTCAATATGACCCGAGAGCGGATCAAAGGTAAGACGGTCTACGAGCTTTTTCCGAAGGAAACAGCGGACACGCTCTGGGAGGACGATGTCAAAGTAGTCAAAACCGGAACCCCCCTGGAATTTGAGGAAATTGTCCCTTTGTATGACGGACTACACACCTACATTGTGAACAGGTTTCCGCTCTACAACTCTGCAGGGATCGTCTACGCAGCCTGCGGTATCGCCACGGACATTACCGAGCGCAAGCGGATGGAGGACAATCTGCGTAGAGCACGTGACGAGTTGGAGCAGCGGGTTCAGGAGCGGACACAGGAGCTGGCAAAAACCAACGAAGCACTGAAGGCTGAAATCGCCGAGCGTACGCAGGCAGAAGAGGCGCTGCGCCGGACACAAGCCGAATTACGCCAGGTGGTGGACTCGGTTTCGGACTATCTCTGGAGCGCCGAAGTTGATAAGAGAGGCCATTTTATTTACCGCTCTTACTCTCCTGTAGTAGAGAGGATCACGGGCCGCCCGCCGGAGTTTTATATGCAAGGTCCGGAGCGCTGGTTGAGTACGATCTATCCGGAGGACCGCCCTCGGTTAGAGGAGGCATTTCAGCGGATCACGACAGGGCAGTCGGATCACGAGGAAGAGGAATATCAGATTGATCTACCTGATGGGACAATCCGCTGGGTGCGTGACAGTGCTAATGCAAGACGGTTAGAGGACCGCACGATCCGTGTGGATGGGGTCGTGTCCGATATCACCGAGCGCAAGCGGGTTGAAGAAGAAAAGGCCCGACTCCAGGAGCAGCTCATCGAAACCAGCCGGCTGGCGGCGATCGGAACCACCGCGGCAAAGATCGCCCATGAGATCGCCAATCCGCTCAACGGCATGTCCCTGACAGTGCAACGCCTGGAGCGGCAACTGGCGAGACAGGCAAGCGGCTTAGACGAAGCGGTTCAAATCATCTTGCGCCGCCTCAGGGACGAGATCAGACGCCTTAACGGCCTGCTCGATGATTTCCGCTCTCTCTCCCGCCGCGAACAGTATAACTTTCGGCCGGCCGGCCTCACGGGGATTGCCGCAGAGATTTTCGCGATGGAGGTAGAAAACTATGCTACCAAAGGCGTGCGTGTGAAGCAACTTTTCCCTCCAGATCTCCCCTTGGTCCAAGCTGACCGGGACAAGCTAAAGCAAGCGCTCTGGAATCTGTGCAAGAACGCCGTCGAAGCCATGCCCCAGGGTGGCACACTCACGCTCAACGCCCACAGCTCCGGAGCAAATGTCATTTTGGAGATTTCGGACTCGGGTGTTGGCATCCCGCCTGAGGTCGACATCTTTGAGCCTTTCACCACCACCAAGAGTTCCGGAAGCGGACTTGGGCTGGTGGTCGTCAGACAAGTCGTTATGGCCCATGGCGGGAATATCACTTATACGAGCCAGCCCGGTAACGGAACCACATTTCGCCTGACTCTGCCGCTGAGTCCCCTGCATCTCGAGACCGAATCAACACCACAACGGACGTAGCCTTTACGACATATGTGTGGGTCACCAAGGGCATCTCACCCCCGGCTTACAAAAATCATCCGGACTGTCCAGGCTGGTGTCACCGACGCGTTTCCTTTCTTGAATAGTGAATCGCAGGTGATCCCAGTAGGCATTGATCATCGGATAAATATCAACGTCTTGCTGCGAGGCCCCGCGCAGACAGAAGGCGAGGCTGACGCGCATGCTCTTATCTTTGCCACGTTGGTAGTCAGTATATTGGGTTTGATCTTTGCCAACCGTGCCTGGTCCGGCAGGATTTTTTGCGCGCTGCGCTCGCCCAATCGCGCATTCTGGTAGGTGATCTTGGGCGGGCTGGCGTTGTTGGGCGCGGTTCTTTATGTACCCTCACTGCGTAGCGTCTTCCGCTTCGCCGCCTTGCACCCCGACGATCTGGCGATCTGTTTCAGCGCGGGGATCGTCTGTTTTCTATTGGTCGATCTCATCAAGCGGTGGAGCCGAAAACACCTAGAGCGCCGATGATTCCGCGTTGGGGCCGCGAACAGCGAATAAAGCTTTACGCGCGCCCTCCCGACTCGCCCGGCCCTTGATTAACTCCTTTGAGCCTGTTCGTTTTCCTTTACTTCGGCAGCTTTCTTTCGCTCCTTGGCCCAATCGATGTTCCTGACTTTTAGAATCGCCTGGAGCTCGGGCCTTTCGACGACTTCCTTTTTTAGCAGCAGGCTCGCCAGTTCTTCCAGGGCGGGCCGGTGCGACGCCAGGATTTCTTTCACCTTGTCATGAGCCTGCTCAAGGATCTGCTTCACTTCAGCGTCGATGACGCGGGCGGTCTCATCGCTGTATTCCTTGGCGCTTTGCATCGGGATCGGTAGGAATAGCGGCGTGCGCGGTCCCTCCAGCGCGACCAACCCCAGCTTTTCGCTCATGCCGAATTGCGTCACCATCGTGCGGGCGATCTCGGTGGCGCGCTGCAGATCGTTCTGCGCGCCCGTCGAGATATCGCCGAAGATCATCTCTTCGGCGACCCGTCCGCCCAGAAGAACGTAAATACGCGCAAACAATTCGGATCGAGTCAGGAGGTAGCGGTCCTCGGTCGGCAGCTGCTGGGTATAGCCGAGAGCCGCGATGCCCCGGGGGATGATCGATATCTTGGCCACCGGATCGGCGCCTGGGATAAGTTCCGCTACCAGCGCGTGGCCGGATTCATGATAAGCGACCGTTTTCTTTTCCTGTGGATTCATGACGCGGCTTTTTTTCTGCAAGCCCGCGACCACTCTCTCGATCGCTTCGTCAAAATCCGCCATCTCCACGGCATCCTTGCCTTGCCGCGCCGCCAACAGCGCCGCCTCATTTACGATGTTCGCCAAATCCGCGCCGACGAATCCCGGCGTCTTCGCCGCCACCACGCCCAGGTCCACCGCCTGGGAGAGCTTAATTTTCTTTGCGTGCAGCAGAAGAATTTTCTCTCTGCCCCGCACATCCGGACGGTCGACCAGCACCTGGCGGTCAAATCGTCCGGGGCGCAGCAGCGCGGGATCGAGAATTTCCGGACGGTTGGTCGCCGCCATCATGATGACTCCTTTGTTCGGGTCGAAGCCGTCCATCTCGGCGAGCAACTGATTGAGGGTCTGCTCGCGCTCATCGTGGCTCGCCAGTATATTAACGCCGCGCGCTTTGCCTAAGGCATCGAGCTCATCGATGAAAATAATGCTCGGCGCATGTTCGGCCGCCTGCCCGAACAAATCGCGCACGCGGGCCGCGCCCACGCCGACGAACATCTCGACGAAATCGGAGCCCGTGATGCTGAAAAACGGCACTCCGGCCTCCCCCGCCACGGCGCGCGCGAGCAGAGT
>C687J26845_10001165_pt1 | contig 16482 bp, 15 predicted proteins | sample RifCSPlowO2_12_FD_26845 | JGI IMG/M metagenome (IMG submission 26845)
TCGATATTGTCGATTTGCGCCTCGAATCTCCCCTCGCCTCCCGGGAGAGGGGCCGGGGGTGAGGGACGAGCATCGGCAATGAGATGTTCGATGCTCATCAGCGCTCTTTCAGTTTCTCCAGATGATGGATGTCGAGGCTTTCGAACGTCTCCCGGATGTGGAAGAAGAACACGCCAAAAATGAGCGTGCCGACCAGCACGTCGAGCGCGATGCCGAGCTCGACTACCATCGGCATGCCGTAGGTTGCGGAAGTCGCCGCAAAGAACAAGCCATTCTCCATGGCCAGAAAGCCGATCACCTGGGACACCGCCTTGCGCCGCGTGATCATCATCAGAAAGGAGAGCAGGATGCTGGCGGTAGCGATGCCGAGCGTGCTCTTCGTAATGGTGCCGGCAATCTGCGAAATCGGGGTGGCCAGGTTGAACGCGAAGATCACCAGCACGATACCGATCAGCATCGTCGCCGGGATATTGATGAGCGGCTCGACATCCCAGCGCACGTTTAGCGCCCGGATCAGGCGATGCAGAATCCACGGCAGCAGCAACACCTTGAGGATCAGCGTCAGCAGCGAGGAGTAATACAAATGACTCTGATTGGTCGAATAAGCGACGATGCCGGTGCTCAGCACCAGCACGAAACCCTGCAGGGCGAAGAGATTGATAAGCGACAGGATGCGCCGCTGCGTGAGCATGGCGAACGCGAGCAGCAGCAGCAGCGCTGCGAACAGGTTGATAAGCTGGCTGGACAGCGGCAGGTTCATTGCTTAAAAGCCTCGAAGCTTTGACTATTGTTCCAACAGGAAATGGGTCAGCATGCCGAGCGTGGCGAGCAGAAAGGCGGTCCCGAGGAATTCTGGCGCGCGGAAGATGCGCATCTTCGCCGACACCGTCTCGATCAGCGCCAGCCCCGCGCCGGCCAATGCGAGCTTCACGACCAGGGCGACAAGCGCGATCGGCAATCCGATCCAGTCGCCGGCCTGCGCGATGCCCCACGGCACGAAAATGGCAAAACCGATCGTGATATAGGCCGTGAGCTTGAGGCTGGAGGCCCATTCGATCAGCGCCAGGTGCCGCGCCGAGTATTCCAGGATCATCGCCTCATGGATCATGGTGAGCTCGAGATGCGTGGACGGATTGTCGATCGGAATGCGCGCGTTCTCCGCGAGCAGCACCATCAGGAAAGCGACTGCCGCGAACGCCATGCTCGGATAAATCACAAATTCGCGCTGCCCCAGCGTCTCGACGATGGTCACCAGCGAGGTGGAGTGGCTGATGAGGGAAGCGGTGAACAGCGTCATCAGCATTGCCGGTTCCGCGAGAAAACCGATCATCATCTCGCGGCGCGCGCCCAGGGTCCCGAACGAGGTGCCGATGTCCATGCCGGCGAGCGATACGAACACTCGCGCCAGCGCGAACAGTCCGACCAGCGCGATCACGTCCGCGGCCGGCGCGAACGGCAGGTCCGTCGCCAGCACCGGCACGATGCCGACTGCGAGCCACATGCAGCCGAACAGCACATATGGCGTGGCACGAAAGAGGGGCGAGGCGTTATGCGCGAGCACTGCGTCCTTGTGAAACAGCTTGTTCAGCACCTTGTACGGCTGCCAGATCCCCGCGCCGCTCTTGTTCTGCAGCCAGGCGCGGCACTGATTGACCCAGCCCAGCATGAGCGGCGCGATCAGCACCACCAGCACCGACTGCAGCACCTGGAAAACGATCCCGCTCGCCTGATTCATTGCGCGAACACCAGCAGGGCAATGAGCGTCAGGAAGCCATACAGCAGGTACACCGAGATGCGCCCCTGCTGCAGTTTGCCGACGTGGCCGGAGAGAAATTCGGCGAGGCGTGCGATCGGCAGATACATCCAGTACCAGTGCCGGTCCTCGACTTCCTGCTTGAATACCGGCTGCGGATCGTCCGGACGCGGAATCTCGCGGTGGATCAGGAAGACCGGCGCAAAGATCTGGCGAATCGGCTGACCGAAGCCATCGGCCGTGTCCTCCATGCGCGAAGTCTGCGCAGGAAAACCGCAGTCCCAGGGATCGGAACGGCGCAGCCGGCCGTGATAGACATGGCGCACGACCAGATACGTCAGCGCGAATACCGCGGCGATCACGAGCAGGAACACGATCGGGCTATAGCTCGCCTGCGCGCTCGAGGTCGGCACCAGCCACAGCCAGCCTGACGCCATCGCCGCATCGGGGAGACCGGCGTTGATCAGCACCTGGCTGACCTGGTTCAGCTGCCCGATCATGAACACCGGCAGCAGCCCGAGCGCGAGGCAGCCGAGCGCGAGCCACAGCATGCCGGCCCGTTCCCATGCGCTCGCATCGCGCGGCTTCTCGGCGAGCTCGTGCCGGTGCTGCCCGAGAAAGGCGACACCATAGACTTTGACGAAGCACATGCCGGTGAGCGCCCCCGAGAGCGCGAGCACTGCGGCGACGATCGGCACCAGGCTCCGCACCACGCTGCTCTCGAGCAGGGGCGCTTGCAGGGATGCCTGGAAGGTAAGCCATTCGGAGACGAAGCCGTTTAACGGCGGCAGCGCGGAAATCGCCAGCGCGCCGGTGAGGAAGTAGAGCGCGGTATGCGGCATGTAACGGATCAGCCCGCCCATCTCGTTCAGGTTTCTCAGCCCGGTCGACTTCAGGATCGCGCCGGCGCCGAGGAACAGCAGCCCTTTGAAAACCGCGTGGTTGAGCGTGTGATAAAGCCCGGCGATCAGTCCCAGTACGCCGGCGACCGGATGGCCGCTGCCGATAAATACCATCGACAGTCCGATGCCGATCAGGATGATGCCGATGTTCTCGACCGAATGGTAAGCGAGCAGGCGCTTGAGATCGTGCTGCATCAGCGCGAACAGCACCCCGAACAGCGAGGTCGCCGCCCCGAAGAGCAGCACCGTGAGCCCCCACTCCCAGCGAATGCCGCCGATCAGATCGTAGATGACCCGGATCATCCCGTAGATCGCCGTCTTCAGCATGATGCCCGACATGAGCGCAGAAACCGGCGATGGCGCGGCCGGGTGCGCCTCGGGAAGCCATGCGTGCAACGGCAACATGCCGGCCTTGGCGCCGAAGCCAAAAAACGCCAGCACGAATGCGATGGTGGCCCAAGAACCGCTCAGCTCGGCCCGGCGCAGCGCGTCGAACGTGTAATCGCCATGCCCGCCGTGCAGCACCCCGAAGGAGAGCAGGATGCTGAGCGCGCCCAGATGCGCCACCAGCAGATAGATGAAGCCGGCCTTGCGGTTCTTCTCGTTGTGGTGCTCGGTGGTGACGAGAAAATACGACGACATCGCCATCGTTTCCCAAGCAACCATGAACAGGTAAGCGTCGTCTGCGATCAGCACCAGCGCCATGCTGGCGAGAAAGACGTGGTACTGGAAACAAAGGAGCCCGAGCCCCTGCTCACCCTCGCCGCGGAAATAACCGGAGGAAAACAACGAAATGCCGAACGAAACACCGCCTAACAGCAGCAGGAAGAATCCAGACAGCGGATCGACGCGCACGTGAAACGGCAGGTCGGGCAGACCGGCCGGCAGGATTGCCGCGCTAGGCGGGACATTGATCGCCCACACACCCACGACGGCCAGCGTCAATGCGACCACCGCGCCGACGGGAAACACCGCGTCGAGGATCAATCGGGGACTGCGCATGAGCGCAAGCCCGATGACGCCCAGCCCGATCCAGACCACGGCCAAAGTAAAGGCAAGGTCTACGGGCCGCAGGAACGACAGATCCATTTAGTGGCGACTTTTGTGAGCTTACCGCTGGCGGGCAGCCGGGAAATCCCGAACCGTCTACCCGAACGACACGCGAAAAATGTTACGGCATTGTAGACGGGGAGGGCGGTAGTTGCCAAATTTTCCGCGGCGGGCAGCCGGAAAAAGACTCGCACACATCGAATCACACAAATGGACAGCGTTTGTAGAATATGCGCCTGAATACATCAGAACAGGTTCTCCGGATTGGCAACGCCAGTGTTGTCCTTTCGTTGACACAGCCGTGACCATCACCAGGAATCTGCGCATCATGGGACGCGTGCAAGGCGCCTACCAGCGATTTCACCGACGCCCTAATCCATCGCATAGAGGCAGATTTGGGCTGCTGGCTTTCCGTAAGCTCTGCGTCGTTCTTTCCGAGTGGACGCACGACGATCGGTTACGCTTGTATGAGCCTCGATAGCGATTCGTTGAGGCCTACCCTTTTATCAACTTGTAGCCGCGACCGTGTACCGTGAGCAGAAACTGCGGGTGGGCGGGATCCGGTTCTAATTTCTTTCGCAGGCGCACGATGAAATTATCCACTGTGCGGGTGACGACCCCGCTCTCGTGTCCCCAGACAGCAGCCAACAAGGCATTGCGCGAAATTACCTCGCCGCGGTGGCTGACCAAGTAACGCAGCAGCTCAATTTCTTTGGCGCTGGTTTCCAAAAGCCTACCCTCACGCGTCACGCGGTGGGTCTGAAAGTCGATCTCTGCTGCGCCGACTCGCACTGGGCCTTGCGTTGGCTCTTGAATCCGCCTGCGCCGAAGCTGGGCGTGAATGCGTGCCAGCAGCTCACGCAAGCTGAAGGGTTTGACGACATAGTCATCCGCACCGGTCTCCAGCGCCAAGACCTTGTCCATCTCCGCGCCTCTTGCCGTCACCATGATGATCGGTTCTGTGCGCCCTTCAGCACGCAGTTGCTTGCACAACTCCATGCCGTCGCCATCGGGCAGCATGACATCCAGAACAATCAAATCGGGATTGCTTTTCATCGCGGCGACGCGGCCGTCGCGCATGGTAGAGGCGCTGACGACGTTATAGCCGTCAATCTCAAGATTGTCCGCTAGGCCTCTCCGCATGGCCGCGTCGTCCTCAACGACGAGGATTGTCGGAGCTTCGCTCACGCATTACCCTGCGAGATTGGAAATGAGACGACCGCCTTCACCCCGCTGTGCCCGTCAGGCTCATCAAGAGTGAATCGGGCGTGATGAGATTTCGCGATCTGCTCAACCAGTGCGAGTCCCAGGCCGCTGCCGCTAGCGGCGCCCGGCACCACCCCGCGCTCAAATGCTCTCAGCATCCGGGCTCGATCCTGCGGCGGGATGCCCGGGCCAAAGTCGGTCACCTTGAGCTCCACGCGGTCGTTGTTGCGAGCGAGCCGCACTTGCACCAGCCCACCGCTTTGAGCATATTTGCCCGAATTACCCAGCAAATTGAGCAGTATCTCCGTCAGCCCCTCCCTATCGTGGGCTACCGGCGGGAGGGAGTGTTCCAGCTTAACATCTAGGCGGACGCCGCTGTCCTCAAGTTGAGATTCGTAGCGCGCCAATACGTCGGTCACTGTGGCTGCCAGATCGGTCTCGGTGAGATGGTAGACCTCTACCCCTGATCGGAGGCGCTCGAAGTCCAGCACATTCTCGATCATCCTGGATAGCCGCTCGGCCTCGCGCAAGATTACCTTATGGTATTCGTGCTGCCGGTTTTGATCTTTGAGCCGTTGCAGGCTCAGCGTTTCTGCATACATGCGAATGAGGGCAAGCGGCGTTTTCAGTTCATGGGAAACGTTGGCCACGAAGCGATTGCGCAAATCGACCAGGGCCTGTTCGCGCTGGATTTCCCGCCATACCGCATAACCCGTGATCGCGATCGCGATCAATGCTCCCCCTACAATTCCGATGATCACCCAACGCTGTCCCGCCAGCCTTCGTTTGTTTGCTTGTGAAGGTGGCTCATAAACGAGCTTCCATCCTGGCAAGACATGAGTCAAAGCCGAGCTCAAACTGTCCTTTTTGACCTCGAATCCCGGGTCATGCAGATTTACTGCACCGCCTTGATCGCGGGTGAAGTCCGCAAGCAGCGGAACCACGGAGTGCGTTTTCAGCGTATCCAATTTGAACCGCATCACCAGCCAGCCGCTTGCGCTCAACGGCACAGACGCCTTACCGGAGGATTTTACAGACGCTTCGTCGATAGCCTCGTATGCAAACATCGTCGGCTTCCCGTCGATAGTTTCCAGAAAGGCAGTCAATGACGAGCGCGGGGGCGTTCCGCGGGCCTGCTCTCGTGGCACTCGCTGTATCACCCAGTTCGTAATGCGATTGTCCTCACGCCCCAAGTACGATGGGTATCTCCAGACGACCGTCATCCTGCCGTCCAGAAACATGATTTGTTCGACCGATGGCGACGATTCCTGGATCATCCGCACGAGCCGCGCTTTGGCAGTCCTTGGACCCAAATTCCGCAACGCCTGAAACGGGGCCTGCATGGCGTTAAGTAACGACTCCTCTACCCGACCGGCCAGCAACTCAAGAGCCTGTTGTTGTGATTCCCGGATGGCCATCGCCATTTGCGCCTGTTGTCCCTTCAATGCGTACACCGTCACGCCAGCAATCGTCAGCGCCGCAAGCAAGAGCAGACCCAAGAACGAGAGGTGCAGTCGAAACTGAGCGATGATCCGTTCGGCTGTTGTTATTGGCATACCGATTTTGTACCAATTAACTTCGTTGACGGGTGAAGGAGCTTTACAAGCAAAGACCCGCGTAACACTTTGCCTGTCACATCACGCCACGAATCGACGACCAAGCGCAGGGGAAAATAAATAGAATACTCCAACTCAACGGCACGCGTACTGAGCAAAGAAAATGCAGGGCAAAAGAATTCGTAAGGGCCTTGCACCGCGCGACGGTATTTTGGACACCAGTGGCTGATTCCGTAGGCTTTGCCGGTTCGCCAGCGTCATGAGTCGTAAAAGCGGGTAAAAGTTTGTCATCGGCGCCACCCTCGCGATGAAAGCGCAGTAGACTTTCTAGGCACGCTGCATGGTCGGTCGAGCGCAAACTTTCTTCGCTCAAGTGGCTTGTTTTAACTCAACGTAAGGAAACGACATGAAATACTCTTTGCTATTCGCTGCGTTACTCGCCGTGGTTATTGCTGGATGCGATAAGAAAGAGGCGACTCCATTACCTGGAGCGAAGCCGCAAACCAGTGACGCGCCAAAAACCGAGCCTCCGAAGGCTGAAGCTCCAGTTAGCGCACAAACACCGGCTGTGGCTGTCGCCCCTCCCACCGAAAGCAAGTCTGCGGAAGGCAGTGGCGCCAAGCCAGCTGGCGGAGAAGCGAAAGCCGCTGAGGGCGCAGCCACTCCTGCGGGCGGTCAGCCGGCCAAAAAATAAAACAAATGAGGTCAGGGCAGTGTGCCGTGCGTAGTTGAGTGTTAGAGCGGCAGTTCCTACACGGCTAGGTAACATGCCATCCTGGTTCCATGAACTTGCGCTCGCAAAGTGCGACTACGAAAAGATGGACAAGGCGACTACGCGAATGGAGATCGTCGAGTATCTCAAACAGCACAACACTTGTCTCGACAGGATCTCTCGGCCAGAGAGGGTGAGGTTTATCGACGAAGTTCTGGGAGTAGAGAAGGACGAATTATGGGAACGCAACAAGCGGCGATTGGCTCAATGACGATGTTTTATCCGCTGTTGTCACTACGCCTGTGCGAACGCGCCGCACGCCCCCGCGTTACCCTTGGGACAGCGTGGCTGAATCGAACTTTCCTACAAACGTGAGGCACTAGACAGCCCATATGGATGAGAGAGTCGTCAGGCTAAAAACTCCGGAAGATTGTGAGCAGTTCGCAATAAATGCGCGGGAGCGCGATCGCCCTGATCTCGCGGAGGAGGCACGCAAAAAAGCCGTTGAACTTCGCGCTGAAGCCTACGGTGCGAAGACGCAGGTGGAACGGGAGTGCCTTGAGGCCGTGTATGCCTACGAAGAGGTACTTACCGCGAAGATGCATCGTAGAGTCCACGTCTCGGCAACTTGGCAAACGATCAACAGGCGCGGTGTCTTGCATGCGGTTGAGCGTGCAGTAATTCGTGGGACGGAAATTTCTTATCATGCCGCACTGCTGGAAATGGGATTGCAGGATTATGCGTTTGAAGCAGTAGTGGTGCGTCATCCGGAATTTTTCCTGCCAGCTACAGTGCAACGTTCGAGAAAGCGCGTCGGTGAATGGAAGCGCACCTGATTCCGGCGCAATGACGCCCACGGTGGAACCGCATCCGCCGCAGACTGGCAGATGTATGACCAATCAATAACAAGGAGGCAAGCGTGAAACACTTAGTATTGGTATCCTTCGTCGTTGGTTTGCTTGCTGGCTGTGCCAGTCAGGAACCCAAGCCGGAAGAGAAACCGGCGCCCGCAGTGGCGCCGAAGGCCCCGCCCGCGGCCAAACCGGAAGCGCCGGTGACAAAACCGGCCGAACGACCGGCGGTCAAAGTCGACCCGTTCAGTGACCCGAGCAACCCGCTCTCCAAGCGCAGCATCTACTATGACTTTGACAAGAGCATAATCAAGGAGGAAAACAAGCCCGTCGTCAACGCTCACACGTCGTACCTCGCCAAGCATGCACGAGCGCGCGTGCGCATTGAAGGCAACTGCGACGAACGGGGCAGCCGTGAATACAACCTTGCGCTGGGCCAGCGCCGTGCCGACAGCGTCAGAAACATGATGAAACTGCTGGGCGCGTCGGAGGACCAGATCGAGACGGCAAGTTGGGGTAAGGAAAAGCCCAAAGCTCAGGGACACGATGAAGCCGCGTGGGCGGAAAACCGGCGCAGCGACATCATATACTTGAAGAAGGAATGATCGGCGTGCGTATTGGGGTCGCCGCACGTCCGAAAGCTATCGGAGCGCCATGCCAAAGCGGTAAAGAATTGGCTGATGTTGAAGTCGCCGGAACCAAGGAAAGCCGGAAATAGAGCGGTGGACAAACCCAAGGCCCGCGTGTATTGAAGAGGAGGAGCGGTGAGGAGCAAGGCGCGCAGTCTGATTGCAAAAGCGCTGCGTGCGGCAGATTGCAGCACGAGTGCTATCCACCGCACGCCTCCTGCCCTACGCTTCCCGGCCTGACGACAGAAAGTCTCGAATGCCGCAACCGCGCGTGCCGTAAGCGGCGCCGATGATCTGGACAGCAGGAGGATGATCACGGTGCTTGACACCCTGCGGCACATCACCCAGGCGTTCAATGACGCAGTCAATTTGGACGAGGTTCTCGCCATCGTCGTGCGCGGCGTCAAACAATATCTCGCTGTGGACGTCTGTTCGGTGTATCTAGTCGATGCGGCCGGGTCGAACTACATTCTGATGGCAACCGACGGATTGGATCCCCGGGCAGTGGGCGCGGTCCGGTTCGCTCAGCGCGAAGGGTTGGTGGGATTGGTGCTGGAACGCCAGCAGCCTGTCAATCTGAGGAATGCCCAGCAGCATCCGCGCTTCCGGAATATTCCGGAGTTCGGGGGCGAGGTCTATCACGCCTTTCTCAGCGTGCCGATCGTTCATTATCGCAAGGTATTGGGCGTCCTGCTCGTGCGGCAAACGAACGATCGTACGTTCGTCGCCGAAGACGAAGCCTTCCTCATGGCGATCGCGGCAGAGCTTGCGGGACTGGTTCACGCCGAAGCGATAGCGGCGGGCGAGGCCTTGGGACGCGGGCGCCGGGACACGACCGGCATCCTGAAAGGGCTCAAGGGAGCGCCGGGCGTTGGGATAGGCTTGGGTGTGCTGCCCTCGCCCGCGGCGGATATCGACTCCGTACCGGATCGCCGCGTCGAGGACGTCGACGCCGAGGAGAACGCTTTCCGCCACGCGGTGGCTGCGGTGCAGGCGGAGTTGCGCGCGAACGGCGAACGCATGGCTGCCAGGATACCGACCGAAGCTCACGCCATGTTTCGCGTCTATGCCGAGCTGCTGGACGACGACCACCTGTTCGCGGATACGGTCAAGCGCATACGCGCGGGCAGTTGGGCCCCCGGCGCGCTGCGGCGGACCATCATGAGACACGCGCGGACCTTCGAGCAGATGGCCGACCCTTACCTGCGCGCACGCGCGGAGGACATACGCGGATTGGGGCGTCGCGTCCTGTTGCACCTCCAGTCCGGCAAGGCCGAGCGGAAAGAATACCCCGAGCAGTGCGTGCTGGTCGGCGAGGAAATCAGCGTCGCCCGCATCGCGGACGTCCCGATCGCCCAGCTTGCCGGGATCGTGTGTACGCGTGGTTCCCCCTTTTCTCATGCGGCGATCTTGGCCCGCACACTCGGCATACCGGCCGTCACGGGACTCGGCGACGTGCCGCTCGATCAGTTGGAGGGCCGCCGCCTCTTGGTCGACGGGAATCAGGGGCGCGTCTTTATCGAGCCCGCCCCCGCGGTGCTCGATGAGTTTCAGCGTCTGATCACGCACCAAGAGGAGCTTGCGGCAGAGCTGCAAGCATTGCGTGATTTGCCGGCGGAAACGCCGGACGGTGTGCGAGTGCTGCTGCAAGCCAATGCCGGCTTGCTGTCCGATCTTGTTCCCGCGCTGAACAGCGGTGCGGAGGGTATCGGTCTGTATCGCACCGAATTCACCTTCATGGCGCGCGACTCGTTCCCTGGAGAAGACGACCAGTATCAGGTATACCGAAAGGTGCTGGAATCGTTTGCGCCGGGGCTCGTGACCATGCGCACCCTGGACGTAGGCGGTGACAAACGCCTGCCTTACTTTCCCATAGAGGAAGACAACGCCTTTCTCGGCTGGCGTGGAATCCGGGTAACCCTTGATAACCCGGGAATCTTCTTGACCCAGTTGCGGGCGATGCTGCGGGCCAACGCGCGTTACGCCAACCTGCGGCTTCTTTTGCCCATGATCAGTTCGCCTCATGAGGTGGACGAAGTCTACGACTTGCTTGATCGTGCCCGGGGCGCCCTGCTAAAAGAGGGGCGAGCCGCGGCGATGCCCAGCGTGGGCGTGATGGTCGAAGTGCCGTCGGTCATTTATCAGATGGAAGCTCTGGCAAAACGGGTGGATTTTTTTTCTGTCGGGACCAACGATTTGACTCAGTACATGCTGGCGGTGGACCGCAATAACGTCCGCGTGTCCCGCCACTACGACAGCCTGCACCCGGGCGTGCTCCGGGCGATCGATCACGCCGTCCGCCAGGCACGCAGTCTTGGCAAACCGATAAGCGTATGCGGAGAAATGGCCGGTCACCCTGCGTCTGCCGTCCTGCTCCTGGGCATGGGAATCGATGCGTTGAGCATGGCGCCACCCAGTATTCCGCGCGTCAAGCAGGCACTTCGCACCTTCACCCGGCAACGCGCGCAAGAGCTCCTGGCGGCGGCGGTCGGTGCGGAAGGCCCCGACGAAGTCCACCAGATACTGAATGCCGCGTTCCATGAGGTCGGCCTGGGGGCCTTGTTCCAGGCGGTGGCATCGAGAGCACGGCTTGATCTTATTTCCTCACAAGGGTGAAAGCGAAACGGGCTAGTAGAGCGCAACGTGCGGGTGCTGCGTTTGGGAGCGGGTGGGCGAAGCTGAGATTCACCCAATTCGCATCAGATCCGTCGGCGCCTTCATCAGATCGGCCACCCGCCGCGCTCGCCATGGAAAGAGGCTCAAATGCATAGACTGATCCTGGGGTTGGACAGGATGACGAATCCAACCAAGTGGCTGTCCGTCCAGGTCGCCGTGAAATACTACGCGACGGACATGGTAATCCAGGATCTCGGCGAGTCTTTCGTTGCCGTCCGTGGAGGGATATCACGGCTGACCGGCCGCCGCTCCGAAATCCGGGCTTCCAGCATCATCATGATCGACGGTACCGACCCATCCGCCAAGCATCGCTCCGCGCCGTACTTGAACAACCGGCGCCTGTTCGTCCGGGACCGCTTCCTGTGCGCTTACTGCGGACGCCAACTCGGAGAAGAGACATTGACCCGGGACCACATCCATCCGGTTTCGCGAGGAGGCAGGGACACCTGGATGAATTGCGTCGCCTGCTGCGTCCGCTGCAACCAAAGGAAGGGCAGCCGGAGGCCCGAGGAAGCGGAAATGGAATTACTGTTCACCCCGTATGTGCCGGACAAGAATGAGGCTCTATTCCTGTCGAACCGTCGCATCCTTGCCGATCAAATCGAGTTCCTCTTGGCACGCCTTCCCGAGAGAAGCCGGCTGCGCCAATCTGGAGAGCACGGCACATCAAGCAAATGACCATGACGCGTACTACTGTAGTGCTCATTCGCGAGTTGCTTTCTTGGTAGCGGCCTTCAGGAGCCACGCGGGTAACTCGCGGCCGTCGGCATGCTCGATGATGTACTCGCGTATCAGCTGACGCACTACCTGAGAGGGCGTCAGGTCATGCGCGGCGCAGATTTCTTCGAACATCCGCTTTTTGCGCGGATCAATCAGCAAGGTAAATCGGGCGGTTTTGTTTTCCATGGTATTTATCATGATTAATTAGTCCAGTGGCTAAAAAGTTGTATGATAACCATATGATAATTGAAATTTAATACAGTGCATATATACTTTCGATGTGGAATGAGCCCTTCCAACGCTAACTTCCTCGTTTCTCAACGACTTACGCTCATTGAAGGTGAACAAGCTGCCGCTCCCAGAGTTCGTGAGTCGCCGCACCAGCACCATTGCTGAACGAGGAGCGCGCCCTTGAAACCAAACTTGCAGGATTGCCGATCGGGCAATTACGTCGGGCTGCCCATTAGACGTGGTCGACATCGAGTTCGCTGAACAAGGTATGCGGAAAGCAATGGCGTTGCCCTCTCTTGCCGCTAACGCGAAGCAGCACGAAATGCGAGATTAAATATGGATAAAGCACGCCCGATGCATCTCAACCTGCTGCAGATCCGGCTGCCGCTACCGGGAGTGATATCGATCATGCACCGGGTCAGCGGCGCGGCGTTGTTTCTGGCTTTGCCGCTGCTGTTGTGGTGGCTGCAGCAAAGCCTGCTGTCGTCCGACACCTTCACCGCATTCGAAGCGATGTTCTCGCAGTGGTTCGTCAAGCTTCTAATGATCGGGCTGTTGTGGGGCTACCTGCACCATCTGTGCGCCGGCATCCGGCACCTGGTACTGGACCTGGATGTTGGCACCGAACTCGCGACAGCGCGCTTGGGCAGCTGGCTGGTGCTGGGCATCAGCCTCACATTGACTGTCGCAGCGGGGGCGCTGCTATGGTGAACCGCGAAGTCGTCGGCGCCCACTACGGCCTGCGCGACTGGCTCGCGCAGCGCGTCACCGCGATCGTGATGGCGCTTTATACCCTGTTGTTCCTGGTGACGCTGATTGCCGCGCCGAAAACCGATTTTTCAAGCTGGCGATTGCTGTTCGCGCCGCAATGGATGAAGCTCGCGACGCTCGTGTTCCTGGTCAGTCTTTATCTGCACGCGTGGATCGGCGTGCGCAATATTTTCATGGACTACATCAAGAGCAGCGTTTTGCGCCTCGTGTTGTACGTGCTGGCAATCGCGTGGTTGGTCGCCTGTTCCGGCTGGTCGGTGCAGATTCTGTGGAGCGTATAGATGGCAATCGCGAAAAGACAGTTTGACGCAGTTGTGGTCGGTGCCGGCGGGTCCGGACTGCGCGCCGCGCTGCATCTCGCGGAAGCCAACCTCAAAGTCGCGGTGTTGTCGAAAGTGTTCCCGACGCGCTCGCACACGGTGGCGGCGCAAGGCGGAGTGGCGGCTGCGCTTGGCAACAGTGAGGAAGACAACTGGCACTGGCACATGTACGACACGGTCAAAGGTTCCGACTATCTCGGCGACCAGGATGCAATCGAATTCATGTGCCGCAAGGCGAACGAGGCCGTCTACGAACTCGAGCACTTTGGCATGCCGTTCGACCGCACGCCCGACGGCAAAATTTACCAGCGTCCATTCGGCGGCCATATGCAGGACTACGGCAAGAAACCGGTGCCGCGCGCCTGTGCCGCGGCCGACCGCACCGGCCACGCAATGCTGCACACGCTGTATCAGCGCAACGTGCGCGCAAGAACGCAATTCTTCGTTGAATGGATGGCGCTCGATCTGATTCGCGACCAGAGTGGCGATGTGCTCGGCGTAGTCGCGATGGAGATGGAAACCGGCGAGGTGATGATTTTCCAGGCGCGGGCCACGCTGCTCGCCACCGGTGGTGCCGGGCGCATTTTCGCATCCAGCACTAATGCCTTCATCAATACCGGGGACGGCCTTGGCATGGTGGCACGGGCCGGTCTTCCGCTTCAAGACATGGAGTTTTTCCAGTTCCACCCCACCGGGGTTTACGGCGCCGGCATTTTGATCACCGAAGGCGTACGCGGCGAGGGCGGGTACCTGCTGAATAAGAACGGCGAGCGTTTCATGGAGCGCTATGCGCCCAACGCCAAGGACCTGGCCAGCCGCGATGTAGTGTCGCGGTCCATGGTGACGGAAATCAAGGAAGGCCGCGGCGTGGGCAAGGATGCCGACCACGTGCTGCTGAAACTAGACCATCTCGGGGCGGAGGTGATCAACAGGCGTCTTCCGGGCATTCGCGAAATTTCCATCAAATTCGCAAACGTGGATCCGATCAAGGAGCCGATCCCGGTCGTTCCCACAGCGCATTACATGATGGGCGGGATTCCCGCCAACTATCACGGTCAGGTGGTGGCGCTCGGCGGGAACGGTTTTGTGGCAGTGGTGCGGGGGCTGTATGCGGCGGGCGAGTGCGCCTGCGTATCGGTGCACGGCGCCAACCGCTTGGGCTGCAACTCGTTATTGGATTTATTGGTGTTCGGGCGCGCGGCGGCGCAGCAAATCATCGACGACCTGAAGCGCGATCCGTATCCCAAGCCTTTGCCAGCCGGTGCTGCAGACCGCCCGTTGGCGCGTCTCGCGCGTCTGGAAACACAGAAGGATGGCGAAAGCGTGGCCGAAGTGGCCGCAGCGATGCGCAGGGTCATGCAGGCATACTGTGGCGTGTTCCGCTTCGGGGATTTACTCAAACAGGGGGTCGCTAAAATCAAGGAAGTGGCGGAGCGGAGCGGACACACCATGATCAGCGACAAGAGCAAGGTATTCAATACTGCGCGGGTGGAGGCGTTGGAATTGGACAACCTGATCGAGGTGGCAATGGCGACTATGATTTCGGCGGAAGCGCGTACCGAAAGCCGCGGCGCCCATGCCCGCGACGACTACCCAAACCGGGACGATGAGAACTGGCTCAAGCACACGCTGTATTTCAAGAACGGTTACCGGCTCCACTACAAGCCGGTAACACTGAGGCCGCTCACTGTAGAGCCGTTCCAGCCCAAGGCCCGAGTGTATTGATGCGAATGGTGAATAGGGAATGGGAAATGGTAAACAGCATGTCTCGATTTACCATCTACGATTTCCCATTCACCTTTTCCCGGAGTAAGTGATGCGCTTCTCGATCTACCGCTACAACCCGGAGACCGACACCAGGCCGCGCATGCAGGATTACGACATCGCGCTCGAGCCGACCGACCGCATGCTGCTCGACGCGCTGATTCGTATCAAGGCGTCCGACGATACGCTGTCGCTGCGGCGCTCGTGCCGCGAAGGCGTGTGCGGCTCCGACGCGATGAACATCAACGGCAAGAACGGGCTCGCGTGCATCACCAAGCTTGTCGAACTCAAGGAACCCGTGGTGATCCGGCCCCTGCCCGGTCTGCCCGTGATCCGCGACCTGATCGTCGACATGTCGCAGTTCTTCAAGCAGTACCACTCGGTGAAGCCGTACCTGATCAACGATGATCCGCCGCCCGACAAGGAGCGGCTGCAATCGCCGGCAGACCGCGAAGAATTGAACGGGCTTTACGAGTGCATCCTGTGCGCGTGCTGCTCCACCTCGTGCCCGTCGTTCTGGTGGAATCCGGACAAGTTCGTCGGCCCGGCCGGCCTGCTGCAGGCTTACCGCTTCATCGCCGACACGCGCGACCAGGCGACCAGCGAGCGCCTCGATGATCTGGAAGATCCATACCGGCTATTCCGCTGCCATTCGATCATGAACTGTGTCGACGTGTGTCCGAAGGGGCTTAACCCAACGCGGGCGATCGGCAAGATCAAGGAACTGATGGTCAAGCGCATGGTGTAACGTCAATCTGGCGTGGCCGGCGGCAAAGGGGTAGTGCGTGTTAGATGAGCATACGGAGGCGAATCAAGGACTGCCGTGCGTGGTGAATGGGAGCACTTCAAGTATGAATCCAATCAGTGTACGCCTCCGGTGACCCCTCAAGTTGTTGCACCAGAACCGGATCATGGGAAAGACGAAGAAAGCGAAGGCTAAGTCTGTGGCACGCAAGAAGGTGGCCGCCAAGGCCAAGGCGCGGCACACCCACCAGCGGCTGGCGGCCAAGGCCAGCCGGCTCAAGGCGCGGACCAAAACCACAACAGCAACGAAAGTGCGCCCGGCACCCGAAGTCAAGCTCGCCAACAAGCGCATCGCGAAGGTGCCCCTCAAGCTCCTGCTGAAACCGGGCAAGCAACCGCAGAAGATGGACAAGGCGACGCTGAAGAAGGCGCTGCTCAAGGAGCGGATCGGGCGCGCTCAGGCGAAGCGGAAAGGCAAGCCGCGCTCGACCCGCGGGCTGACCGCCAAGGAAAAGGCGCTGGTCAAGGAATTCGAGCGCCAGGAACTGTCTCCGGCCGATGCCGAAGCGCGCCGCACGCGCCTGAAAAACCTGATCG
>C687J26845_10001167_pt1 | contig 16480 bp, 19 predicted proteins | sample RifCSPlowO2_12_FD_26845 | JGI IMG/M metagenome (IMG submission 26845)
AATCACTTAATCTTGCTTTCCTTGTACATCACATGCTTGCGGACGACAGGATCGAATTTCTTCATTTCCATCTTGTCCGGCATGGTGCGCTTGTTCTTGGTGGTCGTGTAATAGTGGCCGGTACCGGCAGAAGAAACGAGCTTGATCTTGTCGCGAGCTGATTTTGCCATGGGTCTATACCTTTACACCACTGGCACGCAGATTGGCCAGTACCTTGTCTATGCCTTGTTTGTCGATAATACGCAGACCCTGGTTACTGACCCGCAGTTTGACCCAGCGGCTTTCGCTCTCAACCCAGAAACGGCGCGCATGTAAATTCGGCAGAAAACGGCGGCGCGTCCTGTTATTGGCATGGGAAACATTGTTCCCCATCTGCGGGCGTTTTCCTGTAACCTGGCAGACTCGTGACATGATGTTTGTGCTTCAGTGATTGAAAAGAGCGCGGATTTTACCCGTAATATCGCCATGATCCAAGCCCTTTGCTATAAGAGACCGCGCTCTGCAAAGGAAACCGCCTCATTATTGCCTATCACAAAGTGATCCAGTACCCGGATGTCCACCAGTTCCAGGGCGGTTTTCAGCCGCCGGGTCAGGGTAATATCAGCAGCACTGGGCTCAGCCACGCCGGAAGGGTGATTATGGGCAAAGATGATGGCAGCGGCATTATGGCCCAGCGCCCTTTTCACAACCTCGCGCGGATAAACGCTCGCTCCGTCAATCGTGCCGTTAAACATCTTGTCAAAACTGATGACATGGTGGCGGTTATTCAGGAACAGGCAGGCAAAAACCTCATGCGGGTAAGCACGCAACTGGGCCAGCAGGTAATCCCGGGTCGTTTTCGGGTTGGCCAGGACATCATGGTGACGAAGCCCGGTCTCAAGATAGCGTTTGCCAAGCTCTATCGCGGCCTGAATCTGTACGTACTTGGCCGGTCCCAGCCCNCGGGTTTTGCACAAGGCCGGGGCGTCTGCCTCAATGAGCAAACGCAGATCACCAAAATCCATCAGCAGGTCACGGGCCAGGTCGACAGCCGTCTTGCCATTTATCCCCGTGCGTAAAAATATGGCCAGTAATTCAGCATCGGAAAGGGCGGCCGGCCCTTTGGCAAGCAGTTTTTCTCTGGGTCTTTCGGCCTGGGGCCAGTCGTTGATAGGCATAACAACCTCCTTGTTGTGGTGACTGTTCTGATTATTTCNTNCGCATANATTATACCACNCAAATAAGAGGGTAAGACGTTGTGACTACAATTGGGGTAAAATCCGGGCCATGGCCTATTTGAAGCATAAACGCATATTGTTGGGGATCACCGGTGGCATTGCCGCTTATAAAAGTGCGGACCTAGTCCGGCGTCTGCGTGAACAGGGTGCAGATGTCAGGGTAGTGATGACCCGATCAGCCTGTGAATTTATCACCCCGCTGACGATGCAGGCCTTGTCAGGCCGGCCCGTTCATACGGAATTACTGGATTATTCCGCTGAAGCGGCCATGGGCCATATTGAGCTTGCGCGCTGGTGTGATGTGGTATTAATAGCACCGGCGAGCGCCAATTTTATGGCGCGTCTCACGCACGGGCAGGCCGATGATCTGTTAAGCACATTATGTCTGGCGGCATCCGTACCGCTGTTGCTTGCACCTGCCATGAACCAGCAGATGTGGCTAAACCCCGCTACCCAGGATAATGCACGCCTGTTAACCAGTCGTGGTATTACATTACTCGGCCCTGCTGATGGCAGCCAGGCCTGCGGCGATACTGGTCCAGGCCGTATGCTGGAGCCGGGTGATCTGATCGGACATCTGGACCATGTTTTTCAGACAAATACGCTGACAGCAAAAAAACTGGTAATCACTGCCGGACCAACGCGGGAAGATATCGATCCGGTCCGGTTTATCTCAAACCGCAGTTCCGGGCGTATGGGTTATGCTGTTGCACGGGCCGCGGTTGAGGCGGGTGCCGAAGTTGTATTGATCTCGGGCCCGACATCACTTGAACTGCCCGAACGTGTGTTTTGCCAGCAGGTAGTCACCGCCCGGCAAATGCATGACGCCGTCATGAATGAAATCAGGGACACGGATATTTTTATCGCAGCGGCCGCTGTTGCGGATTATCGCTGCAGCACCATTGCCGATCAGAAAATAAAAAAGACAGATGCATTCATTAACTTAACGCTTGAAAAAAACCCCGATATTCTGGGAGAGGTGGCAAGTTTGTCACCCCCGCCATTCACAGTGGGTTTCGCTGCCGAGACAGAAGCATTACTGGAAAATGCCCGCAAGAAATTGATCAATAAAAAACTGGACATGATCGCAGCCAACCTGGTGGGTGATAACAGGGGTTTTGAAAGCGAGGACAACGAGCTGCAGATTATATGGGAGGACGGGAATATCAAACTTGATCATGCGCCCAAGGAAAAACTGGCCCGTAATCTGGTCGCAATTATTGCAAAACATATTCATGAAAAGAATTCAGCTCAAACTCATTGATGACAGATTAGGCAAAGACTTCCCTCTACCGGAATATGCAACAACGGGTTCAGCAGGACTGGATATCAGGGCCTGTCTGGATTCCCCGCTGGTATTGAATCCGGGGGAATCGTCGTTAATACCCAGTGGTTTTGCCATATACATAGAAGATAACGCTCTGGCAGCCGTCCTGTTACCCAGATCCGGCCTTGGGCACAAGCATGGAATTGTGCTTGGTAATCTGGTTGGATTGATCGATTCGGATTATCAGGGCCAGGTATATGTCTCTTGTTGGAACCGCGGGAATGAATTATTTACGATAAACCCGGGTGACCGCATCGCACAAATGGTGTTTGTTTCCGTTGTGCAGGCCCATTTTGATCTGGTCAGTGATTTCATTGACTCGTCGCGAGGTGCAGGCGGTTTTGGTCATACTGGTATATGAAACATACAGAGAAATAAGGGGTAATTGAAGATGGCAGGGCCGGTTTCGGGCAGGCGCATCAAACGGCGTACACTACGTAACATAACTATAGTTGCGGCCATTGCTATCATAGTGCTGGCTATTCTTGTTGCCGCATATCATTTTTCAGTCCTCCGCACAGAAAAAGCAAAACAGGAAAATATGGCGGGACTTGAAACAGCGGTCAATCATATGGGCGAAGCTGTTGCACGGCCTTTAAATCAGATTTACGGCCAGGTGGATGAATTGTTGAAAGAACACGATCTTGCCAGCCTGTTTATTGCTGTTGATATGAATGCGCTGAATACACTGGCAGAAATCCTGAAAGAAAAAATACCTTCAGCACTTAAGGTACGGCTGTTTTTTCCAGGCCAATATCAGCTGGATCGGGAATCCATACCACCACTGGGATATGCNTCGCTTGATTTGCTCAAACAGGCAGAGCAATCAGGAAACAGAATGGNTGCCGAGGTACATGCTTTTGGTAATCCGGATGCCCATCTGGTTTTGATCCGCAGGATTACTGACGACACTGGNGCCTTACTCGGCCTGTTACATCTGAGTCTTGAAGTTACGCCATTTATCAAGCTGGACGAAGCAACCAAGGGTGTCAGTGGTTATGTTGAATTGGTGCAGAATATCGGCGNCCGACTGCTGCTATTAAATAAAGCCGGCAATGCGCGGTATCGTCAGGGAGAGCCGGTCGTTACCAGGGAGGTGCCGGGATCGCGCTGGCGTATAAATTATTGGGCCCCGGTTACCGTAATTGCAGATGATCTGCAAAATGCAGACTCGAATTTTTTTTATATAATAATTTTAATATGCGCACTGGTTATTATCGCCATAGTGTTCATGCTGCGCGGCAGAAAGTCCGGAGCTGTTAATCCGGGACATGATCCAGGGAACCAGGAAGTCGTATATGCCGGAGCTGTAAAGGCCATCATGGATGGATTGCATCCGGGTCTGGAAAAACTAATACCGGGAATATCCACAAAGGAAAACTCCGGTTCATCACGCCCAAAAATTTCACAGGGACTAACGGGCAGCGATGATATTACGGCATTCGCCAAACCAGCCACGAAAGTATCCCCTGCAAGCAAAAACAATATACAGGCACCACCCACAAATCTTGCCAAGCCCGTTGCGCATGAAAAACCCAGGCCAGCCGTAACAGCAAAAAAGGCTGTTCATGCGAAACCCAAACCGGAGCCAACTGCCGGAACCACTGCCCATGAAATACCCAAACCGGCTGCAACTGCAAAGCCCACGACTGCACAGTTTGCTGCGCCAGAACCAACCCATGTAATTTCTGCAGACATATTTCGAGCCTATGATATTCGCGGTGTCGTTGGAAAAACCTTAACCGTTCACGCTGTCCAGGAGATTGGCCGGGCCATAGGTTCAGAAGCAAAGGCGCGTGGTCAGTCAGGGATGGTGGCAGGGCGTGACGGCAGAACTTCAAGCCTGGAGTTATCAGATGCATTAATCATGGGCCTGCGTGCTTCCGGCTGTGATGTCATCGATATAGGCCTGGTTGCAACACCGGTGCTGTATTTCGCAACATTCCACCTTGAGACAGGAAGCGGCGTGATGGTGACCGGCAGCCATAANGGCCCGGAATATAATGGATTAAAGATAGTGATTGATAATCAAACCCTGTCAGGGGAGGCGATACAGTCGATACGGCAACGTATCGAATCCGGCAATATGAACACTGGTCAGGGAAGCCTGCAATCTGCCGACATCACGACTGATTATCTGCGCCGGGTCACGGAAGATATTCCTGTGGCTCTGGGTGGTGCGTTTAAAGTGGTTGTAGATTGTGGTAATGGTGCTGCAGGTGGTATTGCACCACAAGTGTATCGTGCCATTGGGCATGATGTTATTGAACTGTATTGTGATATAGACGGGAATTTCCCGAATCATCACCCGGATCCCAGCCAGCCGGGGAATCTTCAGGCACTCATAGCCAAGGTGAAGGAAACCGGGGCAGATATCGGGTTTGCCTTTGATGGAGATGGTGACCGGCTGGGCGTGGTTGATGGTAAAGGTAACATCATATGGCCGGACCGCCAGATGATGTTATTTGCCCGCGATGTTCTGAGCCGTAATCCGGGGGCGGCTATCATCTACGATGTGAAATGCAGCCGTTATCTGAAGTCGATCATCGAAACGAGCGGGGGCAAACCCATAATGTGGAAAACCGGTCATTCACTCATAAAGAAGAAAATGAAAGAGATTAATGCTCCATTGGCCGGAGAAATGAGTGGACATATTTTCTTTAAAGAACGCTGGTATGGTTTTGATGACGCAATATATGCAGGCGCCCGCATGCTGGAAATTCTTACCCGATCCAAGACCAGGCCTGCAGAAGTATTTGCAGATCTGCCGGGAGGGTTGGCTACACATGAATTACGTATTTCCCTGCCGGAAAAGTATCATGCCCAGTTCATGCAGGTGCTGAAAAAGAAAATGTCTTTTCAGGGGGCAGAAATTACAGATATTGATGGCATCCGTGCGGATTTTCCGGAGGGATGGGGTTTAATCCGCCCCTCGAACACATCCCCCTGCCTGATCGCGCGTTTTGAGGCGGAAGATAAAAATTCACTGGAGAAGATCCAGAAGGATTTTCGCGACCTGATACGTTCAGTAACACCGGACTTGAAGCTGCCGTTTTGATGCGGTTTTGCTTATACTGTGCCGGCGCCACAAGTTTTATTGTGACAGCATATTTGACTATTCTCCATCACCGGCATAAATATGACTTCTGATGCAGACATTGCGGCAGGTATAGCTTCGGTATTAACTGAAGCCCTGCCCTATATCAAACGCTTTAATGGCAAGACCATGGTCATCAAGTATGGTGGTAACGCCATGTCTGATGAAAAACTCAAGAGTGGCTTTGCGCGTGATGTTGTACTGATGAAGCTGGTCGGCATGAGCCCTGTGATCGTGCACGGTGGCGGGCCACAGATCGGCGAGTTATTGAAACGCATCGGCAAACAAAGTGAGTTTTTCGAAGGTATGCGTATCACTGACAGTGAAACCATGGATATTGTCGAAATGGTGCTGGGTGGCCAGGTCAATAAGGAGATAGTTAATCTTATAAACAAACATGGTGGTTCGGCGGTCGGTTTAACGGGTAAGGACGGCGCACTGATACAGGCGCGCAAACTGGTGTTTACCCGTAATAATCCGGAAATGAGTGCACCTGAAATTATTGATATAGGTCATGTGGGCGAGGTTTCCAGTATTGATACTGCTGTAATTGATATCCTGCTACAGGGGAATTTTATACCGGTAATCGCACCGATCGGCGTCGGAGAGGATGGCCAGTCCTATAATATCAATGCCGATCTGGTGGCCGGTAAACTGGCCGAAGTGATGAAGGCGGAGAAATTGATCATGTTGACAAACACAGCCGGCTTACAGGACGGGAATGGTAATGTATTGACCGGCCTGACTGTCAGCAGGGTCAATCAACTGATAGAAGAAAATGTTATCCACGGAGGCATGCTGCCCAAGATTCACTCGGCGCTGGAAGCTGTCAATGCCGGTGTAAAGGCAGCGCATATTATTGATGGCCGGGTTGAGCATGCGGTGTTACTGGAAATCTTTACCAACAAAGGTGTTGGCACGCTGATTCAGGGCCGGTCCGGTAAACCCGCGGCATGAGATAACATTTGTATGACTGATCAGAAAACCAATCGTCGCCAGCAGATACTTGAAACTCTGGCACATGAACTCGAAATTCACCCGGGTTCACGTATTACCACTGCAAGCCTGGCCCATGCAGTCGGTGTGTCCGAAGCGGCGTTATATCGTCACTTCGCAAGCAAAGCCAAGATGTTCGAGGCACTCATTGATTTTGCAGAAGAATCTGTATTTGGTTTGATCAATACCATATTGTCACAGGAAAAAGACACAATTAACCGTTGTGAGAAGATCGTAAAACTGCTACTGAGTTTTTCCGAGAAGAACCCGGGAATTACACGCATCCTGCTGGGAGATGCGCTGGTCGGCGAGAACGAACGCTTGCGTCTGCGTGTTGGACAGTTTTTTGAAAGGATTGAAACCCAGTTCAGGCAGATTCTGCGCGAGGCCAATTTATCAAATGAAGCCAGGGCGGCCGCAAGTATTGATGCAACAGCCAATCAATTGCTGGTAATAATCGAAGGCAAGATGAGCCGATATGCCCGCAGCGAGTTTGAAAAAAAACCCACCATTTACTGGGAAGAACAATGGCAGGCGTTGAAAAACAGTTTATTCAGGTAAAGACACATTATTATTGTGTTGATTTTAGTTCCTTGAACCTCTCTACATCTTTGGCATAATCAAGTTTTACATGTTCCTTTTCTGCGTGTTTTCCCTCTATGAAATCATTATTCGTATCGATTTGCTTGCGTAATGATTCTATGTCCTTGATCAGATCTTCTGAAGCGGGTTTGCCGGCACGTTCTTCGTTGGCAGCCTGTTCAACAAGTTTATCCAGCGATGCCTGCAACTTCTTGTTCCGTGTCTCGGTATGAGAGATGGATAAATCAATGGCTGCTATCTTCCCGTCCCGCGCCATTTCAATATCATCTACGTTACTGAAGGTGTCCAGCAGTATCCGGTCCTTTTTGATTGCTTCTTCATTAATACGGTCCTGCTCTGNCTGAATTTCGGCCTGTCGTTTTTCTTCANCCANCTCTTCATCGGTTTTTTCACGCGCTGTTTCGTCAACAACAAAGCCGCGCTTGTCCAGTTCCTTATGACCTGACTCTGCATATTCTGGCGGAAGTTTGTCCCCACATTCTTTCACGCCTTCATTATTGGTCCAGCAGACAATACGGGACTGGGCAGGAATCGAGAGAGAGGCCAGTGTCAATGTAATAATCAGAGTAAACAATTTGGGTGATTTCATAACCGTACCCTATCAAAATAAAAGAGCCAATTTCAGATTATTCGAGCCAGATTTTGACCATGTACATAAAAACATAGACAGTAAATAAAAGTATTGCAAATCAAACGCCAACACCATACTCCTTGCGGTATTGCCTGATATTCTCAAGGTTTGCCTGCATGGCCGGTATAGTCTCCAGATACTCAATCATATTGTCCAGCGTAATAATGCTTATGACCCTGATTTTATGCCGTTGTTCCACCTCCTGAACAGCGGAAAGCGGGCCGCCTCCCCGTTCCTGCCTGTCCATGGCAACTGCAACTCCGGCTGGCATGGCACCGGACTGTTTAATGATGTCCACCGAGATATTGACTGAAGTGCCGGCCGATATCACATCGTCCACAATGACCACATTACCACTCAGGGCCGCGCCAAAGACGCCGCCGCCTTCACCATGGTCCTTGATTTCCTTGCGGTTGAAACAGAATGGCAGATTGCGATTAAATGAGTTTGCAAAGGCAACCGCGGTTGCTGCGGCCAGGGGTATGCCCTTATAGGCCGGGCCGAATAACATGTCACAGGGCAGACCGGAGGTCTGTATGGCATTTGCATAATAATGGCCCAGCTGTGCCAGACTGGTGCCATCGTTGAACAGGCCGCTGTTAAAAAAGTAAGGGCTTTTTCTGCCTGATTTTAATGTATAGTCACCAAAACACAGTGCGTTTCTGGAAATTGCAAACTCAATAAATTCTCTTTGGTATTTTTCCATTCGTATTTCTCAGGACACGTTCATTTGCTACAGGTATACACAGACCCTAATCATAACGTACATAGACGCTGTCAGATATTATTATTGATGATAGGATTGTTTGCCGGGTAACAATAGTAGTGAAAATTCTCACCCTGAATGTCAATGGCATACGCTCAGCCCAACGCAAGGGTTTTTTCCAGTGGATGCAGAGACAGGCAGCAGATATCGTTTGTATACAGGAACTCAAGGCCTGGAGAGATCAGCTGGATGCAGAGGTATTGTCTCCACAGGGCTATAACGGGTTTTTTAATACAGCAGAAAAAAAAGGATATAGCGGTGTAGCCTTATATACACGTAAAAAACCGGATCGGATCAGTAACAAGCTTGGTTGGAAACATGCCGATACTGAAGGACGTTTTTTACAAGCTGATTTCGACAAATTGAGTGTGATTTCCATTTATCTTCCATCCGGTTCCTCCGGCCCTGAACGGCAGGCCATAAAATTTAATTTCATGGAACGGTTTATGCCGCTGCTGGCAAAATTCCGCAGGCAGAAACGGCACATTATTCTTTGTGGTGACTGGAATATTGCCCACAAGGAGATGGATCTTAAAAACTGGCGGGGAAATCAGAAAAACTCAGGATTTCTGCCTGAGGAACGGGCCTGGCTGGATGATTTGTTTAACCGTGTCGGCATGGTGGACGCTTTTCGGGTAGTAAATCAGGAGAAAGATGAATACACATGGTGGTCAAACCGGGGGCAGGCCTGGGCAAAGAATGTAGGATGGCGGATTGACTATCAGATTATCTCGCCCGCCTTAAAGGGCAAAGTTCGCAGTGCGGATATTTACAAGAAAGAACGATTTTCGGATCATGCGCCCCTGATCATGGAATACGATATTCCGTTTTGATAAGGGCAGGGAATCAATTTGTATAAAACTGCTCCTGAAAGGATATTTGATAGACGGTTTGTTCGCCTTCCGGGGTGATCTGGAAATCGTATTTCAGTGTTTCCAGGTTTGCAACGGTGGACACTGTAATATAGTAAACAGCATCCTCTTCCACTACCTCACGTATTTGCAATGTACGCAACTGTTCACTCAGATTTTTGACGGCACCTTCTATTTTTGCCCTGACCGGTTTGCCTATTGAGCCTTGCTCATTCTTAAGCACGGAGATATTGACCATGGCACGGTTTTTACTGCGCTGGATCTGGTATTGTTTTGCTACCTCCGGTGAGAGGGTATCAGTGATAAAGGCACTGTAGTGTATGGTGTAGTCACCAAATATTTTGGATTGTTCAGCAAATGCAACAGCAGGAATAAACGCCGCTAAAAACAAATTGATCAAATGCCGTCTGATCATTGAAGGACGCTCCTGATAGGCTTGATATAACTACTATAGCAGACAATTCGCCCGGAAAAAGATTCCATTGTGCTGCGTCGCAATATCCGATGAAAGTATAAATACTAACCGGAGTTTTCCTTGCAGTTCAGATCGATAAACCATTGCGGAAAAGTAACCGGTAATCGGACTTCAACGAGTTTATCGCGACCCAGTTTGCCACCGACGATCCTGACCTGTGTTTTTTTTGTACCAAAGTCCCGGGCCAGCATCGTAATCAATTCTTTATTTGCCTTGCCATCCACCGGGGGTGATTTGACCCGGATACGTAACCGCATGTCCAGTAANCCGCTCACTTNATTGATTTTCGCCCCGGGATGCAGGTGTATCTTCAATAACAGGGCATCATTCTGCCAGTGACACCAGTGTCCATTCATAGTATGCGTATCGGGTAACCGGCCAGGATGTTGCCAAAATCCTGCAGGGGCGCAATCAGTATCATCAGCAGAAGGTTTAATGCGATCAATGCAACAAAAGGCGACCAGTCAAGCCCGCCGGCCGGTGGAACCAACCGCCGCAGGCGGCGNAACAGGGGATCAGTCANCTGATACATTAAAACAGTCACCGGGTTATAGGCACCGGGGTTGATCCAGCTGGTCAGGGCCTGAAATATGATGACTATCAGGTAGATCCATATCATCATTTTCAGCAGGTGGGTGATGATCAATACCAACAATCCGGAAACGGCAGGTATGCCACCTGTTTTCAACAAGGCGAGCAGACACAATTCAATCCCTTGTATTACGATCAACAACAGGATTGAGGGCCAGTCTATGCCTTTATATCCGGGGATCCAGCGGCGCAGATAACGCAGCACGGGATTGGTCACGGTGATCAGGAATTGTGAAACCGGGTTATAAAAATCGGCGCGTACCAGTTGCAGCAGGAAACGCAACATGACCGCCAGTATATACAGCAGGAACAAAAGGCTGATCAGGTATTCGCCGGCATTGGCCAGATAGGGACTCACGTTTATTTATCTCCACCCAGTATTCTGGCAAGTTCCTGAGAGCGTTGAAATGCCGCATGGATTGCCTTGTTGATCAATTCATCAAGCCTGCCTTCCTGCAAGACCTTCAGTGCCCGTTCGGTAGTGCCACCAGGTGAAGTCACCTGTTTACGCAAATCTTCCGGATCGTGTTCACTTTCCAGTGCCATTTTTGCTGCGCCCAGTGCCGTCTGTAACGTGAGTATCCGGGCCTGTTCTTTTGATAAGCCCAGTTGGATGCCGGCCTTTTCCATAATCTCCATAATATAAAAGTAATAGGCAGGACCACTGCCGGACAGGGCCGTCACCGCATCGATCAGGGTTTCATCCATGACCCAGATCACGATACCGGTTGAACGCATGATGGATTCAGCAATGTCGCGTTGCACATCATTGACATTATCGTTGGCGCATAAGGCAGCAGCACCCGTCCCGATTAATGCAGGCGTATTCGGCATGGCCCTGATGATGGCCAGTTTTTCGCCGGCCCAGCGTGCGAGATCGCCTAATCTTATCCCGGCAGCAATGGAGACGAGCAAGGGTTTTTCATGGCTGAATATTTCCCGTAAAGGAAGCAGTGTGTCTTTCATTTTTTGTGGTTTTACTGCCAGAACGACAACATGGGCGCCGTGTATGGCGTCTGCACTGTTGTCCAGCATTTCAATACCGTACAGGTTATTGATCAGCAGTCTCTGGGTATCATCAATATCCACGCCGGATATGCAGTTTGCGGGATAACCGTTGTTGATCAAACCGCCTATCAGACTGCATCCCATATTGCCGCAGCCGATGAATGTGATCCTGATGTTTTCCATATTGTTTTGTCCGGGTTGTAAGCCTTTATGCTGTTTTTACCAGCAGTTTAACAACAAGAGATCACGAATGCATGATCATGTCCTTGCGCCGAATAATGCAGTTCCAATTCTTACAATAGTGGCCCCTTCGGCAATAGCCGCTTCCATATCCTGGGTCGTGCCCATAGACAGGGTATCCAGTAGCATTAGCGGGGAGTTGACAGCATCCAGTAGCATTTTAACCTGACGAAAAGGTTTGCGTTGCAGTCCGGTATCTGTGGAGGGTTCCGGTAAGGCCATGAGCCCCCGCAATCTCAGACGAGGCAGATTTCTGCAATCCGCCACCAGTTGCGGCAGGTCAGCCGGTCTTACCCCGGATTTACTGTTCTCGTTACTGATGTTGATCTGGATGCAGATATTGAGGGGCGGAAGATGCCCGGGCCGGGCATCATTCAGTCTCCGGGCAATTTTAACCCGGTCTACACTGTGTACCCATTGAAAATATCCGGCAATCTGGCGTGTTTTATTGGATTGCACCGGCCCTATGAAGTGCCAAATCAGGTGAGAATCGTTTATCTGCAGGATTTTATCAACAGCCTCCTGGACATAGTTTTCNCCGAAATCGTACTGCCCGCATTTCCTGGCGGNACAGATTTCATCCNCAGACCGGGTTTTACTGACAGCCAGCAACTTTACCGAGCCCGGTCCACGGCCATATTTTTGTTCGGCCTGACGTATCCGGCCCATTGTCAATTCAAGTGATTTGGCTATGTTTTTCATGGAATAGCAGTAGTCTATACTTTAAAAAATAAGTAAGATTGTGATGTATCTGCAAACCCTGTAAAAACTATTAATATTTATAACGGGCATAGGTTGCTGATTTACCGGAGATCGGCGGCTCACCCGGATTACAATAATGTTATAGTCAGCATACTATCCTTGACTGGCAATACCTGATTGGAGGACTAGATGGATATCGGTGAACTGCTTGCTTTTAGTGTAAAAAACGGGGCTTCCGACCTGCATTTATCCGCCGGTCTGCCACCGATGATCCGGGTTGATGGAGATGTCCGCCGTATCAATGTGCCCTCCATGGACCATAAAGATGTCCATGACATGGTATATGACATCATGAATGACAAGCAACGCAAGGACTATGAGGAATTTCTGGAGTGTGACTTTTCCTTCGAGGTACCGAAACTTGCTCGCTTCCGCGTTAACGCAGCCAACCAGAACCGGGGTGCATTTGCCGTATTTCGTACCATTCCTTCCGAGATCAAGAGTCTGGAAGAATTGAATTGTCCAACCATATTCAAGGATATTTCCGATTATCCACGCGGTGTGGTGCTGGTCACCGGTCCAACCGGTTCNGGCAAGTCGACGACACTTGCGGGCATGGTTAACCACAAAAATGAAAGTGAATATGGCCACATTCTTACCGTTGAAGATCCTATAGAATTCGTCCATACCAGCAAAAAATGCNTGATCAACCAGCGTGAAGTGCACCGTGACACACTGGGGTTTAATGAGGCGCTCAGGTCTGCATTGCGTGAAGACCCGGATGTGATTCTGGTGGGTGAAATGCGCGATCTGGAAACGATACGGCTGGCACTCACTGCCGCTGAGACCGGTCACCTGGTGTTTGGAACATTGCATACCAGTTCGGCTGCCAAGACCATCGACCGTGTTGTTGACGTGTTCCCGGCGGCGGAAAAGGACATGATCCGGGCCATGTTATCCGAATCATTGCGCGCTGTGATTTCACAAACATTGCTGAAGAAAAAGGGTGGTGGCCGGGTGGCAGCACATGAAATCATGATCGGAACCCCGGCAATTCGAAACCTGATACGTGAAAACAAAATTGCCCAGATGTATTCGGCTATCCAGACCGGGCAGGCATTCGGCATGCAGACGCTGGATCAAAATCTTAAACAACTCGTTGATAAAGGTGTCGTTACCAGGGATGACGCACGCGGCAAGGCCGCTAATAAGGACAATTTCTAGTCCAGGCTGATTTTTAGAGGCAGGAGGGAAGTATGGAGAGAGAACAGGCGATTAAATTCATGCGGGATCTTCTCAAGCTTATGTCCGAGAAGAAAGGCTCTGATTTGTTTATCACTGTAGACTTTCCTCCCGCTATCAAAATCGATGGCAAGGTCACCCCGGTCTCCAAGACCAAGCTCACTTCAGAAAATACCAAGGCCCTGGCCTATGCCATCATGAATGACAAGCANCTCAAGGAATATGAGGCGACCAAGGAATGTAATTTTGCCATTAACCCNGTCGGTATCGGACGATTCCGTTGCAATGCCTTTGTCCAGATGAGTTTTTGCGGGCTGGTNTTGCGTACCATCGAAACAGATGTGCCGACACTGGACAAGCTTGGCCTGCCTGAGGTGTTGAAAGAGATTTGCATGACCAAGCGTGGCCTGGTCATCATGGTCGGCGGTACCGGTTCAGGTAAATCCACATCGCTGGCTGCCATGATTAATTACCGGAACGAGAACAGTTTTGGTCATATCATCACGATTGAAGATCCGGTGGAGTATGTCCATCCGCATAAAAACTGCATCATCATGCAACGTGAAGTGGGTGTGGATACCGATGATTGGGACATCGCACTTAAAAATACCCTGCGTCAGGCGCCCGATGTCATATTGCTCGGTGAGATTCGTGACCGCGAGACCATGGAGTTCGGTATCGCCTTTGCGGAAACCGGCCATCTGGCCATGGCGACATTGCACGCCAACAGTTCCAACCAGGCACTGGACCGTATTATCAATTTCTTCCCGGAAGAGCGCCGCCAGCAGTTGTTAATGGATTTGTCACTGAATCTCAAGGGCATAATNTCACAACGCCTGTTGAAAAAAGTAGATGGTGTGGGCCGTGTTGCCGCAATCGAAATTTTGCTGAATTCCCCATTGATNGCCGATTTGATACTCAAGGGAGAGGTGCATGAGATCAAGGCAATCATGGGCAAGTCCAATGAACTGGGGATGAAAACCTTTGACCAGGCCCTGTTTGACCTTTTTGAAGCCGATTTGATTACCTTTGAAGATGCATTACGTAACGCTGATTCCATGAATGAATTGCGTCTGAGAATCAAGCTGGAAGGCAAGGCGGCGAAAGGTAAAGACTCTATGGAAGGCCTTGATCATCTCAGCCTGCATGAAGAAGAAGATGAGAAACCAGGCGGTATGTTGCGGCGATAGTTATTTTTCTTTTGCTTAATAAATACACCGGATATAAATAAAATAAAACGCTTATGGATATTACCCCCTATCTTAAATTAATGGTCGAAAAGAATGCCTCGGATTTGTTTTATACTGTGGATTCACCGGTTAAAATCAAACTGGAGGGCAAAGCTTCACCTGTAGGCAAAACAGTACTGAATTCAGAATTATGCAAGGCCGCCGCCTATGGCATCATGAATGAAAAGCAGATCAGGCATTTTGAAGAAACCATGGAGTGTGATTTTGCCATCGCCCTGCCGGATGGATCCGCCCGCTTTCGTGTGAATGTGTTCCAGCAGCGTGGCGAAGTGGGCATGGTATTGCGCCTGATCCCGTCCCGGATCCCCACGGTAGATGAACTCGGATTGCCGGAAATCCTCAAGGAAATGATCATGCTCAAGCGCGGACTTATCCTGATGGTGGGCGCTACCGGCTCCGGTAAATCAACAACACTTGCCGCCATGCTCAATCACCGTAATGAGAATATGGCTGGTCACATTCTGACTATTGAAGATCCGGTTGAATTCAGTCATCCCAATAAGAAATCTATTATTAACCAGAGGGAAGTCGGGGTTGATACACAATCTTACAGAAATGCATTGAGATCTTCATTACGTGAAGCGCCGGACGTGATCCTGATTGGTGAAATTCGTGACCGCGAGACCATGGAGGCGGCGCTGGAACTGTCCAATACCGGCCATCTGGCGATCTCGACCATGCATGCCAACAACGCCAACCAGGCGATGGAACGTGTGATCAATCTTTTCCCCCAGGACATGCATAAACAACTGTTTATGGATTTGTCTTTGAATATCCGTGCAGTTGTTTCACAACGTCTGGTCCTCGCTATAGACGGGAAACGCTGTGCAGCCATCGAGATCCTGATCAACACGCCGCATATTTCCGAGCTGATTCTGAAAGGTGATATAGACGAGCTCAAGGTAGCGATGGCCGAGAGTGGACAGAAGGGCATGCAGACTTTCGATCTGGCATTGTTCAATCTATATAAAGAAGGCCGGATTGAACTGGAAGAGGCGTTGAATAATGCTGACTCCAGGACGAACCTTGAAGCCAAGATCAATTTCGGATAGTTGTTTCTATCGTTGTTTTTATTCATGCCTGACTATTCTGGTTATCAGGAACAAATGCATTTTTACTTTAACCGGATTCAGCATCAGTTATGAGAGAATTTATCAGGCAAAACGCGGGCATCCCTGTCGAGGTTATCCATAATGGTGAACAATACAAATATATACTGGAGAATGTCAGTCTAGGCGGGTTGGCGTGTCAAGGCAGTTTGATGGTTGCTGTAAATACGCTGGTAGAGGTACGGATGCACCTGTTAATACCAGAGTACATCTCTCAGGGCCGTGTGGTATGGTGTAAAAAGAACGATGATCTTTTTGAGCTTGGTATAGAACATTGCGGCGACAGGGACAAGGCGAGATTACATATGATTGAACAAATCAGCAATATCGAGCACTACCGTAATGATATCAGGA